>Ga0315320_10000919_pt1 | contig 24120 bp, 26 predicted proteins | sample M140m21515metaG_FD_203458 | JGI IMG/M metagenome (GOLD analysis project Ga0315320, IMG submission 203458) | Ammonia-oxidizing marine archaeal communities from Monterey Bay, California, United States - M1 40m 21515 | ecosystem: Environmental > Aquatic > Marine > Coastal | place: USA: California... | reverse complement strand
AAAGATTATGTTTTAGATTGGTGGGTTTGAATATAATATAAATAAATGAAGAAGGTAATAATTACGGGAGTAACGGGTCAAGATGGTAGCTTTATGGCGGATTACCTCTTGAAAAATACAGAGCATCTTATTATTGCAGGAGTACGTAGGTTAAGCGTGAAAAACCATGAGAATATTCAGCACCTTTCTGGTAATCCTAGGTTTAAGCTAATAGATTTGGATGTGGCAGATCAAGCCAATACAGATCTGGTTATAGCAGAGGAGAAGCCAGACTATTTCATTAACTTTGCTGCTAATTCTTTCGTTGGTGTTAGCTGGAAAATGCCAGTTAATCACATGGAGACAAACGCGATGGCTGTTCTGTATCAGCTAGAAGCTATAAGGAAACATTGCCCTAATTGCCATTACTACAATGCTGGCTCCTCAGAAGAGTTTGGGGACGTTTTATACTCTCCTCAGTCAGAGCTTCATCCTTTGCGCCCAAGAAGCCCCTACGGTGTTTCTAAGGCTAGTGCTAGGCACATGGTAAAGGTTTGGAGAGACTCTTATGATTTATTTGCCGTACAGGGTTGGTTATTTAACCATGAAGGCACTCGTCGTGGAGAAGAGTTTGTTACTCGTAAGATCACCAAAAACGTGGCCCGTATTAAGAATGAGTACATTTTAAATGATTTTAAACCTCTTGAATTGGGTAATATTGATACGAAAAGAGATTGGAGTGATGCTGAAGACTTTGTAGAAGGAGTTTGGTTTATGTTGAATCAAGAAGAGCCTAGGGAGTACGTTCTTTCTTCCAATGAGACTCATACTATTAGGGAATTTGTAGAACAGGCATTTAATTTTGCTGGCTTTGCTGTAGAAGAGTGTAAGTGGGTTGGTAAGGGTGTAGATGAGAAGTATGTGCATGAAGGCAGGACTTTGATGCAGATTAACCCAGAATTCTATAGACCTGCTGAAGTAGAGGTGCTTTGGGGGGACTCTTCGGAGGCTAGGAGAAACTTGGGTTGGAAGCCTAAAACAGATTTTATCGGCCTTGTAAGAAAAATGGTTGATAACGACTTAAGATTACTCTAAGGTAGTTCTATGCCGAAGGGTAAAAAGACTTGTCCTAAATGTGATGCCCTAAGTGCAGCCTCTCTTAAGGTTTGTTCGTGTGGACATGTCTTCAAGAAGAAACTTTCTAAAAAGAAAGCTAGCCCTTTCTTTAAGGAGAGGAGAGAGTTTATCAAAAGGATGTTGGGTGGGGCAAAATCTATTGATTATAGGCTTGATATGATGACTGTGACTAAGGTCTTCAAAATCTTCAATAATGATCTTGACTTTTTGTCCAAGGTTAAAGCTCCATTTAAGTTAGAGGGGTCGATAAAGTATTTTTTGACTAAGGATGGTATTCAATACCTAAAGAGGAAAAAGCTAGAGTTTGACTACAAGCCAAAGAATTTTGAAAAAATGGTTGACCATCAAGATAAGATGGGCGAAGATATAAAGATCGAAAAACGGAAAACCCTGAGAGATTTTTTAGATGAGTAAGGAAAAAAAGAACAGTACAATTGGAACTTCACAATTCATGGGTCAGTTCATGAAAGCGAATAAGGATTATCATTTTAATTTCGAAGAGACGGCGGCTTCGTATTCAGTTTCTACTGGGTCTTTGATTTTGGACAATTTCATTGGGGGTGGTCTTGGAGCAGGGCTACAAAGGTTTACGGGATGTAACGAGGGTGGTAAGACAAATGAGGCTCTGCAAGTGATGCGTAACATGCTTAACTCTGTAGATAAAACGAAGGGTCTTTATATTAAGGCTGAAGGTAGATTGTCAGTGGAAATCCAAAAGCGCTCAGGTTTGAAGTTTGTATCCCATCCAGACGATTGGGAACTCGGAACCTGTCTTGTCTGGGAGTGTAATATTTATGATGTAGTTTTTGATGGGCTAAGGAGTCTACTCAAAAATAATCCAGATAAGGAAAGATTATGCATTGTCATCGACAGTATGGATGGTTTGCTTCCTAAATCAGACTTAGAAAAGTCTACTAGCGATGCAGCAAAAGTTGCAGCTGGAGCTTCTTTAACTTCTGATTTCTTAAAGCGAGTTAGTCTTGGTATGAGTAAATTTGGTCATATGTGTATTATGGTCTCTCAGGTTCGGTCAACTATAAAGACTAATCAATATGCTCCTAGTGATCCAAACAACCAAACCAATTCTAGCGGTGGCAATGCAGCTCTTCATTATCCAGATTGGATTATTAATTTTGAGAAACGAAACCAATCAGATCTAATACTCCAAGATCCAAAAGCTAGACCTAGCCCCGAAAATCCTATTATTGGTCATTACGCTAAAGTCCACATTCAGAAATCGACAAATGAAAGTACGGGCATGCGTGTTAGATACCCGATCAAGCATGGCCGCACTGATGGAAAATCCATTTGGATAGAAAGAGAGGTTATTGAGATGCTTTTAATGTGGAAGTACATTGAGAAAGCTGGTTCTTGGTTTAAGATTGACGAAGATGTTAGTTCTTATGTTTCGGGCCAAGGTCTTGAGATAAAAGAAAAATATCAAGGCATGAATTCTTTATATGATCTTTTGGAGGGTAGTCCTGAATTGACTAAGGCTCTTGGTTGTTTTATAGCAGAGAACGTGCTTTCATGATATTTTTAACTACCACTGGGAGAGAGCAAAAGTTAAAGAAATCTTCTAAGTATTTGGTTGATTGGGATAAAAAATGTCGGAGTAAAATCCAGAAAAAAGTTAAAGATCTTCTTTATCCTCACTGGGTTGCAGATATTGTTTTCGAAGAGATGCCCGTCCTAGGTACAAGGATGACATTAGATTTTTATAATGCTAATCTTAAGATGGCTATAGAAGTTGACGGTAATCAGCATTATCAATACAACAAATTCTTTCACTCTAACTCAAGACAGAATTTTCTTGCTCAATTACAGAGGGATGAGAAGAAGGAATATTTCTGTGAAATTAATCAAATAAGGCTTGTTCGTATTCTAGAGAAGGATACTATTGATGAGCGGTTACTTAAGAAATTAGACATAATATGAATCTTTTCGATAAAAGCGATAATACGTTACCTCAGAGTGTGCTGACTAAACTCTATGACTGTACAGGGTCTCCTACTGGAGGGAATAAGGGGTTCTTTTTGTTTTATATCAATGATTTGGGCCAACCCAGTTTCGCCACAAAGACTGAAAATTCCTGTGTGGATATGGCTTTGAGTAAATTGATAGAATTGTCACTTGAAAAGGGGGTTGATCAATGATATCTAATATGGATTTGGAGAAGACTGTATTGAAAGGTCTTTTACAGCATCCCCATAAGTGGGCTGAGATTTCGATTTTTTTAAATGAGAAGGACTTTTATAGTGAGGATTCTCAAGTACACCTCTCTATTTTTAAGCTAATCAAGAACGCTCTTGATAACGCAGAAACGATTGACGATACAATTCTTATACCTCGCCTTAATGAATTAAAGGTTAGCTTCCCTGACAGTATTGATCTAGCGGAATACATACGGTCTTTAGTTTTCCATAAGATAACTGAAGACATATTTCTTTCTTCTGTTAAGGAGTTAAAGAAGTTCTCAGCGAGGCGTGAAATATATCATTCGTGTAAGGATGTAGCTAAATTTGTCAAGAAGATTGATCCTAATTTAAAATATTCTGAAATCGTAGATAAAGCAGACGAAATCTACAACAAGAACATTAAGCAATTTGAGTTTAATGAGGATGGGCCAGTAAATCTTTTTGAGATAATGGAATCTGTCGTTGAGGAGAGAGGGAATAACCCAGTAGAAGAGTCTGGGATGATGGGTCCACACCAGAGGGTTAATGAGATTTATGGTTCTTTGCTTTTAGAGGGTAATATCTCAGTCATCGTAGCTCGTTCTGGAGTGGGAAAGACTCAGTTTTGCATGGATTATACCACGAGGGCTGCTGCGAAATATGAGATCCCAGTACTCCATTTTGATAATGGAGAGATGAGTGAAGAGGAACTTATATTCCGTCAATGTTCGGCAATGACAGGAATACCTATATTTTTACTGCAAAGCGGTAAGTGGAGGACTTCAAGTTATGGGGATTGGACTGCGGAAGAGGTGGTGGATAAGGTGAGGTCTGCTTGGAGTAAAATTAAGAACATGAAGTTCTACTATGAGAATGTGGCAGGAATGTCTGCTGATGAGATGTGCTCTCTTTTGAAGAGGTTTTATTATTCAAAGGTTGGTCGAGGGAAGCGCATGATTTTTAGTTTTGATTACATTAAGACTGACTTCAATAATTTAGGGAAAAATGATGGTTGGCAGCAGGTTGCGTCTATGGTTCACAAATTCAAGCAGACAATCCATAGAGATCTTTGTTTTGATGGGAAGCCTTGTGTCTCAATGATGACATCTGTTCAGGCAAATAGGCTTGGTATTACTGGGAACAGGGGAGCCGATTCTATAGTGGATGATGAGAGCGTTGTTTCTCTTTCAGATGGCATCACTCAGTTTTGTTCTCACTTATTTTTACTTCGTCGGAAGATTGCTGATGAGATCCACGAAGAGGGGGACCGTTTCGGTACTCATAAATTAATTAACTTAAAGGCTCGTCATTTAGGCAAAGAGGCTCTTCGTGCAATTAATCCTGTTGAGATGCCAGATGGATCGAACAAAAACAATTTCATTAATCTTGAGATTAAGAACTTTAGGGTTACAGAGAGGGGAGACTTGCAGGACATTGTAGATTCAGTGAATAATCAGGATGTTCGTGTAAGGAATAATGATTCGGAAGATATTCCCGTGATTTTGACCCCCTAGGTTGATGGATTACAAACAAGTACTTGAGGATCTTGGCTACAGGCTTAAGGATCATGGTTCATATTGGAGGACTAGTGCTATCTATAGGTCAGGAGACAATTCTACAGCTCTACAAATTTACAAGGATACAGGGGTTTGGAAGGATTATGTGGAGGACTCAATGTTTCTCCCTTTCGAAGCTTTACTGCAGAAGACTCTTAACACTAACGATAAGACTATTTTAAGTTCTTATTTGAAGGATATTAGTGTAAATATTCAACATAGAACCGCTAAGAAGAATCTTTTGAGTGAAGAGAAGACATATCCTAAATCTTGTTTGAGTAGACTTCTTCCTCATTATGATTTTTATTTAGAGAAAGGCATTACGGAAGATACGATGAAACAATTCCAATGTGGCCTTGCTATGTCAGGTAAGTTGTATCAACGTGTTATATTCCCAGTATTTCGCTCTGATGGCCTCATACACGGCTTTTCGGGGAGAAAGGTTACTGAAGACCCTAGACCTAAGTGGTTGCATAATGGTCGTTGTTCTGATTGGTTTTATCCATATTACTCTATAGATCAGGTAGCGGCTTGCATAAAGAAAGAGAGGAGTGTTTATATTGTTGAGTCGATAGGAGATTGCATTTCTCTTTTTGATTCTGGCATTAAGAATGTTTTAGTTTCTTTCGGTCTTAATATATCCCCAAAATTTATTGCAAGGTTAAACGGGCTTCCTTTAGACAAGGTTTTCTTATCCTTCAATAATGATTTTAATTCAGAATTTAACAGGGGTTTTGAGGGGGCTATAAAATCGATATTCAAGTTGTCTGATCAGATGGATTTTGAAAAGATATTTTTTGCTCCGCCTTCTGAAAATGATTTTGGAGATATGAGCAAAGAGCAGTTAGATAAATTTGTTGAATATTGTGGAGTCATGTCTCATAATGAATCAATGACTAACGTTATTGATTTCGCTAAAGAGATGAATAAACGAGGTGTCAACAAAACCTTTTCTTCTAACTTAAGGAAGTTTGAGAAGAAATACGACTTCCATTATGGAGAAATCTGAAAACAAGCCTCTATCTGCTTCTCGCATTAAGACAATGCAAACTTGTACTTGGCAGTATTGGGCTAAGTACCACATGCGTCTCCCCGATAAATCTAATCATGGGTCTTTGCGTGGTACAATTTGTCATGCTGTATTTGAGAACTTGGGAAACCCTCGCCATAGGAAGCACTATAAGGCTATAATTAAAGCTCAGGATATTAATGTTAGTCCATCTATTAAAAGGATGGTGGATGCGTATGCCAAAAAGTATGAGATAGATGATTTTGAGAATATGGATCTTATTAACAGGATGACTGTTGAGGGATTGAATTTCGATTTCTTTGGCGATACTAGCAGCAAGCCAACTGAGTCTATTTCAGAAAAAGACTTCGATATAAAAGTAAAGGATGGGGACAAGGATTATCGCATTTTAGGGTTCATAGATAAATTGTTTTTATTTAAAAGAAAAAAAACTGCCATTATACGGGACTTTAAAACATCCAAAAGCATCTTCGAAGGGAAAGAGTATAGCGATAATATGCAGGATTACATGTATTGTCTTGCTGTGAAATACTTATACCCAGAGTACTTAAAGAGGAGGATGGAGTTCTTGTTTCTTAAGTTCGATTTGAATGGAGAGGGTCTTTTGGAAATGGAACCATTAGATGACTTGGATTTAGAGGGATTTGAATATTTCTTAACTGATGTACAAAAAGTTATAAATAATTTCAATGAGAAGACCGCTACTAGTGGTTTGGCTTGGGACAAGGGTTATCCTTCAAAAGAGGAGGGGTTTGCTGGAAAGATAGTTTGTGGTCGGGCAAATAGGGTAGGTCAGTTAAAAAAGAATGGAGATTTAATGTGGCATTGCCCATTTAAATTTGGATTCGATTATTTCCACTTATTAAAAGAAGATGGGTCATTTTTGAAATCATCTTACAACAAGGAAGATCTTGAGGTTCTGCTTCAGGAGGGAAAGGGTTCTAGGATCGAAGAGAAAAAATATAAGGGTTGCCCAGCTTTTTCGTTTGACAAGCCTATGGATCTTCTATAGGTTTCTTTCATGACGCCACTCTTCAAGAGCCAATTCAGTGTCGGGAAGTCTATTCTGACCGCTGAGAAGATTCTAAATATAGCTCAGCTTAACTCTCTAGAAAGGGTCGTGATGGTTGAAGACTCTTTTTATGGCTTCAGGGTCTTTAATCAGTTATTCCAAGAGAACAACGTCTCTCTGGTTTTCGGTATTAGATTGTCGGTCCTAAATGACGAGATGGTAGAAAACGAAAGGTCGAGTAAGTTAGTTTTTTTTGCTAGGAACAATGAGGGTCTTAAAACAATAAAGCGTTTATATTCTGATGCGTCATTGAATGATAGGAATAGCTTGATATTGAGCCATTATTCTGTAGAAGACTTCAAGGATGTCAAGGTGGCTGTACCCTTTTACGACTCATATATATATAATAATTTATTTCACTTTGGCTTATCTCATTTGGGCCTCAAGGGGTTAGATCCGATTTTTTTCATTGAAGATAATAATCACCCTTTTGATTTTCAGATTCGTTCTGTGATAGAAGGCTTAGACGTTGGGACAAAGATGGTCAAAACAATACTTCATCATAACAAAGATGATTTTGAGGCTTTCCAAATGTATAAGGCTTCTTGTAGTAGATCTCAAGGGCGAGCGCCAACTTTTCAAAACCCAAACTTAGACCACTTCTGTTCAGATGATTTCTGTTGGGAGTCTTATAAAGATGCTACCGTATAACCAAAAATATTTAGTATTTGATACTGAGACTGAAGGGTTAAACCTTCATTCTTCTCGTACTTGGCAAGTCTCTTGGCTCATCTGTCAGGGAGATAGGATTTTAAAAGAGAATGATCGATATATTAGTCATAAGGATCTACAAATTAATAAAAAGGTAGAGCATTTGACTGGTTTTAGTTGGGACGAGTATAACGAGAGGAAGGAGCCTTTGAAAAATGTTTGGGCTGATTTTAAAAAAGATTTATTCAATCCTGAGTATAAGGTTGTTGGTCAAAATTTATTAGGCTTTGATGTTTACATGGTGGCAGGAATGCAAAGATCTTTGGGTGAGGCTCCAGACTATAGTTATTTGGAAAGGATCTATGATACTAGGGCTTACGGTAAGGCTTACAGGGAAGAATTAGATAAGCCTAAAGGCAATTTATTAAGTTGGCAGTATAAGATCATACATGATCGATCCCTTAAGTCTAGAGTGTCTCAAAACCAATTGCTTAAATTTTTTGGGATAGATTTTGAAGAAGATCTTTTACACAACGCTCTATATGATAACCAGAAGTGCTATGAGGTTTTTAAGGCGCTGAAAAAACACATGAATTTATAATGTTTGAAGATTTTACAATATATGATGATTGCGAGCCAGTTGGGGTAGAGTTACCTAAAACCTTGGTCAGTAATAAAATATTAAAGTCCATAGGTCTCGTTGAGGATAGTTCAACCAAGGAAATAATGTACGAACTTACCCGTAAAGGACTAAGGGATAAAGGCATCACTAAATTTTCCAATAAGAAGGAGTATTTTGATCGTGCGAAGCAAGAGCTTGAGACTTTTGAAGAGTTGGGCTTTACAGATTATATCTTACTTAATTGGGATGTCTTAAATTTTTGTCATGAAAATAAAATTCCCACTGGTGCTGGTCGAGGATCAGCGGCGGGGTCTTTGGTTTTATATTTGTTAGGTGTTACCAATATTGATCCAATCCCCCACAACCTTTTCTTTGAGAGATTTGTTTCGAAGAGCAGGGCTAAAAAGGTATATGATGTTAGGAATAAAGAATTCCTTGTTGGTAGCTTGCTCCCTGATGTTGACTCAGACATTAGTTATGAAAAAAGGCAAAAGGTTATCGAATACATTGAAAAAAAGCATGACGGTAAGACGGCAAAAATATTAACCTTTAATACTTTTAGTTCTAAATTGTGCATTAGGGAAGCTACTAAATATTTTGATGAAGCTAAGGAGGAGCAAGCGAATGCTGTTAGTGATATGATTCCAAAGCTTCACGGCAAGGTTTCTTCTCTTGCTAACGCAGAAGAAGAGAGTGATAAGTTTTCATCTTGGTGTAAGAAACACAAGAGGACTTTTTTTCATGCAAAGAAGATTGAAAATCTAATCAAGAACACTGGAGTCCATCCTTCTGGTATCGCCATATGCTCTCAAGATATCCGTAATGTAGTGCCAATTCAAAGGACTAAGGATGGGGATTTAATTACAGGATATAATATGCATGATGTTGCGGATTTAATGGTTAAGTTTGATATCCTTGGTCTTAAAACATTAACGATAGCCCATAAGACATGTGAAAAGATAGGGATTGGTATAGATGATATAGATCCGAATGATCCTTTTATTTATGAAACCCTTCAGGATTATAATCATCCAGAAGGTCTTTTCCAAATATCCGCTAGTACAAACTTTACGGTTTGTAGGGATGTGAAGCCAGATAACCTTAATGAGTTGTCTGATGTTGTCGCTCTTGCACGGCCTGGGGCTTTACAGTTTGTAGAGGAGTATGTTCGTCAGAAGCATTCTCCGACAGTACTAGACTTGCATCCAGAATTAGATAAGATATTGTCTTGGTCTAAGAACGTTATTTTGTATCAAGAACAGTTGATGCAGATTGCAAATAAAGTTTTTGGTTTAACTCTGGAGGAGGCAGAGACTCTCCGCCGTATCGTTGGAAAGAAAAAGACTGAAGAGATGCCCTCTTGGAAGAAGCGTATTTATGAAGCGGCAGATGAGCTGGGATTAGACGAAGAGATAAGCGATTTTTACTGGAATGCGTTGCAAGCTTCAGCGGATTATTCGTTTAATAAATCCCATAGTTTTGCTTATGCAGAGTTAGCCGCAAAGACAGTTTACTTAAAGTATAAACACCCGAAGGAGTTCTTTCTTTCTGTTCTAGAGTCCTCTGAATTTGATCCAGAACCATTGTCTGTAATAACTTCTGTTCATGAGGAGCTTAGCGATTTTGGCGTACGGCTCTTGCCTCCTAGTTTATTTAAGTCTCAAATCAATTTTTCTATTGAGGATAATAATATTAGGTATGGCTTAAATAGTATTAAAGGTATCTCTGCTAAATCGATAGACGGACTGGTCTCTTTTAGAGGTAAGAGTTTCGACAGTAAGTATGAAGTGTTCGTGGCAGCTAAAGAGTGTGGAATTAATATATCAGTATTGGCCGCATTAATACAGGCTGGAGCGATGGATGAGTCAACTAAAACAAGAAGTCGATTAGTTTTAGAAAGCCAAGCTTTTAATATCCTAACAGATAGAGAGAAGAGGAATTTTATTCTTTTGAAAGAGGTTTTGGGAGAGGATATATTGCATGCTATAGCTCAGGCTGTTGAAATGGGCATTCTCGCTGACGATAACAGAGTGCTAATGAAAGAGAGTAGGTTTAAAACCTTCTTGAAAAAATTCTCTAATTATAGGGAGATCTACGATAAGAATAAGTCTTATCAAAAATTTTCTAATTGGTGGTATGAAAATTCTTTGCTTGGGTACAGTTACTCTCATGATCTTAAAGAATGTTTCGAAGAGAATTATGGTATTCTGAACTCTTTGAAGGAGGTTAAGGATCTTCCAGAGCAGACTAATTATAAAACAGTTTGCCAAGTAAAAGATTTCTTTACTAAGATCTCCCAGAATGGGAATAAGTATATGATCATAGAAGCTTCGGATAATACAGCATCTTCTAGATTCATACTGATGGATAATTCAAGAGAAGAAAAACTCACGGACTTTCTGGATACTTACAAAATGTCTAAAGATGCAATATTGGTCTTGAATGCGAGCAAGAATCGTGATACTAGTTTTGTGAACTCAGCGAGAGTGGTCGATACAAAGATTATGATGAAGCTGAAGGATTTAAAAAAATAATGAATGATTTCCCTACGACCCCTCAAATAAAATCCGTTTTCCAAAAGTCTCAAGAGCTGGCGATAAGATTGGATAGGAACGGGGTAGATTTAGATTTATTCTTCCATTGTTTTATTCAGGATCTTAGTTTGTCTTGTGAGACTATCCTTGATAAATATGATTGTGTGGATGCGCTTATATTATCTTCCACTAAAGTATTGGAAAGGAAGCGCCCTAATAAAGTTGTATCCAGCAAGTATACTTCTAAGTTGAATGACTTTATAGATAACTGCAAGGTTGTTCAAGCAGAATTGTTTGAATTAGATTATGTGACCCCAGAGATAATTTTGTTGAATTTCTTTAATGAAGATTGTCTCCCAAAGGCTCTCTTGGGTGTCTTGGATATTGATGATATTACAGGTTTGATTTCAGACATAACTCTGTTTTCTAAAGATGAGGATTTTGATGATAATTATGATGAAGATGTTTTAAGTGATTTAACGCCACTTAGTACTGAAAACTGGGTGGACATGTTTGACAGCAATCCTATCTTAGATCAGTTTGCTGAGAACTTAAACGCCAAAGCAGCTAAGAATGAATTCGATAAAATTGTAGATTTTGACGATAAGATTTCTGAGATTGCGACAATTCTTTGTAGGAAAAAGAAGCCAAATGCTATCTTGGTTGGCCCAGCAGGGACTGGCAAGACATCTTTAGTCGAAGGCTTGGCAGCGAAGATCGTAAGCGGTGAGGCTCCAGAGCTGATAGCTAACAAGGTTATTTATTCTTTGAGCCTTTCTAGTATGGTCGCTGGCACTCAATATAGAGGCCAATTTGAGGAAAGGTTAGAGAACTTTGTTAATGAGGTTAAAAGGTATGAGAATATTATTTTGTTTATAGATGAAATTCATACTTTGGTTGGCGCAGGGGGGACTACAGAAAATTCCTTAGAGGCTTCTAATATTTTAAAGCCTGAGCTTGCTCGTGGTACAATTAGTTGCATCGGAGCTACAACAATTAATGAGTATACAAGTACGATTAAGAAAGATACGGCTTTGGATAGGCGCTTCGAAAGAGTTGTAATAAAAGAGCCGTCTAAGTTTCAAATGAAGCAAATCATACCGACCATAGTCTCTTATTACGAGGATTTTCACGGGGTTGAATATAGTTTCGATTTTGTTAACAGTGTTATAGATTATTGTGAGAAGTATCTTCCTAATAAGTTTTATCCAGATAAGGCTATTGATGTCATTGACCACTGTGGCGCTCAATCTAAGCTCAGTTATTGGGAGATAGATCCATCAATTAAAGATTTGCAGGGGGAGATCATTACGGGCGTTTCTGACAAAGTAAAAACAAAACATTTAATCTCCTTAATGAGTGACAAATTGATGGAATGGGGGGAAGACATGCAGAAAAATTCTCCTAGTGTGACGACACAACACTTAAAAGATTTTTTCTCAAAGAAAGAGAACCCATTATGTAAATTTAATATTCGGTCAGATCTTTCCAAGGGATTGAAGTCTAAGTTCGTTGGTCATAATAAAGTTATAGATGATTTAATGGAATCCGTTTCTCTATCTAATTATGGGGTTTATAAAAAAGGGTCTGCACCAAGTGTCTATTGTGTTACAGGTGCTGAATCGACAGGGAAGACATTTTTTTGTTCTGTGCTGAAGGACAATCTAGAGAAGAATGGGGTCAATGTACTGAATTATAGTGGGGTTCATTTCTCAGATGAATATGCTAAATTTAAAATATCTCCAGAAAGAAATAACAATACTTCTCTATGCGAAAAGATTATCATTCATCCCAATAGTGTAATCATAATAGATGATTTCCATAAAGTACATGCTTCTGTAAAAACGATATTCGCTCAAATATTAAAGGAGGGGAAGTTGCAGATGCCAGATGGAGATATTGCAGATTTTTCAAACTCAAAAATATTTGTCACTAGTGGAATAGAAAATGATAATTCTATGGGTTTTAATTCCAGTTCTGAAACTCCCGTAGCTTCGGTTTTTAAAGAATTGGTTTCGTTATTTGATTACAATGTTTTTTTAAGTCCTTTGCGGAAGAAGGATATATTTAGAGTTCTTTATCATAAGCTAGAAAAGATAAATTTAGATTTGCAAATTAATGACATAGAAATTGTTTTTTCTTTAGGGTTTTTGAAAAAGTTTGCGAAAGAATCTAAGAGTTTGGTTGATTTTGAGGAAAGGTTTGAAGAAAAAATAAATAAATTCATTTGTGGTCAGATAACCCTAAATGAATCTGAAATTAATTTAGATAAAATCTCATAAATCTCTTGATTTATTTGGTTGGATGACAATAATAATACTGTTATGAAACTTAATCGTAAACAATCATCCGCTCTTAAGGCGATTCGTGGAACAAAGGGCCGCTTCTTTGGCCTTGAGACAACTCAAGGTGAGGTGGTCAACGCCCAATTCCTTGGGGAGACAAATAATTACATTACAATTTTTGATCGCAATGCTCGTTTCAATCGCCGTTTAGCTAAAACAAGTTTAGCTTCAGTGAATTCAAGTAAGTGATGAGTGGGTCAACATCTAAGTACCTTAGAGGTTTAATTTCTTTTCAAGCTGACCCGATAATGAAAAGGGTTTACAAGAGGTTGAAAAAGAATTATACTAAACTACCTCACAACAAAAAACATTTAATTAAAAGTTATACAAATCTATGAACGAAAATAAAACAAGCAGCGAATGGTCTGATCGTGAAGTCGGCGCTTTATGGCGCAAAGGTGGAGATAAGCCTTTCTATTCTGGCAACCTAACGGTTAATGGAGAGAAATTAGAAGTGGTTATCTTCCCTAATAAATATAAAGAGAAGGAAAATCAACCAGATCTTCGTATTTATAAAAGTAAGCCTGTAGACCAAGGTTAATGTCAGAAGCAGGTAATTTGACGGAAGATCAAGAAGAAAGTTTAGAAAAAAAGCTTGTAAATCGTATAGCAAGCAATCTAACTTTTTCAGAATTGATCGATATTGTGACCTCATTGTCTATTAAGGAGGTGAAAGATCAGTTGTCTGCGATGACAAACGAAGAAAAACTTCAAACTTATAATGAAGTTTTTGAAGAAAGCGTGTAAGAAACTTTGATGGAATACGATTTTTCTAAAGAAGCAAAGAATTTTCTTAAATCTCAGTCTGCAAAACGTTCTGGGCCGAAGAGTGGAGCGCAAACTCCCTCTAAGCCTAGTGAGCGTAAAAAGGGTTCTAGTAAGAACGAAAAAGGAAGTGCGGGTAAAGATGGCAAGAAAATAGCTTTTTCAGAAAAGGTCGTTACGGCCCTTAAGAATAAAGTAAAAGAGCATAACGAGAAGTATTCTAAAAAAGCCACTTTATCTCAACTTAAAAAAATATACCGCCGTGGTGCGGGAGCATTTAGCTCTAGTCACCGTCCGAATAAGACCAGAGGTCAGTGGGCGATGGCTAGGGTCAATATGTTTTTGAAGATGTTGCGTGGTGGTAAGGTGAAGGAATCTTACCGTGCTGCTGATCAGGATGTAGCTAAAGGTTCAGAGGAATACTACATAGAAGAACAGGACAAGGCTTTCGTGGATTTTGATGAACTGGATTTCGCCTTAGCTCGTTTAGACTTTGTTAAGGTTGACGCTTCTGCAGATTCTGATCAAGAGATTGAAGATATAGATTACTCTGAAGCAGAGAAAAAGACTTTAAATAAGCCTTTTAGACTCAAGGGTGGGAAAAAGAAGTTTGGGGTTTATGTTAAAAACCCAAAGACTGGTAATGTGATTATGGTAAAGTTTGGTGATCCTAATATGGAGATCAAGCGTGATGACCCTGATCGTCGTAGAAGCTTTAGGGCCAGACATAAGTGTGATACAGCTAAAGATAAAACTACTCCAAGGTACTGGAGTTGCAAATTCTGGTCTAAAAAGCCAGTTAGTTCAATGGCATCAGAAGACGTTCTAGCTTGGGATGATGAAGAGAAATTTTCAGAATGGTGCTGGGATGATGAGTCTTTTGCTGAACATCAAGATTTGTTAAATGCTTATCCCTTCTTGAATACAGTGGAAATTGTTATTGAAGACGAGGGAGATCTTTAATATAATGACTCTGTGAAAAGAGTATTAGTTACTGGTAGTGAAGGTTTTATTGGTAAGAACCTCTGCCCTTATTTGTCAAAGAGGGGGATCGAGGTAGAAGAGTATGACATAAAAAATGGTGGGGATTTGCCGCCTTTGAATGGTATTGACGCAGTAATTCACCTTGGGGCTAACTCAAGTACTACAGAGACAGACCTTAAAAAGATTTTAAAAGAGAACTTTATCTTTTCTGGCACTCTTTATCAGTTATGTGCAGCTATGGATGTTAAATTCCAGTATTCTAGCAGCGCCTCTGTTTATGGATTAGCGGAGACTTTTGAAGAGGATCAATTTTGCGCTCCATTAAGTCCTTATGCTTATAGTAAATATATGTTTGACAATTGGCTCTTGAATGAAGATCATCCATATCAAGGATTTAGATATTTTAATGTCTATGGTCCGCACGAAGAGGACAAAGGCGAACAGGCTAGTCCGATAACAAAATTTATCAAACAAGTTCGGGAAGATGGAGAGATCAAAGTTTTTAGGACCAAAGCAAGCAGAGATTTTGTTAACGTCGAAGACGTTTGTGAGGTGCACTATCGTATGCTTCATCATGATGACTCTGGTATTTTTAATGTCGGGACTGGTAATTCTGTTTCATTTAAAGACATTGCTGACAAGATGGCTGATAACTCTGGGGCTAAAGTTAAACAGATTACTATGCCTTCGAACCTAAAGGGTCAGTATCAAAAGTTCACTAAGGCAGATATAACTAAGTTAACCTCTGTAATTGGGGAGATGGAGTGGAAACAGGTTTTGGAGTGTATATAGAAGAAGCATGATGTCTTTAATTAAAACTCTAGCTCAAAGCCTTAAACTGTACCTTGAATTAAGGAATAAATTGGCTTTTTTTGAAATTAAAAATAACCATAGAAACATAAAAAATGAACTCATTAATGAAATTGAAGAATTACGGGCTGCTGGTGATAGTAACTCCTCTGATCGGGCTGACCTCCTGCGGCGGCGGCTCAAGTCCGAAAACGACGACTTTAAACATATATCAGCCGTCTTCCTTAAAGCTCAAGGCGGGGATTCCAGTCCAGACTCAGGAGGGGACGTACACCCCTCAAAGTGATGAAGTCTGGCATTCTGATGCTAGATATAGGAAATTAGAAAGAGAACTTTTCGATTAAACAAAAAACGGCATCCCTTACGGATGCCGTTTTCATTTATTTATGTTTATTTATGAGCGTCTTTTTTTACTTAATAACAATATCATTGGTATAGCAGCAAACAATATGGCGCTAGCTTCGGGTAAGCTTGTGACTTCTAGTTGAACAGAATTGCCAACGATAAACTCTTCTGGGACTACTTCGTCAAATACGAAGTTGTCCATTCCAAAGCAGAAAGCGGAGTTACAATCAGCGCACCAAGTTCCTTCTTGCCATTGACCCAAGTCTTTGATTACAACTTTATCGACATTGTCGAATTCCGCTGGCAAGAATACATCTTGAAATTCGCCACCCCAATCTTCAGAACCTAAGCTGAATAACTGAGTGACTGCTTTGCCTTTCAAGAAACCTTGGATGGCTATGTCTTCATTCCCTGTAGAAGCTCCTCCTCCTATTTCAGTATTAGAAGTGAGAGAAAAGAATTGTAAATCGAAGGCTACATCGTCCTCTCTATAAATTTCTATAGAAGATAGGGAGGACCAATGACCATGTATGACATCATTCCCATCGTCATAATAATTTCCTACAGTTTGCATTTGCCAATTTTCATTTGGAGAAACATAATCTAGAATTACATCTCCTTCTTGGTAGCTAGAAACCCCTTGATACCTTTGACTTTCATCAGTAACAGCGATATTTGGGTTTTCTGTAGGATTTTCTATGCCATCTACTAAAATAGCGTTGCCTCCAGTAAAGGTGACAACAGCAGCTTTAGACAAAGGTATTAGGAATAATAATGGTAAGATTAGAGGGGCAAGTTTTTTCATTTTTTCTTTTTAAGTAAGTAGTTTTTAAGTTTTCCTAGATTGCCAGTAATTTTGCCAAGTATTCTGCCTAGCTTGCTATTTTCTGGCACTATGTAAGAAAGTGTTCCAAGAAGCCCTAGTATAGAAATAATAAACTCAGGCATTGACCCCATATAAGGAGCTAGTATTTTATCAAATAGATCTTCCATAATAATTATCTTGTTATAACATCAGGGACTTGAGTGACCTGATCATCTTCTTCTAGTTCTATTGTTTCTTCTGAGTCTTCTAGATCTGTTTTTTTCTTTTCACCCTCTTCAGGCTCTTCCTCTTCAGACTCTTCCTCTTCGGCTTTTTCATCTTCGGCTTCTCCCTCTTCGGCTTCTTTCTCTTCGGATTCTTTCTCTTCGGATTCTTCCTCTTCGGCTTCTTCCTCAGGCTCCTCCTCTTCAGACTCTTCCTTTTCTTCGGGTTCTTCTTCGGGTTCTTCTTTGGATTCTTCTTCTGTTTTCTCTTCGGTTTCTACAGATTCCTCTTCTTTAACGGCTTCTCCTTCGCCTTCTTTATTATTTTCTTCTGTAGGTTCGCCTTCATTTCCTTCTCCCTCGTTAGAGGTTTCTTCATTTGACGTTTCGCCCTCTCCCTCTTCACCACTAGATCCTTCATCTTCTCCTTCTTCGCTTCCTTCGTAACCTTCTTCAGATGTACCGACGACATCTCCATAACCTTTTTCGGCGTATTCTACAATTGCTTCGGTGACTCCTCCAAAAGGTTGGAAGCCAATTGTCGTTTCAGTAAAATCATTTAAATTAGAAAACACTTTATGCTCTTGTTCTGCTACAACGGCGATTTCAGTACCTTTTTCTTTTGTTGTCTTGGCTTGAAAGTAAGCTCCACTACCTATGGACATAGTTCCTGCGACTCCAATAGTCGCTATTTTTTGAGTAGTCTCTTGGACAAATGCGCTTAGCCCAGTCGCGGCACTTGCAGTTTGAGTTGTTGCTCCAGCAGCGGCTGCAGCAGCGGTACCTTTCGCAGCTTTATCTAAAATATCTTTATTCTTCTCGGCTATCTCCGATAACTTATCCATAGTAGAAGTCTCAGGAGTTTCAGCCTTTACTTCTTGGGCCTTATTCTTTTCTACTTTAACTTCTTCTTCTGTAACCTGTTCCTCTATAGGTTCGTCTTCTACTTCACTACCGCACTCTTCACAAACACAAGATTTCTGTTCCAGATGTTTAATCCTCTGTAATAAAGCCCATGCTGTTTCCCTTGCATGACGATCTAAATCAGAGATGATTTCACTATCCTCTGGATTACAGTATTTTTTGGCAAAAGCTTCTGCTTCCGCAAGGTCTTTTCGATGTTCCCCCATCTTAAAATAAGATACACAAAAAAAAATATTTTGGTGTAATATATTTTACATGGATTTTAAAAGCTTGATGAGAGAGTTTATGGACGGGGGTTGGATTATTCCAATAATAGGTGCAGCGGGGATGGTAGCAAGAATGCTAACTTATAAAGGAGCGTATTCGATAAGAACTTTCATCAGAAATGTTATAGCTGCTTCGATACTTTCTGGTATCTTATGGTTTGTACTACAGGATGCTCCGATTAGTGATTTCATTAAAGCTATAGCGTATGGTGTAGTTGGTGTTGTCAGTCCAGAGATTATCAATGGGATAATTGCATTAGCGAAGAAGTTTGAAAAGAATCCTGATAAATTCTTAAAAAAATAGATAATTAGTGTAACTAAAAGCAATGGCTGGGACAAAATATGACATCATTATTGAGCAAGGAGCTTGCCTTGACATCCCTCTAACCTTGACGGATGACTCTAATACAGCCTACGATTTAAGAACGGATCAGGTTTATTTGACTGGAGTTATTTATCGTGATTATGATCAAGCGGTTCAAGCTACCTTTACTTATTCGGAAACTGACGCTGCTAATGGTGCTGCGAAAATGTCTCTAAATAGTGCTGACACTCAAGCTATGGAGCCAGCTTATAGTTCCTATGATATATTTTTAATCAAATCTGATGGTTGTGTTGATAGGTTGTTATATGGGACGGCGACTATTAACGGAACCGCCGTTCCTCTTCCATGAGCATTAATGTAACAGTTACAGAGACTCCGAATGTAGACTTGTCGATATCTTCTTCGACAGGGTTGAATGTAGGTGTCGGCGGGACATCTCACAATTCGCTTGTAGGAATCCAAGGTGGGGATACAGGGGAATATTATCACTTAACATTAGATCAGTATAATCTGATAGGAGGCAACCCAGATGCCTTCGTAAATATCACAGGAGAAGAAACCATTAGTGGTGTTAAAACTTTTGCTTCTGGTTATATAATTAATGCTGGTGGACAAGACATATTTGTAACTGGTGATCTTGATGGTTCTGATAGGAAGCTTTATATTGATGCTGAAGCTCTTATCATTGGAGATAACGCAGTAAACTCACTATATTCTGCTGCTATATTAGGTAGTGGTAACCAAATTTTTGGTGATTATGATATTATAGCAGGAGGTGAGTTAAACATTATTAGTGGCGACGATTATTCTGTTATTATTGGAGGCAAATCTAATTTAATAGAATTAGGAGGATTAGGTTACAATACTATAAATGGTGGCACATCACATTCCATTAAGCAGTCTACGGCTTCTTTAGTGGATGGAGGTTATGATAATGACATCTTAGGAGCTTCTAATGCAGTTATTGTTGGTGGACAAAGTAGTAATATTACTAGTGGTACTATAGCTCCTGATCATTCCATAATTTTAGGTGGGGAGAATAACAACATTCAAGATGCATCTAATGCTATTGTTGTTGGTGGTGTTAATAATTTTGCTAGTGGGTCTTTTTCTACGGTTATGGCTGGAAGAGGTGGTAGAGCAGTACATGAAGGCTCAATGGTTTTAGCTGACGGTAAAGTGGGTAGAAGTAAAACTTCTTTCGCGGAACATGGTTTGACAATTGATTTCGCAAGTGGGGTAGATGTGCCAACAGGTAATTTTGCGGTAGCAGAAGACATAACTATGGGTGGAGAGACGGTGGCTACGAGAACTTGGGTTCAATCTCAAGAAACTAGCCAGAGATTTGATACAGTTTTACCTTCTGGTATAGATGAGACAGGAATAGAATTCAGCACTGTATTTTCTTCTGCGCCAATGGTTCAATGCGAATTACAGCTACCAAGTGGAGGAGAAAGAACTTACTTTTTAGCAGTGAGAGACATAACTACTACTGGATTCTTTGTAGAATTTTCAGATAATATAGGTACAGGTTACGTACTGCAAACTAGATCAATTCCGAATACATAATGGCACTAGAAGTAAAATTAAAAAATTTAGTTGTAGAGACTCTTAATACAGAGAATGTCTCTAAAACTATTTTTGGAGATGGGTCTCAGAATACAAGTCTCGATTCCCAACAGAGCCAATTTATAATTTCAAATGGGTATTTTTCTACCGCTGGAGACGCTCAGAATGCAATTTTTCTTTTACGAGGTCATTCTACAGACGCTTCAGAAACCGAATTATTTTTAGATGGTACTAATGCTAGGTTTATATTAGAGGATAATACTTCTTATTTCTTTAATTGTCAGTTCATAGGGAGGGCGCAAGATGGAGATACTGTTGTAATGCACGTTAATGGAGGAGCAAAAAGGGGTAGTAGTGCAAATACGGTAAGTTTGTTGGGGACTCCTCACGTTCACATTATTCAAGATGAGATAGGGGTAGGAGATGTAAAATTTTCAGTTAGTGCTTCAAATGGGTCATTAAAATTTCACGCTGTAGGTAAGGCTGCAACTAATATACGGTGGTTAGGAAAGGTTGATTTATCTCAGTTAAAATATTAATTTTTTCTTATTCGCCCTTTATTGTGTAACTAGATTTAACTAGTTACGAATCATGGCGAATATAATTTATAAAGGCGCACTCGACGGCACTCAGGTAAACTTTGAAACAGGTAACCTGACAGACATATCAACTTTTACTGGAGATGTAAGGGCGGTAGCGATACAAGACTCTATCGCAGATGGAGTTACTACCATTGGTGCTTCTCAAGATGCGATTTATGCCATGTCTGGCTATTTGGCGGCTAATGCTCACCCAGTTGTTAGTCCAGCATCAAATGTGTCAGAAGACCATTCGGGCGGAACGGTACTTCAAGATGCTACCTTCACATTTGATTCTGATGGCCATGTTACAGCAGCTAGTTTTAATGAGGTTGATTTAGATACTATTTATTATCCTAAAGCAGATGTTAATTCTATTTCAGGGGCTTTAAGAGTAGATATTGGTACTAATGATACTGAACTTGGGACTTTAAGAACTGCTACTGGGTATTTGGAAAATCAGGTCGATGATCTTCAAGCTGTTTCAGGGTCTTTCCAAAGTCTCACTTTAGATAATGTCTGTGATAATGGAGCGACTACAAACCAAGACATACAAGTAGAAGATCTTCGAGTTAACGGAGGTAATATTACGGGACCATCTACAATTACAATCGATCCAGATAGTTCTGGCCCAGCTGGTACAGTCGTTATTCAAGGAGATTTGCAAGTTGAAGGCACGACTACTACCATTTCTTCTACAGATGTCCAGATTGGTGACATAAACTTGGTTTTAGGAACTGGAGCAGCGAATGACGCTGCTGCAGATGGTGGTGGTATTATAATTTCTGGAACAGCCGCTTCTACAATTGCAGAGTTCACTTACGACTCTACGAATAATCGTTGGAAAACTAATAGCATAGATATTGCTGCTGATATTGTTGGTAATGCATCTACAGCATCAGCGTGGGTAGCAGATTCTACTATAACTTTAGATGGAGATTTAGCAGGAGCTGTTACATTTAACGCAGATTCTTCTGAGACTCTCACTGCAACAATTGGTGCAGGTGTTGTTGAGAACACCATGTTAGAAAACAAATCTGTTTCTATTACTGGTGGAGCTGGTCTTGCTGGAGGAGGAGATGCGGAACTAGGTGGAAGTGCTGTTTCTCTTAGCATTGCAGCAGGTGATGGTCTTACTGCTGGTACGGACGCTCTTGATCTCAATTTAGACGGGACTACTCTTTCTAAAGGTGCAAGTGGGCTTAAAGTTAATTCTATTGGGACAGCTCAACTTGATGCTAATTCAGTTACTTCAGCAGAGCTTCATTCTAGTGTTGCAGGAGAAAATATAACATTTAATGGTGGTGAGTTACAAGTTTTAGATACAGACATTAGAGCAGCTATTACTGGTGGAGCTAGTAGTATTGCTGGAACTAACTTGGGTACCAGTAAAGCTCTTATCTCTAATTCTAGCGGGAAGGTTGCTGTAAGTACTGTAACTAGCACCGAGTTAAGTCAACTTGCAGGAATCGGGGGTACCACTGTTTCAGCTCAATTAGCGTTGAAAGCAGACGCTTCTACACAAATGTCTGCTTCTGACGGTTTAACTGGAGGAGGTACTCTTGCTGCGGATAGATCTTTCTCTACAACTGCTGATCAAGGTCATCTTGATGAGATAGAGCTTGGTACATCTAATACACTCGCCAGTAACGTAATTACTAAAGGGGGAATTTTGATTTTACGAGGTACTGATAATAACGGTATAACAACTTCAGGTTCAGATGGTAATGCTGTAGCTTTAAATGATAAGACTACAGTCGCTTTCGAAGGTGTTGTCCAATCAACCGATACCAATCAACCTGATGACAATGGAGCTTATGTAGCAATGTGGAAGATACAAGGCGTGATTCGTCGAGATTCTGATAGCACTAACATGTTACAATCTTTTGTAACTAAGACCTTTGCTGGTTCCAGCGCTTCTTCTTATGGTTTAAGTGTTAGTGTTAATGGCAGTGGATTAAAGATAGCGAGCGATCAAACAACAGCTACTTTAATTACTTCCGCTACCATCAATTATAACTGGGTGGAAGAGACTACCTAATAGTTATTAATTTGAAACAAAAGCCTCCTTCATTAATTTGGAGGGGGTTTTTTTGTTCATTTACTAGGAAAAGAGTGTAACAAGTCATATAATTAATAGTTATGTCTGAGTATTTCGTAGGATCAACAGGAGCAAACAATCAAACTAATTTTTCTTCACTTGATACTAGCGAGGTTTTAGATGATCTGGGGCTGAATACTGGGGATTCTCCGACTTTCTCAGGACTCTTCTTAGAAGGTAGTGGAAGCACTATCTTTTCAGTAGACGGGTCTAATGGAAGGTTATTTGGGGTAACTGACGAAGTAACAGGTACGGTTTTTTCTGTTAATGATGCTGCTGGTTTGCCAATTATAGAGGTAGAAAGTACTTCTAGTTATGATAAAATTACTTTAGGGGAGTACGGTAGTGATTTACTTGTTTTAAGTGGGCAGAATACAATTGAGATTACTGGTTCTCAAATTGCTTCTCAGTCATGGGTCGGACAACAAGGGTTTACTACTTCTGGAGGAACAGACGATCAAAATCTTAATGAGGTGCTTGCTGAGGGCAACACTTCTTCTTATGGTATTAGCGTCAATCAGATAACAGGTACAGCTCTGACTATTGATACTGATACATTATTTGTAGATTCTACGAATGATAGAGTTGGGATAGGAACAACCAGTCCCAAATCTATACTAGAATTAGCATCACAGAATCCAGTAATAAATTTTAAAGATACTAATGCTGGAGCAGATCTTTCTTATAGATACATACAGAATGTAGATGGAAAATTCTTATTCGCAAAAGCAAATGATGCTTATAATTCTTTTACCACACATATGGCGATTGATACCGACGGCAACGTTGGTATAGGAATTACATCACCAAACGAATTACTTCACGTAGAAGATTCTTCATCATCGAGCGGAACATCAATTGCAATTCAAAATGCATTTGGAGAATCACCAAAAAATATAAAATTCAGGTATAACGATACTGTTGAAACTGCAAGAATAGAAGGATTCGGAAGAAATAATACTAGTCAACTTCCGTATTTAGCATTTCATGTTAATCAAACTACTAGTTCTTCAGCAAGTAATGATGTTGCCGAAAGAATGAGGATTGATTCCTCTGGCAACGTTGGCATAGGAACAACTAGTCCTAATAGAGATTTGCAAATTGGTGATGGGTCAAGCAATTCGGTGGTAGCCATAGTCGGATCAACAGCAGGGTTAGCACAACTAGCTTTAGGAGATACTGATGATGATAATTACGGCCAAATTATTCTAGATAACTCCACCAACAAATTACAGATACAGAATGGTGGTGGAGGACCAGTTGGCGATAGAGGTATAACTCTAGACTCTTCTCAAAAAGTAGGGATAGGAACAGCGAGTCC
>Ga0315320_10000914_pt1 | contig 24190 bp, 21 predicted proteins | sample M140m21515metaG_FD_203458 | JGI IMG/M metagenome (GOLD analysis project Ga0315320, IMG submission 203458) | Ammonia-oxidizing marine archaeal communities from Monterey Bay, California, United States - M1 40m 21515 | ecosystem: Environmental > Aquatic > Marine > Coastal | place: USA: California... | reverse complement strand
CTATTGAATCTACGACGGACTTTGTTCTTGATCGAGGCCTCGTCTTTCGTCCGGTATACCGTCTTGTGAAAGCCAGTTCTGTCGGTGCTGCAATAAGTAAAGGTTTTTCGAAAACAGGAGAAGACCTGTCCATGGTCTATCGTTTCCTGCAGAAGATCACGAGTAATCAGATTAGCCCACGACTCCTCGGAGGACCAATTGAGATTGCCAAGCAGGCAGGAAAGTCAGCTGAAGAAGGTCTTGGTAGGTTGTTGTTATTTCTCACAATGCTCAGTGCGAATTTAGCAGTGATCAATTTCTTACCAATTCCGGTTCTCGACGGTGGGCATATGGTCTTTCTTATGTATGAGTTTGTCCGTGGAAAGCCACCGAGTGAAAACGTAGTCGCAGCCCTGTCCTACGTTGGCTTAATTTTGTTGCTGTCGTTAATGCTCTTTGTGTTTGGGCTTGATCTCGGTCTGATTGCCAGGCGGTAGTGACGTTCGGTATCGATATCAATGATTTTGTGTGATTTGTGTGACAAAATAGGGTTTTTCTATACCCGGCTGAATGATTGACGGCTATCGTTATGAATAACGAAGATGTCGGAGTTCACCATGACAGCCGAAATGCTATCTAGCCTGCCGAAAGAATTAACTGCTGAAGTTGATACTGTGGTTTTTGATGTCGTGGGCACACTCCTTGAGCCATCGCCATCAGTTGCCAAGGCTTATAAAAATTCTGCTGAGGCCTTTGGTATCACCCTTACAGAAGCGGATATTTCGAAGCGGTTTTCTGTCGCATGGGAAAATCAGGAAGTGTTCGATTCCCAACAACAACCAGCCTTTCGAACGAGTCGTAGGCGAGAGTATGAACGTTGGAATCAAATCGTATGCGAAGTCTTTGCAGGGCATGCGGTCGCTGAAAAGATTTTTGAAGACCTCTGGCTTCACTTTGGCAAGCCATCATCGTGGCGCCCTGTGGCACAGGGATGTCAGCTTCTTGGGACTGCACGCGAAGCAGGATTGAAAGTGGCAGTAGCCAGTAATTTTGATGAAAGATTGCTACCACTTGCTCAATGCGTTGAACCACTTATTGGTATTGAGAACATCTTTGCGTCATCCGAGATTGGTTGGAGGAAGCCGGCGGTTGAGTTTTTTAGAACAGTTGAGTCACGACTCTGCAAAGACCCACGTCAGCTGCTTCTTATAGGAGATGATCCAAGACTCGATATTGCGGCTGCTCAAACTGCGGGGTGGAAAAGTATGCGGATACAGTAATATGGGGGAAATTGATCAACGGTTCCTGATACGATACGTTGAAACCACATCTCAACGATTCTTGTGATGAATTGCCCTCGCGAATGAATACGCGACGTTATATGCCTGCTGGCAGAGCACAGTGGTACGCAGAGCACAGTGGTAAAATGCGTCATGCAGAGCCTATTTAACGATTGGTTCATGGCCTCTCGGACCATACCTCTTCACAGCAATGCATGGGCTGTATTGATGCTGTTCTGCTGGCATGTGCATTCTTGCCAGTTTTTTTGTAACGATATCTTGTACCAATGTCTTCACCTGCACACATGACTTCAACCATGTGTGACTTTCCGGATAATGCCGGAAGCAATGCCTGTCTTGTTTGTCATGAAAATTTCAAAAGATTGGGTCGATAGCTCATTAGCGATCCTGACATGTATGGATTTAATTCTGGTCACAAGAGGTTTCTCTCTTTTGTCTGGCGGAGAGTTGAACCAACGTATCAGTGGTCTTCAAGTTGGAATGAAAAATAAACTGTATCGCGAGACGTTTTTAAGGAATTACAAAATGCCTGTTCGAATAATGTCATTTGCTCAAGCTTTGTTTACAAAAAAATCTCAGTGGCTCAGGGTCACTGGCCTTACTCTTTGTACATCTGGAGTATGTTTTCTGGCATTGAGCTCGGCAGCCAAAGTGATGGCTACTCAAGACTGTGACTCGTTTCTTTCAGACTGTGATACGAGTAACAATTGTCGGCAATTTTATCTTGGTGGTATCGTTGGTGCAGACTTTGGCACGCTGAACAAAGAAGAGGGTGTTGAAACTGCTGTGCCGAACCAATCCCTTTTTACAGCTGGTGGTACGCTCGGCGTGCGATACCTTCGTGACGATGGAGCGTGGCGTTTCGAATTTGAAGGCCGTGGACGTGATCAAATTGATGCTACAGCAGTAGAATCGGGTTCAGTTGCCACTGTTGCTGCTCGTGATGGGTGGTCAACGATGGTGAATGTTTGGCGAGACTATAAGGTCGTTGGAGATTTTAATCTATATGCTGGTGCCGGTATTGGTGCCGGTGGGTATCGATCAGTAGTGACTGGTTTTACGGGACCGGTCCCACTTATTGAGAGTAATGAAAACGTTTCAAGTTTTGCCTGGCAAGCCGGTGGTGGCTTAATTTATGACGTGTCAAATCGTATGGCAATTGATCTTGGATACCGATTTTTCGCACTCGGTGATAACCAGGCAAATATTCGTATTGGTTTGCCACCAGTACCTGCTGGTAGCTATCTCACAAATTATTCTGCCAGTGAGTTGTTGCTGACAATTCGAATCTATGAACCTTTCCGCCGTTGGCGGTAAGCGACTGAACTTTAAAGCTGTTCAGCAGGGACATCAAGCACTCAACCACTTCATGGCAGAGACTGTGACAACTAGGGTCCACCATGACCCTACTATGCCATTGCTTCAGTGGCTTTAAAAAATTCTAAGCGTTACGAGTCGGCGTTATTGTCGCTCTGCACCAGTTTCGAGGACTGCCATAAACGCCTTTTGAGGGATATCGACTGAGCCGATACTCTTCATCCTTTTTTTACCTTCTTTTTGCTTTGCCCAGAGCTTTTTCTTTCGAGAGATGTCACCGCCATAGCACTTTGCGGTGACATTTTTTCGTAGTGCAGAAATTGTTTCTCGGGCAATAATCTTGGTACCGATCGCAGCCTGTAAGGCTACCTCAAACATGTGGCGATCAATTTCACCACGCAGTTTCTTGACAATCGCTCGACCTCGTCTATCGGCATCTCTGCGGTCACAGATAATCGAAAGAGCGTCAACCTGTTTGCCACCAACAAGAATATCCAGCCGTGCAAGATCTGCAGGAAAGTATCCCTGTAATTCGTAGTCGAGTGTTCCATATCCACGAGTTACACTCTTGATTTTGTCATGCAGATCATAGATCACTTCACCCAGCGGGAGATCAAACGAAAGCATTGCCCGTGTTGGTGAAAGATATTCAGTTTTCAGAAAGACACCACGTCGGTCACTACACAGTTGCATTACAGGGCCGATAAACTCTACTGGTACCAGGAAATTACACCGAACAATTGGCTGACGAAACTCTTCAATCTGTCCAGTATCCGGAACATCCTGGGGATTTCTGATTTCAAGCGTCTTACCATTCTTCAAAAGAAGCTGATACGTCACGTTGGGTGCAGTCTGAACAAGATCCAGGTCCGCTTCTTGCTCAAGTCGCTGCTGGATGATTTCCATATGCAAAAGGCCAAGAAAACCACAGCGAAAACCAAACCCAAGCGCCTCGCTACTTTCAGGCTGAAACTCAAACGAAGGATCGTTGATTGCCAGTCTTTCAAGGGATTCTCGCAACTCCTCGAAGTTTTCACCCTCAGATGGGTAGAGCCCACAGTAGACCATCCGCTGCGGTGGTTTGTAGCCAGCAACGGCTGTGGCTCCCTCTTTACCTGGGACTGTAAGCGTGTCACCAATATGAACATGCTCGACATCTTTGATGTTACAGACCAGATACCCTACCTGGCCGGCAGCAAGTTGGTCACATGATCGACGCTGTGGGACAAACTGCCCAAGATCAATGACCTCATGCGTGACCCCTGTTCTCAAAAATCGAATCTTCTGTCCTTTTTTCACAGTGCCATCAATGATTCGTACATAGGTAATGACACCGCGATAGCTGTCATAGTGACTGTCAAAAATCAGTGCCTGTAACACTTTGTCAGGATCACCCTGTGGCGGTGGGATCCGATCAATGATGGCACCTAATAGTTCATCGATGCCGATTCCAGTTTTTGCACTCGCGCGAATGACTTCATCGGAATCAATAGCAAGAGACTGTTCCATTTCAAGAAGCACTTCATCAACCCTCGCATGGACAAGATCAACCTTGTTGATGACAGGAACAATTTCAAGATTCTCATTGATGGCAGCATAGGCATTGGCAACTGTCTGAGCCTCTACGCCTTGGAACGCATCAACAAGCAAAACAGCTCCTTCACAACAGGCGAGAGATCGTGAAACTTCATAATGAAAGTCGACATGGCCGGGTGTATCAATAAGGTTGAGCTCATACAGTTCGTCATTATGCCGGTATTCCATCCGAACTGCTCGAGCTTTGATCGTAATGCCTCGCTGCCGCTCAAGTTCCATGTCATCGAGCATTTGCGTCTTGAGTTGACGTTTCTCAACGGTGCCAGTGTTCTCTAGCAATCGGTCGGCGAGCGTACTTTTGCCGTGATCAATGTGAGCAACGATTGAAAAGTTGCGAATATGCTTGCAGTCGAACGGCATTCAGGAAATCTTTCCGTGAGATGAAGAGAGTGTCTAGGCGTGCATTGGAGTATTGTGTTGCTTCCAGGCGAGTCGACCGAGGCCGGCTGCACCAATGGATCCTGCATTGCCGCCAAGTGTGGCAAATCGAATAGCTGTCTTCTCAGCGAGTGTTGGAAATGTATGGCGGCGGACACAGGTGTCGATACGATTAAGAAATGCTCGTCCAACAGGGTTGTCTTCCCGGCCAAACGTCATCGCTCCGCCTAAAATGATAGCCGATGGATCAATCGTATGCATCAATGTCACAATCCCAACAGCTAGCCAATCAGCCGTTTCCATCAGTAGGTCCATGGCAATCGCATCGCCCTGTTCAGCATGGCTGCCTATTAAGATCGGTGTTATCGATTCACCGAGGGTGACAGCATCTGCAAGGCTTCCTACAGCACCATCTTTAAGTCGTTCAGATGCTCTTGCATTGAGTGCTGTTGCACTTGCATAGGCCTCAAGATGACCTGGTTGACCACACGGGCATATCCGAGCAGTTGGTGAAGAGTCGACAATAATATGTCCGCACTCTGCACCATGGCTGTGCGCTCCTTCAATAGTCATATCGTCGATAATGATGCCACCACCAACGCCGGTACCGAGTGTGAGAAGCACGAGGCTCGAATCGTCTCTCCCGGAACCGACCCAGAATTCACCGTATGCGGCTGCAGTTGCATCATTTGCATACGTCACGTTATAGCCACAATGCTCTGAAACACGTTCCCGGATTGGAAAATTTTCCCAGCCGGGAAAGTTGCCGGGTCTGAGGAGAATGCCTGTTGAGAGATCTTGTGGGCCTGGAGTGCCAAGGCCCACAGCTGATATTCCAGAACGATCTCGCCCGACACAACCTGCCAGTAGCCCAACAGACTGGCCCATGCGAATAGCAGCATTATCTGGCCCGTGTGCAACATTGGTTGGTTCGGTATGAAACGCTACCAACTGGCCACTGTTGTCAACGAGAGCGACTTTGATGTTGGTTCCACCGAGATCAATACCAACAAACAGCGGGCCAGATACATCGGCTGCCGGTCGGAGCAGTTGCGGTGTTTCAGTTGCTGGCATCAGAGGAAGTATCTTTGGGCGAAGGTGTGTTGGAAGTCTCAGGATCAGGTGAGATCCCTGTCTTTTTTGCAGGGCTTGTTTCTGTCTTTTTTTCTGTTGGCGTCACTGATTGTGCTGCGGCTTCTATTTCACGATCAGCAGCAGCTTTTGCCTCATCGGCTGATTGCCGAGCGGTACGGGCCTTCTTCACTTCTTGCTCAGCAGCACTGGGCTGTGGAGATTTCTCATTGCTATCGAGATCAAGAATTTCGATAGTCTCAATTTCAATGACTTCACTCGGGGGTGGCTCCTTTGACGAGCAGCCAAAAAACAAAGTACTTGAATAGAGAAAACAAATGATGCACAACGCTTTTGTGCAGGAGTTCCACGTTTTATTCATGATGAGATTCCTCATAAAGGAAAAATTGTTTTATGAGATTGTTGCATATTCATTCTGTATTTTCATAACGAAGTATGAGCTAGCTAGAGTACGGCTTCAATGACTTGTGCTGGAATGAGCCATTGCAGTTCTCCGGAATGACCAAAGCCATTTTCAAGGCGAATTGACGCGATAGCACCTTTTTGCATCCGAATGTCTGCCGTGCCGTCTCCGATTGCCTTTGCAACAAGTCGCCCGACACATGGAGCATGACCGACCCAGGCCACACGTGGGGCTTTTTCTGCACTGGTCCACTCCGTGATGTCAGGCCAATTTGAGCCGGGAGCGAGCGCGTTATGAATTTCCAAACGGGGTGTTTTGAGCACGTCAACCATGATCTCGGCAGTTTCACGTGTCCGCACCAAGGGGCTTGTCACAATGAGGTCAACATCGAACCCAGAGTTCTTCATGGATCGCATAAAATTTTCAAATCGTATCCGACCTTTCTTGGTGAGACGACGATCGTAGTCATCTTGATCGAGTGAACCATCTTCAGCCCACGCATGCCGAATAATATAGAGATGTGTCGGTAACATATTCATGGTTCTGATTGTGGAAGCTCTCTAGTGTGATAGCAAGTTCAGGCCTGTGTGATAGCAAGTTCAGGATCGTCTCCAAAGAACTGTGTCCTTGATACCTAGGTGGTGTCGGTCTGCCTGTGTCTCATGCCACCAGCGGCGCGCGTCGACTGGATACCCAGCGGTTGGTGTCAGCGTGGGCATGCGATGCGTCCAGAATGCATTGAAGACAGTCATTGCAACTTCCCGTGTATATTTTGCAGTCATGCTCGCAACTGCCACAGGAAGTCGAGATTCACCACCAACAGAAAAATGTATTGATGTTGGAACGGAGTTGTCGTGAATGAGGTAGCGAGAGCAGTTTGCTGTTTCTGATATTGGTTCAACTCGTGCCGCATTGAAACAATGTGAGACAACACCTGCGTACCGCTTTCGTCCTCCATGCCGATCACACCAGATGACTGTGGGCCTCTGTGGATGTTGACTTCGAAGATGAAAAGCGAGTTGGAGCGATAGTTGTGAAAGGAGATCCGATTTATTCATCCCAGTATCGAGTAAAGCATTAAAATTTTCTGGGAAAATCCATCGGCAGGCGACACCCGTTAGCCGCATGGTGTGGCTCTGTAACTGTTTCTCAGCGTGGCCTGCATGGTCAATCGTTTTTGATAGTGATGTTGCTTGAGGGAGTGCAATTCCATCGAGCTTCTCCCAGCATGTGGCATTAGTCTCCTGTGGAATTTGAAGTGTCAGGTATGAAAGCAGCTGACCACTATTGGTTGGTAGTGTGTTTGTCGCAATCTGTACCGCTGACAAGACACCCCGTTCCAATGGTTCAAGGGTTTCAGTCTTTGTGCCTTTCCGAGTGAATATCTTTTTTGAATCACCCCATGGTGGCCCGACTCCGGCTCGATAGTCCTTGTGAATTTCATTTTGTAACGCAATGAATGTATCGGCCGCTATCTTTTCAGGACTCAAAAGACGTTCGCTCTGTGGTTCGTCGATAACCCATGAAGATCCACCAATCACGAGTGGACCAAGGTTTGGGCCATAGCCGGCCTCATCAATGCCAATCACCAGAGTCATTAGTGTGCACCTGTCTGGACTTCAGGTGTCTGGACTTCAGGTGTGCCGCTGGGAAATTGACGGCAATATTCATAGATCGCCACTGCGGTTGATGTTGCTGCATTGAGACTATGAGGGAGCCCGGCCATTTGGATTTCTGCAACACGATCGAGTCGCTCAAGAACGTCTGGATCGATACCGAGTCGTTCATTGCCTATGACAAGAACAGTCTTGCTTACAAAGGGAAATGAAAATAAACATTCAGAATGGGTTGATTGTTCAAGACCGACTATCTGCCACCCTGATCGCTTCAATTTATTAAGCACCGGTGGCAGGCTTCGATGAACGTCAATCGTGATTTCTTGTGCTGCGTCTCGAGCAACTTTTTCATCGAGTTTGTTCGAACCACAGGTAATAAGATGACGGATTCCAAAACATCCACACGTTCGTACGATGTTCGATAGATTAACTTTACTGCGGAAGGCGGGGCAGGCCACAATCAACTCACGTGGACCAGCCAGGTATTGTGGCGGTCGGTGGCGAATATGCTCAAAAGGTAATCCCATGGGAGATGACATGATCTGTAGCATGACACGAAATGCATTGTTTCTAAAGCAGTTACTCCTTTTCGCCGGTGCAATTTCGGTTGCCGGCTGTGGAGGGTACTGTGATGAACCGGTTGATCGCGTTTCACCACAAGTGGTTCAACAGCAAAACTCCAAGCAGTTGTCTGTGGTGATTGCAGATTATTCAGAGATTATGAAACGGATCGAATCACATCGAGGAAAAATTGTTGTGCTCGACTGCTGGAGTACATCATGTCCACCATGTATTAAGGAATTTCCGGGGCTTGTTGCTCTTCAAAAAGAGTACGGTGACTCTGTAGTCTGTCTTTCCCTATCTTTTGATTACGAGGGTTTTGGCGTGCCTGAAGATGTACTGCCGCCTGTACAAAAATTCTTGGAGCAGGTCTCAGCCGGAAGTATTGAAAACCTGCTGAACCGCGATGGGGCAGACTCCTTGTATACGGAAATGAACCTTACGAGTGTGCCTGCAGTTATGGTTTGGGATAGAGATGGTACGCTAATGCAACAATTCGACGATGATTATGCAAATAAAACGCTAGGTAGAGCGTTTACCTATGATGACGTACGCCAGGTTGTTGATCAGGTGATTCAGTCCAAAGCGAAGGAATAATGCACAATGGGAGTTCGGGATAGCAAAAAGAGTCCGCCGGTGTCATCAACGACTCTGGACGCTTCTCATGGACCGACTCAACACGATGTTATTCGTGGTTCTCTTGGTTTTGGAAGGGAAACCGTTGAGTCACTGATTATTGCGTTCACACTCGCCCTTCTTTTTCGTGCATTTGAGGCCGAGGCTTTTGTGATCCCGACGGGCTCTATGGCTCCAACACTGATGGGGCGACATAAAGACCTCGACTGTAGTGAGTGCGACTTTAACTTCCAGGCAGGAGCCAGTCGAGAAGAAGACGATCAGTCGCATGCTCTTCGAACAGAATTAGGTCGACTGAACCGTGAAATCGACAGACTGCAACGGTTGGCTGATGACTCATCAGCAGGGCCTCAACAGCGAGAAGTTGCCAGACAGCAGATAGCTGATTTTGAGTCGCCCGGTGGCAAGCTATCGGTGCTTCAATTGCGACTGGCTGGCAAAATGATTGCCTCAGCAACCTGTCCGAATTGTGGAAACGTCATGAAGCTGATTCAGGGCGAAGGGCCCGGCGTTACTTACGATGCTCGCTATCCATCGTACAACGGTGACAGAATTCTTGTTGATAAGTTTGCGTATGACTTCCGTGAACCAAACCGTTGGGATGTTGTGGTCTTCAAGTATCCGGAGGGAGCAAATACAAACTACATCAAAAGGCTTGTAGGTTTACCAAATGAATTAGTAAGTATTGCCGGGGGAGATATCTGGACAAGTCGTGATGGAAAGCCTGCGACGATTGCCCGTAAACCGCCGCATGTCATGCAGGCGATGCTCCAGGTTGTTGAAGACAATGATTTCCCAGCGGCACTTTTGCAGAACGATGACTGGCCTTCTTCCTGGACGGATTGGGCAGCTACCAGTTCGTGGCAGCCTGAAAAAAAACAGCGACAATTTTCAACAACATGTCCGCCAGGGCAGTCGGCAAGCCTGCGGTACCAGCGGTTCACTCCTACAGCGGATGAGTGGAAAGAAGTTCGTCTTGGAATGGGTGTTCGTGAGGGTGTGCTTCCAAAGCTCGTCAAAGACTTCCAAGCCTATAACGCGATACGTCAGGGAAGTCATTGGGTAGGAGATCTTGCAGTCGAGTGTATGCTTCAAAGTAGTTCCCCGAGTGGTCGCGTTGTGCTCGATCTTATTGATGGTGGGCAACAGCATTCATGTTCGATTGATCTTGTCGATGGCACCGCGACACTCACGGCCGCAAGCGGTGTGACAGCAACAACATCGACTCCAATACGCGGTAACGGTTCGTGGACAGTGATGTTTTCAAATGTTGATGATGAGCTACGACTTTTTGTTGATGGCAAGATCATGCCAACAGCAACACCGGTTGTCTGGGGCTCAGAAATAACAGCAGAAGCAACTCGTGACCCGGTGCTTGACGTTGTGCAGCCAGGATCAAAAAAGCTATCGGATCTTGCTCCGGTCGGTATTACGGTGACAGCTCAGAAAAATCCTGTAAGCGTTACAGTTTCTTCACTCAAAATTCTACGGGATATTTTCTATATAGGTGCTGTTGGATTTGGCCGCCGTGGCGAAATTCGAGATGAACCAGTTCTCGAATTTCCGCTTGAGGACGATCAGTTTTTTGTACTCGGTGATAACTCGGCCGCGAGTAAAGATGGGCGACTCTGGATTGATGTCCATTATGTCGACCGTCGTCTGCTTCTTGGCCGGGCAATATCAATTTTTTGGCCCCATATGATACCGGCATCCCAACATATCACGGTCACACTTCCCGTATTGGGAGAGTTGCGATTGCCCTCATGGCCAAACTTCGCGAGGATGAAGTTCATTCGGTGAATTGGATGGAAAGCCCTATGGGTATTTACATAGTGAAATCAAGGATGGGCCATGTCGCTGCTTAAAGCTCAAGAACTCGTCAAGGTATATGGACGTCGGCGTGTTGTTGACGGTGTTTCATTTGAGGTTCAGCAGGGTGAGATTGTTGGTCTTCTTGGCCCCAATGGTGCTGGTAAAACCACGAGCTTCCGTATGACGTGTGGCCTTGTTATTCCAAACGGTGGCCGAGTGCTGCTGGATGATAAAGAGATCACGAGGTGGCCGATGTTCAAGCGGTCACGTGATGGCGGAATGGGATATCTTGCCCAAGAGCAGAGTGTTTTTCGAAAACTTACAGTTGAGCAAAACCTGCTGGCAATTATGGAACTCATCGGCATGTCACGAAAAGAACGTCGACGCCGAAGTGAAGAATTGATGGAACAGTTCGACATCACACGAATTCGAAAATCAAAAGCACACGTTATTTCAGGTGGTGAAAAAAGACGTCTGGAAATTGCTCGTTGCCTTGTAACGCAGCCCCGTATCATCCTTCTCGATGAACCATTTACTGGGATTGATCCGGTAACGATCCATTCAATCCAGAAAATTATTATGGGCCTTCGCGATGATGGTATTTCCATTTTAATTACGGACCATCGTGAACGTGAAACGTTGGCGATCACTGATCGAAGCTATATCGTACGAGCCGGTAAGATTCTTTGTCACGGTACTGCTGAAGAAGTTCTGAATAATCCTGACGCCAAAAAATATTACTTTGGTGAGACACCTCCTGGAAATCCATTGGATTCAACCGAAGCTGCATAGAAGATTGCGCGGTACGAATTCATTGTGCTGAGCTATGCATCTGCCGGTGTGCCAAGGAAATAGCTGGTGAGAAAGTCGCGTCTGTCCGTTTCGCAGCGGACGTACTCAACCATAGAAAGAAGTTTCTGCTGATCACGCCGCAATTTTTCTGCAAGCTCTGTTTCGTTGGTAAGAGAATCTGGCAAAGCACTGTAATGTGAAATCTGTTTTTCAGTGCCTGCAATCTGCTTGCCGAATTCAATTGCCCCAAACCGCTCGAGCATGAGCAGCGCACTCTCAAGACGTCGGTCATGACGCGCCTGTCGGCCAAGTATTTTTTCATTCAACCACTCAATGCCAAAAGCGTTTACCTTTTCAAGATCTTGTTCGAGTACGTAATGAACCTGACGGTAAAAGTCGGCATCTGGATTTGCCCAACGGATGAATTCCATGAGCATAGGAAGGTCATTCTGGTCGTAGAGGAGCGTGCACTGAGAAGGTAGTCCATCCCGACCAGCACGACCAATTTCCTGATAATAGCTTTCAAGTGAACCAGGGACTTCAGCATGTGTCACGGTGCGTATATTCGCTTTGTCGATCCCCATGCCAAACGCATTTGTGGCAAGAACTATTGGCTCTTTACCACGAAGAAAGCGTTCTTGCATTCTTTTACGATCGACTGGTCGTAGACTTCCGTGGTAACAGCCGTGAGGAACACCCTCTTCTTCAAGGAGATGGCTCAATCGTTCAAGTGTTTTGATAAGTGTGAAGTAGATAATATGACCACCATCGCCACCCTTAAATTTTCTGAGAATGGTAAGGATGTGTTGTAATTTGTCGTCTTCGCCCCAGACCTCTTCCACAACAAGCGAAAGATTCGGTCGCTCAATGCCTTCGTGAAACAGCTTTACATCGGTTTCCTCAAGGCCTAGTTGTTGCACAATGTCTTGCTGGACCTCACGTGTGGCGGTCGCTGTGAGTGCAAGCGTCGTTGGATAGCCTAGGAATTGACGAATCTCACCAACGCGTGTGTAGTCCGGACGAAAATCATGCCCCCACTGGCTGACGCAGTGTGCCTCATCGACTGCGAGGAACGGTACTTTGCGTGTGCTTAGAACATCTCGAAAATTAGGTTTTTGAAATCGCTCAGGTGTGACATAGAGCAATTTATATGAGCCATTTGCGATCGCTCGGTAGCGGGCAATTCGAGCTTCCTTTGAAAGCGATGAATTTATAAATGTGGCGTCTACACCACGAGCATTGAGAGTATCGACCTGATCTTTCATGAGTGCGATTAACGGACTAAGCACGATGGTCAGTCCATCACGCATCAACGCTGGGACCTGATAGCAGAGACTTTTACCACCACCTGTTGGCATAAGCACCAGGCTATGTTTATCAGCGAGGGTTCGTTCAATAATTGCTTCTTGCGTGCCCCGAAATGCCTGATACCCAAAGACACTGTTGAGAACATCGTTGGCTGATCGTGGATGAGTCATTCAGTTGGAATTATCGGAGTGATAGTATCGGAGTGATAGTACGAACTGATTCGCCGGCTGCTGCTCTTCTGAACAGCTCAAGATCATCGAGAACACACAAGCGTCCATGGTCAATTGCTTGAGGCAGTCTCGATATTCTTAGATTTTTATGTTCTTAGTTGGGTATGGGCTGTAATGCCCTCTGGGCATAACTTTTTAGTTTTGACTTACTCGGTTGCTTTGGATCGAGTACCTCAGGATAGCTGCGTAGAAACTGATTCTCGTCAACGACGTTCAGGTAGAAATGTGTTGTGCCTTCAGGGATTTTGGCAACGACAGTGTCATTTTTTGTTATTGTTGCGGAGTTACGAAACCACTCTTCATAACGCTTTCCACCATTTTTCGTGTAGATCAAATCGGCACGTTGTATGTCAGCTCCATTATTTTTCAATTGGAATGTGACACGATTGCCGTCCTCTTCGTGAGAGACAATAGTCGGAGTTTTTTTCTTCGACGGTGGTGCCCTCTGTGCGTAAGGATTGTAGTAGGGATAACTTGCATTCATCTCGGTAAGAATATCTGTTAACCGTTGATCCATCGTAGATGCTTTGTGCGGCATGGATATGACAAGATTATTTTGCTCTTCAATATCAACACGTTTTTTTAATCCATTCTCTGTCCTGTAGAGCCTGTAAAGTTCCAGTGGAGTATTCTTTGAATTATTGATGTGGTCATAGTTGCGAATGAGCTTGTAGTCACCAATACGAATCGTGCTTTCCAGTGCAGCACTATTGGGAAAATGCCAGACCAGAGTATCTCGAACCGACCCATCAGTGTTGTGAACCAGAGTAGGGTCTGTCGGGTCCTGTTTCAGGCACGCAGTAAGGTCACACCCATCGAGGTGTTTGCCATCAACTGGTGCTGTACCAGTGAGGCCGAGAATTGTAGGGTAGAAGTCGAGACCATTCACCATGACGTCTGATTCAACACCACGTGGAATATCTGGGCCGGTAATAATAAGTGGGACACGCGTGCCACCCTCCATGAGAGAGATTTTTCCGCGATCAAGAGGATAATTGTCGGTAATGATCTGCGAGGAACTTCCCTCCATGCCACCGTTATCAGAAGTAAAAATAACGTATGTATTTTCGATAAGTGTATGTCCGGGCCAGCGAGGGTCAGGTGTGTGTTCAAGGTGTGAAATGAGTGTGCCAATGTAATGATCGAGTTGTTCGACCATCGCACAATAAAAAGGATTGGTCTGGCCTTTCTGGAGCCATTTCTGATCCGGATTTTTGGGAAGTGTGACACCAAGTTTTTCAACATACTTTTTAAGAAGACGCTTGCTTCGAGTTTGAATTGGTGTGTGTACAAGCCACGTTGCGTAGTATAAAAAAAATGGTTTCTCTTTCTGTTCTGAAAGAAACTGGAGGGCGTCTTCAGTGGTCTGATCTCGTGGAAACCCATCAGTATCAACACGATATGAATCAGTGGTTGCATTCGTTGCAAAGTCACTCATGCGGTCTGGTTTCATTGCACGGCTTACACCAAGATCATGTCGTGTCCAATCGAACCCGACGTCTTTAGGCTGTGGGAATGCATTGTGATTAATTGCGATGTGCCATTTCCCCGAATGTCCGGTCTCATATCCTGCATCAGCTAGCGCGCGGGCAATCGTATATGTGTCCTCTGGCATCCGACCGCTGAACCATGGCGATATCATCGTCCAGGCATGAAGATGGTGAGGGGCTGGTGGAGCGCCACCTACAACATGAGTCTTTTGTGCTCGTGCTGGATGAATGCCACTCAGGATGGCACATCGTGTTGGTGCACAGGTTGGAGCCGGAGAATACGCCTGCCAGAATTGGATTCCCTTTTTTGCAAGAGCATCAATATGTGGGGTTTCCATGGGGCTTGGAGTGTCAATGTCATAGCAGGCCACATCTTGCCACCCGAGGTCATCGGCAAGAATGAACACAATATTAGGAGCTGGTGCAGTCTGTATCGGTTGTTTTCCAGCAACGCTATCAAGATTGATGACAACACAAAGAGTACAGCAGATGAAAGCTATAGTTTTCATACAGAAGTTCTCAATCTCGTTGGGGTGCAATTCGATAGTCAACAACAATGTCATCGACGATTAGTTTTGTGCCTTCTATTCTACAGTGACCACCTTGTGGTGTAAGAACGAGGACAACAGCCTGATCAGCATCTATTAGTAGCGTGTGTGGACCACGTATTCCATGAGCTAAAAATTGACCGCTGACCGTATCATAGATATCTCACTCTATTGGTTGATCAAAGACAACTGTTTCTGCTGTGCGAAGCGGGTTATGGAAAAGATATGTTGGATACGCTGGAGGATGATACCACTCTGTCTTTAAACAGTCCCAACGCACTATGGCATCGACATTCATTTTTTTACACGTGGCCCCCAGAAGAGCAATATGGTTCCCCATATGCATTCCCTGATTTGTACTAGTTTTAGATATTCATTTTTTATTCACGCTGAAGTAATTGGTCGGATTAAGATCACCATACTTTTCCTGGAGATCTTGGAACCACTCGTACACTACTGGATCACCGGTTGCGTAAGGCCGAAACGACCTGTCTTTATCAGGAGACCACTTTGTCAGGGCTTCGTAAAAGAATAGGTACTCAGGGTGATGATGCTTCAGGGTCGAGAGAGGCATCTCGAAGATCTATTGTCGTGAATGCCTGACGCAGTTGTGCATTCACATTAGCTGTTGAATCCAAGCTTTGGTGGCTTCATGCTTCGAAGAGTCAACACGGCACCCACTGACATGAGTGCGAGTCCGAGCCATCGTGGCGGTGAGACAACTTTTCGGCTTGCTGTCGCTTGCCAGACATTTGGTGTGACTGCTTTATCTGACGCAATTTGTGATGATACGACTCGGCTTGAAAAGTCACTCAAGGTAAATGATTCGACCATCCGAAACTGGATGCCAACTAAAAAGACAAGTAAACCAACGAGTAAAATTGTGTGACGTCTCACAAGAAGTATTCCGCATGTGGGAGTGGGAGTTATTTTCCATTAGATGAGATCGACCGGACGAGTTTGCTGATTCAATAGAGAACGTAGATTGACGATTATGACGGTTGGTTCGGATGCACTAAAAAGGATCAGGATGGTTTGCACAACCCTGTACGAAAGCATCAGCACAGAGGTGGAGCACGTGTCAGTCGGCGGCTATCGCCACGACAGAGGCCTGTCCCATCGTGCTAAAATTAAGAGAAATTGCAGTGCGTGGTCGCCCTGTCATTGGCTTGTCATGAATGACCTGAACTGGGCATGCTGGGTCAGGAGTTTTGTAGTTTCGTGTCTGAGGAATCGAGCCTGATTCAACTGCAAGAACACTCGCTGCTAATTCAAGGAGACCACTCCCGGCACCCGCATGCCCAAAGTTTCCCTTTGGTGCAGTGACAGGTGTGTTGCCAACAACAGCTGCAATAGCCTGTGCCTCAGCGCGATCCATCGGGCCTGTGCTCAGGCCATGGGCGTTAATGTGACCAAGTGTCTCACTATTCAGGCCGGATTGACGGAGTACATTCCGCAACGCCATTTCAACACCACGTCCAGTTGGAAGATTCTCCTGCTTTCGCGGTTCACAGCATGCAGCGGTCGCGAGAATTCGACTGCGGATGTGACCGCCTCGTTTTTCGGCATGTTCTCTTGATTCAAGGACAAGCACAGCAGCACCTTCGCCATTCACAAGACCATCTCGATGCAAGTCAAAAGGTCGGCAAGCAGCTCCAAAGTCATGGTTTCGTTTTGAAAGTACGGCGTTTCCTCGTGCAACAAGTGCCGTTGGATGTAATCGACTTCCAGTACCACCGGCCAACATGATGTCAGCCCAGCCTCTCTGAATAACACTTGCAGCTTCCGAAACAGCTAGCAAACTTGAGACATCACCAAGAACAATGGTGTTATTCGGACCCCGAGCATCCTGGGCAATCGCAATATGCGATGCTGTCATGTTTGGCAGGTGTTTCAGGAGCCAGAGAGGCTGCAATTCCTCGTGGATCGCTTCTGCCCAATGTTCGTAAGAGAATGTACCAGCACTTGTTTTGGCACGGCGGTAGGTTGTTTCAAGATCATCAAGATCGGCATAGATCATTTCGTTGCCAAAGACGACTCCGAAACGCTCCGGATCAAGTTTGTCACTTGATATGCCAGCGTCTGCTATCGCCAGGTCTGCAGCCGCAAAACCGAATTGGATATCCCGGCTCATTACCTTCAAGCTTTTTCGAGGCCTTACATAGAGCTTTGGATCAAAACTTGGAACCTGTCCACCAAAACGAACAGTTAGACCGTCTGCGTCAAAAAGATCGATCGGTCGGATACCACTTTCGCCCTCGAGCAGCGCGTGCCAAAAAGCATCAGTCCCAATGCCTATAGGACTGATGACTCCAACGCCAGTAATGACAACATCCGGTGTATTTCGCATAATTTGGCCAGCATTAGGATATCGGATGTCAACAAAAAAGAACTCAAATCAACTCCTTACGACCTGCATAAGTCATCGTCACGAGTCATATTATTGTCGGGGATGAGTCGCTCGCCACGTGGCGGGACGAATAGGATTCGAGGCCCCCCAGAGGCCAATTTGAGCCTTTTTTGCTTGCTCCTGCGCTGTGAGGAGATCAGCAGGGGGCGAATATCGGTCAAAGACCCAGGCGAGTCCCTCGGCAACCAGCTCACGATTGATGCTTCGACCATCTACCCAGAGCGTCGCGAGGAGTCGATCGTACTGATCACGGCCACGTGATTTTACTTGAAATGGAACATGATCTAACTTTTGCGACAGTCTATCACGAGCGATTTGTCCATAAGGCTGCCGGTACTCTGGAGCATCAATATCCGCGAGGCGAATCTTCTCAACGTGGCCGTTTTCATCAGCAACCGTCACAGTATCACCGTCATGTACTTTTCGTATGGTCCACGTTGCGTTATCCAGAGAACGAGTGTCTTGCTGACGACGACACTCACCAACCGCAAGCATTGGAATAAGAAGAGCCAATGTCCAGAATAATTTAAAGACCTTGGAATACATACGACCTGTATCAAAGAAAAGAATACATCGAGCACACCCTCCATGATACGTTTTTTATACGTAGTAACGAAAGCGGTTCATTCGCTTCTGTTGGATATTCCAGATTTTATAAGAAAAGCCAAACTTTTAAGTAGGTCTTCCACCAGGTGGGCCACGGCGCCCAGGAGGTCCACCACCTCGGCCTGGTTCGATTCCCAACTGTTCACGGCGTTCGGTCATGGCTCGCCGATATTCAGTTCGACGCGCTCTTTCATCTGGTGATGAGTTATCGAGGCGTCGTTTCATCCAATCGTTTCGGGTATCTTCTGTTCGTGGTGGACCACGACGTCCTTGACCAGCCTCCCGATTCCCATCCTGTCCATCGCGTCGACTCTCTTGGCCGCCGGCAGTTTGTTCATTCTGTGATGAAGGTTGTCTGTTCGTATCGGCTTTTTCACGAGCGGCTCGTTCCGCAGCCCATCGCTCGCGACGCTCTTTACTGCGAGCTTCTTCAGCTTGGATCCGTCGATCCATTTCTGCTTGTCGCTTGTTCTGCGGTAATGCGAAATATGATTGGGTTGCAGCCCGTTCACGAGCAGCAAAAAGTCGACCCATATCTTGGCGAATCTGACCACGATATTGTTCTGGTACATCCCGAAATTTCTGAAACCATTCACCCATGTCACGATCTGACGAGCCATAAGGAATTTCATTTCGGGCGACTTTGGCCAGATATGCGACCTCCTCATCAACCATTGTATGAATCTCTGCAACAACCTCAGGCTCAGTGAATGCACCTGCCCACCAGCTAGCGAAAAATATCAGGAGTAGAAGACACGTACTTACAGCGATCATGCGCTGAAGCCACTTTCGACCAGAACCTTTGTTTGGATGCCTGCGAACAGCGTCACGAATTGAGGTGCGAGTTTTTGAGGAACGAGCCACATCTTACTCCTAAGAAAATTTGATCAACGGAGAATACGAATAGATGTAATCAGAATGCAGAAGGTACTAAGGTATGAAACGCCTGATTGGGAAAGAAGTTGCGGTCATTATCATAGTCATAAAAGTGCTATTAAAAGAGCCCAAGAAAGTAAAAAGCACAAGAAAGTACATCTGTTATTCCAGCCGTTGTGTCTTTCACAATTCCAATAGTAGTGGTCCGCTTTGAGCTGTATGGGCCCAGGTCTCTGTGAGAGTCTTACCTTCAACGGAGACCGTAATTTCATAGTCACCAAAGAATGCTTTTGTTTTCACCTGGCCCTTGGCATCGGTCTGTCGATCAAGATTCGTTGACCATGTTTCATGCACAAGGTCACGCCAGATGTGAAGGGCAGGTCTTTCAGCCCAGTCTTTTCGAATCAATGTGCCTTCAGGTTTCCAGTGATAGCCAGCCCAGAATCCCCAATTGATGAAGCCAGTCATTTTCGGGTGGCTGAATGACAACGTGAGGATGTCACGTAGATAATCCGCATGAAGTTTGTCGTCATTACATACAAAGTCGTATTCAGTCACAACAAGTCGATCGACAAGTGGTGCAAATCGTTCGTATCGCCTCCAGAGGTCTTCCATGCCGCGGAGGTTATTTGTTGAAAAGTGACTTTGAAAGCCAATGCCATCGGCTTTGGATGGTGACTGGTTTTGAAACTTCTTCATGAATTGAAAAAAACGTTCTTCTCGGTCATTATCAAAGAGTGCTTCATTTATTATCAGTTTTGCAGATGTCATCGTCCGCTGTTCGGCAAGGAGTTCTGAATAGATCGAAGCTCCAAAAACATCACGAAGATCTTTTTGGAATCGAATAGGATGATTAATAGCATCCCACTCATGAATGACATCTTTCGTTTTGTCTAAAACATATTTCTCATGCTCTCGTATAGAGGAGAGAATTTGTTTTGGTTTATTGGCTGCAACAAAAGCATTGCTCCATGGTTGTAGGTTTCCCCAGACAAGCGTGTGCCCTCGCATGGGGAGCCGCCGGTCATGAGCCCATTTCAATGTGGTTGTCAGATCAGAGAGAAGCTGATTTGCATAATTTCCTTGTTTTGCATCTGGTGTGTGCTGCGGTATCAGCGCAGGCACAGGTACGAGCGCCTCAAAAAGCTCTTCAAATGTTTGTCGGTACCGTATGGCATCAGAACTCGTGTCTTCAATAAGGCGAACATGAAAGGTGCTCCCAAAACCAAACGCATGACGACGCATTCGTATGCGCACATCAGCTTGTTGAATAGCGTTTCCGTGCGTGTCACAAACACGAATAACCAGCGGTGACATTCTGTATTTCTCTATTCGTGCCGCTGCCTTTTTACGCCAGGGAGCATCTGGTTCGCGACCCTGATACCCAGCCTCTATCATGGGTAGGCGGGCCATGTCAAAACCCGGCGGTGCAAGATATAGTCGAACGTCTTCAATTTCGATTCGTTGCGGCTGAAGATCGAAACTGATTCGAATCTTGCCCGTATTTTTTAAAAGTGATGTAGCTGCTCGAAACGGATGAAAATACCATCCCCATTCACGACCAATTGTGCCTTTGTGATATAGCGCTGTCTGTCGAAGTGTGTCCCGGTCACCGATATGAATCAAGACACGCCCCGGGCGATTTACTTCGGAGTCAATAGTGGCATGAACGAGTCGGCATCGAATAGCAACGAAACCGACTTCATCTTCTAGAAGTGAAGCATCAAACGTTTTAGAGAACGCTAGTTTGTTTCCCTTTTTTAGATTTCCAGTTGAATCTGCCAACCACACAAAACTATTTCCTGCAGGTAGTTTTTCGAAGTGACCCGTTTCTACTGCCTTTGGCACTGCGGTCGGGAGACCTTCCTCAAGAACCTGAGTGAGTTCGTCAGGAAGATAAGGCAATGACTGGGCAGTACAGTTGTCGGCATGCAGAACAAAAAGTGAACTAAGAATCACTATGGCTAAAAATAATTCCCACCAGGTGGGGAGAAAAAGTTTATTCATCGTTTTTCCAGTGAGCATAAAACAAAGGTACGCGGTGATGCCAAGTGGGTCTCGTAGTGCGTTGCACTGTAGAGCAGAAGTAAGCAATAAGTTTTTGAAATTTATTTGTTCATGGCTGAAAGCTACTATTCAAGGTACCATGAGAATCAATGATGAAATGAAATCAGGAATCTACTCGGGGGAAATCAATGCAACATTCTCTTTTTATGCGTTGGCTTGTTATCTGTCTGACATTCATAGTATTTTCTGCAAGGGGATTTGCTGAGCCACCGAACACTTCAAAGCAACTCGAGGTTGATGAGGAAATTGAAGTGCAACAAAAAGCCAGGCAGGACTATGCAGGAACATGGCGAATCGAAACGATTGCTTCGAAAGGCAATGTATCGGAGCCAGATAAACAAATTATTGTGGATAATAAAGCAGATGGAACATGGACTTTACTGATTGACGACGAAGAGTTCAGTAGTGGTACAAACTCTTTTTGTCCTCTCTGTGATCCACAGGAAATTGATATTTCAATTACAAGTGGACAAGGTCAGGGAAGCGTTCTGCAGGGCATCTATGAGGTTGAAGAGTCGACACGACGACTCTGTTTTCAGAGCGGTACCGGTTCGCGACCAAATAGTTTTGAGTCACTGTATGGAGATGAGAGTATCGTCGTGACATTTGTTCGTGAGTAATTGTGGAAAAAATGGTATTTGGGGCATGGCAACGTGTGACCGAACAGTTCAAAGAAAGTATTGAAATGTTTTTGAGTCGATTTGTTTTTTGTGCATCCTTGGCATTCGCATTTGTCTTGAGTGTTGAGAAAACACACGCCGAACACTCCAGGGGATTTAATCTCATGGCTATAGAAAAGCCTCGTGTTCTTCAAAAAGCAGATAACTATCTTGACGAAGAGCCGAGGACAGTCACATCTTCGCGATGTGAAAGAAGTGCTGGTGGACTTCATGATTATTACTCGGAAGGTGATTATTGGTGGCCTGACCCAGAGAACCCAGAGGGCCCCTTCATTCGGCGGGATGGTGAAACATACACTGATCTTTTTTTAGATCATCGATTGGTAATGATTCGGCTGAGCGATATTGTGGGCTGCCTGACTTCGGCGTATTTGATTACAAAAGATGAGCGGTATGCTGCACACGCCGTCAGGCACCTTGAGGCATGGTTTGTTAAGAACAGTACAAAGATGAATCCCAATCTCCTCTATGGGCAGGCTATACAGGGTCGTTATGAAGGGCGAAGCATTGGTGTTATCGATACGCTTCATCTCACGGAGGTTGCTCGAGGTGCCAAGCTTCTGTGTTCATCATCATCATTTTCAGTGGAATGCCAGGCTCAGGTAAAGCAGTGGTTTCGGACGTATCTGACATGGATAAATACCCATGAATACGGCATCCGTGAAAAAAATCACCCAAACAATCACGGTGTGTGCTGGTCGCTTCAGGCAGCTTCTTTTGCAGATCTCGTAGGCGATGAAAAAATTCTACAATGGATTCGAGAACAGTTTAAATCCGTTTATGTGCAGGAAATGATGGATGAGTCAGGAGGCTTTCCAGCAGAACTTGCGCGCACAAAGCCCTATGGATATTCGCTCTTTGTTATCGACGCCATGGCCGGAGTGGCTCAGGTCGCATCTACGAAAGAAAATAATCTGTGGATGTTTCAGTTATCCGACGGACGTGGCATGCACCGCGGCATGGAATTTATTGTGCCGTACATCGAGAACAAATCTTCATGGCCATTTCCACATGACGTCATGTATTGGAATGAGTGGCCAGTACGGCATCCCTGTCTGCTCTTTGCTGGGCTGCAGTATCAGGACGATCATTATCTCAATGTCTGGAAGAAACTTGAAGCAGACCCAGAGATATTTGAAGTCAAAAGAAATCTTCCGCTCCGTCATCCACTACTATGGGTTTTGGGTAATTAAGAGGGGACATATTCTCCAAACCAATTAAGTCCTTGTGTTGCAGGACTTCAAGAAATCATTGGCGATGGAAAACAGTTATGAGTTACCCAAGAACCTAAACTTATTGGTGAGATACTTTTGGTAGCCCTTCAACATCAAGTTCAATCACAGTGGCAATTTTATCAGGTATAGCATCACCAACTAAAATTGTGACCTGTTCTTTATTGGACACCACACGAAGAGTGTCACCATCAGCAAGTCTCCGAGCAGTCGGTACCTTCTGCGTCATGATTGGCACAATAAGTTTGCCATCAGAAGGCCAATCAAAGACGTGTAAATATAAGCGTGTTTTTCCTTCAGGAAGTGATTTTTGTGAGCAGCGACCCCAGCTGAGTTTTTCAAATGGGCTGGCTTTTGTACCATAAATGGATGCACCATTAGTTTTCATCCAGTCGCCGATGACTTGCAGAGACTTAATGCTTTCTTCGGGGACACTACCATCTCCCTTGGGTCCGATATTAAGCAGGTAATTGCCACCCTTACTTGCGATATCGATAAGATTTCGAATGAGTTTCTCATCAGATTTCCAGGCATGGTCATGCTCACTAAACCCCCATGTTGTATTCATGGTCATACACGTTTCCCAGTCAAGATCGGGGAGGCCAGTAGCTGGAATGTGCTGCTCAGGTGTGATGAAATCACCGTACTTTGGGTCCAGTTGATCTGTGACAGCATGAGTTCCCATGCCACTAAAACCCGCTTCAGGAATTCGAAAAAGTCGGTTGTTCATGATGATATGGGGTTGTTTCTCTTTGACACGATCCATGAGTTCAAAAGCTTTCCAGGCTCTTTTTCCTTGGAAGTCTGTTGAACTGTAGTCCCACCATACAACATCTACTTGTCCATAATTGGACATCAGTTCATTCGCCTGTGCATGCAGGAACTGAATATATTTTTCATGATCTCGATGGCCATTTGGATAGGGTTGCCCTTTGAGTGGATAGGGCAACTCCTTCGATAGGAGATATGCATATTGATCATGATGCCAGTCGATAACGGAGTGATAGAATCCGACTCGCAGCCCTTCTTTGTGGCAGGCATCAACGATCTCCTTCACAAGGTCACGATTGAGTACGGAGCCGGCATCAAATTCACTTACCTTTGAATCGTGCAATGCAAAGCCGTCGTGGTGTTTTGTAGTAAAGACAAGGTATCGACAGCCAGCATTCTTTGCCATCTGAGCCCACTGAGTTGCAAAGCCTTCTTTTGGCTTAAATAGCGGAATTGCATTTTTTGCATAGGTTGCTGTGTCGGCTTTGA
>Ga0315320_10000912_pt1 | contig 24201 bp, 14 predicted proteins | sample M140m21515metaG_FD_203458 | JGI IMG/M metagenome (GOLD analysis project Ga0315320, IMG submission 203458) | Ammonia-oxidizing marine archaeal communities from Monterey Bay, California, United States - M1 40m 21515 | ecosystem: Environmental > Aquatic > Marine > Coastal | place: USA: California... | reverse complement strand
TTGGAGTTTAGTGAAGGGCCCGATTTTGCTGCAATGCTAATCGAGTCTGATTCAGACAGACTCAATCCGCTGCTTTCGCGTCGTTGCTTTCGCGTCGTTGCTTTCGCGTCGTTGCTTTCGCGTCGTGCAGTCAACATCATGGGCTGACAAGCCGCCGATGTCTTGTAGAAAAGCCGCGATTTTTGGCACGTATGCCGCACGTGAATCGCCAATCCGCTTCCAAAACTGTCTACAAATCGATTGGTAAGACACAGAGATCAGCTCACCGATGAAGCCCCTGTTTCCAACTGACGTAGATAAAAATGATGGGGTCCGAGTTTTCCGCCATAGTTTCCTGCTGAAATTCGCATCACGCCGGTCGTTTGGGCAGCCGCCCCTAGCCCAGCCGCCATCGCATTGGCCACCGCCTGTTCTGACAAACCATCAATCACAATCTCGTAAACGGCTTGTTCACCTTCCAGCAAGGCAGTTTCGGTTTGCCCACGCAGAGACGGACACCATTTTTCACTGGTACTTGCCCTGAGTGGTTTGTACTTAGATCCCACTTTAGAACCGCTACGCACGATCCCGGACGGAAAGGGCATGATCACATCGGGCAATGCCTGGATCGCGGTCACCGCAGACCGAGCCGCGTCCAGCGTCTCTCGTTGTGATCGTCCACAAATGAGCAGATTGCCCCCTCCAATGCCTTTGACTGTGCCAACGACATCCTCGCACAGAAATTCACCATCCATGACTGGGACTCGCCAAAACCGCCGATCCTCGATTTTCTTTGAGAACTGAAAACCATCCCCAAAGAATCGCAACTGCGATCCGACTTTGATCCGATCTTTTTTCAACTCACTTTGCAAACCGGCATAACAAGCCGTGGTGGGACAGGTCAGCACATTCTGGCCAACACGAGCGGTGACAGCCTTCTCGAGCGATTCCCGATCAAAAGCAAATGCTAAAACGGAAACTCCCGGCCTGCCATCCACCGTGTGTTCACTGGCGACCGAACCCTCAATCCCTGCCTCGGCGTCACATCCAATCACACTGGATGCATTCCCACAGAATTCTCCCGCAGCAATTTCAGCCAAATCGGCGTCGACTGCGGTGATGATCAGACGCGTGCCACGCATGGGAAATGCTTCGGCGAACGTGTCATCAATCGTAACTTGATTCGTCATGAATCGCTCTGCTTGGTAAATCGGCACTTAGCTAAAACATTTCGCAGAGCTACTTTAGCAAACTCCTTCCCTAAGGATGACCCCAGTTGGCTCAGAAGTGCTTGAGGATCACCAACGCCGACGTGCCACACATCAACGCACGGCAACGTAGAGATCGGTGCCAGATGAAACGGGCACTTCGATGGGTTACCCCAAGCCGTTCCGGCAAACGCTTACTCGTAGTTGATTGCTCGTAGTTGCTTGTTGATTTCTACAAATCGTTTGCCCGCACTTCGGCAAGTTTCGCCGCCATTTTTGTTCGCATTCTGTCGACCACAGCTTGGTGATTTTCTGACTTTGCGAGGTTATCAAACTGTAGTGGATCAGCCACGGTATCAAACAGTTCCATTCCGCGTGATGCATCTTCGCCGTATTGAATGAACGCCCAACGGTCTTCCCTCAGCAGGAATCCTTTCCGCGCCGGTGCGACACTGAAAGCGGCATCACGAACCTCAATGGTTGGGTCATCAAGCATGGCTGAAATATCCTTTCCCTGCAGTCGCTGCTCGACTGGCAACCCGCACAACTTCGAAACTGTCGGATAGAGGTCCAACAGTTCGACCAGGCTATCACAAACGGCCGGTTTTTTTCCGGGTACCGAAATGATCAACGGCACCCCAGCAGACTCATCTCGCAATGAAACTTTGGCCCAAAAATCGTGTTCTCCGAGATGATAACCATGATCGCTGGTGAAGATCACGATGGTATTGTCCCTGAGTCCCTGTTGATCAAGTTTGCGGAGCACTTTCCCAACTTGAGCATCCATGAAAGCAACGGAGGCATAATAACCGCCAACCGCTTTCTTTTGACGCCGCACGTCCATCTTCATGTTGACGCTCGTCTTGTAATTGATTCCTGCTTTAGGGATATCCTCCCAGTCACCCGAACGTTTTTCTGGCAGCGTCATCGACGAGTAAGGCAGAAATGGCTTGTAATATTTTCGTGGTGACACGAACGGCACGTGAGGACGCACAAAACCAACCCCCAGCCAAAACGGTTTATCGCCGTTTTGCCCTAGCAGTTCCACTGCTTTTGCAGAGGTCATGCCATCAGAATGTACTAGATCATCACCATCAGCCTCGACAACCACAAAGGTATTGCCTCCGACAACGGGCCGCTTGCCATCAGGATTACTCTCAAGCGTCTCTCCATCACCAGCTGCTTTCCATTCAGGACCGAGGCTATTGAATCTCTCGGTCCATGAACGTGCATCGTCGGCACCATTCCCGGCGTCATGGTCGCGGCCATCACCACCTTTCAACACACCGCCTGGTACTCCCATATGAAAAATTTTACTGACCCTCGCTGCATAATATCCGTTATTCTTAAAATGCTCGGACCACATCGCACGATCACCGATTTGTGGACGCGGATTTTTGTAGCCAAGCACGCCGGTAGCATGTGGATAGTAACCGGACATGAAGGAGGCCCGACTCGGACCGCAATATGTTCCCTGACAATAGGCACGAGTGAAGCGTGTCCCACGTTCAGCCAGAGCGTCAATATTCGGAGTTTTACAGACTTTGTTTCCGTAACAGGAAAGCGCGTTAGCCGTCAAATCATCAGAGATAATGAACAGCACATTGAGTGGTTGCTTATCCCCGGCCTGATCGGTTTTCTGGTTCTCGACGGCAACAGCAGCACAAAAAGGATCTGCAACGATACAGAGGAGCAAAACAACGGCGGCATGGCGGATCAGAAGTGGCATCAGTAACTCACGATCGAGTGTGGAATTTCATTCCAACATCTTAACCAAAAATCACTCACCGAGCGGGTCGATTCACAGCAGCGAATCGGCAAATGCCCGTTTCAAGTCCTCCACGGCATCGACGGCACGTTTGGCATCAATGACCGCGTTCACCTGTAATTCACTGGTATTGATCATTTCGACATTGATTGCATCTTCGGCCAGTTGTTGGAACAACATCGTTGCGACGTGGGTGTGGCTTCGCAATCCGATACCGCTGACGGTAACCTTTGCAATCTCGCTGCCACCTTGAACATCACGCATGCCATGCTTTTCGAGGATGGTATGAGCAACATCGAGACTCGCGCGCAAGGCAGTGTCATCGACGGTAAAGCTGACGCTTGTTGAGCCATCATTGCCATCGTATCCCTGCACGATCATATCGATAAAGATACCTGCTTCACCAATCGTCTCAAACATATCGGCTGCAATTCCGGGTTCATCCGGAACACCGTGCAACGTGACACGAGCCTGTTTTTCCGTGATGGAAATCCCCGTCAAGGTGAGTGCTTCCAGAGCATCATCCCTCAGGCGACTTACCAGCGCATCGACATCAGCTTTGTCACCGCGATCTTCCTTGATTTCGCTCCACGATTGAGCATCTAGTGGACGCTGGTGCAGATCGAATGCCTCATGAACGGCCCGCAGGGCAAGGGCTGCCTGTGACTTGGGAACGAGTGTAGAAATTTTAATTTCACTGGTGGTGATCATGTGAATGTTGACACCGGCTTTGGCGAGCGCGCGGAACATGCGAGACGCAACGCTGGTTTGAGTGGCCATATTGGATCCAACCACCGACACCTTTGAAACTTGATCATCGTGTGTGATCGCATCGGCACCGACCGCTTCCATCACGGACTCGACTGCGTTCAGTGTCGCCTCGAGCTCGCCACTGGGCACGGTGAACGAGACATTGGCACGTCCTTTTTTACCCACGTTCTGAACGACCATATCAACCGCAATTTTACACTCAGCAATGGCGGAGAATATCTGCTGGCTTTTTCCGGGAACATCGGGAACACCAAGGACAGTCACCCGAGCCTCATCGGGAGTCATGGCCGCTCCGCTAACGGGCTGCGTTTGAGATTCCGCCTCGGCGACAATCATGGTTCCCTCCGTATCCGAAAAGCTGCTCCGGACATGGATCGGCACACCGAACTTTTTGGCAAACTCGATGGATCGACTGTGCATGACGCCCGCACCAAGACTAGCCAGTTCCAACATTTCATCGTAACTGATCACATCAACTCGCCGTGCTTCTGGTAGCAACCGGGGGTCAGTTGTGTAGACACCATCAACATCCGTGTAGATTTCGCAGGCATCGGCTCCCAACACCGCAGCAAGCGCAACGGCCGTGGTGTCACTGCCACCGCGGCCCAGCGTAGTAATGTTCAAATCATGATCAATGCCCTGAAACCCTGCGGCGACGACGATATTGCCATCACTCAACAGGCTCTCAATCCGTTGCGTCGAGATCGACTGGATCCGCGCCTTACTGAAACTGTTGTCTGTCTTCATCCCGAGCTGCCCACCGGTCAGACTGACTGCCTTTGCACCGAGTGCGTGGATTGCCATCGCAACCAAAGCCACACTGACCTGTTCGCCAGTACTGAGCAGCATGTCCATTTCACGAGCAGGCGGGTGTTCGCTGATCTCACCCGCGAGTCCCAGCAGGGCATCTGTATTTTTGCCCATTGCGCTAACCACCATGACGACTCGGTGCCCCTGCCGTTGGGCGCGAATCGCCTTTCGGGCCGCGGCCTGAATCTTCTCGACGTCCGCAACACTTGTGCCACCAAATTTTTGAACGATCAAAGACATGAGACTTCAGCTAATGCAATCCAGTGGTGAATCGGAACGGGTAAAAAACGATCAAGTGTCGGTAGCCGAAAATTTCCAAGTGGCAAATAAGAGCCCGGAGGCAATTCGGCATTTTCGACAGCACAATCACTTGAAGCTTGGCAACTGTCGAGGTGTTGGGTATCACCGTATTTCGTCGATGCACCCGTCAATGAAACTAAAACTAAAACTAAAACTGAAACTTACTGGGTCTGAATAAACTCATTCATCAGATCCCAGCCTTGATCGAACCTGCGGCCACTCACTTCAGCGGCTCCTTCGTCATAGCGACTCTGTACATCAGCTTGTACGCCAGCCCCGGCAATTACCAGTGGAACCATCCCATGACTGTGTTTTTTGGTACCACACGGTGTCGGATGATCCGGCGTGATCAAGATACGATAGTCTCCTTGCTGCTCGAGAGCTTTGACGAGTGGCGCCACAATATGCTGGTCGATCTGCTCTAACGCCTCAATTTTGGCATCGTGTCGTCCCTCATGAGAAGCTTCATCGGGTGCCTCGATATGGACGCAAACGAGATCATACTCGTCCAACGCCTGGACGGCGGCACGCCCCTTGGCGGCATAGTCTGTATCGAGATATCCAGTAGCCCCATCGACCTCAATGCGTGGCCAACCCGCCAGAGCTGCAATACCCCGCAACAAATCAACGGCCGTGATCATGACACCTTTGACACCGTAACGTTCATGGAACGACGGTAGGTTGGGGGCTCCACCTAATCCCCACAGCCAAAGGTTGGTGACTGGTTTTTTACCGGCAGCAATGCGAGCCTGATTGACAGGATGGCTGGCAAACAGCTCCGCCGAATCGCTCATCAACTGGACCAACAAGTCACTGCCGGGTCCGCGTGGAAACTCATCCGTCACAGACAGATCTGTCAAATCATGTGGCGCCCGCGTACTCGTATCACGTGAAAATGGTGCCGCTGTTCCCGCCTCACCCCGATACACCAACAGATTCCGGTAGCTCACTCCGGGAACAAATTCAAAACGCCCGCCATCGGGAACATCCGCCAACAAACTGGCCTGTGCGGATACCAAGAGTTCCTTCGCTTCATCCGTTGTGATGTGATCAGCCGTGAAATCAACCATCACCTGATCTTCCACGGTGACCAAATTGCAGCGTACCGCCCAATCATGCGGGCCAAGTGTGATTCCTTGGGCAGCGGCCTCCAACGGAGCTCGACCCGTGAAGTACACATCGGGGTCGTAACCGAGCAGACACAGGTTTGCCACCTCGCTGCCAGCCGGCAGATGCTGGGGTGTATTGTTTGCCAAGGCCAATGCCCCAGCAGCAGCAAGAGCATCAGTGGCGGGCATCCGCGCGGTTTCTAATGGTGTTTTTCCATCAAGCGCGTCGATCGGTTCGTCGGCACAACCATCCGGAATCACAATTACATATTTCATCGCGAGACAACGCCCTTGTATTTCGTCTACCGACCAGAAAACGGTTAGTTTCCTTCAGGTTGCAGGCGGACGGAAGGGGGTTGGATCAGACATCTTACCTACCGATGTCCAAAACGGCCTAGAAATCGAGATTTCCTGCCTGAGCAGAAACGATCCTCGGCTGACAGTACATGCGAAGCAGGGCATTCTTGGGCGCCGCTCATTCACACGGCACAACCGCGAAAAAGAACGGCAGCAAGCGTCTGAATTGCTGCTACCAGCGACTAGAACAACTCTCGCAGGCGATCAGCAAATCGAGTCGGACGCTCTTCGACAGGCTGCCCATCCAACGCTGCAATCCAAGTCTCAGGATCATCACCGTAATCCTTGCCAGTCGCGCCTCGCAAAGATGCAATGGCCAAATTCTGCGTCGATGGATCACGATCAGAGAGTGCTAAACGAAGTGCTTCCACAGCTTTGGGGCTGGACTGGTCCTGCAGAGCCCGCATCGCAGCGTGCTTTACATCGGTGCTGGTTTCTGAGCCAACGGCACTGGCCAACAACAGAACATTCTCATCGTTCGTGTGATTGCCAAGAGCACGACAGGCTTGCATCCGAACTTTGACGCTATCATCATCCATGCCCTTTTCCAGAATCTGCAATGCAGACTGATCATCAACATTTCCTGCGGCCAAAACAGCCAAGCGACGCATTTCCGGACTCTCGTCCGCATCCATGACATGCCCCAGTGCTTTCAACCATTTGGTTTGGGCAACATCGTCGTAACCACTGATGTCCCCGGCTAACTGCGTTAACTGCTCACGACGCTCATGCTCGGTAATACCGAACGCTTCATCCGCCTGCCACTCATGCCATCGGTAGTAGGGATTGGCTGCTTTCATGGCGTACATCGGACCATCCTGACAGCCCGTGATTCCGCCGCAAGCGGTGACGATCAACGCTGCCAGCAAGGCAGTCGTGATTGGTCGTGAACAGAAAAGTGACTGAGTCTTAATCGACATCCTGAATTCCAAATAGGTCTGGACCAAACATCCGATGCCAGTAGGCGACACATTTCCACATCGCGGATTTATCAGCAACGTGTTGAAGGTTGCCCCAAGTTGGCACATCGAGTGCCGCAACTCGAATACGGAATCGGCACCTGTCTAGCCATGTAACAAAGGCTAACCGACACCGCCAAGACCATTTTCAACAAGTCATCCACGACAAGCATTTGCTAGCGATCCACACAAAGCCCAAGAACTGAATTTCGCTCTTTCCGTGAAACAGCACTATTCGCTACAGTCGAAGCGGGCGGGCCGTCCAAAGACTCCGCCCCAAGAGACCCCATCGCCTCGGCACAGGGGGGTCGAATCGACAAGGAAGTCGCTGAAGTCACATTCGCAGGAACTCACCGAAATTAAAAACACGGGTGGAATCCCTGAATGGCCACGGAGGAGCCACGGTATGCTGTTGGATCGCATTGATATTGACGCCCATGGACCGCTGCAAAGAGTTGAATTGGGGCCATTTTCCGAACAGATCAATGTCGTCAACGCACCAGAAGGAAGCGGCAAGACGGCGTTGGCCCGGTTCCTCAGAGACGCATTGGTAGAACGTCGATATCCGCTTGGAATGCTGAGTTCCTCAACGGGGCGTGTTGTCTTTGCAGGTCTCAACGGGCTGGTGCACTACTACCGCGAACAAGACGGCACCGCCCACGGTCGTCAGACAGTTCAATACGAACCGCGCGGCTCCGAAACTATCAATTTTGATGTAGATGACACGTGCTGGCTACAAAACATCAGCGAAAGCAGCGATGCTGACCGCGCGATTGAGTCATTCAAAATACCGGAAGCGATCGCGGACTGCATCATTACCGACTCGGCGGTGACCAACGTATCGCGTGTCGTTTCCGCATGCGTGCGCAGCGGTCTAGACAGCCATGACTTCTGTGAATTGGAAAACGGTGAGATAGGGGATCCGAATTCCGGCACCAGTCCAAACCTCAATGAATCAATTTCAGACCGTTTTGGTACAGGATCAGCTTTCGAGGATCATTTACCTTCCTACGTGGGTGTTAGTCCGCAAACGACCAACAGCAGTATCGGCGCGCAGGCTTTCACGGCTGCGAACACACACAATCAGCACCAAGCTCACACAGCAAAGCAGATTCGCGCCGAACTGGCGGACATCGAAGCTGAACTTGCAAGCTTACATTCGGTCGCAGGCCCGCTCGATGACACTGAGCACTCATCACTACTTTCACGACGATCCTGGTTAACCCAGTGCCTCAATGATGAATCAAAGGTCGCTGTCTACGGTTCGTTTGTCGAACCCAAGGCAACCGGAGTACGACCTAACAACAACACATCCAGTTTTGCCGACGACTCAGTCTCCCAGCCGGGCGTAACAAGAGAGAGTGTGTCGGAACGCAAACGGCAATTACACCTGCAAGCACGTTTGCGGGAACTGCACGATCGTGCCCGCACTCTTCGGTCGAAACAGAATCAGCTCAGAAACCGACTCAGTGATCTCAGCAAGCAACCCTTGTCAGCTCATGCGAGCGACCAGTCAACAAAGCCGACGACTACTGACCGAGCGAAAAAGCAACGTCAAGTAGAAGAAATTGATGCTCAAGTGATTCATTGGCACCGCGCACAGATGGAAGTTGCTGCCCTACAGCACTGCCTACTCACAGGGAAGAATGAATCTACTTCGACGCCGTCGCCCGTCGACGAACGGTCACTGCGACGAATGCGTTTGAACCGTTTTCTTCATGCACTTGATAAGCCGAAACCCTCGGACAGAGAACGGATGGCAACGGCAAGCAGCCCACTGGCTCGCGGCCGTGAATCGATCAACCATCACATTCTGCTTGCGACACGACAAATCGACTGGCTCATTGATCGCTACGCAGGACCTGACCGCGTCAGCCGAGCTTGGTACGAACAGGACCAGAGCGTCCCCGGCACCTCAACCACATTAAGTTCAAAGCTGCGAACGATTCGCGATGTCCTGAGACAAATCCACGCCTACAACCAAGGCTATTCGGCGACCAACTCTCGTCCACCGACACACGAACTGTCACTGGCCCGCCGCTGCGAGCAATGGTTATTGTCTGCTATCAAGCAGTTAAAACGCCACCGTGACGAAGTGCTCCGTCGGACTCACGCGTTTGGCGACGCCGCCGACCGCGAGTGGTCGGTTTCCGGACATCAACAAATGGAGACATGGAATCGTGAACGAAAAGATCGGCTTGCCGAACTGGAAAGCGTCACACTGAGCTTGGACATCTGCTTAAGCGAAGCCGCAGCCGTGCGTCGCAGCACGCAAAGCAGCACGATGAACTCACGAGGAACTGTGAACTCACGAGGAACATCGAAGACCAAAACCAATTGGCATAATGAAGACAAGGAATCCGCGCGAAGCAACCGCGAATTGCTGATCAAGGAACTGAAAGAAGTTGACAGTCGAATTGGCTCTCTTTCACGTGCACAGTGGCTGCGAACCCGCCGCACCCAGATGCTGAATCAACTTGGTTTTCCCCACCAAAAAATCTCATCGTCATCACCTCTCGCTCACGAAGCCAGTCGATGGCTAATTCGTTTAACAGGTGGACGATTACAACGGATTGAATGGTCAACCGACACGTTCACGACGAACAGCAAGTCGAATCACTCGACTGCTGAAAATAACACAGTCGAAATCGATGGACGGAATGCTACTGAGTGTCCGGACTTTGATCGAGCCTGTGCCGTCCTTTCTGTCCGAATGGCAGCAGGTGACGTTCTTGCCCGTTCTGGTCGTCATGTTCCACTGGTCATCGAAACAATCGGCGAAGTAGAACAAAAGCTACATGGCAAAGGCGTTTCACAAGCAGATGCTGGGACGCCCAAAACACGCCACCCAGCGAATGACGCTTTCACTGCCGCTCTTCAAGATTACGCAAGCGACGGCCGCCAATTACTGATTCTGACCAGCAGTTCGAACTTAACAGAACAACTTGGGCGAGTCGGTTCACGCATCGAACGAATCCACTCCGAACGCATCGTGCATCCGCACAGACCATTGTGGAAATCAAATTACGCAAATGAACGATACGTCGGCCCTCATCCACATACCTATGGCCTTCAGGACGTCTCCCACCAAACCAACTCCATGAAAGGCAGCAATTACATGCCAAACGTGAACGCCAACCAACGCTTTGACATGGCGTGGCAGGATCCCCAGGGCAGGAGTGTCAACACGACCAACCTTTCCGGTGACTCAATTCCAAGCGAGTCGACCGACTGGGCTTCTGATGGATCCGTCTATCGCGATGGCTATTACTACACCGACACTTACAGCACCGTTGATTCCCCAAGGTCAGCCAACGATGACCTTGGAAATCACTCAGTGGTTAATGAACAACGCTCCCCGACTGCCAAGGAAGACCTCCGGATGTCCAACAACCGAAACGTTTCAACTGCGGCCCCTACTTCACCTTTCTTTCTTTCAGTAGATAGCCCCATTGATCAGGCACCATCGATCGACGCGGTTGCTGCCGCTCGTTTACGAGGATTGCAGGTCAGCCATGTTGTCCACCTAATGCAACAGGACCCCTGCCGTTTGGCAGATGCTTTGGGTTTGGCAAATGTAGAAGCCAATACCATTCGTCGATGGCAAGCAGAATGCCGATTGGTTTGCCGCGTTCCCAATCTGCGAGGTTTTGATGCAAGAATCCTGGTCGCTTGTGGAATCACAACACCAGCTGCGCTTGCTGCCACGCCCCCTGTTTCTTTGCTTCACAAAGTCGAAACTTTTTTAGCAACCGAAAGAGGGCAGCAACTCCTGCTCAGTGGCAGCAGTCACGAACTTGCGAGAATCACAGGCTGGATTGCTACGGCGAACAGCCAAGGTCTTAGCAAGCAAGCTGACAAGAGCACAAACGCCCATGGGCAGCGCAGCCAGTCTGTTAGCAAAAGGTCAAACGACAGCGAAAGTCGACGTGATGCATCCAGGCCCAGCACATCATTCGCTCCAACCTTGAAACGAAGTCGCCGCGGTGAGCACAACCACCGACAAAAACGCAAGCAAGCACAGACCACCCACAAGACGGACATCAACCGAACAAGTGTTGTGCAGTTCGAACAGAACACCACCGTCAACGGGCAATCCCCCACGACTGCATCTGAGGGCGAATCCGAAATTCGCGAATTGCGATTTTATCTTCAGCAAGATGCTCCGGTCGTGGACGCACCCTCGATTGGCGAACGCATGGAAGAACGCCTTCAGGCAATCGGCATCTACACCATCCAGAACTTGCTCGACGCAGATGCTGAGCAAATCGCTGAGCAACTGGATCACCGACGTGTAGACGCCGACACAGTATTGCAGTGGCAACAACAGACAACTCTAGTTTGCTGCATCCCAATGCTGAGAGGGCACGACGCGCAATTACTCGTTGCGGCAGACATTATCACACCGGCAGATCTTGCTGGGTGGGACGCCGAAGAACTTTTCCAGGTCATTGACCCAATCGCCCGCAGCAAAGAAGGAAAACGAATCCTTCGTGGCGGAAACCTGCCTGACATCGAGGAAGTCACCGACTGGATCAATTTCGCACAGTACAATCGCGAATTACGTGCTGCTTGATTGAAGGCGTAAGTAGTATCAGCATCGCACGCTGGCCTAAAAGCGAGGTGCGATTGGTTACTCAATACGATTCCGACCCTAACCCAGTGTGGTTTTGGCGACACGCATGACGTTGCCGCCAATGACTTTGCGAATGACATCGTCATCATGACCTCGCTGAACAAGGCCCACTGTGAACAGGGGCCAGTTGGTCCAGGCAACACTTTCATTAGCCTGCGGAGTGGTCTTGTAATCATCAGCGGGCCACAACGAGCGGAACTCTGTCCTCCGCTTCCCCCGACTGGGCACTTTTGCTCTCTCGCGACCTGCATCTTGCGATTGATAGGCCACATCTGTCCCAATCGCAACATGATCAGGACCAAACTTGCGAATCACGTGATCCACGTGATCCAGCAATACGCTGACATCACCGTTGCCGCGTAGAAATCGCGGAATACAACAGATTCCAATGTAGCCACCGGAATCAGCAATTGCCTTGATCACTTCATCAGGCTTACTGCGAATGTGAGGATAAATAGCTCCGCACACAGAGTGACTTGCAACGACCGGCTTTGTAGAGATACGCGCTGCTTCCAAGCTTGTTTGCCATCCGCTGTGAGCGCAGTCGGGAATGACACCAACCCGGTTCATTTCAGCGACTGCTGCCTCGCCAAAGTCACTCAGGCCAGCATCTGTTTTTTCGCCGCATCCATCGCCGATCATATTCCGCCTCTGGTAAGTCAAATGCATCATCCGTATACCGAGTTGAAAAAAGATCCGTACGTATCTCAACTCATCGGGAACAGAAACCCACTGTTGGGTTAACGGCACACCATTGCCCGTCATATAAAGGCAATGTCGGCCCTCTTTCTTAGCCGTCAAAACATCTTGCGGAGAAGCAGCTTTCGCAACGAAACCTCGCATCATGTCTGTGACGTAAGTAAAACGCGCTAATCTCTTAATCAATCTCATCGGATCTTGGCCTTCCTCTCCCGCGTTCTGAAAGATGCAGGTGACTCCCGAAGCTCGCCACGCATCCCGGCACTCCTGTTGCTGAACAGGATCGGTTGCCACACGAGTCATCATCATGTCTTCACGGACATCATCCAATTCAATGGACGAGGCGCCGCTCTGAACGAGTTTGGCGAGTGCCTCACCGTCGACTGCTGCCCGAGGCGAGAATCCATAGGAGTCGAACACCACCGATTCAGCGTGCAACCGCAGGCCTCTTTCCAATTCCGAATCCGTTGGCTTGAGAATTTTCAACGCTGCCTGACGCAGACCGGCAATTTTGGGATTCAAACGATCAGTCAAAGCGGCGGTCGACCAACTATTTCCTGCAGCATCAACGTTTGATAAATCTGGCGTGTCCTGACCCCAAAGCTTTTGCTGCGGGCTGGGACCAACGGCAAAGGTAGCGAGCGTCCCTGCTGTTCCGAGAAAACGACGGCGACTGAACAAATGATGAGGTTGCATGAGATTCTCCGTTCGAGAGGTTTGGGACATCATCGTAAACGATGCGGCCGCCTGAAGGTAAAGCGACTGCCGAAACCAGACGATGCCACCCATTGAGGATACGAATTAGTAGAAGACCAACGTTTTCGAACCCGACTTCTTCCAACTCAAAATGCCAAAACCGGGAAGCAACTCAACGTCAATGTCAAACGTGAAGCAAGAACTAAAACCTCTTTTCTGCGGTACAGTGGGTTACTGGCAAGTACGCACGACGAAAAAGTGAGGCGGAATGGTTTCGTCTCCGTCCTTCCTTTGACCAGGGTCAACAACCAACCCTAGAGCAAGCAGGGCAAATCAAACTGGCACTCGAATCAAACCAGTCAAACTATCCGCAAACCTTCTGCTGAAAGCTGAATTTGCCACGTCAGGATTGTTCCTTGGCGGTAGACTGGGTATTGGCGACGCTCGCTACCAACACAATTCTGAAGTCACCACCAAGATAATCACGTGAAGAATTCCAGTGCTTTCCGAGACGGCAACGTTGGCTTGCCGATTTTCAGCCTCATTTGCTGCTTGGCCGTGTACTCAATGCCTTTGGTACAGGTACAGGCATCGCCGCCGCGAAACGCCAATCCAGCTGTCAGTTACATCGGATCACAGGCGTGTATATCTTGCCACCCTAACGAACACAAAAGCTACCTGGCAACAAGCCACAGCAAGACGATGGAGCGGCTGAATCCGGAGAAAGAAATGACGACCGGTGCCTTTCGACATGAATTATCCGGCAACGACTATGAAGTTTTCCTGCGTGATGGCCAATTGCTCCATCGTGAAGTTATCCGCGGTCCAAACAACAAAGAACTGGCAACCACCGAAAATCCAATTCTGTACACGATGGGATCCGGGAGTCACGGTAAGAGCTATGTGTACCGAAAGGGTAAGTTTTTTGGACAGTCGCCACTTTCCTGGTATGTCGAATCACAAAAGTGGGCAATGTCACCAGGCTACGATGTTCCGAATCATCCCGGATTTTCTCGAAAGTTGAGCTCTGAATGTTTTTTCTGCCACGTGGGCAGCATTGATCAAAAAGAGGGAAACCCAAACGACTTCACCATTCTGGAAGAAACAGTCGGTTGCGAACGCTGCCACGGCCCCGGTGAGTTGCACGCACAAAAACATCACAACAAGAAGTCTGCCACGCTTCCACTCACTGACCTCACCAATCCTATCGAGGATGGCCCTGACGATACGATTGTGAACCCAGCAAATCTGAATCGGGAACTTTCGGAAGCGATCTGCCAACAGTGCCATTTACAAGCCGCAGGAAAAGCTCTGCGCGCTGGCAAAGAAGAGTGGGACTACCGCCCGGGCACACCTCTGACCGACATTCGTCTTGACTATCAGTATCGTCTTGGTGATGACAAGATGAAAGTTGTCGGCCACGTTGAACAACTACATCAGAGCAAGTGTTATCAGCAAACTGAGACATTGACTTGTATCACGTGCCACAATCCACACGACACGCCAACGCCCGAAAAAATGGCAGCACATTATCGATCAATCTGCCTCGACTGCCACGACAACAGTGCGTGTGGTGAACCACTGCCAGCACGCATGAGCACAGCCCAAAACGACTGTGCCAAATGCCACATGCCCAAGATTGACACTGAGATACCTCACACAGCGCTTCATCACCATCGCATCGGAATCCACAACACTGAAAGCGACGCTCCGGAAGTCGCTGTAGGACTGAGTCCGATTTTGGACATCAGCAACTTGACAACACTGGAGCGTGCTCGTTGCGAGGCACTGGCCAAGTTCCAAGTGGGCCAGGAAGAACCAGACAATCCGAATTTCAAAGATTACGGCCTAGAGTCAGCCAAAGCGTTAATTCAATTGAAGAACAGCGGCAATGCGGATGCTGATGCCAATACAATTCTGGCATTACTGGCTCGTTCTCAAGGCCAGTCAGCAATCGCCCGTGACCTCGCCAAGGAAGTCGTCGAAGGTGAAAAGAAGCCGACCCGAGCAAAAGTGGAAGCCTTGCGACTGCTCGCACAACTCACCTACCAGAAACGAAATTTTGCTGAAGCAGCAAACTTATATCGGCAGGTGACGCAATTCCAATCCGAGGCATATGACTATTTTCAACTTGGCATCTCTGAGCAGAACTCTGGACAAACCGATCGAGCGATCACCGCTTTGAAGATGGCAGTTGAACTGGCACCGAATTACATAGAAGCCCACCGTATTCTTTCTGCGATTCTCAAATCGCAAGGCAAGGAAGATGAGTCGAGGAAACATCAACAACTCGCATTGCTGCATGAACAGCGAATGCAAAAATTGTGGCAGTCAGCACAACCCAAGTGAGTGTTAAGCCTGAGCCGAATTCATCACACGCAAACATTCACTTGCGCAGGCATGATAAGACGCAGCACGGCGTGATAAGACGCAGCACGGCGTGAACTTACAAACCATCGGCTCAATCACTTTAGACCGACGGAACTTTGCACGTGGACATCTGGATCGTTTTCGACCAGCAACAGATACCGATCGACCTCAGGATTGGAAAAGGTCTGCTGAGTCCCTGATGGCCAAGTGACAACCAGTTTGTTTACTTTATCGGCCGCCCCCAGCCCGAAATTGACAGTCGGCTGATTACGTGAAAGATACCCATCACCACCCACAATCCAATTACTGAGGATCCGATCTCCAAGGTGAACGTCGACTTGGGCGCCAATCGCATTACGTTCAGATGAGGTTCCAACCAACTGCACTGCCAGCCAATGATTGGACGTTTCCGTCTGATTCATCATCAGCGCGGATGGCGAGTCCAAATGTGTTATCAAAAAGTCCTGTTTACCATCATGATTAAAATCGAGTCTCGTCATGCCACGCCCAAGGTAAGCACCCTGCCAATACCCCGAGTCATCCTGCACATCGGTCAACAGAAACTTTGATCCAAGATTAACAAACAACTGAGGCGATTGCTGCAGTGGTTCGCCCGGTGCTTTCTCAATATTGCCATTGGTGACGGCAACATCAGGACGGCCATCGTTGTTGTAATCCATCGCCTGGCAACCAAAGCCCAGTACCGATGAACTGTCTCGATGCAGGCGATATTGCACACAACGATCCTCAAAGGATCCTCCTCGATTCATGAATAAACTGACGGGCTCCTGATAAAAGTTGGTGATGTGAATATCCCTTTTTCCGTTGCCATCAAAGTCAGCAACAGCGATTCCCATCGACGCCGTTGATACACCACCGGATCCGTGTGCACATCCAGTCAAAGCAGCGACATCCTGCCAACTTGTGCCGGTGCCTGAAGCAACAGAAGCAGATTCACTGTTTCCATCTGTTCCAATGGCAACACGCGACCATAGATGATTCGGCCTGACATCATTCCCTACAAATATTTCATTTCCGGGACTCCCGTCCCAATCAGCAATCACAATCCCCAGTCCAGTACTTGGCGCCTGAACTGACTCACTGACCTTTTCACTTTCAAAACCACCCTCACCATCATTCACGGCAATTCGATCCACACCAGGCACAAAGGAGGCTGGTGACACCGTCAGCACATTCCCATCTTCACTCAGGTCAGGTCGCTTAAGCATTGTGCTGTCCTCGACGTAATGCAACGACACGATGTCAGGCAACGCATCACCAGTCACGTCTCCTATCGCCACCGAGCTAGTCAACACACCCAAAGCTGGATCAGAATCAAATTCGTGACGCCGAAATGTACCGTCACCATTGTTGAGCAACAGGACTTTATTCCCGACATTGGCTACAACAATGTCATCGAAGCCATCTTGATTCCAATCACCGGCAGCGACGCCGACTGAATATCGTTTATCAACCGTTCCAGAAACCGCCGTCGTCTCTTCGAACCGCCCTGCGACATTCCGATAGAGCAGATTGGACAACGCACCGACGAGACTAGGCGGATCGCCGCCACCTTGAGCCAAGTACAAATCAATCGCACCATCAAGATCATAATCAAGTGCTGCAGCCCCACCTCCGAGCGATTGGTAAAGTGCAAATCGGTACAACTGAACTCCGCTGGCAATCTGGTAATTGTGATCAAGCCCAATTTCGGTTGCGACGTTCTCGAACACCGGGGTGGCGAAAGTCTCGTTGACAGGTTCACCCGCCGTGGGCAACGCGACAGCGGACAATTCTGGAATTTCAAGTTCAGGAAGTGGATATTGCTCGCGAGAGATCCCGCACATCCGTTCCGCTTCACCTGGAAAAGCTTGTTCAGAGGTAGCCAGTTTCATTCTTTGCTGGTTAAGTGCTTCGACCTCTTCACGACTTGCTTTCCTCTGAAACGCCTCGAACAAGCGCCAAGTCATTGCTTCCAATGGACGATTCAACTTTTCAAGCCCTTCGGCAATGGTTCGATACGACTCAACCGAAGGGGCATCTGACTCACCAATCGCGTTGCTGGCAAGCGTCACATCACGCTGCACAACGTAGCGATCAATCCACTTCTCCGCGGCCTCCCGCTGACCTAAAGCCGTCAACGATTGATTGATACGACGCATCGATGCAATGTCCGTGGGATCACGATTCAATGACTCGGCAAAAGCTCGAATCGCTTCGGAGAACCTGCGTTGATTCAACAAGTGAGTCCCAATTGCAGCCCAGTACTCCGCATACTCCTGTACCGATGCATCAGCTCGTGCCAACCACCACTGAAAACGTTGCTGATCCTGCGACTCAATCGCCAGCAACCCGTAAAACGCAAGAATGGAGGGCGTCATTTCACCTGCTCTGACTGCCGGATCGAGCACTGCCAACGCTTCCTGATATCGACTAGCCGTGTACAGCATTCTTGCTTCAGCAGCCGGACCGATGGGATAGTAAGCTTTCTTTTTTGGTGTTTTGCTGTTTGGGTCATCAAAAATTGCGTGCCCCAGCACCATCATGGCGTGCAATTCGTCTTGCTGAACATTGCCCAGTCGACAGAGCTGCTGTAAATGGACAGCAGCCTCATGACGCCTACCCTGCCGGTTGTAAAGAAATGCTAATTGGCGATGCACCACGGCAGCCTCGGGAGCCCGAGACAAAACCTGATGGTAAAGCCGCTCGGCCTGATCAAAGCGGTTCAATTGCATGGACCAGTCGGCGGCCTGCCCCAAGGCGGCCAGACCCGCTTGGGGGTGATCCTCTGGAATGGCCCCCAGAAACTCCACCGCAATGGCTAGCTCACCAAGACTCGCCTGAGCATTTGCCATCCGAAACAAAACCTCAGCATCACCAGGATCAGAGAGCAAGACACGCTGCAATTCAATAATCGCCTGCTGTGTCTGGCCGGAACGCATCAACTGATCCGCTGCCGCTAAGGCACTTTCACGACTAAATTCGGTTTCAGTAGTGATTTGGGAATCTTGCTCACCCTGTTTCACCGCGTCCACACTGCTACGCCCCGGATCAGTCGTCTGCTGACTCGCTGAACCTAACTCCGGTTCCGACGAGGAATCACACCCCACTGAGCACCAGACCACCCCTCCAAAAAGGCACATCCGTAGCAATCGATTCATTTGACGGACACCTTCACACGAGTGCAACAAAACTCACTCTCTCACTAACAATTGGTTGAACAAAGCCCTGCTATTGTACCCACAATCTCCGGCTATAAACTTGAACCAAACTGCGTGAAGCCGTTGCCCATGTGCAACGATCATAAGACTCCCGCATGAATCTGCTTCATGATTTACAACAACCGAGATCAGCTCGTCAGCACCTGACCGCCATTCTCATGACGAACTGGCAACGCGATTGGTTTGCTGCAAACGAAAAAAAAGCGGGTGTGGCTAGGAAAGCCACACCCGCTTCTGAACTGTATCAGCAAGTAGGAAACAGGAATCTATTACTGATTCAACTGCTCTTGAATCGTTTCCTTTGCGTTCTTGGTACCTAAAGCTCCCCAAAGCCCGTAAGGACTTTCGCGGCCAGCACCATCATCCCAAGCACCACCATTGTTGGCCCGGCCATATGGAACGTGATTCTGATCACCAGACTCGATCGAATCCGTAATGAAAATCACAGCACCATCAGACATTAGGATATGAGCTCCACCTTGATGGAAACTCGCTGCACAAAAGGCACCACTACGCCCATGCCATCGCTCAATATTGTAACTATTGGGCGGTGTAATGGTTTGGAAGGTGCTGAACTCAGGCCGCCCGTCAGGCCAACGCCGACCACGCTGGTGGTTTGCTCGTCGCTCGACGCACAGACCACCACCGCAAGAGGCCAAGCCTCCGGTGCTCGTGTTAGTATTGACGTAACCAGGACGCTCTGGGTCCAAGTACTGCTTCCAGTACGAAGGCGGGTTATCCCAAGCTGCGTTGTCAGCTCGCATGATGGTTCCCGAAGCACGCAAGTCACGTGCGCCAACCACGCTCTCACCACACATGGCCGTGTTAGCAAGGCCATCGGTGATGTCTCGGAACTTGGTGAAGTGCCGAGCCCGGAAAACACCCCTCGCCCAACGTTCACCATTCTCCTCGCCCCACTGCGAGTTTCCATTATCGTTAGGAACTCCGTTGGATCGGATGCCACCTTCCGCTTGCTCGAAGAATGCATCTCCTGCACATGCGGAGTAGTTAGTGAAGGCAACACGACTTGCAGCGACCTGAGTTGGGTCACTGGGGCAACGGAAGGTAGGAACCTGAGTGAGCCAAGGAATATACTGCTCTTGCCAAGGTTCTGGACCCATCGCTGGCCATGGTGGATTTCTAGTTCCACCATTGCGATTGAATGCGTATGGATTCGAAACCTGCTCCCACAGGGACTGCTGCTCGATGAACGGCAGCGTGCCCACCATCCAGCTCAAGCAGAAACGGTTGTCAGGCCCAGGGCCATCTTTCGTGCCCCCAGAGTTCATTGGCAGATTTTTGTAGGCCGCGTGATAGTTGTGCAAGCCGAGTCCAATTTGCTTGAAATTGTTGCTGCAACTCATCCGCCTCGCCGCCTCTCGGGCAGCCTGCACTGCTGGAAGCAAAAGCCCCACCAGCACACCGATGATCGCGATGACCACCAACAACTCGACCAAGGTGAAACCTTGTCGCCGAGTACGATTCGAGTACATAAATAACTCCGGGAAACTAAGAAAAATTGATAAGGTCTTCTGAACCAGAAGGCACCACGGAACCGTAGTGGAAACAAGGCACCCATTAGGGTCAACTAACAGAATGTAAAGACACCAAGCTACTAATGCAACTGATTTTTCGCTTTTTGGTGCAGCTACGTTTGCCCAACATCCCTCATGGGCGCAAACTCAAAAAAAAACCGCCCCCCTGCAAGGGGGGGGCATTCAAGGAGAAACTTAACCTTGGCCAATCAGCCGGCCTAACCTTCCTGTTCTCGTCTTTGCGCATCTGCTTCCATCTCTGCTTCGTAATCCTTGGATTCCTGATCTTGCTCGGCAGAATCTACCGGTGGCACCAAAGTGGCTTCTCCACCGCCTCCACCGCAACCAACGAGCACGAGCGATGTTAGAAGAAGCATACTTGAGAAAAGAAACGAGATTTGACGAATCATGTTATTGCCTACAATGTGTAAGTAAGGTTGAGAAATGAGTGCTTAGAGCAGCATTACGTGATTTAGCAGGGCTCTAATGTTCGTTTACGACGGTGCCGGTGTCAATCCTCCGGCTTTGCGATTCCAATTTTCACTACCCACAATCGTTTGGATACTGAGCGTTGACTCACGCAAGCATGCACCATCAGATTCCCGCTGCATTACAGAATTTGATTCTAATAACTTTGTTTCTGCTACCGACGGTGGGACTCTGGAGTGGTTGCGAAAAGTTTAACAGTTCACCTCAACGAAACCCAAAGCCGGATAACAGCCAAACCGAATCTTCGACGCCAGAGGATTTGTTCGCGAAAGCCGTGACGGCATATCGGCGTCAAAATTTCAAAGCAGCAACTGAGGCGATACGTGGACACTTAATGACCGCCCCTGACGACTTACGAGGCTTGGAATTTTTGGGTGACATTGCTTTCAGCACAGGTGATTACCGACTCGCCAGCGATAGCTACGAGGAAGTTCTGCAACGTACTGATTCACCCACGGAACAGTTCTTGTCCAAGTACGCCATGCGGTTGATGGCGGCCTCGCAGGCATTCGACTGTTTACGGGTTTTGAAAAAACGCGTTGAAAAGTACCCCAATCATCCAGAAGCTGGTCCGGAAATGGCGGGGTTAGCAGCGATGCTGGGAGTCGCTGAGCAAGGCGTCAATGCACTGCAAGAATTTGCCAAGCGTGGTGGTGCAGACGCAGAAACACTTCAGGTCCTGGCTGATCCACGACGTGTTGAACCGGACAGCGAAATGTGCAAACGTTTGCTGGCCAAGAATCCGAATGACTTGAGACCACTGTTTGGCCTCGCTCGAGCAGAAGCAAATCAGCTGTCATGGTCGAAAGTCAAAACAAGGCTTCAGCCGGTTGTACGCCAGCATCCGGACTTTCTGCCTGGGCAGATGCTGTACGGATTGGCATTGGTGCAGCAAGGCGAGTATTCGGGGCTTCAACAGTGGCACAAATCGATTCCCGCTACCGCTCAGAAGTTCCCCGACTACTGGATGATCGCGGGCTGCTGGGCCGCGCATGAACAAAAACACGATCAGGCGGCGCGAGCTTTTTGGGAAGCGGTGCGTCTGGATCCATCGGGTTATCCGGAGGCTCTGCCAAATTTACTGTTTGCTTTAAAGCAATTGAATCGGGACAACGAAGCCGGCACTGTTGCCGAGCAAATTAATCGTACGACTGCCCTGCGAGACAGCCTGAAGACCCATTTGGAACGCACCGCATCATCGCAATCAGCAGCGTTTGACGTAGCTGATGCGATGATGGCTTTGGGAAGGCTATGGGAAGCCGAAGGTTGGGCAAGACTAGCAGTGTCCCTTCCCGACGATAAAGTGAGCAACACCCGCGAAAGATACCTCAATATACGCGAGAGGCTTACAGCACAGAGTCCTTGGCAATCACCCGATTTAAGCACAACAAATCTTTTGGATCTGAGTGATCTACCGCGAGTGTCATGGGTGCCTGGTTCGGTCGCAGCCGAGTCCAGAAGCAGGATCACACGAGGCCAGATTCACCTTCGCGACGAGGCATCTGCACGGGGTGCAGCTCACATGTGCGAACTTGACAACAATGGTGGAGAGTCGGGGCAATGGATACACCAAAGTATGGGGGGCGGCATTGGCGTCATCGATTTTGATCTCGATGGATGGCCCGACTTGACTCTAACAGTTCTGGACGGTCACCCCAAAAAGACCGACTCTTCCCCTAACCGCCTCCTACGTAACCTAGACGGCTACTTCACAGAAGTAACATCACAGGCTGAGTATTCTGACTTTGGTTTTGGTCAGGGAATTGGGGTGGGCGACTACAACTCGGATGGCTTCCCTGATTTGTTTGATGCCAACATTGGTCGAAATCGGCTCTACCGCAATAACGGTGACGGGACATTCACAGACGTTTCTGACATTGTCGGTCTGAACGGTGATGACTGGACCACATCCGTTTTGATCGCTGACATCGACGGTGATGGCACGTCAGACCTGTTTGAAGTGACCTATTGCGACGGAGACAAACCGTTTCAAGAAGCCTGTAGAAGCTCTCGTGGGCTCGCTACCTGTCCACCGTTAAATTTCGACGCAGCTGCTGATCGTTTTTGGCGCGGCACCAACGAAGGAAATTTCACAGACATCACAAAAACATGGGGTGGACACACGTATGCTGGGCGGGGACTGGGAGTGGTCGCAGGCATGTTTGATGAGCGAGAGGGAATTGATCTTTATGTCGCGAATGACATGACGGTGAATCAATTTTGGTCCGGTGAACACAAGGATGGCAAATTTGAGATGGTTGATTTAGGCGCGATCCGGGGTTTAGGACTCAGCGGCCGATCATTGTCCCAAGCATCGATGGGAATGGCTGTCGGAGACCCCGATCAAGATGGTGACATTGATTTCTTCCTGACACACTTTGCAGGTGATCACAACACCTACTACGAACAAGCAGCACCAGGCTTGTGGCTTGATCGCACGACACAACGGGGGCTTGCCGAGCCATCGATGGACCTACTCGGCTTTGGAACAGAGTGGGTCGACCTCGACAATAACGGTGTCTTGGAATTGATGATCACCAATGGCCATGTTGATAAAATCGATGGTGAAGATGTCGCCTACGAAATGCCCGCGCAACTATTTGAACTTGAAAGCACTGGAAAATGGCAGCAAATCGAAGGCGATACGATCGGTGACTACTTCCAAGAAAAGCATTTGGGCAGAGCGTTAGTCACACTGGACGCGAATCGCGATGGACTTGTTGACATCGCCGTTTCGCACCTGCACGAGCCCCTCTCTTTACTGGTAAACCAAACCGGTCAGGCCGGAAACGGAATTACGATTCACCTCAAATCAACAGCGGGACAGCGGGACAGCATTGGAGCCTCAGTCATCCTGCCACTGGGTGAACGGAAAGTCATAACACAACTGACTGCAGGTGATGGGTACATGTGCAGCAGTGAACAGAAACTCTTCATTGGAACCGGCGAACATTCGCACACCGGTGATGTTCGAGTACGCTGGACATCTGGTGAAACAGAAAACTTCAATGTTCTTCAAAGTGGAGCAGAATACCTTTTAGTTGAGGGTTCGGGGGAAGCTTTCAAGCTATCCGGAACGAACCCGACACCAGAGAAAGCGAGCATCATTGGTGCGGACAACGAACGCCAAGAGTTCTAAAACAGCTTTTCTGGCACCAAAGAAGCCAGAACCGTGCCTTGATAGGAAAAGCATGCAAATTTTTGCCCGAATCGCTGGCAGCGACCACAAATCTCTTGAGTGCCAAGGAAGTTTCTTCATTGCCAGTTTGCTCTCTACGGCAATGACCTGCCTCA
>Ga0315320_10000908_pt1 | contig 24250 bp, 31 predicted proteins | sample M140m21515metaG_FD_203458 | JGI IMG/M metagenome (GOLD analysis project Ga0315320, IMG submission 203458) | Ammonia-oxidizing marine archaeal communities from Monterey Bay, California, United States - M1 40m 21515 | ecosystem: Environmental > Aquatic > Marine > Coastal | place: USA: California... | reverse complement strand
TCTCTCAGCCTAATGAAAAGGCTAAAAAATTTGTCTAGTTCTTTTTTAAGTTTGCTTATTGACTTCACCACAGCATTTCTTGTACTAATTCTTGAGGTGGTGCTGTATAGATATACTTAGCAATTGTTGTGTTTCTACCAAATCTAGTCTTTTTAGTCAAAGGTAAACTATCAATATCATAGCCTTCTTTTCTATGATTGAAGATAATAGCTGAAAGTCTTGTAGCTCCATATTCCTTTATGGCTTCATAGCTCGTTATACTTCCATAAGTCTTTAAGTGCCAGAGTATTGCATCAGACTGACTCTTTACTTGGCTTGATGTGATTGTTATTGTTTTCATAATTTATAGATTTTTTTCTTCTGTTGTTAGGCATATAATTAGTTAGTTGTTCAAATCCAAATTGCATTTTAAAGGAGCTACACTTATCTGGATTGTAAAGTTTTTCTTTTGTCATTTTAATAATTTTGGTTCAGGTCTGAAATGCGGAACTTGCTTGGGATTTTCTCCTTTATCTACTCTTGACCTAGCATCCCATATTAATTCCTGATGTCTTCTAAGCCATTTCATATAAGTTGGAACAGTTAAATGTATAAAGTCATTTGTTATAGGACTTCTTACTCCTAAATTAAATGCTTTTTCTGCATCTTCAAAATAGAAATTCTTATACATTCTAGCTAAGTCAGCAGCTAAACTTGTAGCCATTATTTCAATAGTTTCTTCTTCTACATTATTTTGCCCTAACTCTATGTAAGTCTTACTTACTAAATCAACTGAAGATAATATCAAATCTTCTTTTGACATTGTTTTAATTAATCTCATTATTCAAATTGTTTTTTTAATTTTTCTTTAACATTTAGATTCTTTTGTAAATGCTGATGTATTTTACTCATAGTTTCTGGTTTATCCTTTTCTCTGCGTTCCCAAGTTCTTACAGCAGCCTTCCAGTCTTTCATCTTATTTTTACCTATCATAAAGTTTTTGCTTTCATAAAAATCTATAAAGGCTTCTGCATCTATATTATTCTTGCGTAAGATACAATAATTTTTAACTTCATCTAAAGTTGGTTTTTTAAAGAGAGCTTTCTTATTACTATCTGTAAGATTAGTATTAGTTATATTTATATTAGTATTATCTGTACACATTTTTAGACTAGGGTTGTCTACCAATTTAATAGACCTAGACAAAATTTCTTTACTACCTTGTCTATATTTTACATCCCTAGTTATATATCCATTTTTCTCTAATAGCTTTAGCCAATTTTGAATTGATGCCCTACTAACTTCATAGAGTCTACAAAAGTATTGAGTTGAAGCTGTGCATTTACCATTCATATTACATAAGGCAGTTATCTCTGCATAAAGTAGTTTAGCATTCGGTGTCAAGTTTTTACTGTATCTTACTTCGGCAGGGATAACTGCATAATAGTTAGGCTTGGTCATATAATCTTAATTGTATAATGATAATTTTTAAGGACAAACTTAATAATTTCTAATTGATTACTGAAGTCAAAATAAGATGTTCTGATTTTACATTTAACCTTATCATTTGTTACTTCTAAAATTACTTGTGAGTTTTTATCAGCTTTAGATTCTTTAACTCCATTTTTAAGTAAATATTTTTTCATAAAATCACCATCTAAAAATACCTCCCTGTCCTCATCTATACTCTTGTAAGCCTTATAGACCTTAGTAAAGGCTTTCCTGTAAGATTCACAGTTTGCATAATTATCCTTGTGACACTTTTCATAGTGATAGATTAAAGTTCTATCCCTTTTAAATGCTTTTGCAATTATCTTAGGATGTATAGATTCTTCTTTTCTACCTATATAAGCAGCTACTGCTCTTGCAATGTGTAGTGGTCGCTTCCTGCTTTTTAAAGCAAGGTCATCTGTTGTAAAGCCTAAAGCTCTAGTTGTAATTTCACAGATGTATCTGAAGTTGTCTTTTTCTATCATTAGAAAGGTAAATCATCATTATCATCAGTAGTAACAAACTTGTTGCCTACTGTTTCTTCCCCTATCTTAGCGATAAACCAACCATCAATATTATGGTAGTATTTGCCCTTAAACTCTCTTGAGGATAAGTTGACTGAAACACTAACCTCTGAGCCTTCTTGTATATCTCTAAGACTTTTAACATTATCCCCAAAGAAAGTAACTACTACGTCTTTCTTGTATTTTACTCCTGACTGCTCAATAAAGATTAATTGCTTCTCCCAAGATTTACCAGCATCTGATGTTCCTGTTTCTCTGTCTAATTTTTTTACTAATTTTCCTATAATTTTCATTTTTATTGTGCCTGTTTTTGCAGGTCTTTATTAATTAATTATTTGTTATTTATTGAGTTACACCATTTTGAAATATCATCACCATATATAAACTTACCAGTCTTTGCTGAGTAAGGAGCAAACCTACCATTTTTTTCCTTTACAGGTAGCTTTACAATAGTCTTACGATAAAGGAATCTTCCTATCCCCCATTCAACACAAGCTCTTTTAAATGCGTCTGAAACGTGTCCTTTGTCTTTTTCTACATTAGACTCTGAACCTGTATTTGATTTCCATACCCACTCATCTTGTTTTTTTATTCCCACTTTACAAAATAGTAGACCTGCACTTTCGTAATATATAGTCTGCCAATTTTCCTGACCACATACTTGGTCTAATAAGTCTTGGCAATCTCTTGCATCTATATAAGCTACGCAAGACGCTCCCCATTGATTTGCTGATTGCACCCTCCATTTGAAAGGCATTTCTTGTTTTAATTCTTCTAAATTCATATCTAATCTGTTAGTTAATAATTTTGTTAAAAATACTATTTTAAATTTAATATCAAAGCTCTTTTATTTATTTTGTATGCTTCTTTATATTGCTTGAGCTTTTTATTCACAATATTGTTATACTCTTTTAGTGTTGGTTTATCTTTTCTGGTTTCACTAAATACTATCTCTTCCCAATAGCTACCTTTCTTTTCTGTTTCGTAAGGAAAGGTTTCATCAAGATTAAGTCCTGTAAGTGTACAGATGTCATCAAGAGCTGCATCTATTTGCTTCTGAGTGCCAAAAATCCTGACCGAAGAACTGATAGATTTTACGTCATTTGAGAAACAATAAAGTTGGCTATCCCATTTTGAGAATGTCTTGTATTCTCCATTAGGATAAAAGTAGTAGGTCTCGCATTTTAATTCCATTAGTAGTTAAGGTGTATGTGTAGAAATACTGAAGCTGTCATTAATATTATAAAAGAAGTATATAAAAGCCAAGATGGTATTTTATCTACAAATCTCTTTTCTGTATTTTCTATGTCATATTTTTTGTAGTCATTTTTGAATACAAATGTTGCAACTTCTTGAGCATTCATAAACTGAACTGATTTAGTCAGCTTGTGAGTTACTTTGTAGTCTGCACCTGTTGTAATGTTTAAATTTTTCATTTTCTTTTTTTTTAGTTATTAATTATTATAGTTCTTCTAATTGCAACCTGTTTTCTTTTATCAAATCTTGTATGTCTTTTATAGTCCAAAACTTATCAAAATTTGTTTTTCTTGGTTGGCTTTTGCCGTTAATTTGAAATCTTATTTTACCACCAATAGTTCCAATATCAAATATATCTTTTTCGTTGCTAAAAGTTAATAATTCTTCGTTATCTATTAATCTTGTTTTTAATTCTCTTGTTTTCATTTTCTTTTATTCTTTAAATTAATTATGGAACAAAAATAAAACAAATATTTGGATTAACTGACATATCAACAACTTTATTTACAAAGTTATTAACAATTATAATGTTAGTAATGGTGTTTACTAGATTACAGCGACTTTAAGTGCTGTCTAGTATATTAGTATAAAAAGTGTGAGAAAGTGCCTAAAACGGCTAAAGGGTAGGGTAAAAACTATATGCTACAAAGTAATACTATTACAATTAATAGCATATAAAATAAAGTAAGTTTAGTAGAATCCTTTATTTTCATTATAAAGGCATTAAAAGATTTAAAGGTGTTTTACCATTGTTTAATATTACAGCACAACCAACGGCAGGTCTTTTTCCATACTTAGCATACGCCATGGCATAAGATTTATGATTAATTCCGCAACCGACTTGAGTTCCGTAAACTCTAAATTTTTTACCAACATAATGTTCTGTATAGCATTGTGTATGGAGATGACCTTGTACGGTATTCATCATATCAGCACGACATTTACTCCTAGCCGTTCCACCTTCACCGTGAATGTATTGTACTTCATCTTGTTCAAAGCGTTCTACAAAATCCCAATTAGGAGTTTGCAATACTTCTTTATAAGATTTAATCCATTTAGAAGGAATAGAAGATGTTTGCGCTTTACGCATTATAATACGGTCATGGTTTCCGATTATGACTTTTGTGCCTACATCTCCGAAGGCTTGATACCATTTTGATATTTTCTTGATAGCTAATTCTAGTTCGTCTAAGCCACCTAAACCATCAGCAGAAGCCTCGTGGTAGCTAGAATAATGATTATCTATAACGTCGCCTATAAAGACTACTGAAGTACAATTAAAAGTTTCATATTGTTCTAAGCAGAAGTCAAGATAACCATCAAGACAGAATGGTTCATGAAGGTCACCGATAACCAGAACATTTCTGGCTTCGGTTTCCCTCATTTTTTTTAACGCCACTATTTCATGTGGCTTTAGTCTATATCTATTTTTTGGACTTTCCAAAATCTGCGAATGATTGACCACCTAACATTGCTAATAAACTCCACCATATTTTAGATACTGCATCTTCATCAGCACCTAAAAAAGTTGCAATAATTGGAATAACAATAGAGCTGATTCCAAGCCATACCTTCTTAGAAGTAAGGAGTTTTGTGATAATGTACTGTTTCATAATTATTTATTTTTGATTATTAAATTAATGTTTGTGCCGCCTAAATTAATGATTTCTTTCATCAATAAATCCATTGCTAAAGTTGAGTTCTGAACAAAGTCCTGTTGGCTTCCTAATCCTACTAGGATACAGCCACGTGTATCTTTAGCTGAATTTCCCCTATGAAAAAGTATGTAATCTCGGTTGGGTACATCTTGAACTAGAAGGTGCAAGTAGTCTCTTGTAGCTGATTCTCTTGCTAGTCTTAGTCTTACCTTGTACTCACCTTCAGGAATACAAGATATACTTCTTTGATTGTCTTTCCATGGTAATTCTAAAGTATCACACATTCTTTCTCCATTAAGAAAAAGCTCACCAATGGTAGATTCTTTTGTAAATGTATCTCTTATAATAAGAAGATTGATTGTTGCCAAATTACTTGGAATAGACTGCGTACACTTTAACGCCTTTAACTTCTTTAATAAACTTCTTAACCACTTTATCATCTTTTATTGCTTCAGGTTGATACTTAGGATTTAAACTGTTTAGCTTACGTTTCTTAGGCATTATTTATTAGTGTCAAATTTAAAAAATTTATATATTGTATATGCTATAGAAAGTACCAAAGCAATGAAACTTAATATTTCATTTGCACTTGCTAAAGTAAAGCCGATAGCTGAACCATTAGCTAATCCTACTTGTAGTGTGTCTTTTAGGTCTGTCATTTTTTATAGTTTTTTTATCCAAGTAGGATTTTAATTTAGTTATGTTTTTTGGTTTTGTTTTGTAATGTTTCTTCATTATGTTAAATCAGGAGTTAGAAAATCTCTTAATGTAAGTCTAGTTCCTTGTCTTGGTCTTTCAAGATTCATTCCGTTGTAATAGTTTTCAGATGATGGTGAAACGTCAGAACCAGAATTTGTACTGTATTCTGGGAAACTAGATATATTGTTTTTTATGTAGTCTATCATCCTTTCTCTGTAATAAGACGCTGTATTTAAAATTTCTTCCCTAAACGCTTGTGCTTCTTCCGTTGATAAAGGTGTACCAGTTTCGGAAGTCTTAGAGTAAATATTTCCGTTTTCCACCTTGTGTCTGAGGTACGGGATAGCGTGGTAAAGACTGTATCCTGGAAGCATATCACCAATGTATTCATCTACTAAAGTCTTATCAGCTCCTGATAAAGTACCTGCTGAAATTTGGTCTTTAAGGTGTTGTGTAAGGTCAGTTCCTAATGCTGTTTCTACATAGAGCTTCTGAGCTTCTCGTACAAACGGAAGCAAGAGGTCTACTGAAACTGATAGTTGAAGTGCGGTGCTGTCTTTCAGCTTCGCTTCTGATATAAAGAGTACGTATGCCATAATTAATTGTAATATCCGTTATTTTTCATTGTTCTTGGTGCTTGTGCTACTTTCTTATCGTTAGGCTCAGGATAAAAACCTTGACTTCTAGCTTTAGCAGTAGAAATTAATTTACCATATCTTGTAATGTCTTTTTCTTTCCAAGCATCTTCTAACTCCATTACATACACCTTGCGGATAAACCGATGGAAACACTGTGGTCCGCCCTTAAATTTCCAAATCGAGTACGTTGCCGCACCCTTAATACCAAAGCCAGGATTAACCGCTTTATTATCTAATGCTACTAAATCAGATTTTTTATATAGCTTATTCGCACCCATCATTTTTTTACAAAAACTTCTTTTAGTTCCTGATTTATTAGTAAGTGCAGGGTCTCTATCGTATTTGTATCTTACTTTAAAAAATTTACTAACTTTTTTACTCCAACCATCTTGGTCATCTAAGCCGTCTCTATCAGATTTAGGTACAGTTGCAAGTTCTACTTTTCCTATTTCGTTTAATTCATTTTCAAAATCAAAGTCTTCATGCTCATCATCTACCATTTCTTCATCCAAAAGAGTATAACCTTCAGGTTCGTCTTCTCCAAATTCTTCAATAAATTTTGATAATTCTGTAGCTTCTGCATGACCCTCACAAGCCATATAAGCCGTTTTGCCGTCTAATTCGTGTTCATGATACCCTTCACACCCTAAAGTCTTTGCGTGAGCTTCAGCTTCAGCTATAGTGCTAAAAACAGGCTTTCCGTCTACCATTCCAACTTTACTAAAATCTTCTCTTACTTCTACATCTAAGGGAGCTAACCCCATTTGCTCACGCAATTCGTCTTCTGTTAAAATTCCTTTAAGGTCTTCAGAAGTAAACTCTAAAGTAATTGGTTTAAGCTGTACAAAATTTACAGGCATATCCATATTATTAATCTTAAAGATTTTTCTAAGCTGTTTAACTATCATATCCTGGAATCCTACAATTACTGTATTATGATAAAAATTTGCTGCTGAATTAAGCTCGTCAGCGTTGTTTCCAAGCCCTGTATCGGACTTTATACCCATCAGCATAGGGGATGTTACTCTATGACCTGATAAGATGTTTTGAGTCAAAAGCTCTTGTAAAGCGATATATTGTTCAGATAATTTGTCAGGACTTATTGGTGTAATCTCAGGAGTCCTAGTTTTATCATCTGAAAACGTCAGTACAAATTTTCCTGCATTACTTTCTGAGCAAAACTTATCAGTAAGACTTCTTTCTATCTGGTTTCTTTCTTCAGCCGTTGGAATCCCATTTGCGAAAGAAATCATAAACGACCCTGCAAACCCATTAGATATATTGTTTAAGTGATACTCAGAAACACGACTATCAATCAAAGCCCAATTGTTACAACTAACATAGTCAGGAGTATAATAAGAGTTCATATTAGGACTGTAAAGACCTGAATACATAATTTGATTAGCACAAGTTCTATCATTTGCATTAAAAGCAGGTACATAATAAGGCTTGTTTTGTCTAGTATTTGACCAATCTGAAGATATATAATATCCTGGAGTCTTTCCAAACTCATCAGGTCTAGCACATCTAATTTTTTCTACAGCTACATGATATATTTCTGCAATTTGTGTTCTGTCTTTTGACCATATAATATTAAGAGCAAAAGCTCCTTGAAGTTTAAAATCAAAAGCTGCCTTTTTTAATACCTCATGTAAACTTTCGTTTCCATTAGCTCTATCCATAAAGTTCTGTAACTTAACTCTAGCTTCCGTATCCCTATCATCTTCATCCTCTATAATAAGGTCTTCTCCTGCAATCATCTCAGCAGTCGCATTAATAATAGCGGCTGAAATACTGCTTGAATAGTAAAGGTCTATTAAGAACTGTGGATATAAGTTTTTCCAATCTTCTGTTCCGTACTCAATCCAATCTTTACCTCTAACCTCTGCCACGACTGGTGAGGTGGAAGTTTCCAAATTGATGTTAATCATTGTGTCTTTCATATTATAAATAGTTGTAAATTATAGCTCTTTGTGAAGCATCATGCTCGGTGTCATAAATTAATACATCATTCAGATTACCAGCAAAAGTTTGTGTGTCATCTGCCTGTGCGCCAATATTACCGATAGTCATAGTGTCAATATCTTGATTTGTGGTAGAACCCCAAGGCTTATCATTATACTCTCTACCATTTACAAATAAACTTAAGTAACCTGAAGCATCTCTTTGTAAGCAAAAAATATAACCTTTATTGTTAATTCCTATTGTATCGGTTGCTTCAGTAAATAAATTGTTGGCTGTACCTCCTATTCTTACTCTAAATTCTTTGTTATTAGATATTCTCCAAAAATTAGTTGAATTACCCCCTACAAAAGAGTTATTATTTGTTGCGCCCAATATAGCTTTTATGTAGATTGTAAATTCGCCTGTCAAAACAACAGAACTATTCAAATCAAAAAAACGAGTTTCCCCGACAGCAGTTTCCGCACTTCCATAATTATATTGAGGACAATCAAGACAAGTAGTTTGTTCAGCATAAACAGAACTACCATTGTAGTCTTCCCACTTAGTAATAGGTTGTCCATAATACATGGTACTAGCATTACTTGAACGGGGAGGGTCAACAACAGCACAACCCTCAGTGTGAAACCCACCATACATATTAGTATTCTTCTTTAAAAACAAAAGTGCATTTGCCGTTGGTGGTGGTGGTGGTGCAGCTTTACCATCACATAATGTTTGTCCGAGTCTTATTAACTTCATTATATTACCTCGTCATAATAAGCTAACCCAATTCCTGAAGTTAAAGTTATTTCAGAAATATTAAGAAATATCGTATTTCCCGCTGGTATAGTCGTTTCTAAATTTGCTATATCACTTCCACCTCCTACTATAGCGTTTGCTGCTGCTATGTGTGATATTACACTCTCTACTGGAAAGTGAATTGCATAATAGTCCTTTCCTGTCATAGCAGTTGTTGCTATTACATCACATCTGTTTTTTCCTAATTGCTCTGTTAAAAGCTGTTGTACGTTTTCTATTGCCATTTTTTTATTTATTTATTTATTATATTCCACCTCCATCAGTTATTGTCCAACCATGTGTGCTTATTAAATTTGTTCTTGCTGCTTCTTGTGTACCTCCTAAAGTATACTGACTCGTTCCGAAATCAATTGTTAATGATGAAGCAACAGGAGTATTAGAATTCCATGACACTAATAACAAGTCATAGAATTCTGTAGATAAACCAGATAACTCAAAGAAATTAGTAGCTATTGTAACATTTCTTACATCCCAACCGCTTATATCTTGGTCAAACGCTGTTGCAGTGCTAAACATTGCACCTATATTAGTTGCTGAACTCATAGCCCAAGCTCCTATGTTTTGGTTGAAAATTGTTGCTTGAAAAAACATATTGGAAAAATTAACAACTGATGATGTATCCCAATTATTTAAAGGCTGATTGAATGCAGGGCAACCTTGAAAAGTAGAACCAAAATTATCAACATTACTTGTATTCCAACTATTTAGAGGTTGATTAAATAAAGTACAATCCCTAAACATAACACTTATGTTTGTTACTGCACTTACATCCCAATTATCAATATTTGTATTGAAATTACTACAACCCCTAAAACACCAAGCCAAAGTTGTTGTTTCAATAGTAGGTTTATCAGTTGCTGTTACTGTCATATTCTCAGAAAAAGAAAAAGCTGTATTATCAGTTATCGTAAAATTACTCCACTTACTAATTTCAAGTATCTTTAAGTGGTCTTTTTTATTTGCTGGTGAGCTTTGATATTGTTGCCATCCTCTAACCTCGTTTTCTATATTAATAGTATATGTTCCTGGACTTGCGTAAGTATGTAATACTTCTGCTTGGTCATAAGATGTTATTGTATCATCACTTCCATCACCCCAATAGACCTTCATATTAATAGCTCCTGCATCAACTAAAGGTAGTTTGTATTGACTAGATGAACTTGAATCTGTAGATGTATTAGCTGTATTAACTGAAAATGTAAAAGTATCTTCAGGTGCAGACCCTCCACCATACCATATATAATTATCTCCAGCAGGTTCTTCATGTTGTGTATATTGTACTTGCTCTGTTCCTGCTTTTTCTGTTAAATTTAAAATGCCTTTTGTTACCAAGCCTTGCACAACTCCTTTTATATCAGATACAGGACTTAATACATCTGTTTCTGTAGCAGGTGCATAACCTACACTTACTGATACTGTTCCTATCCAACTTACTTCATAGACTTCATATTTCCAATGTCCTGCTGGTAGTAGCTTTGTTTCGCCTTTATACATATTTGGAGTTATACTATATGTAAATGGTAGTGCTGTATATCTATTGTAAATTGTTTCACTAGCTCCATACGCATATTGAATAGAACCATCCATATCATTTATGAACTTAAATAAATGTCTTATCTGAGTTGAAGCAACTGATGTATCTATACGATTATCTTCTGTAGAAATATAGGCAGTAAAGGATGATTGTGTGAATGCTTGTATCATTATACTATATAATAGAAAAACTTTGATTCTGTTTGGATTAAAAAAAGAAAAGACCCACAAAAGCAGGTCTTAACTAAGAATATATGAAAACTACTAATTAGATTATGAAGCTACAATTGGTATTGCACCACTTGAATCTGCATTGTCAAATGGTGTAGCAGTATAATCTACAACCATATTAAATGGTTCTGCTTCCATTCCGTCAAACGTAAGAGTGTATCCGTTTCTATCCCCGAATGCTGCGCCAGAATCAGCTGTACCGCCATTTAATGACATAGAGTTTTGTCTTCCTAAACAAACTATAACGTCATGTCCATTAGCTAATTGTTCGTTAAGCTGTGCGAATATGATAACTTGAGTCTGTCCGAGTAATTTAATTTCGTTTTGGTCTTCTTTGGTGAGTTTGTTAAGTACCATTGAAACTGTTGGCGTGTAAAATAACGAGCCGTTTTCAGTACTACCTGTAATACTTTCACTCGCTGTAGTGCTTCCACGAGGAACGACATATTTATATAGACTATTAGCTCCCATATCTATATCTGTTACTTCACCTGATGCTGCTGTTATTGATGTTACTTGGTCAGATACAGCGAAATATATCGCTTTTACTCCAGCAGCAATTCTATTGCAATCCAGACCACGTCCTTTTGTTAATGCTGTACAAGCCATAAGTGATTAATTTTTAAGTTGTTATAAAGATGGAGGGTTTTGACACCCTCCCTCTCCGTTTTTATATTATTTATGACTGGTGAACAATATCTGTTCCAATTCCTAACTGAACTCCCATTGCATATTTACAAACCAAACGTAAATTTGAGCTTCCGTCTAATTGACTCATATCCAATAAGTTAATTCTAGTAGTATCTGAAACTAGGTCAGCACCTAGATATAAATTACTTCTTTCTGCTGCTACCATTTCGTTGTTAGGCATACCTGGACAAACAGCGATTTTGTACCCTTCAAATACTGGTTGGTAATCTCCATTCATATTGTAAGCATTAACATATCCTAAAGTAGATACTGCTGAGATATATAAAGCATAAGTTTTAGCATTCATATAAATGTGCATATCATCTTTAGTTAAAGCTGAATTTAAGTTAGCTGCCATTGCTGCTGTCAAAGCTTGTAAATTATCAATAATATTTGTTACTGAATATGGTGCAGTTGCAGTATCTGCATGAACTGTTCCATCAACAGCAAAAGCTCCCGTTGTAGCTGTTAAAAATCCTTCAAATTCTCCATTTGTAGCTCCTGTTCCTGTCCAGATGTTGTTTTCTGCATGATTAGCGATAATCTCACCAATATAAGAAATAACATAGTCATCAAAAGATGCTGGAGGTGGCGCACCTGCTCCTGCTCTCATTTCTAAAGCTTCCCAGCTAGATAACAAGTTTAATGAACATAAATCCATATTAACTTGTAAATCCTTAACCTGTAACACCTTTTCTGTTAATTCAAGTTTCCCTGCTCCTGTGAAATCGCAAGTAGAATTTCTTACTACTCCATTTCCTGAGCCATCTGCTCCATGAGACATTCTTTGTAGAACTGATTTAAACTTTACATTTTCCATTAAAGTTAAAAAGTCAATACTTTTTGCTTCTTTTAAAGCCGCTGAAATATAGAATCCAGCTGCCTTCCCCGCAAATGTGCTGCCCGTAATTGTTGGTTGTGCCATAATTTTTTGTTTTTTTTAAGTTATTATCTGTATAAGTTATATAAAAATTTCTCCTGCTTAGTCATTTTGCCAATTTCTTTCTTTGTAGGAGTTGCTCTTTCTGAGCTAAATTTATTTGTGTTTATTGGAGTGTCAGCAGGACTTTCTGCTAATTCCGTTTTTAATTTTTCGTTTTCAGCTTTTAATTTTTCTAACTCATCTTCTGCTGAAAATTCTACTACTTCTTTAGTAGTTATAGTTTTTGGATTTGTAGACCTAACTTCAGGAGTTTCTTCAGCCATTTCTTCAACCTCATCATCACCCCCTACTTTTTCTTCTTTTAGTGAAGCTACAGCATCTTCTAAGTTCTGGATTCTTTTCTCCATACCAGCCCAATCAGCTACATCTGCTTCTTCTTCATAGTTGTCTTCATCTTCTTTAGCCATTTCTTCTTCAGTAGTTTCTTCTTCTTCTGTTTCTGACTCAATTAATTCAGCAACAATACCTTCTTCTTCAACTCTGAAAGAAAGACCATCATCAGTCTTATAAGTTCCGACAGGCAATAAGATTGTAGTTCCGTCTTCAGTTAAAACTGAAATGTCTACACCTGCTTCTAATTCTTCGGCAGTAGACACAAAAAGTGTACCATCTTCTGATTTGCCTTGCCAACCTAACTTAACTTCAGTATCAAGTCCTAAAGCAACTAATATTTTTTCTTTTAAATCCATAGTAATTTTTATTTATTGTAAGTTTGTATTTATATAATAGAATAATTATTTATTTGTTTGATTTTTAGATTTTTTAGCTCATAAACATTAAACTTGCTTCACCACCTAAAGCACTTCTTTTTGCTAATTCATCAACTACTGTAATCGCTTCTTGCATACCATCTATTTTGTTTGCATTTATACCTAATTCTTTTGCTTGTTTTCTAATTCCGTCTATCCCATTTCTAACTCTTGATTGTAAGGGTGATTTTTCTTTTTCAAATTCATCTAAATTTTTAGCAAATTTATTGTAAGTATCTACTGCTTTTCTTAATGTTTTCTGTTCACTTTGTATTTTCTTTTCCAAAGTAGTTACTTCTTTTAATATCTTTTTAGACTTATCTACTAATTTTTTTAAATCATCAATATCTCCCAACTCAACCTTTTCTGCTTTTAGTTCAGTTTTGTTTTCTCTTATTAGCTTGTTTAAAGCACTTAGTATTTGTTCTGTTGTTGGTTTCATATTTTATTATAATTTAAATCCTTGAGCTTTTTTTATTATAGATTTTATTTCACTTGACCACTCTTTAGCACCTGTTAGTCCTTTTGTAACATTTTTAGGTAAATCTACTCCTAATTCTTTTGCTTGTTTTTCTATTTTCTCACCCATTGTAACGACTAAATCTTGGTCTTTTTCCGAATCTCTTAATGCTGAAATTAACTTAGGTAGCTTGTCTATCCAATCTTGGACATCTCCACCTGCATTAGTACCTGATTTTATAGCTTTGCTAGATAGCTTTTCAAAATCATCTATTAGCCCCAACTCAACCTTCTGAACACTTAACAATTCTTTTAGTGCAGTTCTTACTTCTTCTGTTGTTGGTTCTTGATTTTGCATTTGTTCAAATTTATTAGTAAAGTAGCCTTCTATTGAAAGTCCTTTAAGTTCACCTGCTTTTATCTTTTGCCACAGGTCTTCATTTTCTATTTTCATTTTAACGAACCAAGTTCCGTTAGGTAAATCAAATCCGTACATTTTTGACTTGTCGCTGTCTCCTTCCTTAATCCAAGACTCTACAGTCAAGACACCTGAAACTCTCTCAGAATGCTCGTGAGTAGCTTTGTGGTGGTTGTTATGTTTTAAATATAACTCAGAAGCCTTACGTACTGTTTCAGGACTAAAATAAACATAGTAGTCTGAATCGGTGTTAGGGTCGTATCTAAAGATTTGCTTATTAGGAATTAATGCAGGACTTACAAGCATTCTCTTTTCTTCATCTACCTTAGCAAATGTCAAGTTGTTTTTCTCTTTTCCGAAAAATACAAAGTTAGATTCTATCGCAGGTGAGTGAACAAGCGAGATAGCATCAATAGCTAGTTCTTGACTATCATCTGCTATTACTAATTCTACTATTTTAGTAACGGAGTTATTTTCTTTCATATTATTATTTCTGTATTTGCTGAAGAAGGCTTAATAATTGATTAACTATCTTATAGCCATTATCTACACCTGGTATTTTAACCCCTAAATCTTTTGCTGCTTTTTCGAGTTTGTTTAAATTTTTAACTAAACTTTTAGATAGTTTTCCTGCTTTGTTGTTTTCTTTTTGCAAAACTGCGTCTAGCTTTTTTAGCTCTTTGTTACTTTCTTCTAAAAAACGCATAGATTTTTTTAATTCTTCTTCTGCATCATCATAAGCCACTTCTGCTTTTTGATATTTATCTTGTAAGGCAAAAAACTTATCTGCTGCTTTTGCTGATTTATCCTTGTTTTTTTCTCTTTGGTTAGAAATTTTGTCAAAGTATTTTTGCTCTACATCTACTTTCTTTTTTTGTTCTTTTAATGTAGAGAGTATTTCTTTAGCTTGTAAAGTTTGTTTCTCTACATCATCTGCCAAGCCCAACTCTACTCTATGTGCTGAACTTAAATTATATTCTTTTAATTCTTTTGCGTATTCTTCATACGACTTCTTTCCAAGTGGTGTTGGTCTCATCTTACTGTATTTTTTAGGATTAGCTTCTTCACAGGCTTCTTTGGTGGCGTATTTACACTCACCAGTATTCCCCCATTTATAGTTATCGTCTTTACATTTAGTACACGGCATATTTATATATAGATTTTTAGTTAGTTTGTTTGATTTTTAAATTGTTGCTCTACGTCTTATATTTGCAAGCTGTGCTTGACTCGAGGTCATCTCGTCGGTTACAACAAAAGTTTTGATAGGTGCAGGAGCTTCTCCCCCTGTTAAATCAAAAGAACCTGACATCATTTGTGGTGCTGGTGGTTGCTCAGTAGCGGTAGAGTTGTCTGACATACCTCCTCCACCTCCTCCTCCACCTCCTGCTGATGTAATAGCTTTCACATTAGCGATACCTGAAGCAACTGCTGCTGCCGCTGCAATACCCCCAAGAGCAGGACCAACTACAGGAATACCTGCCAAAGAAGCATAAGCTGCTGTAGCACCTTTATAAGTATCAATAGTAGCTTGTACTATAGCTGCTGCTTTTCCTGCCGCTGTTTCTTCTCCTAATGCCTTAGATAGATTCCCTGCTGTTTCTGATGCTAGATTCATTTTTTCATTAGCAGTCATCTCAGCCCATTTAACTTGATTTTTAGCAAGTTCTTCACTAGACCTTTCTCCTTCTTTTTGATAGCCTTTTACAATAGTAGCTTTCTCTTTCTCATATTGTTCAGTAATAGCAGCAGTATCAGCTCCTGCTTTTCTAGCCATTTCTAATTTTAATTCATAAGCTCTTTCTAGTTCAGCTAATTCCAGAGCTAATCCTTCTAATCCTGCTAAAAGAACCTCATTTTGTACTTCTCCTAATTCTTTTTCTAAAGATACTTGGTTTGTAAGCTGTTCACTTCTGAATCCTGCTACTTGAGCTTCTACTCCAGCTCTATCATTTAATGCTTGTTTATAAGCAACCTGAAGTTCTATGTTGTCTTCATTAGCCGATAACTCTAAAGCTGCTGATGCAACTCTAGCGTCTGCTAATTTTAACATTTCTTGTTCTTGCTCATTAAGAATTTCACCAAGCTTTTTATTAGCTTCTATTCTTTCTTCAAATGTTTTTGTTTCATCATCTCTAATTTGTCTTTGCAACTCTGCTTGTCTATCGTATTTTTCAATCAATCCTTGTATTGCCGCTTCTGCTAATGCCGAGCTATTTACAGCTTCAGTTGTTGCCTTTGCTAGTTCATGATTTGCTTTAATACTAATTTCAGATATACCTTCAATAGCTACTTTACCAATAGAACCTATCTCACCAATTGCATCTCCAAAATTATTTACAATATCTCCTCCTGCATTTACTGCTGCTGTGGCAACTCCTTCAATAGAGGTTTTAGTTTCTTGAATACTTTTTGTTAGATTTTTTATTTTATCTTCATCTCCACCACCTAACGGACTTTTTTCCCAAGCTAACATTAATTGTTCAATTCCTAACTTAACACCAAAAAACGCTAACTTTAAAGGTGTTAGCCCAATAGTTACTAATCCTGTAAGCACCTTTCCTAAGCCATCAAATCTATCACTACTTTCTGTTACCCATTTTACAGTATCAGTTAAAACATCTACAACTTGATTAAAAGTTATTGATATTGTAGTCATTATAGTATTAACAACATTCATTACCTTTTGATTCCTGTCTAACGCTTCTTTTAGTGCTGTAAAAGCTGTAGCTATTAATGCTACTATTCCTAAAGACTTCATTAAACTACCAAATCCCTTAGCTAATGTCTTGACACCACCACTTGATTTTTTAGCAGCTTCTCCTACTTCTTCAGTTTCTTTTGCTAAACCTTTTGTTTCTTCTTTAGCATCTTTGACGGATTTAGTCATTTTATCAGTATCTTTAGTTACTGATTTAATGTTTGACTTAACTTCCATTTCTAAAACCTCTTTTGCCATATCTTTATTTTTTAAAGTGCTACTCCTGTTTTTATTTGTGTCATTCTAATTGTTGAAGCCCATTCTAATGTCATGTCTGCTTTTCCTTTTACTGTTTGTAAGAAGTTTGTTCCTGAAACTGAATTTATAGGACTCCAACTTGTAGTTGTTCCAGAACTTGCAGGTGATGTTCTTGACCTTTGAATACTTAATGTTCCTGATTTATTTATAACTACACCTCTTTCAACCCAAGACTTAAAATCACCAACAGCTCCTGCTGCTGTACCTCCTACTCTTACTGCTAAAGTTTCAGATTGAAAATAAATAGCTGTATCTGTAGGCACTACAAAATAGCTATCTGTTGTATTGTTTAGAAAAGCATCAACTGTACTTCCATCAGTTGTTTGACAGCCATACATAAAAGTCATTGTCTGTCTTTCGCCTAAATTATCTCCAGCAGCATTACCCCCTAAGACTATTGAGTTAATGGCTGTAGCTTCACCTAAAGTGCCATAGACGTTAGCATTATCTACATACTCTGCAATGGTATTATTGTTTCCTACTACTATGTTATTTCTTGAGTTTCCAATAATGGTATTCTTTGCTCCCATTACATAACTATTAGTAGTTCCTATACCTATTGTATTTCCTTGACCATTTACTGTATTGTCTTCAGTTCTTAAACTCGTTTGTAATGCTTGACTTGGTTGAAATGCTCTACAAGTATTTGTAGCATTATCATAAGTATAACCATAAGCTCTACATTGTCTTTGGTTTGGAGATATTTCATCTCCATCTCTATCTACAAAAGTTACAAGTCCTAAATTATTCACAGGTCCTGGTTTCACGTTAAATCCTGAAATAAAGTTTGGCTCAGTTGGAGGGTATTTTGCTGACATTATGGTAGTAGTATTAATTCAACAGTTGCAAAATCATTTGGCTTGTAGTTTATCTGATTAACTCTAAAAGTTCTATTTTTTATCATAACCTTATAATTGAATTTGAATGTATTAATATCACTAGGACTTAAATCAACCTTCAAAGTTACTGACCTAGTGTTTGGATTATAAAGTTCTGCAAAATAAGGTAGCCAAAATAGAGTAAATAAATCAGATGAGATAGGTGTATAATTTGGAAGTAATTGACAAGTTCCAAAGTTAATATCAATATTAGTAGCTCCTGGAGGTGTATTAGTAAAGTGGCTAAATTGTAAGTAATCAGTTTCAGTCGCACCAGCAACTCCGTTTTGTGTGGGGATATAATAAGTAGTTCCTGAATCTTTTACTCCATTGTTAAACATAATTCTTGGAGCATTTTCAAATCCTTCTGTTTCTCCATCATCATTCATAGCATAAATAGATGGTACTATTAAGTCAGGATACTGACTCATTAAAGGCTTTATAACTGTAGCGGCAAAAGGTTCTGCTACTACTTCATCTTCACCACTTAAAAGAGTTAAATCTTCTTCAAACCAAACACTACTTCCGTACAAATGACCTTCTGTTCCTTTTTTATAAACATTAAAAGTGTAATCATCATCATCTTCTACAAACTTAAAAACAACCTTTGCTTTTGTATCTAATAATGGCTCTAGCTTCATAGTAGAACCATCAACCTTATCTGTCCAATCATAAAATATTCCTCTTTCTTTCAAGGTCGTACCTCCAGGTCCGAATACACTAAGTGGCTGAGTTACAAATATTTCTTCATAGGTTTCTATAATAACATTATTAATATTTTCAGGGTCTGGAAGTGTTACTAAATTAAACATATTCATTAAACCTTTTAAGAAATCCCATTGGTTTATATCCCCTCTAGCTGTTTCTAAAAGAGTATCGGCTTGTGCCGCATTGTTATTATAAGTTACATTTATATAACTAAAAGTTGAGTTAGATATTCTTACATCACCCGCACTTGAATCTTGTTTACCTGCTAGAGCAATATATTCTCCTGTATTTAATGTTGTGGAAAACGTACCTTGCATATCAGGCAAACTTCCTGTAGGACTCAAATCATCATTTACAGAGCCAAAAGTTTCAACAGCTACTCCTTGTGCATTATACTTTACAAATTTCATGCTTACACTTCTTGTTTGGAATCCACTTGTGTTGTATAAGCGTAAATAAAAAGAGCCTGAAACTTCTAAATTATTTACATCTGAAACAAATTTATTTGTACTCCATAAACTGTTATCTCCACTTTGAGTTGTAGGTAAATTTATAAGTTGCCAAGATTGAGTCATCCAAAATTGAGTAGCATCACTTCTCTGATATAAGTCTCCAACCCTATTAGTTGAAGCTCCATCAGGTTCTGCACCCCAATTAAAATCCATGTATAAGTTTTCAAACAAACTTAAATCAAAGAAACTAGATGTATATGTGAATGGTGTTAAAGGAGCATTAAAAATTCTGTCTACTAAATATTTAACATTTATAAAAGGTCTAAATGCTTGTTCTAATTTAGTTAATTCAGGATTCCCTGCTGTAACGTAAGTTCCATCTGAAACAACCATCTGATGATTCCAGTCTACAAAAGGATATTTCATAGTGGTATTATCATTTCTAAAACCTGAAGCGTTTGGCATTGGATAAGATATACCTGTTCCTATGTCGTTCCAACTATTTAATATATTCGTTTTATTGTAATCATGCTCTAATTCTCTAAAACCTAAATCGGATAATGTCCTACCCTTTAAAGCATCAACTAAAGCAACTACTTCTGAATACAAGTTTACATTGTAGCTAACTTCTCCATCCTTTTCTGATATATCTAACATTCTCAGATAACCTTCAAATAATAAAATTCCGTCTTGTTTTAATGTTGTTCTCGTTTTAATTAAAGGATTAAAGTGGATTGAATTTGCATCTACATTACGTGTAATCTCAAACATATTGTCAAATATCTGATTATTCCTTTTTGTTCCTGGCAAGTTAAAAGCCTTAGAGTATGATTGTACACTTTCAGCAGCATTCTTAAAATTATCAACACTTAAAGTCAAAGGTATATCTTCATCTTCATATAAATCAACAATAACAGAGCCTTCCCCAATATGATTAATACCTACAGAAGGACCGTTTGAAGCCAATTTAACTGAAGTGGCTATAATATAAGCATCAGAAGAAGCTGATGTTTGCCCTAGTGTTGAAATAACTAATATTGTTTCTGATGCGCTTGGTGCTGTAAATTGCACTATTCCCTCATTACTTGCTCCTGAAGCAACAGTAGCTACTTGACTAACAAAAGTACCTCCATTATAAATATCTATTCTTACAGGTTGTGCTAAAACAGTTCCAAAAGTTATTGTTACATCATATACAGCACCAGTTGTAAGATTTCCAATTTTTTGATATATACCAGATTGAGGATATTGCAAGAAAACAATATTTGGTCCTGTTGCTACCGCTCCTATTGAACTATAAAACCCATACCAAGTATTAGTAGTCATAGTTGCATTATTAGCAGCCATTACTGTTCCTGGCAGTCCTGCTACTGAAAACAAAGTACCTGTTCCTGCTGCTGAAAAATCAGTTGGATTGGATAACAATTCGCCACCACCACTTCCACCACTTGGAATCCCCTCATACCATTGTGGATATACTACTAATTGGACTGACATTATATTGACTGAGTATTAAGTGTCTTACTTTTTTCTACTTCAAATGTATATTGAATTAGTTTGTCATTTGCAACTGTCTTTTTTGTAAAGCTCGTAGTTGTAAGTCTTACGGGTGTTGCATAAGTATTAAGAGAATCAAAAGTATTAGTATTCGTTATATGACGTGGTGATTCCCATCCCTTAATAATGTAAACTTCAGGACTATTTATTAGTTCTTCAAACCATTCTGAATGCTCTTCAGTAATAAAATCAGTATTCATTTTTATCTTTTCAGTAGCATTTACTCTAAACGACTTTTTTCCACCCTTATATCCTTTAGGATAAAAAGTTCTCTTATTCCAATCCCCTCCTAATTGATTATATGTGCTACCTTTTGTTGAAATAGTTTTTGTAGACTTTTGATTAAACGTAAAGTAATCCCAAGTTCCCCATTGGTTTAGCCATGCAAGGCGGATAGGTTCATAACCTTTTAAAGTAGGACATAAAATATTAATAATTTTAATTTCTGTTAGAGTAAGCGGCTCTCCTGACTCATCTATTAAATGTACAGTATAAGACTGCATTCTACTTTTCGTATCTAAATCACTTGCAAAAGTAGATGACGCACTATATAAGTTTGCAGGAAATGCTCCAAAATAAATTAACAATTCTTTTTCTATGTCTAAAAAATCAGTGAAGCTTGAATTTCCATCATATGCTCCATTAAGATAAGTTCTGTCAATATCAATAACGCTAAGCTGACTACCTGTTGCATTTAATCCAGTATAAGTTATTACTCTATAAGCGTGAACGTGATTTTGTAGTCCAAGTGTAGATGTAAACGCATCACCCTGCCACTTTGGAAAAAATGCCATAGTTCCATAGTCATTACGAGTAGCCCATTGTATAGATGGAGAATTACTTAAAAACTTGTGTGGAGGGTCGTAATTTAATTTTAATTTAAAGGCTTCTGTATCATAACCAAATCCACCATTAACAGCAGCACCAGTTCCAAAATTTGTAAGGCTTGAAGAAAATGATAGTTTATCTGTTTCTTTTACATACCCATTAAAGAAATTATGGAAACCTCCGAAAGCACTATTTGTTTGTACAACAACACCATCTGAGTCTGTATATTCAGTGTAAGCGTCAAACTGAATCTGTCTTAAAGCTTTTGTTTGTAGGCTGTATTTGTCTATAATATGTAAAGGAAATCTGTCTAACCCTTTAGCTCCATATTCTTTATATTGAGACTTCCCTACTGCTTCATTATCTGCCGATACATAGTTTGTTACTATACTGCTTACATCAAACACCCCATACCCTTCATTGTTTGGTGTAGTTTTAAAATTACCAATAACAGTTGTATCAATTAAACTTACTTTTAAACAGAATTTAACTCCTGTTTCATTAGCTACTGCCAAACTATTTCCGACTATTATAATCAAATCTTGCTGAACAGGTGTAAATGCAAAAGGTAGAGCTTGTTCTATTGTTGTGGTATATGTTGGCATATTATTTTGTAAATGTTGTTAAATAGCTTTGTATGTCTTGTTTAAATATTTTTAAAAAATCATCTTGCAATCTATCGTACCATAAACCTAAAGGTTTTTGAAAGAAGCTAAGACTTTTTATTCCATCTCTTTTTATTTTTTTGCTTATTAAATAAGCTAACCCTGAAACAAATTGACCAGTATTCTTAGACCTTCCTTTTTTAACTCCATGTCCTTTTATTCCTTTCTTTTTTATCCATTTAGAAAGTATGTCAATAGGAGGACCTTTGGTTGTATAACTGTAAGAGCTTTTTCTAGTCTTTCCTTTATAGTCTGTAAAAGATTGTGGCTTTTTGTTTCCTGAAACTCCTTCATCTAAAAAAGTTCCATAATCATCCATATAGAATTTGGTGCTAAAGCCATCTGCTGTTTTTTCAACTTTAAACCTAATTGATTTGCCTAAAGCGGTATTCCCCTTTTCTGACCACAACAGTTTCTTAGAATCTTCTACTACGTTCTGACCGAAGCTTTTTAAGTACCTTTCTATATTAGCTGTATCCATTACTCAAGTCCTACAAATACTTCTACTCTTGGATTGTAAGAAGCACCTACTGGTCTTACTTGTAAAGATGTTACGTCTTCCATTGTTCCAAAAGAAGGACTTGTATCAGCTTCACCTAAAGCAATTGCACCACCTTGATATAAAAGATGAGAACAACCTCCTCTAATTGTTATCTGATAATTAGTGTTAGTTGTTACTACTGCTAACTCAATTTCTGCACTTAAATCCAAGTTGGTTACACGAATATATTTTGTTCTGTCTACATCAATTGCTCCTGCTGATGTGTGAGGACTCGCTCCAAATACTGCTATTGTTGTAGTTTGAGAATGTGCGCAAGTTACTATCCTTTCAAATACATCATTTATTCCTGAAGTAGTTACTACATTAGTAGACCCCCTAACCGAATTATTTAATAAAACCGAGTCGGTGATTGTTGTTGTTAAATCTGCCATTTTTTATAATTTAATTGTTATTTTGAAAAATCCTATTATTATTTTATATTTACCTACTTTAAATTCCATTAGTACCCAGCTCCTTTTCTTTCTACAGGTATCTTACAAGTCTGGAAGTCATTTAGAACTAATACATTAATTGAGAACACCCATCCACAACATAAATTGTCAAACCTTTCTTGGAATGGCTCTATTGTAAATTGGTCATCTGTAAAGTATATAGGTGCATTAATATCATCTACTCCTTCTAATGATTGTCTTTCTGAATGTCTAAGCATACCAATAAAGTCAGTTGCTATTTGTAGTGTTTCATTAAACACATCTTGCTCATTACTTAAAGTTTTGTAAAGTTTAGTAAAGTTAGCGTCTGCATTATTCTCAGTCCAGTTTGCTTTCTCATCTACCATATCCATAATGAATATCTGAAAGTTGTAAGTAAGCGTTGTATCTCCTGTTGATACTGACGTTGGATTGAAATGGATTAATGGAAATTTAGTCTCCTTTTCCAAATCTATACTGAATATGTCTCCTACAGAAGTAGAGTATATCTGTTCATGATACTCTGCCATTCTCAAAAGAGTATTGAGTACGTTATTATAAGTTTTGTTGCTTACCATTTAATTTCATTTTTTGACTTTCGTTCAAATCTGTTTCATAACTGAGCCATGTTAAACATTCTAAAAGCCCTAAGTTTGTTATCCTTTCTAAGTTTACAATCTGTTCATTACACAATCGGTGCATGACACCGAACCATCCCCACTTCTCTCCTACACTTTCACTGACTATTGAGTCTTCATTTCCTTCAGCTTCTTGGTCAAATATGATTCCGAAATCACTGACAATGCGCTCACGAAAGCAAAAAAAAACCTTAAAGCACTTTGTACCTGTTCTGCTGACATCTTTTTCATCTGTTCGGCTCGTATAGTTAAATCCCCTCCATACTTTTCAATAGTATAAACCTCATTCTTTTTTTCTACTACAGGTCTATATAAAACTGCCATAACTTCTGGTAGGTGCTGCTCTATTCCCATTTTTATAAAAGTTTCTAAATCGGCATACTCACCAAGAGTAATATCATCCAAATTCGGATGGAATCCATATTCAACACCCTCTATTTCAATTATCCTTTTTAAAGAACTATCTTGCTCTGCTTGTAACTGTGCTATCTTTTCCATAATAAC
>Ga0315320_10000906_pt1 | contig 24258 bp, 26 predicted proteins | sample M140m21515metaG_FD_203458 | JGI IMG/M metagenome (GOLD analysis project Ga0315320, IMG submission 203458) | Ammonia-oxidizing marine archaeal communities from Monterey Bay, California, United States - M1 40m 21515 | ecosystem: Environmental > Aquatic > Marine > Coastal | place: USA: California... | reverse complement strand
TAGTACCGTCAGCTTCTCACACGTGAAAAGGTTTCTTCCTATATAAAAGCAGTTTACAACCCATAGGGCCGTCTTCCTGCACGCGGCATGGCTGGATCAGAGTTTCCTCCATTGTCCAATATTCCTCACTGCTGCCTCCCGTAGGAGTCTGGTCCGTGTCTCAGTACCAGTGTGGGGGATCCCCCTCTCAGGGCCCCTACCTATCGTAGTCTTGGTAAGCCGTTACCTTACCAACTAACTAATAGGACGCATACTCATCTTATACCGCCGAAGCTTTACTATTTATATAATGCTATATTAATAGACCATGAGGTATTAATCTTCATTTCTAAAGGCTATCCCTCTGTATAAGGCAGATTGTATACGCGTTACGCACCCGTGCGCCGGTCGTCAGCAAGTAGCAAGCTACCTCTGTTACCCCTCGACTTGCATGTGTTAAGCCTGCCGCTAGCGTTCATCCTGAGCCAGGATCAAACTCTTCATCGTATAATCTTAAATAATATTTAAGTACAAAAATCGAGTTCTCAAAAAAATCTCAGGTATTTTACTTAGTTTAGTTTTTCAATATAAATAACTACATAAATGTAGCTATCTACGCTGTCAATTTCAATATCTCAATGAACTTTTATTTCTGGATCCTAAAACCCAAAAGATGTCTTTTTGGTCGCTTATTTTTCCCTAAGCGGGTGCAAATATACAACTCTTTTTTATCCTCACAATATTATTTAAATATAAATCGAAAATAAAAATTTAAAGAACTTTTTCGCTACTAATTAAAAACCTCTAGGTCTCTCTCAAAGCGGGTGCAAATATAAAATCTTATTTCAATTTATCACTATAAAAAATAAAAAAAAATGTACTTTTTTTTTGCCTTTTTACCAATCAGCTGATAAAGCAATATTTACAAAGAAAAAAAAAATACCTTAATATATACATCATAAAAAAAAACAACTTAAACTTAGAAGCAAAAACAAACTAAAATAAACTAAAATAAAACTAAAATAAAGAGCCTGTAGAAAGCTCTATAAGGTAAATTTATATTCAATAATACATTCAAAAGATTATTGTAAAACATTTAAACTCGTAGTATCTTTGTACCTTAAAAATTAATACTTATGATAGCAATTACTTTACCAGATGGTAGCGTAAAGCAATTTGATGCCGGCATAACTCCAATGGAAGTTGCAATTAGTATAAGTGAAGGATTTGCAAGGAATGTAATTTCTGCATCTTTTAACGATACTACAATAGAATCTTCTACTCCACTTACTGAAGACGGAAACCTCATACTTTATACCTGGAGAGATACTAAAGGCAAACAAGCCTTTTGGCATTCATCTGCCCATATCATGGCTCAAGCCTTAGAAGAAATGTTCCCAGGAATTAAACTGACTATAGGACCTGCTATTGAAAACGGATTTTATTACGATATAGACCTTGTAAATAATACTATATCTGAAAAAGACTTAAAACCTATAGAAGACAAAATGCTAGAGATAGCAAGAGGTAAACATGTATTCACCTTAAGAGAATCATCGAAAGCCGATGCTCTTGAATATTATAGAAAACAAGGAAATGAATATAAAGTAGCCCTGATTGAAAACCTTGAAGATGGCACCATTACTTTCTGTGATCATGATAACTTTACAGATTTATGCAGAGGTGGACACATCCCGAATACTGGGATCGTAAAAGCTATCAAACTTATGAGTATTGCGGGAGCTTATTGGCGAGGAGACGAAAAAAACAAACAACTTACTCGTATTTACGGTATTAGTTTTCCAAAGCAAAAAGAACTAAAAGAGTATTTAGCTTTGTTAGAAGAGGCTAAAAAGAGAGACCACAGAAAATTAGGAAAAGAATTAGAATTATTCACTTTTTCTCAAAAAGTAGGACAAGGACTTCCTTTATGGTTACCAAAAGGAGCTGCATTAAGAGAACGTCTAGAAAATTTCTTGAAAAAAGCACAGAAAAAAGCTGGTTATGAAATGGTAATATCTCCTCACATAGGGAATAAAGAACTTTATGTAACATCTGGCCATTATGAAAAATATGGCGCAGATAGTTTTCAAGCAATTAAAACACCAAATGAAGGTGAGGAGTTTTTATTAAAACCTATGAACTGTCCTCATCATTGTGAAATGTTTAATTCAAAACCTTGGTCCTATAAAGATTTACCTAAACGATTTGCAGAATTTGGAACAGTATACAGGTATGAACAAAGTGGAGAACTTCATGGATTAACACGAGTTAGGGGTTTCACACAAGATGATGCTCATATTTTCTGTATGCCAGATCAATTAGACGAAGAATTTAAGAAGGTTATTGATTTAGTTTTATACGTTTTTGGGTCTTTAGGTTTTGAAAATTTTACCGCTCAAGTTTCCTTAAGAGATCCAAATAATCCTGATAAATATATTGGAAGTGATGAAAATTGGGAAAAAGCTGAAAAAGCTATTTTAAACGCAACTATAGAAAAAGGATTAGATTATGTTGTAGAAACTGGTGAAGCTGCCTTTTATGGGCCAAAATTAGATTTTATGGTCAAGGACGCATTGGGTAGAAGTTGGCAATTAGGTACTATTCAAGTTGATTATAATCTTCCTGAACGTTTTAAACTAGAATATAAAGGAAGTGATAACGAAATGCACCGTCCTGTAATGATACACCGTGCTCCTTTTGGAAGTATGGAACGTTTTATCGCAATTTTGTTAGAGCACACAGGGGGTAATTTCCCTTTATGGCTTATGCCGGAACAAGTTAGTATACTATCTTTGAGTGAAAAATATGAAAAATACGCTCAAAAAGTTTTTAATGTGCTCGAAAATAACGAAATTCGCGCCCTTGTTGACAATAGAAATGAAACTATTGGGAAAAAAATTCGGGAAGCAGAAATGAATAAAATCCCTTATATGCTGATAATAGGGGAGCAAGAAGAAAATGAAAATTCAGTTTCAGTAAGAAAACACAGTGAAGGAGATTTAGGTTCCATGACTGTTGAAGCGTTATCTAAGATGATAAATGACGAAATTGATAAGAATAAAAAAGAATTTATTGTTTAATTTTTAAATTATATAGCCATAGCAATACGTAGAAAAAGAAGTAGAGGCCCTGCAAGGGTAATTAAAGAAGATAAGCACAGAATTAATAACAGAATTCGCGCACAAGAAGTACGTCTTGTGGGTGAAAATGTCGAAGTTGGTGTTTATACTTTAAGCAAAGCATTAGAAATCGCAAAGGAACAAGAAGTAGATCTTGTGGAAATTTCACCTAATGCTACGCCTCCTGTATGTAAAGCAATGGACTATAAAAAGTTTATTTACGAACAAAAAAAACGGGAAAAGTCTTTAAAATCAAAAGCGACAAAAGTTATTATTAAAGAAATTCGTTTTGGTCCAAATACGGATGACCACGATTATCAATTTAAAAAGAAGCACGCTGAGAAATTTTTAAATGAAGGTGCAAAATTAAAAGCATTTGTATTCTTTAAAGGACGATCGATTATTTATAAAGATAAAGGAGAAATTTTATTACTACGTCTTGCACAAGATTTGGAGGACTTTGGTAAAGTGGAACAAATGCCTAAACTAGAAGGTAAGCGAATGACTATGTTCATCGCTCCCAAAAAGGCTAAGTAAAAAAGAATATTCACCCTAAACAGGGTTTTATATAAGTGAAATAAATAGATAAAAACTAGGAAAAATGCCTAAACAAAAGACAAAATCTAGTGCCAAAAAAAGATTTAAAGTTACTGGTACTGGTAAAATTAAAAGAAAGCATGCGTTTAAGAGTCATATCTTAACAAAAAAGACAAAAAAACGTAAGCTAGCTTTAACACACGATACCGTTGTGCATAAAGCAGATGAAAGTAATGTTAAGCAAATGCTTCGAATGAAGTAAAACTTAACCGGTTAACAAAAATTATAAACCCTGGAGTTAGGCAATAAAGAATTCTAATAAAGGAATCGCCTACTACAAAAAAACAAAAAATTATGCCAAGATCAGTAAATTCAGTTGCAAAAAGAGCCCGAAGAAAAAAGGTGATGAAGCAAGCCAAAGGTTACTTTGGAAGACGTAAAAATGTATGGACTGTTGCTAAAAACGCTGTTGATAAAGCGATGCAATATTCTTACAGAGACCGTCGTGCAAAAAAGAGAACTTTCCGTGCCTTATGGATTACCCGTATTAATGCAGGTGCCAGACTACACGGTATGTCTTATTCTCAGTTTATGGGAAAAGTAAAATCTAATAGTATTGAACTTAATCGTAAGGTATTAGCAGATTTAGCAATGAACCATCCAGATGCTTTTGAAGCTATCGTAAATAAAATAAAATAAGACATTAATAACATATTTATTTCATTTAAAATCCTGCTCTAACGAGTGGGATTTTTTTATTATATTTATAAATCTTACATTAAAAAAGATTGTGTACTTTAGTTAAAAAGAAGGTCATGCGATATTTATTTTTCCTTTGGATAATTTTAGCCTCAATGTTTTTAAATGTGCTATATGCTCAAAGTGAAAATATTTATAAAATAAATCGTCATGAATCAGTATACATACCACTTGGTAAAGTTTCATTTGCAGATAGCATTGTAGAGTTTAATATAGGAAATCCTGTTCCCTTTAAAAAATATAGCGATAGTTCACAAGCATTAAATACCCCTAATTACATAACTTATAACATCCCAAATTATGTATCTCTTGGCTGCAAAGGAAATCTAACAGTTGCTTTTACAGATAATGGTTTTATGAATCTAAGGGGAAATGATTTGTATATTTTTGAAGTTGGACCTTCTAAAGAAGCTGCAAAAATAGAGATATCTGAAAATGGAAATGAATGGATTTTTGCTGGAAATATTACTGGTGGGAAATCTATTATAGATTTAGAAGATCAAAATATTTCTTCAGAAAAAGTTTTTTATTTTGTTAGAATAACTGATCAAAAAAAGGTGTGTAATAGCAAAACTGCTGGCGCAGATATTGATGCTATCGGCGCTATTAATTGTGTTATCAAAATAACATTTAATACTGAATTCCTTTTTGACTTTGATAAACATGAACTTAAACCATCAGCAGATATTATATTGCAACAACTTTCAGAAACCATTCAAAAAGTTGAAAATGCTACAATTTTAATTGAAGGCCACACCGATAGCGATGGAAAGGGAGCTTATAATTTGGCTTTGTCCCAAAAAAGATGTTTATCAGTTGAAAAAAAATTGAAATTATTGCTTGGTGAAAAATCAACTTATGATTATGAATTAGCGTCTTATGGGGAGAATAATCCAAAAGTTTTAAATAACACAGAAGAGAATAAGCAGTTAAATAGAAGAGTTGAAATCACGATACTTCCACCACAGAGCTATTATAAATCTATAAAAAATTAAGTCTTCTGTTTTTTCTTTTTTGCAGCAGGAAATAATACATTATTTAATATAAGACGATATCCTGGAGAACTAGGATGTAGCTCTAATTCGGTTTTTGCATCTCCTACTCTGTGTTGATAATCTTCAGGATCATGACCTCCGTAAAAAGTAAAAAATCCTTTTCCTTTTATTCCATGAATATATCGAGCCTCTCCATTTGTTTTTTGTTCTCCCATGATCAAAACACTTGCTTTCACTTGCTCCCTCGCATAGGATGTAGTTTGTCCCATAAAACCTTTTATTAGTGAAGTATGGTTTTGCACTAACATAGTAGGAATTGGATCCCATTTCGCTGAATAATCCATCAAAGTAAAATAATCTATTTCTTTAATAATTTTTCTTTTTGATGTCATATCAATTGATGAAAATTCATAGACCATGGGACTTCTTTCCAGTATAAAATCTTTAAATGCAAATGTGTTATTATAATTAATTTTACTTTGATATCCAGCTTCACTTGGATCATCATCAAACATAGCCTCACAAATATCAACACCTTCGGCAGCTAATGCAATGTCAAAACTATCGGTTGCACTACACATTGCAAACATAAAGCCTCCACCGATAACATAATCTCTTATTTTTAAAGATACCGCTAATTTAAGTTGAGAAACTTTACTATAACCAGATTTTAATGCCATTGCCTCAGCCTCTTTTTTATTTTTTATATACCAAGGTGCTGCTCTATAAGCTCTATAAAATTTACCATATTGTCCCGTAAAATCTTCATGATGTAAATGCAACCAATCAAATAATAATAATTGATCTGTCAATACTTCCTCATCGTAAATTACTGTGTATGGAATTTCAGCATAAGTTAGCACCATGGTAACTGCGTCATCCCAAGGTTGATTTCCTTTTGGAGAATAAACAGCAATTCTAGGAGCTTTTTCTAATACCACAGCTTCCATGTTTTGAGAGGGACTACTTATTAAATTTAAAATTTCTTCAATTTTTGAATTCGATAACACTTCAAACGAAATACCTCTAATTTGGCATTCTTTTTTAATTTCTTCTGTATCAGGTAACAAAAAAGAACCTCCTCTGTAATTTAACAACCACTTAACTTTTAATTGTTTTTCAAGAGTCCAATAGGTAATTCCATAAGCTTTTAGGTGTTCCGCCTGACTTTCAGCATCCATAGGTATAAGTATGTAAGATGCTGAAACTGGAACACTAAATAGAAGGATAAATAATAAAATATAAAGATGCCTCATAAAGCTAATATACAGACAAATTTCAAGTCATAATAGTAACTAAGGACTTAAAAAGAACTATTTAACATAAATTTTTGAAAAGAATAATTAGTCTTCTAATAAATAATTAAAAAGGAACATCATCATCATCATTGCCAGATGGCAAATCGCTATTCATAGAACTACCAAAAGCTTCATCTGGCGATACAGAAGGATTTTCTTTGAATGTATCATCATTTGCAGCAGCATTCATTCTTGAATGAAATTCATTAGAAAAATTAAAATCGTCTAAATCTTCGAACTTCCCTAAATGTCCTATGAATTTTAATCTAATTTCATCCAAACCACCATTACGATGTTTTGCAACTATAAACTCTCCTTGACCTTCAGTAGGACTATGTTCATCGTCATCCCATTCGTCAATCTTATAATATTCAGGTCTGTAAATAAATGAAACAATATCTGCATCTTGTTCTATCGCACCAGATTCTCTTAAATCAGATAATAATGGTCGTTTGGTTCCTCCCCTAGTCTCAACTGCACGAGAAAGCTGTGACAATGCTATTACTGGAATATTTAATTCTTTGGCCAGTGCTTTCAGGTTTCTTGAAATGGTAGAAATTTCTTGTTCACGATTACCACCTTTTTGACCACCCCCAGCAGTCATCAATTGAAGGTAATCTACCATTATCATTTTTATTTTATGTTGTGAAGCCAACCTTCTAGCTTTTGCTCTTAAATCAAAAATTGACAGTGATGGCGTATCGTCAATAAATAATGGTGCTTTCTCAAGACTTTTAACTTTGACGTTTAATTGTTCCCATTCGTGCTTTTCAAGGTTTCCTGTTCTTAGTTTTTCTGAACTCAATCCTGTTTCTGAGGAAATTAAACGAGTAATTAATTGAATTGATGACATCTCTAAAGAAAAGAATGCTACCGGAATATTATGCAATACAGAAATATTACGAGCCATTGATAATGAGAAAGCTGTTTTACCCATACCTGGACGAGCAGCAATAATAATTAAATCACTAGGTTGCCATCCAGAAGTTAAATTATCTAATTTTGTAAATCCAGATGGAATACCAGATAAACCATCCTTATTAGCAATTTCTTCAATTTTTTTCTTTGCTTCAATTACAAGATCTTGTGCACTTATAGTTGATTTTTTTATATTCCCTTGAGTAATTTCATATAATTTAGATTCAGCTGTATCTAGCAAGTCGAAAACATCGGTACTTTCATTATAGGAATCTTCAATTATTTCATTCGAAATTTTAATCAAACTTCGCTGAATGTATTTTTGAATAATGATCCTAGCATGAAATTCAATATGAGCTGAAGAAGATACCTTTTGAGTTAACTGAATGAGGTAAAAATCGCCTCCAATTAAATCAAGGCTTTTTAAATTTTTTAATTTTGCTGAAACAGTTAATAAGTCAATTGGCAGCCCTTCTTTAAATAGCATAAAAATGGCTTCGAAAATTTTTTGATGGGCAGAATTATAAAAAACCTCCGGATGTAAAATATCTATGACCTCATCCACTCCTCGTTTATCAATCATCATCGCTCCAATCACAACCTCTTCTAAATCAATTGCTTGAGGAGGCATCTTTCCTTTCTCTAACGAAATAACCTGGCCTTGCTTTTTAGAATAAGTAGATTGAGATTTAAGTTTTTCCATAAAGCGAATTTAAATAAAATTGTAAGGTTCGGTTATATAAAAGCATAAATCTAAGTTAACCATTCATTAACAATTTAGCTGTTAAAAACTATAATAAATTGTTCATAAGCATAAAAAAATCCGAAAAATATTTATCGGATTTCTATAAAGCTTTGTTAATGATCAAACTAGGAATTAAAGACACCCATTTCTGAATATTTTTTCATTCTAATTTTAACCAATTCTTTTGGGGATAAGTTCTTTAATTCTTTGTATTCCTTTGTAATTGCATTTGAAACAATTTGAAATGTTTTTTCACGATTACTATGCGCTCCTCCAAGAGGTTCTTTTACGATTATATCGATTAATTTTTCTTTTTTCATATCGGAAGCAGTTAGTTTTAAAGCTTCTGCAGCCTGTTCTTTATACTCCCAACTTCTCCAAAGTATAGAAGAACAACTTTCTGGAGAGATCACAGAATACCATGTGTTTTCAAGCATTAAAACTTTATCACCAACTCCAATACCTAAAGCACCACCACTAGCACCCTCACCAATAATTACAACAATAATAGGCACTTTAAGACGGGTCATTTCTATAATATTTCTCGCTATTGCTTCTCCTTGTCCTCTTTCTTCTGCTTCAAGTCCAGGATAAGCACCTGGTGTATCAATAAGAGAAACTACAGGTATCCCAAATTTTTCAGCAGATTTCATTAATCTCAATGCTTTTCGATATCCTTCAGGATTAGACATTCCAAAATTTCTATACTGTCTTGTTTTCGTGTTATATCCCTTTTGTTGACCGATAAACATAAAAGTTTGATCACCAATTTTCCCCAGACCACCAATCATTGCCTTGTCATCTTTAAAATTTCGATCTCCGTGTAACTCTAAAAAAGAAGATCCACAAATTGCTTTTATATAATCTAAAGTATAAGGTCTATTTGGATGACGAGACAATTGAACTCGTTGCCAAGGAGTTAAATTTTTATAGATATTTTTTTTAGTTTCGTCTAATTTTTTTTTGATTTGAGCACAAGTATTAGAAACATCAACATTACTTTCAGTTCCAATTGCACAAGCTTTTTCATATTGCTCATTTAGTTCTTTAATGGGTAATTCAAAGTCAAGATATTCCATAGTATATATTTTGTATTATTTGAATAATAGTTCACAAATATAAAGTATATTGTTTGTAAACAATCAATCTTTTTTTCTTGTTTTAATAATTCCATTTATGACTACAGTTATCAAAATAATTATAGCCCCTAAATAAAAAGCAGGACTCATATATTCTTTTTCACCTAAAATTAATAGTGCTAATAAAATCCCATAAACAGGTTCCATATTCGTAGTAAGCATAACTGTGTATGGGCTTATCCATTTCATAACATGAACAGAGGCTATAAAAGCGTAAGCGGTGCAAATAGAAGCTAAAATTATTAAATAGGTCCAATCGCTTCCAGATAAAATAAAGAAAGTATTATCATACCCATCTGTAAATAATATGTATAGGGTAATAAACACTAAACCAAATAATAATTCGTAAAACGAAATTACAGTTGCATTGTGACTTTTTACCATCATACCATTAAATATTGAAAATAAAGTTCCTAAAAAAGAAGCTAACAAGGCAAGAAGTATTCCTGACAAATATGCTGATTCAACTTTAAAAATTATATACAATCCCATAATCACTATTAATCCAAATATTACCTCATAACCAATAATTTTTCTTTTAAAAAAAATAGGTTCTAAAAATGAAGCAAAAAAGGCTCCTGTAGACATCATCGCTAGGGTTATTGAAACATTAGAAACTTTAACTGCACTAAAAAAAGCTAACCAATGCAAGGCTATTAATAATCCCACAAAAGCAAATTTAATTAGAGAACGCAAAGAAACTTTTAGCATTCCTTTGTTGTAAATTATATAAATCAAAACAAAAAGAGATCCCAACAACATACGGTGCCAGACCAATGGAACTGCTTCTATCGTAATTAAATCACCTAATACGGCCGTAAAGCCCCAAATAAAGACAATAAAATGTAAATGAAAATAATTTAAAAGTTTATCGTTTTGCATTTCGAAGTAAATATATCGCCAATATTGCAAATATAAAATTAGGAAACCAACTAGCTACAATAGGAGAAAAATCACTCTGTTCAGCCATCGTTCCAAATATTTTATCGAAAAAAATAAAAATCATACCTATACCCATTCCAATAGCCAAATTAACTCCCATTCCTCCCCTTCTTTTAACAGAAGAAACAGCTACAGCTATTATGGTTAATATATAGGCAGATATAGGTAAACTCCAACGCTTAAATCGCACCATTTCATACCTATTAATATAGGAAGAACCTCTTTTCTTTTCTCTTTCAATGAATGTATTTAACTCCGTATAATTTAAAGTTTCTGCTATATATTTCACTGGAGTTAAATCTTCTAAATCAAAACTAAAAGCAGTGTCTTTTTTAGCTTGAGAAGCTAATATATCTCCATTTTCAGTAATGGTTCTTTTTAAATATTTGTACAATGTATAAGTACTATCAGTTTCATTATAAATTATTTTATCTGCTTTAATTTTATATTCCAGCTGATTTCCATTAAAGTGTTCTAAAGTAAATTTTTCGCCCGTTTTATCCTTTACATTAAAGTAACTTACATAAATATAATCATTGTCATTTATTTGTCGATATACATTGGTTTGAGTTCTATCATTTTTACCTTTTTTTATATACTTAAATATAAACTCATTAAACCCCTTACTTGCCAAAGGAGCCAGATACATTCCCATTATTAAAGCCCCAATACAAACAATTGTTGCTCCAATAAAATATGGTCGTAGAAACCGATAATAGGAAACTCCACTGCTTAAAAATGCAATTACTTCGGTATTATTGGCTAGTTTTGAAGTAAACCAAATTACGGAAAGAAATAAAAATAATGGAAATAATAAATTAGCAAAATAAATCGTAAAATAAATATAATATTCAACTACCTCTAAGAAGGGAGCTTCATTTTGTAAAATTTTATCAATCTTTTCTGCTAGGTTAACAGTGATTCCAATCGGTATAAAAAGCAACAATAATAAGGCAAAAGTACCTATATATCTTTTTAATATATATTTATCGAGTATGCTTAACATTTATTACAATCTATTATCCATTTGTTTTACCATCTTACTTTTCCATACTCCAAAGTCTCTAGCTAATATATGCTTTCTAGCTTCACGAACCAACCATAAATAGAATCCGAGATTATGGATCGTTGCTATTTGCCTACCTAACATTTCGTTAACTGTAAAAAGATGGCGTAAGTAGGCTTTACTGTATGCGGTATCAACCCAAGTAATATTCATTGAATCAATTTCAGAAAAATCATCTGCCCATTTTTTATTCTTAATATTTATAGAACCAAAAGCTGTAAAAAGCATTCCATTTCTACCATTTCTAGTTGGCATTACACAATCAAACATATCGATGCCCAAAGCAATATTTTCCAATATATTAATAGGGGTTCCAACACCCATTAGATACCTGGGTTTATCCTTTGGAAGAATTTCTGTAACAACAGCAGTCATTTCGTACATCTCTTCGGCAGGTTCTCCAACAGAAAGCCCTCCAATTGCATTTCCTTCTGCGCCAACTGATGCGATATATTCGGCTGATTGTTTTCTTAAATCTTTATAAGTACTGCCTTGAACAATTGGAAAAAATGTTTGTCCATAATCATACTTTAAAGGAGTTTTGTCTAGATGAGTTATACAGCGTTCCAACCAGCGATGGGTCATATGCATCGATCTTTTCGCATATTGATAATCGCAAGGATAAGGAGTACATTCATCAAATGCCATGATAATATCGGCACCAATTGCACGCTGTATTTCCATTACATTTTCTGGTGTAAACGTATGATAACTGCCATCAATATGTGACTTAAATTTAACTCCTTCTTCTTTAATTTTTCTATTAGCAGAAAGAGAATAAACCTGATATCCTCCACTATCGGTAAGAATATTACGATTCCAATTAATAAATTTATGAAGTCCTCCAGCTTTTTCTAAAATTGTAGTTTGTGGTCTTAGGTATAAATGATACGTATTACCTAGTATAACATCTGGATTAATATCTTTCTCCAATTCTCTTTGGTGTACACCTTTAACGGTTCCTACAGTACCTACAGGCATAAAAATTGGTGTTTCGATAACACCGTGATCAGTAGTAATAGAACCAGCTCTTGCTAAGGTTGATGTATCAGTTGCTTTTAAATCGAATTGCATTATAGTATTTTAGGTTTCCTATCTGAACTAATAAGAAAAGCAAATATAAAATGATTTGTGGTTTAAAGGAGTAGAAGTAGAAAGTATAATTTCCTTTTAACAAATTTATTATATTTCTGTTAACTAAATACCGTAAATGGTTAATAACTGAATTGAATTAGATTTTGAACAGGAAAATCAAAAGGCTACTTTTGACGCAGAAAAAAAACAATATGCCAGATATTAATCACTTAAATGATTTAGTTGTACAAGTAAGAAGAGATATTTTACGTCAAGTACATAAAGTAAACTCAGGACACCCAGGAGGTTCTCTAGGGTGTGCCGAATTTTTTGTAGCTCTTTACCAACAAATATTAGAGCGAAATCTATCTTTTGATATGGACGGAAAAGACGAAGACCTTTTCTTTTTATCAAACGGCCACATTTCACCAGTTTTTTATAGTGTTTTAGCTAGATCAGGTTATTTTCCAATTAAAGAGTTAAAAACTTTCAGATTGCTAAATACTCGATTACAAGGACATCCTACTACTCATGAAGGGTTACCAGGAATTAGAATTGCTTCAGGTTCTTTAGGACAAGGAATTTCTGCTTCCATTGGAGCAGCGCAAACCAAAAAACTAAATAATGATTCGCATCTAATTTATACTTTATGTGGTGATGGAGAATTACAGGAAGGACAAAATTGGGAAGCTATAATGTATGCTGCAGGAAAAAATATTGACAATTTAATAGTGACCATAGATTACAACAAACAACAAATTGACGGCGCAACAGATACGGTACTTCCATTGGGAGACTTAAGAGTAAAATTTGAAGCTTTTAATTGGGAAGTAATTGATATTGAAAATGGAAATGATTTGGAAGCTATTTTTAGTGGAATGAAATTGGCTAAAGAAAAAACAGGAAAAGGAAAACCAATTTGTGTTTTGTTACATACTGTTATGGGTAATGGCGTCGATTTTATGATGCACACTCATGCATGGCACGGAAAGGCACCAAATGACGAACAATTAGAAAATGCATTAGCACAAAACCCTGAAACTTTAGGTGATTATTAAAGCTATAATTAGAGAAAATCATATGAAAAAATATATAGACACTGGAAAAAAAGATACTAGATCAGGATTTGGGGACGGACTGACTGAATTAGGGAAATCCAATAAAAATGTAGTTGCTCTTTGTGCAGATTTAATTGGATCCTTAAAAATGGATGATTTTAAAAAAAATCATCCTGAACGTTTCTTTCAAATTGGTATTGCTGAAGCAAATATGATTGGTATTGCTGCTGGGATGACCATTGGAGGTAAAATTCCTTTCACAGGAACTTTTGCAAATTTCTCAACAGGAAGAGTTTATGACCAAATACGCCAATCTATTGCTTATAGTGGTAAAAATGTAAAAATTTGTGCATCTCATGCTGGATTAACTTTAGGAGAAGATGGAGCTACACATCAAATACTAGAAGATATTGGTTTAATGAAAATGCTTCCAGGCATGACCGTAATAAATACTTGTGATTATAACCAAACAAAAGCAGCAACTATTGCCATAGCATCCTATAATGGCCCTGTTTATTTAAGGTTTGGAAGACCAAAGGTTGCTAATTTCACTCCAGAAAATGAAATTTTTGAAATTGGTAAAGCTTTAAAACTACAAGAAGGAAAAGATGTTACTATAGTTGCTACAGGACATTTAGTTTGGGAAGCTTTACAGGCTGCAGAGACATTAAATGAACAAGGTATTTCCGCAGAAGTAATAAACATTCATACTATTAAACCACTTGATGATGAAGCTATATTAAATAGTGTATCTAAAACTAGATGTATTGTTACTGCAGAAGAACATAACTTTTTAGGTGGTTTAGGAGAAAGTGTTGCTAGAGTATTAACAATAAATAATCCAACTCCCCAAGAATTTGTAGCTACGCAAGATACTTTTGGAGAATCTGGAACTCCAGAACAATTAATGGAAAAGTATGGCTTGAATGCGAATGCAATTTGTAAAGCAGTATTGAAAGTTATTGACAGAAAATAAACAGATTATTTTTTACGTATATAAAAAAGCCTCGAATTTCGAGGCTTTTTTTTACACTTAACTATTTATTTCTATATTTCACTGTCCAAATAATCTGCAACTCCATCATTATTTTCATCTTTAAATACAACAGTGTATAAAGTAACTACCCCAGTTTCGCTGTTAATTTTACGCTGCATTTCAATTTCGTTCTCTTCAAATACAGGATCTTGTTCACCAGGGCTTAATTCATATTCTTTAGCCATAACCTCAAACTTAGTTAACCTACCATCATTATCATCATCTCCATCGGCAAAATTTGGAATTCCATCACCATCAGTGTCATCATCTAACTCATTCTTATTATTATTTAAATCCTCAAAAGACGATAAAATTGTATCAAAATCTTGATCAGACTTTTCATTGGAATACAATTGAAATGTAAATATTAATTGGTCATAAAACTCTATAATACTTCCAATTGGAGGTGTGTTATAATAGCCTAAACCAGAAGGTATAAAAACAGCACCTATTCCATAATCATCAAAAGTTAATGTACCATCTGAGTTTTCTGTAAATCCAGTAGCTCCGTTAAATTCTACTACAGTTGCTTGAAGGCCTTTAATTACTTGTGTTAAATCGAATGTTATTGGTGAAATAGATGAATCGAACGTGATATTATCTTTTAATATTGATCCTTCATAACTTAAGGTTACTAAATCTGAAAACTCTGCCCTTTCACCCCCACCTTGTCTTACATTTAAATAATATAATTTATAAATAACACTTTCATCAATAAGATCAGTTACCATCTTAAAGCTAACTTGACTCATCAATGGTATTTTAGAAGAATTTTCTTCTGAAATGGTATCAAAACGGATTGTATAATTAAAGCCAATAGGTGGATTTGAAAATTCTTCATAATTGTAAAAATGTGTTTCTAAATACTCCTCAACCTCATCTTTTGCAACTATAACTTCATCACTCCTTTCAAGTGGTGGTATAATTATTATCCCATTATCATCGTCATCATTACACGAAAACATCACAATGAATAACGTAACAATTGGTATTAAAAATTTAATTTTTCTCATTTTTATTTTTTTCAAGTAACAAAGATACGATTTTACTGTATTTTTACATTCCAGATTAACATCAATTTAGCAAATGAGGGTAGATAAATATTTATGGTGTGTTCGTTATTATAAGACCAGAACTATAGCAACTCAAGCTTGTAAAAAAGGTGCTGTTAAAATAAGTGAAAAATCTGTAAAACCTTCAAGAGATGTCTATCCTGGAGACACTATAGAAGTTAGAATTAATCAAATACATTATCAACTACAAGTTCTTGATCTACCTCCTAACAGAGTGGGAGCTAAATTAGTGGGTATCTATAGAAATGATATCACTCCAAAAGAAGCTTTTGAAAAAACAGAATTACTTAAATACGCTAAAGATTATTATCGCAAAAAAGGAACTGGCAGACCTAGTAAAAAAGACCGAAGAGATTTAGAAGATTTTACAGAATCTCCTTCCGATGATTAAACTCTCTTTTACTATCTTTGAAAAAACTTTCTCTAATGACTCCAGCAGACAATATTATACTGAATAAAAAACAAATCGATCATAAAATAAGACGAATTGCATATCAGATATATGAAAATAATGTTTCAGAAAAGGAAGTTATTATTGCTGGTATATATGAGAATGGTTTTTTATTTGCTCAGAAAATAAAAAAAGAAATTGAAAAAACATCATCAATTAAAATTACGATGTGTAAAGTAATTATTAATAAAAAAATCCCAATAAATCCAATAAAAACTTCCTTAAAACCTGAAGAATACAAGAACAAGTCATTGGTTTTAGTTGACGATGTTTTGCATTCTGGTACTACTTTAATTTATGGGATTAAACATTTTCTAGAGGTACCGCTTAAACAGTTTAATACGGTTGTATTAGTAGATAGAAATCATAAAAAATACCCTGTAAAAGTTGATTTTAAAGGTATTTCTCTTTCTACATCCATAAATGAAAATATAACTGTTATTTTTGAAAAAGAAAATTATTTTGCTCGATTGGAATAATTTTTTATTTCTTTATTAATTTCTGATACCACCGTTGCAATAGTTAAATTATCGGTTGACAGTTTTATTTCAGATTGATTGTAAAAATAAGATCTTTCAAAAAGATGTTTTTTTATAAAATCGCTTAATAATTCTGGAGAAGTAATGTGAGCGATTAATGGTCTCTTTAATCTTTTATTAAAAAGTCTGTCGGTCAATTCATTATGAGATGATTTTAAATATATGCTTATGGTATCTTTTGAAGATTTTATAAAACTCATAGTATCTCCAAAGCAAGGAGTACCTCCACCTATCGCTAAAACTATATTGGTATTACTGCTTAGTATTTTTTCTAAAATCGTTCTTTCTTTTTTCCTAAAATAGATTTCTCCTTTTTTTGAAAATAATTCAGATATAGTTTGTTGCTCTTCATTTTCAACGGCTTGATCTAAATCTATAAATTTATAGTCCAATTCTTCAGATAAATGTTTCCCAATGGTAGTTTTTCCACTACCCATATAACCTATTAAAATTATTTTCATTTTTAGTTTAGATATCTAATTGTTTCATAATGAAGCAAGAGAATTATTTTTCAAATTTAACTTAAAATTGCTTTGAAATATAAAAATAATGATAGTATATTTGCACCCGCATTCAGAGAAAAACTCAATTGTTAGAATGACGACCTGGTAGCTCAGTTGGTAGAGCACCTCCCTTTTAAGGAGGTGGTCCTGGGTTCGAGCCCCAGCCAGGTCACCAAAAAAGTCGAGCATTATGCCTCGACTTTTTAGTTTCAAAAAAGTAATTTTATACCGAGGTGCTGGAATTGGTAGACAGGCATGGTTGAGGGCCATGTGTTCTTATGAACGTGTGGGTTCGACTCCCATTCTCGGTACTTAATAAACTTGTAATAATATTGATATCAATATTTTAAGGTTTTTTTTATTTGCCAGATACAAGCTTCACAACATGAAATAAAAAAATTTCAATTTGGTTTAGTCTATGATAAATCTCATAAAACACACCATACAAATAATTAATAGAATACCAGGGCTTGCAATCCAAGACCAATATAACTCTTTACAGACATTCTAAGAGATTATCTCATTTTTTTGACTAGAATTACTACTATTCAAATTCAGGAGTTCAGGACCTAATTTTTTTAATTTAAAACTCACTAATTAGTCCTTAAATAATAAATGTTAATATAAATTTTACTTGAAGTTTATTAAAGTTTAAAAAAAGTAAAGTATTAGTTTTTTTTATAATCCTAATTTTAAAACACATTGTTTAACAATACTAGTTTTTTATTTAACATTTATAATGTATATTTAAAAATTATTAATACTTTCGTATTAAGTATAAAAAATAAAAAAATGTTTAAAAAATTTACAGTCACCGACATATTACTATTTATTTCAGCAATGTTATCATTAATATTTTCTGAAATACTTTATTTTCAAGGAAACAAAGAAGATGGAACTTTTATTGGACTATGGGTTCCGTCAATATTAGCATTTGGAATTTATCTTAAACTAATTAACAAGACCAAAGATGATTGATTTAATACCATATTTCGCAGGCTTAATAACACTTCTTTTTGGATTTGGATTTGTTTTCGCAATTAAAGCAGCTAACAAAAGAAATCCAAATAGCAAAAAGGACGATTAGACAACACAAAGAGAATTTGCCGAATTGAATCTTCTGTAGATAATTTAACCATTATATACGTGTTCCTATATAATTTTATTTTAGATTTGAGTGCTAACTAGAATGCATTAAAAATTTCATAACCTTGGAGTATAAAAACGTATTGCAATAGTTAAATAATATAAAAATAAAAACAATGGAAGAATTAACAATTTTAGCACAACTAACTGTAGCAATATCTGTTGCTTATGTATGGGTTTTCAGATTTCACAATGTCTTAAAAGAATTTAAAAGTTTTGGTTTAAACGACCTAAGCCGAAATTTTGTTGGAGTGAGTAAAATATCTCTAGCTACTTTGATAGTTGCAGGTATTTGGTATCCATCATTAATTTTTTATCCATCTGTTCTTATGGGGTTATTTATGTTAGCCGCTCAATATTTTCATTTTAAAATAAAAAACCCTTTTGCGAAACACCTTCCTTCTCTAATACTTTTAATTTTATGTGCTTTTATAGCAGTAAAATCATATCATTAGAATGGATACAATAAAAAAGTATGGACATAGATAAAATATGTGTTCTTATATCAAGTTTCTCTTTTTTTGCTTATACCATCTACTATTTTAAATCATCAAAAATGGAAATGGAATTCAAACGATTTGGTTTAGAGAAATTTGGTCTAATAATCATCGCATTACAATTTTTAGGTGCAACAGGTTTAATGGTTGGACTTGTATTATTTAATCCATTATTAATTATTTCATCTTTAGGCCTTGCATTGCTTATGCTAGCAGGATTTCTAGTAAGATTAAAATTAAAAGATGGTATTTTAGTTTCCCTACCTGCTTTATTTTATATGAGCTTAAATGCTTATATCTTTTTGATATCAATAAATTAAGTAATACTATGTTGTTTATAGAAACGTATAATACCTACCACTCCTGTTTTTAGTAAAACTCTAAAAATTTCTCAATTAAAAATTTATACTTTTAGTATTCAATTAAAAACAAAAGTCATGAATAATGATAAAAAAACAACTCGTATATTTACTGGGTCTATAATTGAAGCACAGCCTTTAATTAATAGTTTAAATGAATTAGGAATCAACCCTATAATTAGAGACGATCATCAAAGTGGAGTATTAAGTGGTTTTGTAGCTGGAGTTCCAGGGCAAATAAGGATGTATATACGAAATGAAGAAAAAATTATTGCTAAAGCTATATTAGAAAATTTCGAGCATAACTATGAAGATTAACCTAAGAATACATTTTTGCTCGGATCTCTTTAATCTTATCATCACTCATATACTCTTCAAAGGTCATGTAACGATCAATAACCCCTTTAGGAGTTAATTCCACAACTCTGTTTCCAATAGTTTGTGCAAACTCATGATCATGAGTAGTTAATATGACAGTTCCTTTAAAGTTTTTCAACGTATTATTAAAAGCTGTAATAGATTCTAAATCTAAATGATTTGTAGGCTCATCTAGTTTTAAAACATTAGCACGAATCATCATCATTCTGCTTAACATACAACGAACCTTTTCGCCTCCAGATAAAACATCACACATTTTTAAAGCCTCTTCACCACTAAATAGCATTTTACCTAAAAATCCACGAATAAAAACTTCTTCTCGTTCTTCTTCCGTTTTTGCCCACTGACGCAACCAATCTACTAAGCTCATTTTCTTTTCGAAAAACTTCTCATTGTCTAAAGGCAAATAACTTTGTGAAGTAGTTACTCCCCATTGAAACTTTCCAGTATCTTGCTTTAACTTACCACTAACAATTTCATAGAAAGCAGTGGTTGCTCTTGAATCTTTTGAAAATAAGATTATTTTATCTCCTTTATCTAAATTTAAATCAACATTATTAAATAATATTTCACCATCGATAGTTGCAGATAATTTTTCGATATTTAATATTTGGTCTCCTGCTTCTCGTTCAGAAGAAAAAATAATAGCTGGATACCTTCTACTCGATGGTTTAATTTGTTCTATATCTAACTTTTCAATCATTTTTTTTCGAGATGTTGCTTGTTTAGATTTAGCAACATTCGCACTAAAACGGGCAATAAACTCTTGTAATTCTTTTTTCTTTTCTTCTGATTTCTTGTTTTGCTGTGCTCTTTGTCTAGCCGCTAGTTGACTACTTTCATACCAAAAAGTATAATTACCACTAAAGTGAGATATCTTACCAAAATCAATATCACTAATGTGCGTACAAACCGAATCTAAAAAGTGTCTATCATGAGAAACAACAATCACACAATTATCATAATTAGCTAAAAAATTCTCTAGCCAAGAAATCGTTTCGTAATCCAAATCATTCGTTGGCTCATCCATAATTAAAAGATCAGGATTCCCAAATAAAGCCTGAGCTAAAAGAACTCTTACTTTTTGTTTACCGTCCAAATCAGCCATAGAAGTATAATGCAAACTTTCTCCAACACCTAAATTAGATAGCATCGTAGCCGCATTACTTTCGGCATTCCAACCGTTCATTTCTTCAAAAATTAATTGAAGTTCTCCTATTTTTTCAGCATTTTCATCCGTGTAATTTTCGTAAAGTTTATCTATTTCAGACTTCACTTTAAATAAATCTTTATTACCCATTACAACAGTTTCCAATACCATAAAATCATCAAAAGCATTGTGATTTTGTTCTAAAACCGACATTCTTTTTCCTGGAGCTAAATGAACATGACCAGAAGTTGGATCTTGTTTTCCAGAAATTATTTTTAATAATGTTGACTTACCGGAGCCATTTGCACCTATAATCCCATAGCAATTACCTTGAACAAACTGAGTGTTTACTTCATCAAATAATATACGTTTACCAAATTGAACCGATAAATTAGAAACTGAAAGCATAGATTTTTATTTTATGAAATTTGGCGCAAAAATAACTATTTAAGTCAAATTAGCGCATTTAAAAAAATTTAATTTCTTTTAACTCGTTATTAACAAAATGATGGTCGGTAGGTTTTATTTTTGTTAAATGACTTATTATGTTCACATGACTAAAAATTTACTCTTTTTATGCATAATTTCACTAATCCTCTTTTCATGTAAAAACAAGGAGGTTGGCACTCCGCTGTTTACTTACGTGGGTGGAGAAATTGTGAACCCAATAGAAGATTATGTTATTTTTTATAAAGATGAACAATTTTTAGATAGCGTTAAACTTGACGCTAATAATTTTTTTATATACAAAGCTAAAAACATAGAAGAGGGTATTTATTCATTTAGACATAAGGAATATCAAGTCTTTTACTTAAAACCATCAGACAGTTTAATGTTTCGAGTAAATACCCTAGATTTTGACGAATCTCTTTACTTTACGGGAATTGGTGCAGAAAGAAATAATTTTTTAATGGAAATGTTTTTGCATAATGAAGAAGAAATTGAATTAATGCCCAAACTTTATAAGTTAGCACCTGTAAATTTTGAACAAAAACTAGATTCCCTGAGAAACACAAGATTGTTAGTATATAAGGAATTTGCTTTAAAAAATAAACCCGATGACAAATTTAAAGAAATCGCAAAAGCAAGTATTAATTATGATTACTATTCAAAAAAAGAAATTTATATAAACGCAAACGAACGTAAAAAAGAGTCAGATAGTTATTTTGAAATTCCTGACAACTTTTATTCCCACAGAGATTCTATTGATTTTGGAAGTAAATCACTAAGGTCATATTTCCCATATTATCGCTTTTTATTCAGGTATTTTGATAATTTAGCTTTAAAACCTACAGTTGAAACTGACTATTATTTACGTAATTCAGTTGATCATAATTATCATAAAATTAAATTAATAGATCAATTTGTAACTAACGATTCTTTAAAAAATAGCATGGTAATGAGTATTGCTGGAAGGTATTTATTAAGTTCTAATGAACTTAATAGTCAGGAAAAAATACTTAATATTTTTCTAGAGACTAATTCAAACAAAAAACATCATAATGACATAAAAAATCTTGCTAATGCCTCCATGAAATTAACCTCTGGAAATAAAATATCAAACCATCCCTTAATTACTACAGAAAAGACGATTAAAGATTTACAATCTATAATTAAAAAGCCATCAGTATTATATTTCTGGTCTGAAAAATCAATGAATCACAGTAAGGACATACACTATCGAATTTCTGAATTAAATTCAAAATTTCCTGAATATGATTTTATTGGCATTAATACCGATTCTAATTTTAATGATTGGATTTCGATTATAAATAAATTTGGATATAATAAGGGTAAAGAATTTCAATTCGAAAATTCTTCCAAAGCTGAAAAAGAATTGGTTATTTATACGATTAATAAAGCTATTATTGTTGATAAAACTGGAATCATTATTAATGGAAATTCCAACCTCTTTAATATTAATATTGAAGAAATTCTTTTGGGATACTTAAACCAATAAAATTCTAGAATTAATTTCCTTTTTTATAATCTGCCAAAAATTTAGCCAAACCGATATCTGTTAAGGGATGATTTAACAGCCCTTCAATTGAAGATAATGGACCAGTAATGACATCAGCTCCAAGTTTTGCGCAATCTATCACATGCATGGTATGTCTTACAGAAGCAGCTAAAATTTGAGTTTCAAAACCATAGTTATCGTAAATCAACCGTATTTCTGCAATTAAATTTAATCCATCAGTTGAAATATCATCCAATCTTCCAATAAAAGGAGATACATATGTTGCTCCAGCTTTTGCAGCCAATAGGGCTTGTCCTGGAGAAAACACTAAAGTAACATTGGTTCTAATCCCTTTATCAGAGAAATATTTTGCAGCTTTAACGCCTTCTTTAATCATTGGTAATTTTACTACGATCTGCTCATGAAGATTTGCCAATTCTTCGCCTTCTTTTATCATTCCGTCAAAATCGGTAGCAATAACCTCTGCAGAAACATCTCCGTCAACTATATTACAAATAGCAACGTAATGCTTTAATATATTTTCACGACCTGTAATACCTTCCTTAGCCATTAACGATGGGTTGGTAGTTACACCATCTAAAACACCTAGGTTTTGAGCATCGCGTATTTGATTTAGGTTAGCAGTATCAACAAAAAATTTCATAAAATTGGATTTAATTAGTAAAAGCCTATGTATTATTTTTAGCAAAAATACATAAGTAATAAAGGTGATGAAACTTTTAATATAAAAAGTTACTAATTACTAATGTTAATAAAAACAAAAATAATTTTTACTTCAATTTATAATGCTTCATTAACATTTTTTCATACCAGTTACTGGGTAAAATTCGTTTTAATACAATAGAAAATTTTTGAAGTAAGCTCCCTTCTTTATAACGAACGCGAGGTACATTTTTATTAATTACTTTTAAAATTACATGAGCTAATTCCATTGGGTTACTCCCTTGGTTTACATGGGTATTCATAATATCCAAGGTATTGTTATATGCTTCTTTATAAGGAGAGTGCTCTAAAACTGGAGCATGATATCTTCCAGCAGCTATATTAGTTGCAAAATCTCCTGGAGCAATATTAGTCATCTTAATACCAAATTGTTTAACCTCTATTCTAAATGCTTCTGCTGTAATTTCTAATGCAGCTTTGGTTGCAGAATAAATACCACGATAAGGCAAACCCATATATCCAGCAATGGAAGTAACATTAATAATCAAACCACCTTTTTGCTTACGCATTTGAGGTAGTACCGATTTTATTACATTTATTGGCCCATGAAGATTAATATCAAAAGCCTTTTTAATTTCTAATTCGGGAGTTTCTTCAATAGGACCTGTTATACCAACTCCTGCATTATTAACAACGATATCTAACCGCTGCTCTTTATTAATGATAGTGGCAATGACCTCTTTAATAGAATTAGGATCGGTAACTTCCATTTTTAAAAGAGGAAAAGAAACATCATTACTATATTTTTCAGGATTTCTACTAGTACCATATACTATAAATCCGTTTTCGG
>Ga0315320_10000905_pt1 | contig 24268 bp, 28 predicted proteins | sample M140m21515metaG_FD_203458 | JGI IMG/M metagenome (GOLD analysis project Ga0315320, IMG submission 203458) | Ammonia-oxidizing marine archaeal communities from Monterey Bay, California, United States - M1 40m 21515 | ecosystem: Environmental > Aquatic > Marine > Coastal | place: USA: California... | reverse complement strand
TATGGTAGGTCTAGCGATCTAGCGATGAACATCGCGATGAAAGGAAAAGAATTACGTAGAGACATAGAACATAGTTTTGTGGGTGCTCTTCAAGCTGGTACTGCTGGTAACGGCACAACTGCTCGTCAGTTGAAGTCTGCCCAGAACCAGATCGATGCAAGCACTACTAGCACTGCTGGTTCTAACCGTGCGTTTACCGAAACTCTGCTTTTAGGCACATTGCAAGATGTGTACGAAGCTGGTGGCGATCCTAATCAGGTTCAGGTCACTCCATCTCACTCAGTAACAGTTGCGAACTTTGCAGCTTCTGCTGGTCGTGAGCGTGATTTCGGCACTGGTAAGACTATCGTGCAAGCGGTCGATTTATACGTGAGTCCGTTCGGTCAAGTTTCTATTGTCCCTAATAGATTTCTCCAAAATAACACGGCTCTAGTTTTGGACACAGAGTATTGGTCACGTGCCGTACTGCGTCCTGTGCAGACCATCAACCTTGCAAAAACTGGTGACTCTGAGAAGCGTCAAATGCTTACAGAACTCACTCTTGTTTGTGAGAACAGTAAAGCCTCTGGCCTTATTGAAGCACTAACTGCTTAAACCCTATGAGGGCAGCCCTTCGGGGCTGTCCCTCTTTTATATCTGAGGTTCTCCATGTCCGACATGCTGCACGAACAAATCATTCACGATGAGCAAGAAGACAAGCTGATCGTCTCTCACAGCCAAGACGTTAGCCCAATCTTAGAAGCCAACAAGATTGCTAGAGAGCAAGCTGAAGGTAGGCGAATGGGTGAGATGCAGCGAGTAGCAAGCATTCCAGCAGTTGTTGCTATGGAGTGGATGAAGGAGGGCATCAATGTGATGTCTCCGAATGCCGATGACGTTAAGCGTCTCAAGAAAAAACTTAACTCACCAGAATATGCATACCTACGCACAGGCGGTGGCAGATTATGAGCTTGAACACCTACAGTGGCCTCAAAGCCTCAATCGCTAACTGGTTAAACAGAGAAGATATAGCCAACGAGATACCTGACTTTATTTCTCTAGCTGAATCGAGAATAGCTCATGAGGTTCGTTTACCGACCCTTGAAAAAAAGGTTCTCATCTCTCTGGATACTGAGGGATACACAACAATCCCCGTTGATTTTTTAGAAGCAAAAGATGTCTTCTTTAACGACAAACCGCTAGAACGAAGAAGCCTAGCAGAGATCAAGTCATACGAACCCTATTCGGGCATACCCATCTACTTTGCGAGAGAAGTTGGGAAGCTCACCTTTTTCCCCAAACCAACTATGGGGGCAACTGACAAATTAGAGATGATCTACTACCAACAGGTAGCTTCTTTGTCAGATTCAGCACCAACAAATGTGCTCTTGTCCACCGTGCCAGAGCTTTACCTGTACGGCTCACTTGTAGAAGCGGCTAACTTCTTAGGCTCAGACAGCAGCCAGTGGGAGATGAATTACCAAACAGCCTACAACCGCATCGTGCAGCACTCACGCGATTCCGAAGGGTCGGGATCTACAGTACAAATTGCTAATGGGTATTAATGGATGGCTAGTTTTTACGCGAATATAAGTAGTACAACGACTCAAGAAACTGCCGAAGCAGATGCACTAGCGTCTAAAAATGCAGCGGCACAAAGTGAGGCTAACGCTGCCACTTCCGCAGCGGCTGCTGCTACTTCTGAGACTAACGCTGCAGCGAGTGCCACCAACGCTGCCAGCACAGCAGCATCAATTTCTGGTGACGCTGCGTCAGCAACAGCGAGTGCGGCTGCTGCACTGCTTTCTAAAAACGCAGCAGAGACAGCAGAGGTAAATTCGGCTTCGTCAGCGACAGGTTCAGCCTCAAGTGCTTCGTCTGCCACTACGTCTGCGGCCACTGCGACAACAAAAGCTAATGAAGCCTCTACGTCTGCATCGACAGCTTCTACAAAAGCATCTGAAGCGGCCACATCTGCCACCAATGCGGCATCTTCTGAGTCCAATGCAGCCTCAAGCGCGAACTCTGCATCGACTTCTCAAACAAATTCAGCTTCTAGTGCTTCGTCTGCGTCTGGTTCGGCTGCAACTGCGACAACGAAAGCGGGAGAAGCCGCTACTTCGGCAACAGATGCCGCAACGCAAGCTACGAATGCCGCATCCAGCGCCTCTTCAGCATCTACATCGGCAGCGACCGCCACGACTAAGGCTGGTGAAGCCTCTACATCGGCATCTAACGCATCAAGCAGCGCATCGTCAGCCACAACCGCTCAGTCAGCCGCAGAAGCGGCAAGAGATGCTGCGTTGGCTGCGTTTGATTCATTCGATGATCGGTATTTGGGACAAAAAGCGTCAAATCCGTCCACTGATAACGATTCAAACGCGCTGGTTGCAGGAACTCTTTACTTCAATACCACGACAGATGAGATGAAAGTCTATGACGGTAGCGCATGGCTAAACGCATACGCTTCTCTATCTGGTGCGTTGATAGCAACTGGCAATTTGTCTGATCTAAACAGCGTAAGCACAGCCAGAACTAATTTAGGTCTTGGCACTGCCGCGACAACGGACGCAAGTGCATACGCCACCGCAGCACAAGCTGATCAGACGGTTTCAATCACTGGCGCGGGTACAACTACTGTTTCAGGTACATACCCTAACTTCACCGTTACGGGATTAGGCACAACGTACACAGCGGGTTCGGGTCTATCCCTAACTGGATCTGAATTTGCGAACACTGCCCCTGATCAGACTGTCACGTTGGCAGGTGCGGGAGCTACTAGCGTCTCTGGTACTTACCCCAACTTCACTATAACGAGTACCGACACTGTCTATTCGTTACCGTCTAATGTTGGAACACAATCTGTTGTCACGACAGCACCAACGAGTGCCAGTGGCTTTGCTAACGGACATGTCTGGTATGTAGTTTAAGAGGCCGCTATGACTATTAAAGTTAACGACAGCGGTACTCTCAAAGAACCCACCCAGATCTTTGTAAAGGGAGATCAGGGGACGCTTTATGGCGTTAACTATGTTGTAGCTAACAACAACGGTACGTTAGGCACTGTCTGGAATGCGGTTTATACGACCAGCCGCGACACCTCGACAGCATTCTCCACGACCACCTCGTTTAACACCACGACCACGTACACAACTACGTTCGCCACAGGTACGTCTCGCGCTACTACGACTAGCTATACCACCTCGTACAACACGAGCCGTGCTACTGGAACATCGAGATCCACTACCACCTCGTATAACACTAGCCGTGGGACTTCTCACAGCACTACTACTTCGTTTAACACTAGCCGTGCAACAGGGACAAGCAAGAGCACGACTACAAGTTGGACTACCACCTACGGGACTAGTCGCGGCACAAGTAAATCAACGACTACGAGCTGGACTACTACTTACGGTACGTCACGTGGAACATCTCGCGGAACAGCCAAAAGCACTAGTTGGACGACTAGCTGGACTACTTACTGGTCATCTACGACCCGTCAGCCTTCATCTGGAAGCTACTACACCGCAAACCAAACCTATTGGTGGCACAACGCTGCTAGCAGCAACGGTCACGTAATTAGATGGGGCAACTCCGCTATTACCAGTAGTGCTTCTGGCACTTCACAGACGGTCAGTGGTTGGACTTACTACAGAAGTACACTGCATTCATCAGATGGTTATGGTTCGTATCACAGAATCTACCGCCAAACGAGTAGCAGCCACTCCCGTGGAACGTCTCGCGGAACAAGTCGAAGCACTACTAAGACTACGAGCTGGACTACGTACTACAACACCTCGCGTGGCACTAGTAAGTCCACGACTACTAGTTGGACTACTTACTACAACACCTCGCGTGGAACGTCTAAATCAACGACTACATCGTTCAACACTACGACTACGTTCGGTACGTCCAAGTCTACGAGTACGTCTTACACGACTACGTTTGGAACAAGTCACAGCACAACGACATCGTTTAACACGACCACTACGTTTGGAACATCGCATGGCACAAGTCACAGCACGACTACTGCGTTTAACACGGACACTACGCGATCTACTAGCCATGCAACTGGCACAAGCCGATCAACGACCACGAACCGCGACACATCAACCGTAGTCTACGAACGCCTGACATCTACTGGAAATCAGACTGAAGTCACCAGCGGAAGCGCACACAACGGTCGGTACTGGGATGGCTCTCAGTGGACGGAGGACTAATGGATATTAGAGAAATCAACGGGAAGCTGGAGAACGCTCTGGAAATAATTATGGAGCACTTCAGCGAAACAGAGGATCGAATCGCGGAACTCGAAGACGAAGTTCTAAGGTTAAGAGATGAGCTTGAACAAGTTAGCTGACAATGACGAGTTGGGTAACCCAGTTGCCCACTTTTTTAAGTCTGGAAACGTCTTACGTAGTAGAGACAACGACCAACTAATGCGTCTGAAGTCTCTAGTGCCAGAGAAGTGGATCAACGATACGAAAGTCGAATATGACGTTTGGTATGACTTCCCAAACGATCAACGAATCCACGGGTACGTGTACACAGACCTGTTAACTCAATTCCTGTATCTGCGAGTCGCAAGCAGCATGTGGGCGACTGACGCTATGAAAAGGGCTGCTGAGACAGACATTACCGAAGAAGGTGAGCAACTTTTCGCCAAGATAGCGAAAAACTGTGGAGATAAGTACCGACTGAGAAAAAAAGGGTTGGCACACGAATACGTCATTTTTCTCGCTGGCACGAACATTCTCGACAAGGTTACAGATTGGGAGAAAGTGGATGAGGCGGTAGCTCAAGGAGCGAAACTCAAGTGCCACCCCCTCACAGCCGCATCAGCGTATGAGCACTTAGTACACAAATATGGGGACGCAGTAATAGAGAAGAAAGCATCTGGTCATGAGCTGTTAGAGAGCGCCCAGATCATTGGTTGCTGCGACAACTCCGAAATGGGGATCGCGGGGTTAGCCAGCGGCAAGACCGTTCATAGGTTCGGTAAAGAAGACCAGTGGTGTACATACAGTGCGATCTACAGAGCCTTATTGGATAGGGGTGAGCTAAACCCCGAACGACTGAAGGCGATTTTGTCCTGTAAAGATTCAGGACTTATCCCTGTAAGTGTCGATTCTCCCGTGGAACGGATAAATCGGTTCTTCATCCAATACGGTCAGGAGGAACATGTTGCGCCTAGAAATTTTAGTGGTCGAGTGCAATCAGTTAACCGCGCTTACGGTTAATAGCATTCGACAAAACATGCCTGAGTGGGATTACAAAGTAGTGCCGTTTAAGGACGGGTTCATTCCGACCGCACTGCGACACGCTAACGATCTTTGTTTGGTGGTGAAGAGCGGGGTCATTTTAGACATCAAAGACGGAGATGTGCCAAGCCGTGAGCTACTTGAGCAGTACGACATATGTGTAAGCAGGGACGGTGTGTTTACAGACAACAGGGCGAACAAGCATGTGTATGGGTTGATCGGTAGCAAGCTCAACGAAAAGTCTATGGACTTGTCGTGTTTTTGCATAAATCCAAAGCGCTGGGTGAGAACGCCAGACACAGATGCGGGTGTTTTGGCGCGGGTAAAACGATTGCGTATGCCGCGACATATGAACCACAAATGCGATCCGATTGTGGCTAAGGCGATTAGTGCAAAGGTCGCAATGGACTACGGAATGCTAGGCGAACAGGCATCCGTTATGAATTACATCCCAGTGTATGAACGGGGTACGGCAAACGGAAATGAAATGTTCGCATATAGATTAGAGGCGGCTATAGGACTGACTGACGGGATGCCAGAGATGGACAAACAAAGGGTCGAGTCGGTAGCCAATAAAACATTAGAACGTGCAGCAAAACTCCGAAAGGGGTTAGCTAAAAATCTTCCATTAGGAGTTACAACATGAACATCGATTACGCAATGAGCCTACAAAATGTTTGGGCTATCGATAACCAAGACCCCCATCAAGACGTAGTTAAAAAAGTAAGTTGGGTTGTTGAGTTTTTCGACACGAACAACCCCGATATAAAAAGCACTGGCGGGGTGGAAAGCTACCTTGATACGGACTCAATTTCTGCCGATACATTTACGCCATACGAAAACGTCACTCAGACACAAATTTTGCAGTGGGCATTAGACGCTGAAGGCGGGACGGCTTTTCTTGATCAATTGCTGGAAGGTGGACACGCAGCAAACTTAGAGAAACAGATCCAAGACGCTTCCTACACCTACAAGGACGTTGCTTTACTACCAGAGGCTTAAACATGATAAAGCTGAGTAAAAGCACCTCTGGGTTTCTTCGGCCTAATCCGCTTCAGGGTGTAGATATCCCTGAGTGGGCTTCCGTGCGTGAGTTTGCCAAGTGGTGGTGCGACAACGGATCGCCAATAGCGCCCCCCGTGGAGACTGTGTATCTGAGCGATGATGCTACTTCTTTTTGTCTGTTTAGGAGTGGGCAGTTCCAAGTTGAGCTGTACCTGATACACCCGTCTCCAAATTTACCGCAACACGGGCATCCAGATGTTGAGGTCATAAAGATGCGCCTAGACACTTATGCTTCTAGTCAGGGAAAAGTTATGCAGACGAGTCATGAGGAGGCATCTAACACGCTGCTTCAGGGGCAGACGCATGGGGCGGGAATTAATTTCAAAGAGAAAGGGGGGTTAGACCAAGGGTTTGGTCTGCTTGCGTTTCAGAAATGGAAGGACGGGCTAAAGCCAACAACTGTTGCAGCTCGTTGGAAAGGTCAGACTGTTGGATCAAAGCAAGAAGCCTTAATCCGAAAACACACACCCAAAGCGCTAGTCCAAAACGGCTATGCAGACACCACAGGAGCACCCTGATGTATTTATCAAAGAAACATAAATTGCTCTTTATTGCCGTACCTAGAACAGCATCAAACTCTGTTCAAGAGGCGATAAAGAGTTCGGACATCGCAGATCCCACCGATGTCGTTTACTCGCTATCCCCAGATCACCCCAACCATATTGATAATTATCATATGCGCCCCTCCACGTTGGTGGAGAACGGATTAATTACAGATGAGGGTTTGTCTGAGTACACAGCCTTCGGATTTGTGCGTGAGCCTCTGGAAAGGTGGGTGTCTAGTATCTTTTTAGCTAGAAGCATGGGGATGATGCGTCAAGATATAGATCCACTTGATTTGATCGTTCGTTTAGCGAGATCGGAAGTCCCAAGACCTTTCGCTGGTAAAGACAGCAAACTCAGTCAACCAAACTACAAGCCGTTTCACTATAAAAACTTCTTTTTTCACGGTGATAAGCAAGTTGTAGATGCGTACCGATGGGAGGACTTTGAAGCCGTTACGAACCGAATACTCAGTGAAAAACTTGGGTCGGATTATAAAGGCACATTCCCTCACATAAATATGAACCCAGATGGCACACCAGATGAGTTCAAAGCGCCAGTAGAAAGTTGGCTACCCTCAGATTGCTACGAAAAGATGAAAGCGTACTTTGCTGAAGAAACAGCCTTTTACGAGTCAGTTGATTTCTTTAGTGAGTGAATTTTACGCAGAGAAGGAATGGCCTTCTCTACCAGACGCTCTAGTTTCGTCTTTGACTGAGTGGGGTTTGTCTGCAGATAGAGCAGTCCCCGCTAAAGGAAAACCACAATTTTCGTTACTGAAAGCCCCGTGGTATCTGAGAGAGTGGGTTAGCCAAAATGTGCCTATCGACATAGACGAGGGTTGGATGGTTACGCTTCAGCGTTTCAACACTGAGAAAGCGGATTTTCATATCGATTTACTGCGAGATTGGTCATACAACTGTCTACTTCATGGCGAATCTGGTGTTACGGAGTTTAAACCTAGCTATCAAAGTGAAGAGATAATAAGAGTGAAGTACAAAAAAAACAGGTGGTATTACCACAATTCGGCAGTACCTCACGCTGTGCATAGCATCCCCACGGTGCGGGTGGCGGTGACGATGTTTAAGTTCTTACCAAGGAGGCTTAGTGAGAATGAAGCATTTAACGGTACAGCCCCTCTGTTGGCAGCGGAATACGAGAAAGATCCTTACTTTTATTATGTCTAGGGGATTTTTGGATATATAAACAACTTACGGTAGAATATACAGCCATGAGGTGTAGTCATTGATACTAGTCAAGTTGGACAATCGGGCGAATATCTAGCCGCCTGTGTGCTACAACGCCATTTTCAGGCGATAGCCTTTCCTCACATTCCCACAGCATACGATCTCTTAGCGCACCACAAATCCGGTGAATTTCTAAAGTGCCAAGTAAAAACGGCAGCCAAGATCAAAGAAATTAACGGATCAAAATACTGGGCGTTCAAAACCAAGAAAGAGTCAGGTGCATACGGGATCAGCGAGGTAGATTTCTTTGCACTAGTCGTTTTACCGAAACGAGCGGTCTTTTTTCTAAGCAACGAAGATGCCACTGGCACTTGCTACATCAAAGAGTCAGACGCAACACCCGAAAGGGAGCTGGAAACACTGCACGATGTACTGGGTCAATATCTATGAGTGAGTTTAAGTATTTTTCAAAGGAAGATTTCGACTGCCAAGAGTCAGGCGAAAACCGCATGGAAGACGATTTTATTCATGAGTTAGACAAGCTCAGAGAGCGTTGCGGGTGGCCTTTCTATGTGACAAGCGGATACCGCGACCCCAGCCACAGCGCTGAGAGAAACAAGCCCAACGGTGGAGGCACACACACGATGGGAATCGCAGCAGACATAAAAGTAACAAACGGGAAGCAGAGAAACGAGATTGTAAAACACGCTATGGCTATGGGTTCTTTCAACGGCATAGGCATTGCACGTTCCTTCGTCCACGTGGATATGCGTGAAGACACGCCCGTACTGTGGACATACTAAAAGGTAAAAAGATGACTGAAGAAACGAAGCAAGCTGTTGATGTTTTAGCGGCCAGTACCGGAGTTGCCAGTTTAGTTGCTTGGCTTCCTCCAATAGCCTCCCTCCTAACCATCATATGGCTTGGCCTCAGAATCTGGGAGTCACCGACAATCCAGAACCTGTTTGGTAAAAAGCAATGAACATTTTAGGTGGATTGTTTGGCGCTGTAACAAACCTTGGCTCAACGTGGCTTAAAAACAAAGCCGCAGAGAAGCAAGCCAAGCACGAAGCAAAAATGAACGTAATTCAGAACGATGCAGATTGGGAAGCGAAGATGGCAGACGCTTCGGCATCAAGCTGGAAAGACGAATTCTTCAGTCTGGTGCTCAGTACGCCCCTGTTCTTTATTGGTTATGCAATTGTGGTGGATGACATGACCATAATACATAGGGTTGAGCAAGCGTTTGCTGCGCTCAATAACCTCCCAGATTGGTATCAATATTTATTGTTTATCGCAGTGTCAGCCAGTTTCGGCATAAAGGGCGCTGACAAAGTTATGAACATGAGGAAAAAGTAAATGGCTTTAGAAAGCACGACTTACATTAGCGGCCTTGTTGCTTCCAACCCCACCAGCTCAGACAATATCGGTGAGGGTGATAATCACATCAGGCTTATTAAATCTAGCCTCCTTGCAACCTTCCCTTCGATCACCGGAGCGGTTAACGCCACACATGGTCAGATAAACTCCGCTGTCACAGCAGCAAATGCTGCAACCGTATCTAACACTGCGGATAAGATAGTTCTCCGCGATTCTTCTGGTAGTTTTTCAGCCGGTACAATCAGCGCAGCGCTTACGGGTAACGTGACAGGTGATTTGACAGGCAACGTCACAGGTAACGTCACGGGCAACGTCACTGGTAATGTGACGGGTGATTTAACGGGCGATGTAACGGGAGACGTTACAGGTAATCTCACAGGTAATGTGACGGGGAACGCTTCAACCTCTAGCAGTACGTCAGGCAACGCTGCTACAGCGACTAAGTTGGCAACAGCGAGAACCATTGGTCTTTCTGGAGACGTTACAGGTTCGGCCTCTTTTGACGGTTCGGGTAACGCAACAATCAGCGCAACTGTCGGAAATAATTCTCACAACCACACAATCGCCAATGTCACCGGTCTGCAAGCCGCGCTGGACAGCAAGCTCACTTCAGCAGGGACTGTGCAATCTGCTGCAAAGTGGACTACTGCGAGAACTCTTACTTTAAGTGGTGACGCGAGTGGTAGCGTAACTATGGACGGTAGCGCGAATAAAACTCTGTCTGTCAGTGTTAATGACGACTCACACAACCACACGATCAGTAACGTGGACGGTTTACAGACTGCACTAAACGGCAAGTTAGGCTCATCCAGCACTGCTGCTAACTCAACGAAATGGAACACATACAAGCTATCTACAAGTGCCACTGGCGCAAGCTCAGACACCATATATTTTAGGACATAGAAATTGACTATCTATATCGGAGGAAACCGTGTAGCCGATGTAAAGATCGGTAGCCAACAGGTGAACACCGTTTGGGTTGGCGGCAACAAAGTATGGGACAGAATAGTTGACACCCAGACCGTTACTGTTGGCTATAAATATATTTATATGCTCGGAACATATGCTGGGTATTCATCTGGTGGAGGTGTTAATTGGACGGGCGCGTTTGGGTCGATCTCAGATGGAACGGCTGATTGGGCTGGCGGTGCTCAGATCGATGAGCTTTACAGATCGCCTCTTGGCGGTTGGGTGCTGACAGTTCGAGGCGCTCACCCCAACTCAGGTTTCTCGAAAGTGACTATTCAGGGAGTGGATTATCAAAGATCGTCTGCCACCTACTCACAACAGATCGGATCTTCCGGTCAAATTGAAGGGACATATTGGGTTTTCCCAACAGGCACACCCTTTAATGTTACTGGCAATGTCGATGTGGTGTTTACATCATGACTTTTATACCTCTACGAAACATAGGCAGTGGCGGCATAGTAACTGATCAAGACCCTTACGATCTTGAGCTGACTCAGTTCCCCAACGGTAATAATGTTTCGTTCCACGATGGCCGCATTGGTAAAACGCTAGGCCACACCATCAATCAATCGCTCTCTTTCCAGCCCACACACGTGCAAGGTTGGAGGTTTGAGGGTGGCGATACAGTTGTTATTGGATCACTGCAAAAGCTCTATAGGTATGACGGTGGCACACTGACAAACGTAACAAAGACCAGCGATGCTACAAACTACAGCAACGCTCCCCGCTGGCAGTCGGAGCAGTTAGGTACTGCGATGATGTTTAACAACGGGGCGCAAGTGCCGCAATATATGTTGCCCACGGGGTCGCGTTTTGCAGACTTACCCGCTTGGCCTTCAGGCGTTATAACTCAGTGTCTCAAACCTTATAAGTCGTTTCTCGTTATGGCCGGCTACGAGGCTAGTAGTGCCAAACACCCCTACACGGTGAGATGGTCTGATGAGTATGAACCAACTGGCGTACCCCAAGACTACGACATAGGCAGCACTACAAACCTCGCTGGTGAAAACGTGCTCTCTGGTAACAACGGGGCGTTGGTTGACCAGCTCACCTTAAACAATAGCCAAATCATATATGCGGAACGTGGCGTTTTTGCGATGGATTTCATTGGCGCTCCGCTAGTATTTAGTTTCAGGGAGCTGTTTAGCGATGATGGCATTCTGAACCGTGGAGCTGTTGCGAGTTTTCCTAACGGCCACCTAGTGGTTGGTAACAACGACATATATGTTCACGATGGCAACCAGAAGCAAAGCATCGTAGACAAAAGAGTGAGAAAGACATTCTTTAATGCAGTTGCCGACAAGCGTAGCGTTTTCTGCCAAACCTTAAATGAAAAGTCAGAAATTTGGATTTGTTACGCTGACAGTGACGCTGCTGATTTCCAGACGGCAAACAGGGCTTTGGTCTACAACTGGTCGCAGAACGCTTTCACATTTATTGATTTACCAAATGTAAGGGCGCTAACTCTAAGCGAGAAGTTAGACGCTTCCGGTGGCTACGATGACGCTACCCAAACGTGGGCAGAGACATCTGAATACTGGTCGAGTGTGTCTGCGTCTCTGGACGCTAGTGCGCTAAGTTTATTTGGCGCAGGGTACGGTGCAAATAAGTTGTACCTGATGAACGACAGTCACGGTGCAGCGGGATCAAACATAAACGCATACTTAGAGGCTACGAAGCTAGATCTGGACACCGTACTAGGTACAGCCACTAACACCATTAAACAGATCAATGGAATATATCCGCAGATCGAAGGGCAAGGAACACTGAACATATCTGTTGGAGTGTCTAGTTCGCCACAGGATGGGGTTACGTGGAAAGCTACAAAGACGTATAATATAGAGACTGATCACAAGATAGATTTAAGAGCTTCAGGTAGGTATTTCGCGCTTCGCATAGAAAGCACAAGCGATCAAAACTACTGGAGACTCACTGGCCTTGATATCGATCTCAAAGAGGTCGCAAGTCGATGAGCTACAACCCCTCCAGCTCATCAGCTTCAACTATTTCGGATTTGCGAAATTGGATTAGCAACGAACTCGTCAGAGTTTCAAACGCCTTCTCCACACAGTCGCAAACAACCCAACTTCCCGTTCTAACCGTTGCCCCTGCAAAGCCGCAAATCGGACAAGTCGTTTTTGCAGATGGCACTAACTGGAATCCAAGCTCTGGGCGTGGTCTGTATTACTACGATTCTAGCGGCTGGGTTCACATTGCATAGGTAATAAATTATGGGCTTATTTAGTTTTGGTGGCTCTAAATCCAAAAGCAGCTCCAATAGCAACTCACGAACATTTGTAGATCCCAATCAAGCTCCCTATCGTCAGGATCTGATGCGGCAAGCCTCACAGCTAAACGCAGAAGGTATGCCTGTTGAGGGTGTTGCCGGAATCAACCCAAGGCTGGGGAGTGCATTAGGTCAGGCGAACCGCCTTGGCAACATGCAAGCGCGTGGCGGTGCGAACTTGATGGCTAACGGTGCGGGGCAGACCCGTGGCACAGGCATGGCGCTCAACTACGCAAATCAAGCGATGGGTGGCAACGCTCTGGGCGGTATAGGTACAGCTATCGGCACTGGCTTAAACTACGCAGGGAGAACAGCAAGCGCGAATGCTGCACTGGGTGGTGGCGTTAACTCTGGCATGGCTAACAACATGGCTACGTCAGCCAGCTTAATGAACTCAGCACAGAATATGGGGGCTAACTTAAACCAAGCTAGAGGCATTGGCGGGTTAGCTGCATCCTCTGGCGCTGCACAAAACGCTGGTTTCAACCAAAACAATCTTGGCAACTACATCAACAACGATGTGTTGCAAGGTCAGATAAACGCATCTACCAGAGACATATTCAGAGATCTAAACGAAAATCAGATGACGGGTATTGCGTCACAGGCGGCTGGCACTGGTAACTCTGGCTCTAGTCGAGCTGGCGTTATGGCTGGTATTGCACAGCGCGGTGCTAATGACAGGGCTGCTGACGTATCTGCACAGATGCGCGGTCAGGCGTACAACACAGCACTTGGTATCGAAGCTAATCGTGCTAATCAAAACGCATCTATGCAGCAGCAAACGAACTTGGCAAATCAGAATGCTCTCAACAGTATGATGTCTCAGGGAGTGGGTGTTGCAGCTCAAACAGCTTCTGAGAATGCCGGATTCAATCAAGCGGCAAACCAAACCAACGCAGCAGCACAGAACCAGTTGCGAGGGCAGGGCTACCAGATTGGTGCTAACCAGATAGATTCAAACTTGAATCGACAACAGCAAACTAACCTGTCAAACCAAGGTGCTTATAACTCCGCTCTGGCTACTGGAGCGAATCTTGGTGCGGGTCAATACAACACAAACTTGCAGAATCAACAGTTTGGTGCATCGATGGCTCAAGACATTGGTCGTCAGGGTGTCAGCAACATGATGCAGGGGCAAGCGATGGCTAACACCGGAGTCGGGCTTAGTCAGGGTTCTGGTCAGTATCTGCGCGACTATGAGCAGCAGCTTCTGAACAACCAATACCAGAGACAGATGTCTCCGTTCAACTCACTCAACTTCTACAACCAGATTGTCGGAGCGCCAAACAACTTGAGCAACGCCTCTGCAAGCTCAAAAGGTAGTTCTAAGTCAATCAGCATGGGCTTCGGTGGAGGATAAGTTAGATGCCAATATTTAATGATCAGGGCGCGTTAGAAGACGGGCAAGAATTCAGATCTGCGAGGGAGGGCGCTCTTATACGGGCAGAGGACTATGTAAATAGTCAGCCTTACTTCGCACCTCAAAACGATAGAGAGAAAATTCGCTTTGACCGGACAATGACTCCGGTCATGCAGGATGGTGTCCATCAAGTAAACGAAGCTAACCAACCTCTGTATATGACACCGGAACGAGAGGTGTTCCTTCAGAACGAAAAATACTTAGATGCGATTCAGGCAAAAGAAGACTCAGATTTTGAAAGACGAGTGAGCAACCCGTTCTTTAAAGTTCAAGACTTTGCCGCTGATGTATTTAGAAACACTGTCGGGTTGCCAATTAATCTAATTACTGGCGACAACGGCTTCCACGTAGATCCAAGTGAGTCTGCGGTGGAAGGCTATAAGGGTCGGCTTATGGAGCTAGATCAACTCCGTGTTGCGAACCATAAAATGTTTATCAATGGTCGAGACACGAGAGCTAACGCATTTGCCGGAGCTGTGACTAAAACTATAGGTGGCACTCAAAACACCGCAGACGGTGTGGCTGTGGTAGTGCAAAGACCAGACGGAACTATCAGTTCAGAATATGTTCCGGCTCCAGACGGTAGTGGTGAACCCTTGCGAACCCAACGCTTTGAGACAGTTCAATTGGGCAACGGTGTGACCGCAGTCATCGACAGGCAAGACCCAACTCAGCCAATTCGCTACTTAAACTCTGTGGACGATATAGCTGAAGGCGCTTCTACGATTGCCGAACAAACGGCAGTCGGTGGAGCGAGGGGTGAGGCTATAGGTGATGCACAGGTTAATCTGCGAAGCGTTGTTGACGGGGCTAACCAAGTTATCACCACGGTTAACAAGATACGAAACCACCCAGCTCTTGATGCCGTCTTCAACAATTGGATGGGCGGGTTGAACCCGAAACTGTTCGCGGCTAACACACCAGAAAGAGACTTAGCTGAATTGCTAGAACAGGCGACAGGTACTGTGTTCCTGCAAGGCTTTAAGGCAGTTAAAGGTGGCGGTCAGATTACCGAAATCGAAGGCCAAAAAGCAGAAGTCTCCTTGGCTAACTTGGATAAAGCACAAACGAAGGGTCAGTTCATGAACGGCCTTGAGGAGTTCTTGGGCGTAGTTGTTAGAGGCGCGAAAGATGCGGAGCTAAAAGCAAGAGGCGACTTCACTTCAATACCTCAGCTAGACATTGAAGGCTCTGGTTTCGCACCAAGATCGACTGACATTAAAGGCGTGTACGAGACACCTAACGGTAACAGTTACGAAGTGGTGGAGTGATATGTCAGATAATCTGTTAATCAACGGAACAACCAAAATCAAAAAGCCGCAAGGCTTTGATGCTATGACTGCACAACAGCAGAGAGCCTACGTTGATGATGTCGCGGCTGACTTAGCGCAAAAGACTCAACAGCAGCAGCTCTCACCACAGCAGCAGATGGCTCAGATTGAGGCTTATGGTAGATATCTAGAGCAGCAAGACATCAATCAAGCTGTGCAAGACCAAAACCCTTTAACGCAGTTCTTAGCCAGCGCTGGTGTTCAGACGGGTAAGGTTGGGCTTGGCATCTGGGACAAGCTCCCGTTCACCGACAGCGAGGCCACGCAGGAAGGCGCAAGGCGAACTGAAATGGTGAACAACGCACTGGCGCAAGAGTCGCCCTACCTCAACATGGGGGGACGAATGACGGGCGGTGTTTTAGCTGCTGCTCCTTTGGCAATTGGACTATCTAAAGCTCCAATCTTAGGCGGGTTAGGTTTCCTTGGTCGTATGGCTACCTCTATGGGGTCTGGCGCGATTGAGGGCGCTGTCGAGATACCTTTCTCAGACGAGACAAGAACTTCAAACGCGATGATGGGCGCTGTAGCTGGTGCTGCGGCTGAACCTGTGTCCATCGTATTAAAGGAAACACTAAAAAGAATTCCCTTCGGTGCGCTAAACCCCCGTGCGAACGATCAAGTTGAATCTGAAATTAGAGCTGCACTGGAACAAGCGGGTTATGACTTTGACAATCTAAAACCTGACACCCAGCAAATTCTGAAAAGCATCAGCAACGCTGAAGATGTAGACGCTGCGATCCAAGAAGCAATGGAAACTGAATTCGGCTTCAAACTCTCTAAGGGTCAGTACACGCAGGACTTTGAGCAGATCGCTGCTGAAGAGGCGGCAGCGCGTCAATCCAAAGAAGCTGGCGACCGCATGAGAGATTTCAGGGATGAGCAAAATATAGACATCAATAACGCAGCCTTGGCGATGGCAGATGAGGCTGGTGGTACACGGGTGGCTGATCTTGAACAGATAGGCACTGTGTTGAAGGAAACTTTTGAAGGGTTCAAGGCGACAGACAAGGCCAACTACAAGGCTCTGTATGACGAAGCAAAGCAGTTTGCACAGAACAACAACATAGATATCCCTCTCTCCGCTGATGCTATATCCGAAGTCTTCTATCAGATGGCGCGTGACCACATGAACACCAACGGTGCGCTGCTGAAAGACATCGGCACAAAGCTGGCACGATCTGGAGTTCTAGATCCAGAAGATTTCAAGACTGATATGCCCTTCAACATACCGGACATGGACACTCAGCGATTGGGCGTAAGCAACAGTGAAGATTTCATTAAATATCTCAACAGTCTTTGGCAGCAGGGTGATGACCGTGGTAACTACATCCTCTCGCAAATAAAGAGTGCGATTGAAGAAAACGCAGACGCACAGTTAGCAGAAGCAATGAAGGCCGGTGGCGGTGGTAAAGCTGCTGATCAGTTCTTGAAGCAAGCACGGGCGGCTAGACAAGCCAACAGAGCCTACCGCGACCTCTGGTCGGCAAAGGATGTGCTTCAAGAGATAACGGGCTTCAAACCTAACACCAAAACACCGCTAAAAGATCCTTCTGAGATTATGAAGGCGATAATGAGATCGCCTGAGAACGCAGAGCGCGTTATCAAGCAGTTAGCGGAAAGGGGTGATGAAGCAGCTATCGCTGACATCAGAACCTTCACGTTAAAAGATATCTTCGACAAGGCCGTAAACCCAAACCAGCAAAGCAAGAGCGGTGTAGGTTTCTTCAGTGGGTCTAAGCTCACGACAGCGATCAAGAAAAACGATGCTGCTCTAAAGAAAGTCTTGTCACCAGAGCAATATCAAAAGCTAAGAGCCTTTGAGGTTGCTGTCGGCAAAGCCACTAAAAAGCCTGATGGCGCTGTTAACTATTCCGGTTCAGCGTACACGTGGATCGATAGCCTTTTCAGAATGCTGAAGGTGACTCCAGTGTTAAGTCCTTTGTCTGGCGTAGAAGCGTATGCCGCTGAAAAGACAATGAAAGAAGCACTGAAGAGTGGTCGAACGCCTGTCGATTACATCATGAAGTTTGACGACAGCCACATCAAATTGAACGCAGTCATGCGTCAGGTGATAGACCAATCAGTCTTTGAAGATAACTCCCAACTAGCAGAGTAAATAACATGAGCGCGTTTCTAAATTTCTTTTCTGACCTGTCGAAAAAGATGGGCAGAACCACACCCAGCCCCCTTGATCTCAAGATTGATGAGATGAACAAAAAGTACGGCACAAACGTGATCGACTTCATCTCCCAGCGCCCACCAGCTCAAGCAGCTCCTATGATCGACTCGTCAGCAATGATGGCGCAGACGAATGCAGCGGCTGGTGCAAACAACCCTGCCGCTGGCTTGTTACAACACAACGCCCAAGCCGCAGAGATGCCATCGATCCCTGCGATGTACGACCCAACTTCTAGCCTTGTCGGTGCGTTAGACGACAGTGAAGAACCTGCAACACTTGAGGACTTAGAAGAGTTCCAAAAGATGCAGCAGAACTATCGGGACGTAGAGGACAAGCAAGCCTTTTTACAAAACAGACAGCGGTCGCCATATCAACCATTTAACTTTTACGGGTAGTAGTTTATGGGTTCTGTGAAAATGGTGAAGGCGGCTCTTGATGCTGGAAGAGAAGCTAGAACTTACATACGAGAAAACATCGACCCAAGGTTTTTTAAACCGCGAGGTGGATCAACACCACGGAAGGCTGATGAGGTGTTGACACCTCAAGTGACAGACTTGGGAACTCAAGATGCTCCTCGCGTAGCGTTACAAGATCTAGAAGGCCGACCCTTTGTTACGACTATGTCTGACCGAACTAGAGCTGGTGCGGTTCTTGAAGGGATTGGCGATGTTGAACTGGCGCAGCCTGTAAACCTAACAGGCGGTCAGGGCTACATGCTTGAGAACGGTGAAGAGCTTTGGGCATCTGCGAAGAGTGTTACGCCTAAGATGGTGGCGGCTGGCAAACAAGCCAAGAAAGATGCGGGTGGTGTTGACCCTGTAATGATGAACTGGAGGATGTCTCCCTCCGGTGGCGACTTCGCGCACAAGACGGGTCAGACCATGCTTGTGTATAACTCCGCGAATATGCCAAAAACAACTAAACGCGCTATGGACGCAGATATAAAGAAGCTGATCCCTGATTGGCTTGGTGTCGATGATCCAAGAAGTGTGGCGCAGTATGGTCAGCAAAAAGACCGTGTTAGAAAAGCAGTGATCGATTTAATGGATAAGAAATACCGCGACCAAGGGGGACTCAGCCTACCTCAAGCGCGTATATCTGTTACTGACGTACCTCAGTTAAATGCTCAAGACTTAGGCTTTCAAAATGTCGGCATCATGGATGTCGAGCGCGGTGTCATACCTGACGGTGGTAATCCCACATACCCATCTGCTATTGCGGGTGAGGGGTTGGGGCGTTTAGATACAAACGCCACAGTCATAGACTTGATCCCAGAGTTGATGGATGGACGGGCATCTGTCCATGACGCTCGAAGAGCGTTAGAGATGAAACCGTATACGGGTGTCATTGACGACAAGATGCTTAAACGTCTGCAAGCTGCGGGTGTGAAAGTTAACAGCTTCCTCCCTTATATGATGACCGCTGGCGCTGCTGGGGGCATGTTGGCATCTCCAGAAGCTGACGCTGGCCTGTTCAGTGCAGCGGTGAAAGCTGCAAATTCCCTGTCTCGAAGCAAACCTGCTAACGCACAAGCCTTCTATAACGATCTCACCAAGGGTGGTGCTAAACCAAACGAGCTAGACGCGATTGGCTTCAAGGATCATTTCGGTGATCGCACCGACATTACGACCGGAGAAGTTCAGGACTTTATCAACAGCAATCAGATCAAGATCAAAGAGATTTTGCTAGGCGATACTCCTCAACTATCTGCGGATGAGATACTTGATTGGGCAAAAGACAACTTCCATAAAGGGCATGAGCTTTATCATGATGCTAGAACCGCTGGTGAAAGGTCAGGCGCTCTAACTTACATCGAAGACGTTTTCCGGCAGGAGAACGTAGGAAACGCCAAGTTTGGTGAATTCACGCTAGGTGGAGGATACAGCGGTAGTAATTATCGTGAGCTTCTAATGACGCTACCCAACGATAGGGCAGATGCGGCTAAAGAGGTGTCTAGCAAATATGATGAACTTATGGGTATGCGTCACGACATAGTTAATGCTCGAAATGCCATTGACCGTGATCAATTAACTGACAACCCGATGTTAGTAGGGGATGAGCTTAAAGCGCGTCAAGACGAACTCTGGGAACAACAAGCAGAGTTAGATGATGAGATGATGGCGGTGTGGGATCAGCTAGACAGTTTTGGCGATGAGACACGAGAGTTTGTAAACCCAGACCACTTTGACCATCCGAACATCTTAACGCACCTCCGTATGGTTGATCGGAAAGACACTGACGGCAGCAATGTTCTATTAATAGAGGAGCTGCAATCCGATTGGCATAAGTTCGGCAAAGAAGATGGTTACTTCGACCCGAAGGCGATGGACAAGTTAGAAAAAGAAATCGATGAATCCACCAACGCTGTCGAGAAGGCGCAGCAAGCTCGAAGAGAATTTGTTGAAGCGAACGGCTTTGATCCCAGCGCTGACGAACCAGATTGGGATTTATACAAACAATTAATGGAAACAAATGTCGGTAAGAGCCTGAAAGCTCAGTTAGATGATGCTGGCGCGAGACACGGTAACCTTCTTTCGATTCAGGATGAGCTTATTACGAAACAGCCTGACCAAGTTCCAGATGCACCGTTTAAAAATACGGACAAAACCACGTGGTATGACCTAGCCCTTAAAAGAGCAATCATAGAAGCGGCAGAAGGTGGGTATGACAAGCTGGCTTTAACCACTGGTAAACAACAATCAGACCGATACATGGGTACTGAAGGTTTGATACCACTGTACGATAAGACGTTCCGCAACAGGCTGGGTAAGTTGGGCAATCAGCCTGTCGGTCAAACTAAATTCGATAGAATGCAAGCTAATACAAAAAATCTAACTCCTGAAGAAGCGCAAGAGTACAAAGCTGTATCTCAAACATGGCCTCAGACAGCGGAATCTAAACAACGTCTAGCAGAGCTGGTAGAAAAGACAATGACCGACAGCGCTCACTCAATAGACGTAACCCCAGAACTAGTGGATCGTGTAAAGAAAGGCTTGCCACTATTTTCGCAGGGGGCTTTGACTGTGGGGGGTGGAGCTTTGCTTTCAGATCAAGCACAAAGTGCTACCAACGCTCCGCAAGAGGACGGTTTCTTGAAAGACACTGGCGATGTTCTTACCGAGGCCATGTCTAGTGTAAATAGAGGTGTGGTTGATGGGCTAAACTTCTTTACGGTAGACCAGATAAACGCAGTGCTTCAGTTGATGGATAGCGAGAAGCGTGTTCCCACCCTGTACGATGTCCCGTATGTAAAAGAAGCAACACATGGGAACTTTATGGATAAAGGTTTGCCCAGAGATATAGTTCGCTCAGGCTTCGAGATGTTTTCCCCGATCTAACTGTACCAATAGTGTACCATTTGCTCTAAGTGGTTGATTTATATAAACGATTGCTCAAGCCATCATGGGTGCTACGGAAAGCAATTTGTTATTTATCAATCACTTAACTCCATCATTCACTGTACCAAACTGCACCAAAAGCCTTGATTTATCACTGTTTCCCCATACACTGCACTTCATTGCTGTACCAAGGAGTGTACCAAGATGGGGGTTATACAAAAGCGTGGTGATAAGTATCGCGTCCTGATCCGCAAAAAGGGCGTGAAGCCTATATCAAAGACCTTTACCAAAAAAGCTGTAGCGCAGAAATGGATGATCAACACGGAGTCCGACATAGAGGCTGGCGAATTTAGACATGACGAGCAGAACTTCGGTGAGTTATGTAGACGCTATCTGGTAGAGATTGGTGGGGCGCGACAGTTCGGTAGAACTAAGACACACACCTTAGAGGCCATCAGGGAGCGTCTGGGGAGTTTTAAGCTCAAAGACCTAACAACGCCAGTTCTCACTAAATACGCCTTAGATAGATCTGTCGCGCCTTCCACGGTCATGCAGGATATGATCTACATTGGTGTGGTGCTTGATACCGCAGAGGCTATGTGGGATGCCCAGCCTAATATGACGGACTACAAGAACGCGATGAAGGTTCTAAAGCGTGAGGGAATAATCGCTGAATCGAACCACCGTGATCGCAGAGTGTCCGATGATGAGATGCGTATCATTGCAGAAACATGCAATGACTTTTTCCCAATGGCTGACCTTATGAGCTTTGCGGTACATACAGCCATGAGACGAGGTGAGCAGTTCGCCCTCCTGTGGGACGATATAGGAGATGAGGGTAGGTCTATCTTGGTCAGACAGCGCAAGCACCCTAAGAAAAAACGTAACGAGCGAGTCCCGCTGTTACCGGAAGCTCAAGAAATAATAGAGCGGCAACCCAGAATCTCAGAAAAGATATTCCCTCAGAATGCTAAGTCAGTTGGTGAGGCGTTCCATCTGGCAACTGTGAAGGCGGGTATCGAAGATATGCGTTGGCATGATATGCGGCACGAAGGATGTACCCGCCTGTTTGAGTTGGGTTTTGATATGTCTGCGGTGAGTTTGTTCAGCGGTCATAGAGATATGAATATGCTTAAACGCTACACCCACCGCAGCGCTGTTCAAGTGCTCGAATCGTTAAAGACTTGAGTCTCAAGCAACTTGCCTAAATACCATGCGGCTTTGCGGAGGTCTTCGACTTGCTTGGCCTTGCTTTCATTTTTGTACCGCCACCTGTGAAGGTACTTTTTGATGTTACCCTCAAGGTAATACTGGTATCCGTCACCAAGGTTATCCGCTAGGTAATCAATACACTCTATCTCACCGTGATTGTAATGAGCGGGGTGATTCACATCGTCCGTACCCGTTTGCTCAATAGCTGGGTGCGCCTCACGTAGTCTGCTCCAATCTTCTTTAGTTGCGTTCATGTTGTAACCTCACTTTTTGGTTGTAATTTCTGCAAGCCTTCTGCACTTTTACGCGCAAAAAACTGTCTCACGACTTCCTTGTCAGCGACTCTGATCTTGCCCAGCTTATAAGTCGGGATAGGGAATCGCTCCGCATGAAGAGCGTTGTGTAAACTCTTCACCGTCATACCCATTAGTTCGGCCAATTCTGGCGCTGTGTAATATGGTTTCTCCATCAGTCGTTCCTACTTAAAAATAATCCGATTGGTTTTCCAGCGACCGTCCATTGATGTCCGTCTGGTTTGAATTTTATGTCTAGCTCCCACCGTGAACCTGTTCGCTGCCCGTGCGCTTTTATCTGGTCAGAAGTAATCCACAGAAAATCGTATATCAGAGAGTTGTGATGGGGTCTGGATGGGACATCGTGTATGGGCATTGCGGCTATGAGGCTGATGGATTCATCGGGCATCGGTGTTGTTATCCGGCAATGTTTATCAGCCACTCTTTCCATTAGCACCACAGATAGGTTTCGCTGCACACCGTGACCGATGGCATGGATATCTGCGCGATCAGTATCGTGTGAAGGGAAGGCCACGTTGTAGCCTTTGAGAATCAGGAACGCGATGAGCGCGTGAACAGCGCCATCGTGTTTTGCCGATACCTGTTTTAGCTGTGCAAACTGTGTTTCAGATGTCCCAAGTGCAAGCCACACATACTCAACGTCAAGAATCTTTGCCAAGCGAATCATTGCTGGTTGCCGTGGTTGAGATTCTCCAGATAGCCATTTACGCACAGCCTCTTGGCTAACTTTCATGCTCTTGGCTAGTTCGGTTTGTAGTCCCTTGCCGTAGTCGGGTATATCAGGATGGTCGGCACACGCCATTTGCAGACGTTGAGCGAATGTAGTCATTTTTGCACTTACCACTTTGTGTTGTAGATCCACTTTATACCCTGTTATTTTTTGTTACGCAACGATTCAACTACATCAAGGAGTAAGTCTTGCGTCTCACCTTTATCGGTGAGCGTTTTAAGCACGGCTTCTTCAGCGGTGGCTTTAGAAATCATATGGATTATACGAACGGGTTTGGTTTGGCCTTGGCGGTGCAGACGAGCGTTGAACTGCTGGTACAGCTCAAGCGACCACGGAAGCCCGTACCAAATAATGAGACTCCCACCTTTCTGAAGGTTTAAACCATGTCCCGCTGATGCAGGATGGGCTGCTAAGACTTTAATCTTTTTCTCGTTCCACCTTTCGATGACGTTCATGTCATCTTTCAGGACTTCGACTTGCGGTAGCTGTTTTTTAATTTCCTTCAGATCGGATTTAAAATTGTACGCGAGTAATATGTTTTCTTGCGCGTGTTCGACCAGATCTTTGAGGGCATCCAGCTTTGCGGTGTGGAGGCTAACATATAACCTGTCATGTGAAAGGGGTGTTGTCCCGCAATCTTCCTCGTAGATGTTGCCGTTAGCGATTTGCAGCAGCTTGCCTATCTGAACTGCTGCGTTAACGGCCAGTATCTCTCCCTTGTCATATGCAATAAGGAAGTCACGCTCCATATCTGCATAGGCTTTTCTGGCGTTGGGCGGCAGCGCAACTTCCTGAACAACATCAACTCTGGATGGTAGGTCTAGGTAGTCTTCGGCCTTCATTCGTATCACGACATCGGATACGCGCTTGTGGATCGCTGCCGCTCTGTCAGGTTTAACTGCGTACTGATTCCACTGGGGGTTGCCTATTGTCGTGCAATACTTTTCAAGGAACTTCCCTCTGGTGTTCTCTAAGCGAACACCCTTGTCTAGCAAATACATCTGAGGCCAGAGGTCGATCAGTGAGTTAGGTGCGGGTGTGCCTGTGAGCTGCACCATTCGATCTATCTTACC
>Ga0315320_10000901_pt1 | contig 24291 bp, 18 predicted proteins | sample M140m21515metaG_FD_203458 | JGI IMG/M metagenome (GOLD analysis project Ga0315320, IMG submission 203458) | Ammonia-oxidizing marine archaeal communities from Monterey Bay, California, United States - M1 40m 21515 | ecosystem: Environmental > Aquatic > Marine > Coastal | place: USA: California... | reverse complement strand
TACAAGTTATGTATGATAAAACAGTAAGAAATAATAAAAATAAAATAATTCAATTTACATATGGTGGCACAAGTTTTGATACAATGTATATAGAAAATATACGATTTGAATTATTTGATATGAATATAAATGATATTTATGAAAGATATAGTTATAATTTATTAAGTGATCCAGGTGTATCTGCAAAAAAGAAAAAAGATTATTTGAAATTAATATATGATAAAAAAACCCTATCACTGTTTTCTAGTCAATATAAAGAATTACAAACAAAATCTTATAACGAAATTCAATATTTGATTCAATCCAGAAATATATTTATTACAAAAGTATTTTCGAACCTAAACAAAGACGATAAAATTTACATGCCGATTCATTTTACAAATGTAATCGAAAATACAAAACATCGTTTTAATATTAATTCATATAGTTTAAGTAATATTACTCCTTTGGCGGCATATAGTATTATTGAACGAACGTATTCCATATTAGAATATATGTATAACCCATGTGAAAAATTTAAAATCGTGTATACATTTTACATGAATCCATTTAATTTAATTCATATTCATAAATATCATGCAGAAGCAATTGAATATTTATGCGAACAGATTCTTTATATTTATCAAAAATCGATTGTAAATCCAGGTGAAATGGTTGGAATGGTTGGTGCACAGAGTATTGGGGAACCAACCACTCAAATGACACTAAATACGTTTCATTTTGCTGGTGTATCCAGTAAATCAAATGTTACACGTGGCGTTCCAAGAATAGAAGAACTGTTAACATTAACCAAAAAATTAAAAAATCCATCTATGACAATACATTTAAAAGAAGATGAACAATTTGATATGAAACTTGCTCACCAATGTGCATCAAAAATAGAACATACAAAGTTTTTGGATATTATACAAAAAGCAGAAATATATTACGAACCAGACGATAAACAAACTTTAATTTCCGCAGATGATGGTTTGATGGAAGAATATATAGAAATTTCCGATTTATTGCGAAAATGTTATGGAGAAACTGAAAATCCTCCACAAGAAGGCGTAGAAGATGATTCAAAACAAGAAAATAATTGGATTATTCGTATAGAATTAAATGAAACCGCTATGGTTGATATGAATATCACAACCGAAGATATTCATTATACTTTAAAAGTAAATTATGGCGATGAAGTATTGTGTTTCTACAGTGATTACAATACAAATGGTAAAATTATATTCAGAATTCGCCCAACTCCAATAATGAATAAGAAAAAATTATCAGACACATTTACACAAGAAGATCATATTTATTATGTAAAAACATTCATGGAAAAAATATTGAATGATATGATTATTCGAGGTGTAAAAAATATCGAAAAGGTAACACTTCGAAAAATAAAACAATATCAACATTATGATACAAAAAATGGTAATTTTGAAAATAAAGAGACATATGTTCTTGATACCGTTGGCACAAATTTACTTGATGTGTTGGCATTGGATTTTATTGTTTCTGAAAAATCAATTACAAATGATATTATGGAAGTATATCAAGTATTGGGAATAGAAGCTGCTCGAAAATGCTTGTTTGAAGAAATTTTAGATGTTATGGAATTTGACGATACCTATATTAATCATCATCATATACATTTATTGTGTGATAGAATGACTTGTAATGAAAAATTAGTAAGTATTTTTAGACACGGTATCAATAAAGATGATATTGGTCCAATTGCAAAAGCGTCATTTGAAGAAACAACCGAAATGTTTTTACAAGCAGCAAAACACGGAGAATTAGATAATATGAGGGGTGTTTCTGCAAACGTAATGTGTGGACAAGAAGGATATTACGGCACATCTGCATTTCAAATATACGTTGATTCCAATAATTTATTTGAACAATATAAAAAGATGCCTCCGTTGCCAGAAAACGAGTCTACGAATTCATCATTATATGATACGCAAAACAAAGATCCCGCTGAAATATTACGCGACATCGCTGGTAAACAAAGCACTGAATTTGGTGGTTGTTCTATACAAAATTTGAAACAAACCAGTATACTACACGAAGGAATGCTTCAAAATATAGTTGTCGAAGAAGATAATAATTATGAAATAGATATTTAAATACATAATTAATTATTATTATATGGGTTTATATTCTACATATAATAAAATTTACATTATTTATAAAGAATCTCGTTATTTGCATTGTTCACGAGAAGGAAATTATATATTTATACCGACCAATCAAATTGGATTCGACTCTTTAAAATATTTCATGATTCAACATTTATTTCATACAAACAAAACAAATGTTAATTTTTATTATCATCGCATTTATAACTCTTTTTTTTTTAATAAACATAAATTAAAAGAACTTGAAATAACCTATCGAAAAATTCAAAAATTCAAATTTGGATTTTCTAGATTTAAACACCTGATTCGCTTAAAATATAAAAAACAATTTAACACCACCACATTATTGTTTGAACCATTTCCTAAAAAAACAATTCAAATATATGAAAATAATAAAATATACCAATTCAGCGATATCGAATTATATAAAATGATTGAAAATTGTTTTAATTATAGTTCTTATGAAGTACCTACCATTTTAGATTTAAAAAATCCATATACAAACATAACTTTTACATTTTATAATTTAGTTTATATTTATTTTGAATTAATAAAATGTGGAAAAAATTCTTCATTTTTTACATTATATTTTAAAAGTAATTTTAATAAACAAATATTATTGGACATATATCAACCACAGTTATATATAAATTGTTTAACCAAAGAATATTATAATTTTCGTCCGCAAAGAAAAAAAGCATTATTATATCAAATGCTTCGCTATAATCACAAATATAAATATTTTATGAATGTAAATTACAATTTACTAGAAAGTATTTTTATAAATCACGTTAAATATTATTATATCTATAAAAAATTATCAAACAATTTTTCAGAAGACGAGTATGAAACATTGATACAATATTATGAAAATAAATTTACAAATAAACTCGATAATATATATAAAAATAATCCATCATTTGGTCGAAAAATATTTCGCAAAAATATTTGTGGAAATTACGAAAGTTTTATAAATGAAATATATTTAAAGATATAAATAGTCGTCAAATGTTTGTATAATATTTTTATTTATTTCTTCAATCATTCTATCAGATAAACGTTCATCTATACTAATAAGTGTATTTCTTTTAAAATTGTTTAAATTTAAATTGTTTTTTTGACCAATGCGAATAAAATAATAATGTTTTTCATCTTCTTTTGTAATTAATCTTAATGTTTTTATTGATTTTTTTGATTGTTTATAAACAATAATGGGTGTTTTTGTTTTATATGCAATAAGAAAAATATCAATTTCCGTTAAAGTATATGTTTCATTTTGTATAATTGTTCCAATATCTTCATTATTTAATAGTTGTTTACTAAATGACGCCTTATTTTGGTTTGTCCATTTATTTGCAATTTTTATTTTATTTGCAGAATTCTCTTGAATATATTCATTGTAAAAATGGGTTAATAATACTTTTAAAGATTTTATATTAAGATCTTTATATAAATTCAAATGATGAACTTGTAAAATAAATAAAATCAATAAAAAATTATTACAATTTTCATTTAATGTTGTAAAATTAAATTCAGTTGTTTCTTTTATGAAGAATTTTTGCCATTTTTTGGGTAGAGATCTGACATATTTTACACATTGATTTTCTTGTAATTGTTTTCCTTTTATTTTTTCTAATTTAATATTTTTTTGCGAACTTTTAACAACTTTAATAAGTTTCGGTGGTTCTGGAAGTTTTACACTTTTTTCAACAAATATTTGTTTTATTTTATTTGGAATTTCTTTATTTTCATTACTTATTTGTAATTTTGTATTTGGTAAAAAGGTATTTTCATCATTATTTAATTGTTCTTCGTTATTATTGCTTACACTATTTAATTCTAACTCTATATTGTTTAATTTATTCTTATCAATTGATTTTTGAGACTCGTCGACATCTGCATTATAATTTAATTTTGGTTGTATATCAAAATTTTCTTCTTCTTGCATTGGAGTTTTGTTCTTAGTTGGAGGTTCTTCTTCTTCTTCTTCTTCTTCTTCTTCTTCTTGCGTTGGAGTTTTGTTCTTAGTTGGAGATGATTCTTCTTCTTCATCACTATCTTCTTCGCTATCTTCGCTATCACTCGCGGCATTTATTTCGGTTCTATCTAAATATTCTTGAACTTCGTATGGTTTAATATTTTCATATGCACTATGCTTTATATATTTACTTTTATTCTGTTCGTGAAGAGACTCATAATATTGTTTTAATATTTTTTCAAGTAATATTATTTCATTCTTTTTAACTCGATAAATAAAATCATCAAAAAAGTATCCATATGAATTTTGAAGTAATTTTTTTTGTATTGTTTTGTTTAATAATAATTCATTTGTTAAGAGAGAAATATAACGAATTCTATTATTTTCATTTGTATATAAATTTACATCAGGAATTAAAAGTTTATTTTTCTCATCATTTAATTGTAGTTTACTACAAAATGGTTGCTCATCATCATCGTCAAAATCGTTGCATATTGTAATATCAGTTAAGTTTTGTAATGTTCCTTTATTATATTTAAAAAATACAAAATAATTTTCACACCATTTATCTAAAATTTCATATAATTTTAATTGATGTGATTCAAATTCTTCATGTGATTTATTTTGAATAATTGTTTTAATATCGCCTTTGATTTGAAAATTTTCATATTTTTGTAATTGATATCGAATTGTATTTAAAAATGCATTATAAAATTGTTTTTCTAATTGTAAATTACGCAAAATTGTTTTTCTATCTTTATCTCTTAGTTCGTATTCATAAAATATGTCAGCGTCCAACTCATATAAATCATAATAATCTATGCTATCTAATGTATCAGTTATTGAATCTTTATGTATAGGTGGATTTATTTTTATAAAATAGTTTGATTTAGTCATAAATCCTATGATCATATCAGATTGAATTACTTTTTTCAATACATTACAATTTAATTTAGTTTTAGAATACATATTTATTCGTTTTAAATTATCTTTTGTTGTCTTATAGTCTGTCCAAATCTCTTCAATGTAAAAATCATATGGTATATCTTTCTGAATACCACTATTTTTTAAAGGAACAAAGAATTTAGTATTTGTTTTATTTTCGATTACTTCTATTCCAGATACTTTATTTCGAATATTTATAATTTGTCTCACAATAGAATATTTTGATGAAAACAAATCAAAATCTTTAAATTCAAATAAATTAATAGAATAATGCATTTTTTCTTGAAATAAACATTTTGTAATGATATCGTTGAATGTTTTTTTTAATAATTGTTCTATAAATGTATAATTCGTTTCATCGAAAAAACCAGTTGCTTTTATACGAGTTTTCCAATTTTGCGCCGATTTATCTCTTAACATAATTGGTTCAAAAATATTACGTTTATTGTATAATATAATTGTTTGTTGTTTTGGATTAATTTGTTGTATTGAAAATCCAGGACTAGGACAAACAATACTTAAATGTTCACTTTCAAGACTCTCTTTTATAATTATAAGATTTAATGGAATATCCGGATTATTTTTATTTATTAATCCACTTGAAACAATGTCCCATAAATAATAAGAATCGATATATTCTCCATCTTTTTCTATAAATTCAATAAAATTTTCATAACCATTTATAATAACTTGCAACTGTTGTATATTTCTATCAGGCATTTTCATGAAATTTTGATATATTAATGTGCTACTGTATTTTTGTATATCTACTTTTTCCAATTGTGCGTCATCATAAAATAAATAAGGTATATTGCCTTCGTGAAATTCTAATATATTATCTAATGTTAATTTTTCTTTTATGTGGGAAATCATGTTTTTAATCGAAGGGTTATTTAAAAATAATAATGCAATTGCGCCCAAAAATGATTTTTGAGTGTCATGTTCTGCCCCTTTTCGCAATAAACATGGCATTGCATTGTTCTTATTACAATTAACATTTGAAACATTTAAAAATGATTCTAAATGAGGCGGCACGAACCCAAATTTATTTTGATCTAATTTTCCTGGTTGTTTATACAGTATATTTTTGTCTTCCTTTTGAACACTTTCGACTTTTTTGGATTTTGATTTTTCTTTTTCTCCTTCTAAATATGCGATTATTTCTTCTTCTGATGTTAAATTTCTATCTTGTATTTCTTTCATTTGTTTTTCGGCGTCCTTTTTTCTTGTCATAAATGCAGCACCTTTTGGATTTGTAAAACAACATGGAATAAAAAGTCCATGTTTATGTTTTGAACTATTAAAAAAACCAGGATATTGTTTTTCATTAGGATCGTCTAGTTTAAATATAAATTGTTTACTATCATCGACCGATTTTTTGTCCTTTTTTGTAATTAAATTTTCTTTATTTATTTTACTTTTATCTAAAATAGGCATATTATCTTTTATATTCCAATATGGAGGACAAATATAATATAAATTTTTATTAGCACTGGTACTATATTTAATTATGTTATTTGGATCATCATAATATTTTTTTAATTCCGGATTTTTCATAATATTATTTTTCTCATTTTCCGTTAATAGTATTGGTATTTTTCTACCTGACCAGGCGCATTGTTTACTATAAGATGAATGAATTTTATCATCGGATTGATTATACCATAATGCACCACTATCTGGTTTTGAATATTCATCTGTAATGAGTTTCACAAATGGGTTTGGGTGTAATGATAATTTACCACCACCAATCAAAGTGGTTGATCTATTTTGATTATCGTGTTGTTCTTCTTCTTCTTCGTCACTTGTTTCTGCGACTGCACCCAAACTTTTACTATCTTCTTCGTCGCTTGTTTCCGCTGCTGCGCCTACACTTTTATTATCTTCTTCTTCTTGTTCTTCTTCTTCATCACTTGTTTCTGCAACTGCGCCTACACTTTTATTATCTTCTTCTTCTTGTTCTTCTTCATCTTCTTCGTCACTTGTTTCTGCAACTGCGCCTACACTTTTATTATCTTCTTCTTGTTCTTCTTCATCTTCTTCATCACTTGTTTCTGCAACTGCACCTACACTTTTATTATCTTCTTCTTGTTCTTCTTCATCTTCTTCGTCACTTGTTTCTGCAACTGCGCCTACACTTTTATTATCTTCTTCTTGTTCTTCTTCATCTTCTTCGTCACTTGTTTCTGCAACTGCGCCTACACTTTTATTATCTTCTTCTTCATTGGGTGGAGTCTTTGGGTCAGCCCACCCATCCATAAACCGGGAAGAGTTTTCGTCATCAGATTCTTCTTCGTCATCTGTTTCTTGTGCGGCGCTTACACTTTTATTATTAATCGTTCGAGACGGAGTGGTATTTAATACATTTTCTTGCGGACGAATTGATTCTGCCACAGTCTGATGATTTTCATTATAATTTATAGGGTCACCTTCATCAACTACTTTAGATAAACTATTCGGCGTTTTTGATTGATTTTTTTTAAGGGATGAATTACTTCTTTTAGAAGAAAATGATTCTTGTGATGCGCTTTTTTTATTTGAAAAATGTTGACCATTTATTAAATTTGGAAAATTATCTTCTTCTTCCTCTTTTTCCTCTAATTCTTGTTCATCATTCTCTCCTATATTTGAATAATTATTTAGTTGTTTATAAAAATTATTATCATCATCATTTTGATATAATTTTAATACATCTGGTCTATTTTCTACATTTGAAAATTGATTTGGTGCATTTTCTATGGTAACCGATGCGGTCGTTTCGACCTGAGGGGCAACTGTAGATAATATAGGACTATTTTCTGTCTTATTAAAATACGTTGTGTCTATTTTTTTCCTTTTTTCTTTATTTTCTATTATGGTGGTAATGTAAATTAAATTTTTTAGAAATTTTTCAACATAATTAATACCTTCAAATGAATTTAAATTTTCAATTATAATTTTACTATCTTTTCCACCTCCTTCAAAATGAATAAATAATCCAGGATTAGAATGAATATGTATTTTTCGTTTTTTTTCTCCATCTTTTTCTAAATGATCTGAAATTCGCAACTGTGAATATATTTTCATTAATTCTTCTCGTGCAAGTTCTTCGTCATTTTTAAAATAAAATTTTAATTTTTGAATAATTGCAACAGTGTCTTCATTTTTATTTAACATTTTTACAACAACTGCATTCATATCGTCCATTTTATTATAATTTGAAACTCTTTTGTAAGTTAATACCAAGTCAGACCCAGATGCATTTGTTTGAAATATAGATTGAAAATAATACTTGCACGCTTTTTTTATAATTGTTCTATCGTATGGATTAATATTAATTATATATGACAATTCTAAAATTTCTATATTTTCAGAATCAAGTGTTTCTATTTGATTATACATTAATCGAGCAGGATCAATTAATTTTATAATCAATCCGATCGTTTCGTTCAATTTAGAAAGACAAATGTCCTTCACGTCTGATTCCGATTTTATATTTTCGATTAAAACATAAATATTACCCGTATTATCAATTGAAATATATATACTTGTATTTTTTAATCTCCTGTCACTTTGGATATAATAACAAAATGAAATACAATTTTTTCTTTTAAATTTTTTACTAATTCGTGTTACTTTGTCTTTTGATAAAAATGGTCTTTTTTTTCCAATAAAATCGATTTTATTACAAAATAAACGATAGATTGTTTCACTGTGACTATCTAATTTATATTGAATTAATGGTATATCAATTGTGCTATGAACTTTTTTAAAAAATATTTCCAATGGAAATAAAAATGACTTTGTATTTTTATACATAAATTCAAAACTATTTATTTCTGATTTGCCAATAATTTGTTTTTTTTTTTCTTCGAGTTTACATTTTTTAAATAATTCAGCGTGATTTGAAATAAGTTCATTGTATTCCGCATATTTATCATCTAAAATTTGATTTTTTTTATTTAAATATGGGTAATAAAACGGCACTAGTTTGCTTTGATTTAAATTATGTTTATCTGCAAATATTTCGTATTCACTTTGATGAATTGCAAAAATCGTATTTTCTTCAATATTTCCAATTTCAAAAAACAAACGCGAGTTTATTTTTTCATAATCTGCATTAAAAACAATATTATATAAATTTTCAAATGGGTTATATATACATATTTCATTTAGTGAATATATATCTAACGATTTTGTAACACTATATTCACCTTTATCTGTTAATCGTTTAAATACTTCAAAAAAATCATCAAAATTATATTCATCTTTCGAATCATCAAATTCTATATTACGATTTAAACAAAAAATTTGAAAATTTTCTTTTGAAATATAATGAGTTCCTTTGCTTAATTTCATAAATTTTGTTTTTGGTTCAAAATCTTCCGACGTTTTATAATGAAATGAATATTTTTCTATATTTGTATCTTCTAAAAAAGAACATAATTTATATTTTACATTTTCGATAGTATCGTCTCCATATATCTGAACACTATGTTTATTTGACGATTTTGAACTATCTATTTTACTAGAATAATCATGAGTTTCTTTTATTTCGCCATTATGATTTAATAAAATAAGTTTAAAGATTTTATAATCCATAACTCTATATACATATAATACAATATTATATGAGAAATGTTAAACTAATTGTTTGCTGTGATGCAAATTATGGAATAGGTAAAAATAACATTTTACCATGGAAAATTCCTAAAGAAATGAAAATTTTTAAAGAAAAGACAATTGGAAATAAAAACAATTGCGTTATCATGGGAAAAAATACATTTATTAGTATACCCCAAAATTTTAAACCACTTCAAAACAGACATAATTGTATTATTACTAGCGAGTGTTCGAATATACATAAAGGCAACAATATTACAATTTTACATACTATGAATGAATTAAAAAAATGGATTACAAATACACGTTTTGATGAATACTGGATTATTGGCGGAGGAATGTTATATAGATCGATTTTATCACATTTTAATATTGACGAGATTCATATTTCTAAATTAGAAAAAAACTATAATTGTGATTGTTTTTTTGATACAAGTGTTCTATATAACGGAACTTTCAAAAAAATAGAAGAAATTGATTATAAAACAGAACAATTTACACATATGGTATTTAAGAATCAAAAAATGGATTGTCCTTAATTTGCATACCACAATATTCTTGTTTTTGTTTTTTATAATCAATTGGTGTATAAATTTGTATTTCGCTTGCCTGTGATATTAAAAATTTAAAATTATTCCAAAATTCATCAGTATGTCCAATACTTTTTGTAGCCAAATGTGAAAGTTCGTGTAAAGCAACAAATGTAAGTGTATTTTCATCAATCATATTTTGTGTATCTGTTTTACTTTTGGAACTCAAACAAAAAGCAATTTTTTCACCTTTGTTTTCACTATATGCTGTATATTCACTTGTTGGTAATGTTTCTTTTATTTTTTGGGGATTAAAGTTCTTAACTAATCGTTTTACATTATCTTGTTCTGGAAATTTTTCTTTGACATACTGTACTAATTTTTCCATTTTTATTGTTATATTTGCAAGTAAATTACTTGCTTGTTTTAAATTCTTTCTTTCTCGCACACAATATTTTTTACCATTTGTGTCTGATACAATACATTTTAAATGAAAGTAATCGTTATCATAATACATTTTAATCGAAATAATAAGAATAAATCCTATAATAATGTATCCCAGTATGTTTTCACTTTTTGTCATTATTAAATAAAATATATATTATATTATTTAATAATAATTTAACACGAACCGCCAATTTCAAGAGGACGCCTTAAAGTATCCGCTTCCATTGTTGTGTTGTTCCAAGGGCCAATGTTTGTTTGTGGAATAGTTGGTTCGGAACGGATTTGTAAGTTGGGATTACGTAACGAAGAACCTACTGTATTTACACCAACATGATGACCCGCATTAAGCATGCCTACGTTTTTTAAATCATTATTTGGCATAATATTAGACCATTCATTATTGCTATCCGTTGGTAATAATTGTTTGGGGTCCATTACCGGTTTGTTGTTGCATGTGTTGTTTGGAGGTGAACCGGATGTTAATCCATTTACATTTAAATATTGTGCTCCATCCGTTGTTTCAACGGGTTTTACCCCCTGCGATGACGAATTATTATTGGGAAGATTTTCTCCTTGTTTCAAACCAGTCGTAGAAGGTGCTTTTTCACTGGATTCTAATTTTCCTACATTTGGAAATAAATTATTAGACATACCATCACTTAATAATCCCTTTTGTCCATTATAGCGGTAAATAACACCTGCTAAAACAATAATTACTAAAAGAACAAAAAGTCCTAAAAATTTATTATTTTTTTTTGTTAATTGATTTGACAATTGTTTAAAAAAGTTCATCACTGGTTTCATTATATAGAATATAATATAAAATAATTTTCAACAATTTTAAAAATTATACTATATTTTTATAGTTCTCTTCGAAATTATCATTATTCAAATATTCGTCCTCGCTATCTTCATCTTCGTCACTATCATATATAATTGCATTTATATCTAACTTTTTTGTATTTATATTTCTTTCATTTAATAATGATACTAATGTGTTAGAAAAATTATCCTTTATATTTGATTGAATTATTTTAAAAATAATAAAATAATCAGATTCTGCCAATTCCATATCGAAGTCTTGTATTTCGTTTGTTGGTGCGTTTACGTCAACTTCTTCTAAATCATTTAATAAATTATCATTTTCTTCTACTATCGTATTTTCTTCTACTAATTCATCATTTTCTTCTAAATTATTTTCTTTTTTTTCAATATCATTCTCCTTAATTTTTGAAGTTTCTAAAAAAGTTCCATTTATAAGTTGCAAATCAATTAAAAATTCCAATTCGTTAAATATAATAGAATTTAATTTGAAGGTTGGATATATCTCAACTATATCATTTTCATTTAATTTATTAATTAAATTAGAATCAACATTACATTTAATATTTACAGCATTTTCCTGGATATTTGGATATAAATAATCTTTAAACATTGTATTAAATCGATCCTTCTCAAATTTATTTTCAAACCATTTATCATGTTGTTCATATAACGAATTTAATAAAAAGTTATATAGTTCATTAAAAAATTGTAATTCGTTTTTTTCCTTAATATGTAATTCACATACATCATTTTTTATACATAAACTATATAATTGCGTTGAACGAAATACCAATGGATGTTCTTTTTCCGCTTTATAGTGCAATGGAAAACTATAATTACCATTTTCGATTAATTTAGGAGGACATATACAAATATTTGAAAAAGACAAATCGCTAAGTAAGAATTCCATTAAATAACTAAAAATCCATTTTTTTAAATACTATTAAATATAATAAAATAATATTTGTATATTTTATAATGGTTCAATATAAACAACGCAATTTGCGCAGACGTACTCAAAAACGTAGACAAAATAAACGGGGTGGGAAAAAAAGTGGTTTGTTGGCAACTGCTGCAGTCCCATTTGGATTATTCGCAATTCAACACTTGGCTTCTAAAAAATATGGCAGAAAATCTAGAAAGTCTAAAAAATCTCGTAAAAATAAAACAAATAAATCTTACAGAAAAAAATGAAATAAATCTTCGAAAAAATAAAATCTTTAAAGAAATGTATATATGAATTTTAAGAACGAAATAAAGGAAAAATTATCAACATATGTAGAAAAAAACAATAACTGCCTGGAATTGTCGCAGCAATTAAATAGATTAAAAGAAGATAAACAAGAATTAGAACAGGATATTATTGATTTTATGGAACAAAATAACATGACTCATAAAATATTTGTATTAAATGAACACAAAATTCAACACAAAACCAGTTATCAATATCAAAATATTACATTAAAATTAATAGAAAATAGTTTAAGAGAATATAGTGAAATGAACTCAATTCCTATAAATATAGAAGAATACATGTTATTTATTAAAGACAAACGAGACAAAAAACAAAAAGATGAATTAAAAATACAATAAGTATTTAAAACATTTATATACACATTATATATAAATGTTAGAAAGCTACGAAGTTCCAGTTGGTTTGCGAATTGATAATATAAATTACGATCAACCTGAATTAACAATTATGGAGTCGTTAGTAAAATATGACATGAGTTCATTTGATAAAAAAATCATGAATCATGTATTATGTAAAGATATGGAATGGTGTCTTAAAAACAAAACTTCAAAACGTAAACCAAACCATAAAAATAAAACAAAAAAGAATTAAGATTTGTTATTTGTTTTGTTATATTTTGACCATTCATTCTTATTGAAAGGTGCCACAATATTATTTTCTTCTTTTTTATCTAGGGAAGAAATTGGTAATGATTTTATAGATTGCATATATATTTCGTCCTTTTCATTTTTTTTTGGTTTTATCCCATAACAATTTACACCAAATCTAACATTCTTGTTTTTAATATAACCACCATTTATACCTGGTCTACCACAATCATGTTGGTGTCCTGGTATTTTTTTTAATTCATTATATAATTCTTGTTGTGTTGGAAATAACGCTAATTGATCTTTTGACCAACCATAGGAACACCAATTTGCACCATTATTATATGCTCGTTCTATTTGTTCATAATTTGCCATTGTTGCGTCGTATTTTTCACAAACATCTCGAGCTTCTTGATAACTATATAAATTATTTGAAATATGAAAAACCTCTTTGTTTGAATTATTATCTTTACATTCTTCTTTATCAGATTTGTTTGGTTTGTTCGGTTTGTCGGATTTTTCATTTTCTTTTTTTGTTTTTGTTTCAACCTTTAAATTTGCTAATTTTGTATTGAATAAATTTTCCATTTTTATTTTAAAATTCAAATTTTCATGATCATAATTTTTTATATTTATATAAACAATTCCAATTAACGAAATCCATAACACAATTTCTAATATAATAATAAACATTTTTATACTAGGATTTGTATTCTCTGATGATAGATTACCAACTAAAAAAAAAATACCTATGTAGATTGCTATAATTATTAATAAAATAAGAACAAATGAAACATTTGTATTTTTTAAAGCATTAAATACTACATTTTCTTGTGAATCTGGGATATAAGAATTCTTATCTACGTTAACATCCATATATAATAATATAGCATTATTTATTTCTTCTATAAATGAAACAATAATTTTTGTTTGATAATAGTTTTGAAATATTTATTTCTTTTACATGTGTATCATTAAATTCGTACCATGTATTATTAAAATTTTTAATAAACGAATAATAATGTCCTCCAAAAACATTACCAGAATGATTTATAATTCCAAATAATGAATATATACTATTCTCTTTAAATGGCGAACTATTGTGCAAATATGGATCTAAATCTAGCGTGTCCATGTCATAATGAATAATTCTTTGATTTTTTTTTAGATTTTGATTCCATCGTTTTAACTGAACTATTAAATAATCTGGACAATGATATATTGAACTACGTTTTATTACATCTTTTAATTTCTTCTCTTTATCACAAAAATACTGATTTTCATTTTCTTCATTCATTAATTCGTCATTAAAATAATCATGTAAGCATTCTTGAATAGATAATTTTGTTATTGCTAAATCCAATATATAAAAATTTTCATAATTTGTTGATAATGTATTTTTTTTTTTATAATCAATTATATCTATTTTTGTATATATTGCAAATAGAGAATCAATTATAGAATATTCATTATTATGATATTTTTCTAAAAAATGTGAAAATTTTTTATCACTTTTATATTTATTTATCATTAATTGTAATAGTTTTTGTTTATCTGGAGCATGTTGTAATGCACTATGAAAAATTTGTATAATAAAATAAATAAATTCCGTAGAATCGTTTTGCATAAATCCACTAAATAAAACATTTTGTTTTTCTTTTGAAATGGTTTGAATGACTCGAATAAAACGATTTGGCGAAATAATTACATTTTTATGCCACATTAATTTATATAATTCGATCCATTCGTGTAAAAACACAATATCTATATTTTTTGTTTCATTTGTAGGATACGTATTTAAAAAATTATTTATATAATTATTTAATTCTGGTATATTACTTATCACTTGCAAACTACTATTAATGTAACAAGTGTTACCAAGATTAACTAACCCAGTTAATCCTCTTCCATTATATTTTGAATAATCCATATAGTAAGTTTATATTAATATATTTAAATACATATATAAAGTATAGATGTTTTCAAGAAATTCTCGTTATACATCACGTTCAAACACAAACCGCGCAGGAAATAATTATCAAAGTGCATTAAACAAGCATTTTGATAATATAAATACTTTAGCAAAAATTATTGAAAGTTCTCAAAGATTATTAGAACCCGGTATAAATTCTCAATCCTATTTTACAACAAGACCGAATCAACCATTTAATTTTGCACCTCCGCGTAATTTTACACCTAGACAAGAAACCTCTAATGTTGTATTACATTTTGAAAGTTTGTTTCCGAATATTTCAACTCAAGAGCAGACAACAAATGATATATCATATAATGTTTTAAAAATAAACGATACGAATCGAACTATGTTAGATAATTCTAATAATTATGACAATTCAAATAATTCAATTGATTTATTCGATATTTCACAATTTAATATAATTTCTTCTCCTATAAATGAAACTTGTCCAATTACACAAGAGCGATTTGACATAAGTGAAAATGTATTAATGATTCATAATTGTAAACATATTTTTAATAAATCTGCACTAGAACAATGGATTCGACATAATAATACATGTCCTAGTTGTCGAAGAAATATCAAAGTTGTTTCTTCTTAATTTTAGCAGTCAAATCTGGAAATTTTTTTCTTTTTTCACTATCGTGAATACAGATTTTTACATCTTCGCTATTTTGACATAAATAAAGTGGTCTTATTGGTGAATAAAATTTTTTGAGAACTCTAAAAAAAGTATAAACCATATTGCTTTTATATTGAATAATTGAAAAGTTTAATTTTTTTAGTAGAATCGGTTGATATTTTAAAAATATATTTGAAACGTCGTTCATAAATGAAAAATTAGTCGGCATTTTTCCTTTATTTAAAATAAATACAAAACAAAATGTTTCTATTTTATCATTATTCATTTGATTTAAAATTTCCTCGAATTTTTTTAAAAACATTAATTTTCGTAATTCTGTAATACTATTACCAGTTGCAACAAATTCTATAATTAATTTTTGATTATCGATTTTAACCCCTATATTAAAGAATTCATCTATAGAATCCATATTAACATAATAATTTATAATATATTTAAGTTGTTTCATAATAATTTTCAATTATATTTGAACCGTTTGTGTTATTTATTCCTCCGCATAAATTAGCAGATATGTACATTTCTCTTAATAAATCGGTTGGTGCAGAACTTCCATAACGAATTAAATTTTTTTTTTTAAGATAACTTTTTACAGTTTTTAATTTACATTGTTTCATTTCAATAATAGTATCATCTACTTTTTGTTTTAATTTGCTATTTTTTAAAAAAATACCAACCTTTTTTTTTGTTTTATTTAATCCCACAATCATTTTTTTTGATATATTTACCTTTTCAGATTTTACCGGATTAATATGTGTAGATTTTTGAGTTTTATTTTTCCATTGTCGATAAGTTGGTAAATTAGAATTTTTTAAATTACTATATTGTGGTTGAGATGGTATAGATGGACTAGTCGATATAGTGGTTGTTTGAACCGATGTATTAATATGTTCAGGTGTCAATGGTGTATTATTTTCATGCATTGTATCCACGTGAATACTTTGTTCTGTTTTATTTTTTTTTTTCTGAATCGTTTCCATAAACGAATCACTTATAATCGAATTTGTTGGTATAAATGATTGTGATTTATTTGCTTGTTTTTTCTTTTGTTTCTTATAGTCCTTTAATTTTTGAAGTAATAATTCTTTAACACTCTGTGGTTTTATTTGTGTATTTTTTTCAGAATTATTTCTTTCTTTCTTGTCTTTTTTTTTTGAAGAAGATATTTTTAAATAATTTTGATCTATATTAATTGTTTTTTTTTCTGCCATTTATATGAAAATATATAATTCTTTTTATTTTCTTACCTATTAAATAAAATTGATTTAACAATATAAAGTTTTAGTTGTATAAATTCTAAATGGCAACGCTCGATAAAGATGATACATGGAATGTCATTGAAAGTTATTTTAAAAATAATGAATTACATCAGTTAGTAAAACATCAAATTGAATCCTATAATGATTTTATTCAAAATCAAATGAAAAAAACCATTGAAATGTTCAACCCGCTAGTCATTCGGTCTCCTCATGATTATATAAAAGAATTTAAAAAATACAGGTTACAGGTGATAATTACATTTGAAAATATGAGTCTATTTCGTCCAGAAATTCATGAAAATAACGGAGCAACAAAATTAATGTTTCCAAATGACGCCAGATTACGAAATTTTACATACAGTTCAAATTTAACACTTGATATGAATATAGAATATATTATTTATTCTGGTAAATCTTTGGAAAACGAAGAACGAAAACAAGTTCGACTTTCTAAAATTCAATTTGGAAAAATCCCGATTATGGTTAAATCTTCTATATGCACACTAAATCAATATAACTTTTTACATCATGAACAAACAGATGAATGTAAAATGGATCCGGGTGGATATTTTATTATTAATGGATCTGAAAAAACATGCTTAGGACAAGAAAAGGCAGCAGATAATAAAATTTATGTTTTTAAAAACAAAAAAGCAGCCAAGTGGAGTTATAGTGCGGAAATGAGATGTGTTCCATATTGGAAAGTCATTTCTCCAAAACAAATCTATATGATGATTAGTTCAAAACAAGAAAAAATGGGATACAATATATATGTTACCATACCTAAACTAAAAAAACCAATGCCGTTGTTTGTATTATTTCGTTGTTTAGGCGTTCTAACCGACAAAGAAATATGCAAATATATATTACTAGATTTGGAAGATGAAAAAAATAAAAAAATGTTGAAATTTCTCAAAGCAACGATTCAAATGAATCATGACTATATTGACCAAGAAATGTGTATTCAGTATATGAAAAGTTCCGTAATTTACACGCCAATTAATATGACACCAGAAGAGGGAGAAAAAAAAAAGTTGGCTTTTACCCATGATATTTTAAATTATGATTTATTTCCAAATTGTAAAACAAAAAAAGAAAAATTACATCTTTTAGGATTGATGTGTTATAAATTAATATCTTGTTTTCTTGGATACACGAAACAAGATGGTCGTGATTCATATGAAAATAAAAGAATTGAAACGACTGGTTATTTGATTAATAATCTATTTCGAAATTATTTTAATAAGGTTGTTAAGGATATTCAAAAATTGGTTATTCGAGAAATAAATAACGGATCGTGGAAATCAAGTGAAGATTATACAAGTATTTTAACCTTAACAAATATTTATAAGACGGTAAAATCATCGACAATTGAGAATGGTATTAAGCGCGCCCTTTCTACCGGAGATTTTGGTATAAAACAATTACATTCAAATCGTGTTGGTGTAGCGCAAGTATTAAACAGACTAACATATGCAGCAACAATTAGTCATTCGCGTCGTGTAAACACGCCAATTGATAAAACTGGAAAATTAACCGAACCGAGAAAATTGGATAATAGCACATGGGGATTTCTATGTCCAGCAGAAACACCTGAAGGTCAATCTGTAGGCGTTGTTAAAAATTTAGCATATATGACATGCATTAGTGGATATAGCGATTCAAATTGCATTCATGATTATATTATGCCTGAAATTACAGATATTAATGACGATACAAAACCCATGGAATATTTTCACAACAAAGTAAAAGTTATTTTAAATGGACGATGGTTAGGCGTATCAGAAGATCCACTTGAATTATATAAAAATTTAAAACAAAAAAAATATTCAGGGTTTATTCATATTTATACATCAATTACATTTAATATGGAAGAAAAAAGAATACACATTTACAACGACGCCGGTCGTCTGGTTCGTCCTGTGTATAAAATTAAGAATAATAAATTATGTATTACTCCAAGCATTATTAATAAAATTAAAACCGGTGAATTAGAATGGAACGATTTGTTACTTAGTCATAAAAATGAAAATTCTGTAATTGAATACATTGATTCAGAAGAACAAAAATTTGGAATGATTTGTATGAATGAAAATAATATCGATCCTCGTTATAATTATACTCACTGCGAAATTCATCCTAGCACCATCTTCGGAATACTTGCATCATGTATTCCATTTCCGGATCACAACCAATCTCCTCGAAATACATATCAATGTGCAATGGGTAAACAAGCAATTGGAATTTATGCGTCTAATTTTAATAAAAGAATGGATAAAACTGCGTATATTTTAAACTATCCGATGAAACCACTTGTGGAAACCAGAATTATGAATATGCTTAATATTAGCACACTTTCTTCCGGAAACCAAGTTATTGTTGCAATTATGACACACAGTGGATTTAATCAAGAAGACAGTATTCTATTCAACCGTGGTTCGGTCGATCGAGGATTGTTTCATTCGACGCTTTATCATACAGAAAAAGACGAGGATAAAAAAATAAATGGCGAAGAGGAATTTCGAGGAAAACCAAATAAAGCAATTACTAAAAATATTAAATTTGGCAATTATGATAAATTGGGTAGCAATGGATTAATTCCGGAAAATACACTTTTGGAAGATAAAGACATATTTATTGGTGTGATGTCATCAATAAAGGGTAATAAAAATGATAATAATAAAATGATTAAATACACAGATAAGAGCAAATCTTATCGAACACATGAAGAATGTTATATTGATAAAAACGAAGTTCATCGAAATGGCGATGGATATTGGACGGTAAAGGTCAGAATTCGTTCGCATCGAGTTCCAGCAGTTGGTAATAAATTTTCGAGTCGTCATGGTCAAAAAGGCACAGTAGGTCATATTATTAACGAAGAAGACATGCCGTTTACAAAAGACGGAATTCGTCCGGATTTAATTATTAATCCTCATGCAATTCCATCTCGAATGACAATTGCTCAATTAAAAGAAACTCAATTGGGAAAACTTCTATTGGAATTGGGTCTTTGTGGTGATGGCACTAGTTTTGGTGATTTGAGTGTAAAAACGATTTGCGAAGAACTTCAAAAAAATAATTATGAATCTAATGGAAATGAACTATTATACGATGGAAAAAGTGGCGAACAAATCGAAGCATCTATCTTTATTGGTCCCGCTTATTATCAATGTTTGAAACATATGGTTGCCGATAAACAACATAGTCGTTGTATTGGACCCATGGTAAATTTGACTCGACAACCCGCGGAGGGAAGAAGTCGTGACGGTGGTCTTCGTTTTGGAGAAATGGAACGTGATTGTATGATTTCACATGGAGCGTCACGTTTTACAAAGGATCGTATTTATGATGTTTCAGATAAATATAGTGTGCATATTTGCAATCATTGTGGATTAATTGTTCCATATAATGCAAAGGAAAAGATTCATTTATGTAATATTTGTGAAAATCGTGTTGACTTTTCATATGTAGAAATTCCATACAGTTGTAAACTATTGTTCCACGAATTAATGGCGATGAATATTGTTCCCCGTATGATTACAAATAAAGTCTAAATTTTATAATATAATATTAAAAACCAATGAAATTAGATTGTAAATATAATAATTGTATTTGATTATTATATTTTTTAAAATAGTAGTATAGTATGAAATATAAATTTTCTTATTTTTTATTAAATATTCCGAAAACATCATACGTTTATCAGGTTCAGCAATATCAACATTTGTTACAAATTCACTCCTCTTATTGTTTATTTAATTATGAAAAAAAAGAAGATTTATTTCATTATAACACAAAACATCGACGAAAATTCAAAAATCAGTTTTATGATGACCGTTATGTGGATAATCACCATATCATTCCAAAACAATTTACAAATCACCCATTAGTGCGTGAATTAAAAGTAGATGTTTCGTGTAGTAAAAATATTATTTTTTTACCAAATCGTTATTCAAAAAGCATTCTAAATTCAAATACTATTATTTATCATCAATCTCATCCAAAATATAATAGATTTATTGAAAAAGAATTACAACGAATCTATAGTATGAACGATAAAGAAACAAAAAAATATGAATTTATGTTATTATTCATGTATTTAAATCAATGTTTTGAAAATAATGATCCGTTTATGCGAAAACTATTTTTCTATTAATTTCCTTTTATACATTTGAATAAGTAAAACTCCAACTTCATATATCTAAACATATAAATGTGTTCCATCTATAACTATTCTGTTCTTCTCTAAAAATAGCGAAATCATCTATATCATTATTTTCTTTAAAAAAACTATCACAATCAAAATATCCTTCTCCTGTTTTTATTTTTCCTGGATATATATTTGGAAAAATATGATAATCTTTTATTTTATTTAATAAAGATTGTTTACTTTTATCATTCATTTGAAATAAACGCGTGTCGTTGTGTTTTAAATGTTCAATTGTATAATGTGAACCACAATTATAAGGATAGTTATCGTTCAAAAAAATTTTTTTAACTTTTTTATTAATACATTGTAGTAATCGAAATAATGTATTTTGATGACAATCAAAAAAACATAATATATCATCTGGATTAAATTCGCTCAAATCTAAATCTTTAAAATCTTTAAATGTATTTCCAGTATAATATGTCGTTTTTTCATCAGGGTCAGTATATCCATTATCTGGTATTGGTCTTGGGTCTAATGATATAATTTTACAATCTGGTAATGTATTACGAATCAATCTTGTAGAAATTCCATTCCATACGCCAGATTCTATTATTACTTTTGGTTTGTATTTATTTAAAATAAACCAAAATGTAAATAGATCAGGTGCACCCATTCCACCTTTATTATTTTTAAATTCGGAACAATAAATATCATTTACAAATATTTTCAAATCTTTTTCAGTGAATTCCATTATGCTTATTTTTATAAAAAATCTTTAAATATTATTATTATAAACTTTTATGTAATATTAACCCAATGTTTTGAAAACAATAATTCATTTATACAAAACTATTTTTCATTAATTCTGTTTTTTTCCTATAATAAAACTCATGACAATTGTAAATAATAATGAACATATACCAATTGTTTTTCCATATCCAAATTCTTGATCATTTTTATTTAATATACATCGTCCTTCTATAACCCACAATATTTGAATTGTTGTAATTAAAAATAAACAAACACCTAATATATATACATCATGAATGATAAAAACACTTATAAAAAGTAAAATAAATAATAAATAATGTGATATATCAATCATGATTTCATCATCATAGAAAAGACTAGTTAAAAATAAAATATGAACAATATAAGCATTATATATAAATAAATAGTCTAATATTTTTAATTTTCTTGTATATAAAATAATAAAAAATAATATATCTAAAAATAGTGTTATTGACGTTATTTTTAAATAATCAATAGACATAAATATACAAACTAAAAATTATTTTGATTTATAACATAATTGTAATTTTATTTTCTTTTTATCATTTTCTTCGCTCATAAATACATACAATGAAAATGGATGACACGAATAATTATTTAATTCTTCTGTCAATGTCACGGATGTTGTTAATCCCAATGGTTCGATATAGACCGTGTATTGATATTTTCCATCGCCTTCTTTATACATTTTATCAAATACATAACCGTTGTAATATATATCATGACCATTTAATCGATTTTCTTCATATTGTTTATATATATAACACTTTGACTGAATCTTGCGAATTGCACGAGAAGATATATTAATGTTTTCTATATTTTCAGGAGTAGTCCAATGATTATAAAATTCCACGCTTTTATCATTTAATTTGATTTGAGTTAATTCAGTTAGTATCATAATATTATTTAATAAATCAACCAATCGACGAATGGGTGACGTTGCCTGGGCGTAAACATCAATTTCTTTATGAATAATAGAATAATATTGAAGTGATGGATGATATAAACTATATTTTGCTCCTTTGTTTTTCAATATACATATATGTTGAAAAATGTGCTCTGGAATATGATGTATCTCTTTTTCTTGTAATGTTGATTCTTGGTGAAGATTTTTATAAATCCCCTTTTGTTTCTCCCACAAATCACGTCCAACGTAGTGATTAAATAACAACATAAGACGCGTTACAACTTGTTTAGCGTGTTTTATACCTAACGTTTTCATAAGTGATTGAAAATGAGGCATTTTTTCAAAATCTCCAATTGTTTTATAACCTACATTTTTTCGTATATATGCATTGCAACAACCAAACGAATGAGATATAATTTCATTCTTATCGTTATAAAATAAATCTAAAACATAGCACAACTTTTCTTGTTTTTCTTTTAAACTACACAACATGTCATTCAATAAGGTTGGTAACATGGTTCGTTTTTTATCAGGTAAATAAATGGTTGCGATACGCTTACTAACCGCCTTCCATAAATCAAGTTCGTCCATAATAAGTGCAACATTTGAAATATAAATACTAATTTTATGTTCTTTTTCACAATAAGATATAGCGTCATCATAATCATTTGAAGTATGTGAATCTAATGTAAAAATATAATAATCTTTTTTTGTTCTTTTTTCCAAGTTATATTTTTCCGTGATTTTATCTATAATTTCTTTATTGGATTGATTTTGTATTTTTTCTTTTACATTTTTTGTAAATTGTTGAATTGATATGTTTAATGATTTACAATACAAAATATATTCATAATAATGATTTAAATTAACCACGTTACCCAAATTTTGAGTCATTGTTCCATAAGGTCTTTCAAAGTCCCAATGCTTAAATTCAAAAGTAATATATATTTTTTCCAGTGATTTATCGAAATCTTGTTTTTTTGTATATGGAATTAAAAAAAACGGGATTCGTTTGTCATCAGGTTTACATAAATACAAAAATTTATGTTTATCTTTTCCATGAGTCATTCGAAGATTTAAAATTCCAGGTATTGTTTTATTTGCACGAAAATTAGAATGAATTATCTTATGAGTATTTGTGTTTGTATCATAATCAAAAATATCATTTACAAACAATTTCATAACAATTGGTGATTTTTGAATAGTGTCAATAGGTTGAAATGTTTTTGTTTCAACATATTGATATTCTGTATATTTATTATCTTTA
>Ga0315320_10000899_pt1 | contig 24320 bp, 30 predicted proteins | sample M140m21515metaG_FD_203458 | JGI IMG/M metagenome (GOLD analysis project Ga0315320, IMG submission 203458) | Ammonia-oxidizing marine archaeal communities from Monterey Bay, California, United States - M1 40m 21515 | ecosystem: Environmental > Aquatic > Marine > Coastal | place: USA: California... | reverse complement strand
ACAAGGAATACAATCAGAACTATAATACCTATACCCGCCAGAACCCCCAACCCAATCAGTAATGATTTTTTAGTTTTTGCGTTCATTTTATTATGTAAAACATGAAAGTTTTACATAATCATAATCACCGTTTCCCACTTATTCTTATTATAATATCTTATTCCAAAACTTGACGTATCAAGCTTATTATTTCTGCTGTATTTTCTCTATCTATTATAATTATATAAGATCCGCTATGGGGTACCCAATCTATAAAGCCTTGATCCACAGCTGGAAATCCAGAACTAAATATAACTGTTAAATCACTACCATAGAGGTATTGTTTACCCAAACCCATCAATCTATCATCGCCCGCGCAATCCCAAAAATTGATACGAAACTTATCGTCCCCGTATTTGTAATCAAATGGATAGACGTCCACTCCTAACGTCTTTCGCAATGTTGATGTCGTTATTCTTCGTTGTCCGTACAGTAATCTTTCCACGAAAGACGTTTTGCCGGTTCCTGTATATCCTATTAAACTTACTTTGAATTCCTTTGCTTGCATCTCCAATTTATGATACTTTACGTATCATAAATCATTTTTTCCCTCCAGTTTTGATCTTAATTGCCATGGGATTTACCACCACTCTTTTTTCTTGTTCCGCTTGTTTAATTCTTAGACCCCGACTAGTGTTCTTACCGTATTTCTTGAAAGTATTCTTTTTCTTGTCCTTACCTTTTCGACGCTTGGTGTTGTTTTTGTCTTTTGTAGGCATTTCAAATTTTATATAAGACATGAAATTTTCAATTTATACTTTATATCCCATACCGTGTAATTTCTTACGAGTAGACTTTAATGTGGCTTGAAATTTTTTGGATTTAGCACTATTTTTACCAGCTCCTTTAGGAAAATTTAACACCGTCTCCAAAGTTAGATTTTTATGTGGCAAGCATATACAAATTTCTTGAGGAAAAATCTTAATAAATTTTCCTTTCATATCTTTTTGCTCGTATCCCTCGAAACCATTATGACATAACCATCTGGCAAATGCTAAATCAAACGGCATAGTACTCGCTCTTTTCAAATCACTATCTGATGACACCTGAGGGTATCCATTAACCAATTTATAATGTTTTGCATTTGGTTTAGCATCATGATCACCCAAAAACATATGAACTAAGAAATTCATCATAGTCCAACCTCGAGATTTCTGAGGCCGTTTTCCTCTACCTTGGCCTTGAAAGATCTTGGTATCATCATCGTGAAACATTTTGAATAATTTATTGACATTTTTAGCACTATTGAACTTAAACATCTTCATATCTCGTTTTGTCTTGTACACATACAGATTACCACTCACCCCAGAAGGAATATAACCAACCGCGTTATCTAATTTTTTAGTGTACCAGGTAGGTCGAGGATCTGTACCCGACATATTCTGAAGTAAAGTATTTGCTCGTTTAGCATTTTCACCTCTGAATAATATTGTACCCTCTGGTACATTCACAGTTTCCCATCCTTTACCGGCTTTTTTGGGATGGATGGTTAATTTTTTAGCCTTACGTTTACGAGATACCTTCCGCTTCACACTCCGACGTTTACGTGACACTTTCCGCTTCACACTCCGACGCTTACGAGATACCTTCCGCTTCACACTCCGACGTTTACGGGACACTTTCCTCTTCACACTCCGACGTTTACGAGATACCTTCCGTTTCACGCTCCGACGCTTACGAGATGTTTTCCGTTTCACGCTCCTATTCAAAGTCTTATACACGTTTCCCCCCTCGTGACTAATTCGTTTGACAAGTTCTTTTTTGGTTTTTAATTTAGAACGACCTTTGATCTTTAATCGAGTCGCTTCTTTTCGTAATTCAGCAACTGTTTTCAAAACTTTACTCATTTATTTAATCGAAATAAAAATGCGGATAATTACTTCTTAACGAATTTTTCCACCTTCGATGAGCAGTATCCGGTCTGGAACTTTTGACACCAGCTGGGGGTAAATTTTCGGGTTTGTTGGCAATTTCCGTTGGCGTTTCTTTAGTCTCGATGTCGCACATAACCGTGGTCACACTGTCCAATTTTTTATAGATTGTTATTAAATCTTCAGCTATATTTTTCCACTGACTTCTATCCATTTTTTAGAAAAAATTTACTTTTTATCTCATAATAAAAAGTATGTACGGAAACAATAATAATCCAGCCCCCGGTACAGCCGGAGGTCGATGCCTTCCTTCAGTTATGATAAGAGGAGAACCCCAACCCAGATGCGCTGCTCCCTCAAGATGTGATACCAACGACGAATCTTCTACGTTTGATAAATGTATGCTTCCAGCAAGACGCCCACAAAGAACATCACACCCAGCGCATGTGATGCCACGAAGAACATCACACCCAGCACATGTGATGCCACGAAGAACATCACACCCAGCACATGTGATGCCACGAAGAACATCACACCCAGCGCATGTGATGCCACGAAGACAAGGAGTGGGTGCTAGGTGTACTCCCGGGGCTTTCCCAGGGTCTGGTCTTCAGGCTAATTGCAAAAAAGGTTTAGTATGCAAAAGTGGCGGTAGTGATGTCTCTGGTGTACCTGTGTGTCAATACCCAGGTGTTAAACCAAATCCTCCACACCCTTTGGGGACCTTTTCTTATGAGTGCGAAGGTACTCAATGTGTTTTGAAAAAATCACCACCCGATTTTAAAGAGAACCGTTATTCAAGTTTGGAAAGATGCCAGGCCTATTGCTCTCCTCATCATCCATCCGGTCTCGTTTCATATGACTGCACGAGAGATAAAGATGGAGAGAATGTATGCGTTGAAAGAAAAGATTCAAATGGTAGATTTAAGAACGCCACGGATTGTCATCAAAGTTGCGGGAGCGCATCACTGCGTATGGGTTATAGTTGCCCAGCTGGTACTAAAGTAGGAGGGGGTGCTTGTCAAAGAGTGCCTGGTATACCAGGCACTCGGGGTGTATTCGCAGACGCCGCTGCCTGCTCCAGAGGAAGTAACTGTCATGCATTACCAACCAGTTTGATGCGGGATCCATACTGGGCGATAGGAGCTGTTGAGCCCGATCCTCTCATGTACATGATGTCAAATGTGGGAGACGCTGGGAGTCGTATTCAGAATTTTATGGGAGAATAAATATTAAATAAGTTCATTCAAGAAATTATTTAATTAAAAACATCGGGGAATGCCATTACAAAACAAACTGTCAAGAAAAATGGAGCAACCATCATTCCTATTTCAGAAAAGAATGACGTAAGTAATGCCACTATACCCAAACCAACTGCTTTTTTATAGTTATCATCTTTGATAAAAAATGCAGCGACTATGTAACCTAATATAATAGTCAAAAGTATCCACATCTTTGGCTTACTAAAGATTTCTCGTACTTTACCCCTTTTCTTGTCTGCAAAATATATTATAGTCCCAGTGATTATGAAAAATAAACTGAACCAAATAATCTGATCAATTGTCATTATTTATTTACTCCAGGACTTTTTTTACTAAAAAGTCCTGGTAATGCAAATAGAGATCCAAGTACCAATACAGCTGCGCCAAGTTGTATATACATACAAGGCCCCGGAATTGGTGTACAATCGCTGTTTTGTGCCTGGACCGTCCATGGCGCGTAAATACCACTCGCGCCGGCGGGATTGTCGTCCGTCCTATTAGTACAATATTGGGCTCTTTTCCCCGTGATGTGCACAGCTGCGCCTTTTGGACAACTACAAATTCCATTTATACACTTAGATGTTGATTTCTTCCATGCGCCTGGGCCTGTCCTTATTTTTACTATTTCTTCGCAATTATCACCAGAACTACATGATGGTGCATTTTGTATATCATACGACTTGCTTGCCCCATTATTGAAGACGTGTACTGATGGTACGTTTGGGAACTGCCCCTCGGGGCCGGACGCTGCTTCCGCGGCGTCGATACCGCATACTTGACAAGCATTCAGAGTTTGTGTACACATGTTGCTATAATTTCCAGCTGTCTCGGCGGCAGTTGCAGCACCCGTGCAATTTGCACCCGGGTCACAAGAAAAATTATTGTGCATAGAACTTATTAAGGGTTGTTGTACCACGTAATACACAACTAGTAATGCAGTAATTAATGCTAGGTTGAGAGAACATAAAGTAATATGAGTCGTCTTATTTTGCGTGAAAAAGTACATAATGGATGAGAAAGCTATAAAGATTATACTTATAATTGATAGATACCGACAAGCTATTAATCCCTTGGCATTTTCACTCGTGGGCCACGAAGATGTGTCGAAAGAATGACATCCCGATGCTCCTTTCATAGTCTGCCCTATGTTGTCATAACAATAACCCCATAGTCCTGCTTTCATATTTTCACCTGTGTTCATAGTATACACACCGCTAGAAATTTGTTTTTTATTACCAGTACTCCAGAATGGTATGATACACGCCACTATTCCAAGAATTGTAGCAAATATCAATAAAATTGCACTGAAATATTTCATCTTTTTCTTACTAAAATAAAAAATGTTACGAAAAAGCATATTTCATACAATCCGGAGACACATTCATGATAGAAAATTACCAGAAGTAATTAATAGAACAATGGAAAAAAATGTTCCTAAAGTTGGTCAGAGTAGCCCTAAAAAAGCTGATTACAATCTTAATCGTTACGATTGTGAAAACGAATCTTGGTTTCCAATAGAAAACAAAGATGAAAAGATCAAGAAAAAAGATTCTAAAAACAAACACTAGTTATAAAATGTCTAATAATAACATATTGAAAGCTGGTCTTAAATCTATGGGAATAGATGTAGACAAACTCCCAAAAGATAAAATAGAACCCATACTACAATTAGCAGATAGTATTAGTGATCCTGAAAAGATGACACCACAGCAAATACAAAAACTCCAAAATTTACTAGGAGTAACTCAGACTGCTGCTGGCGTTCAGTCCGGGAAAAGAGTTCCTCATCGGCGGAACAAAATTGGTCCAAATCAAAAGTGTCCGTGTGGTAGTGGTAAAAAATATAAAAAGTGCTGCGGCGCCAACAAAAAGTCAGCTAATCAAATTAGGAAGTGATGTCAACCTTTGATCATTCATTCGGTGTCTGGAAGTTCGTCGATTTGTCGTCCTGGAATTGGATGTGGCTCTTGAAGAACGACGATGGGTCGTATTTCTACGATTATTAGTAGTCGTGGTAGATCTTCTATGCGTGTGACCAACGTTGTACACATATCGACTACTTTGATATGGCGTTAGTCCTAATCTTGTTCTAACAACGCTGCTAATTCGTTGTCTGCAAATTGGACAAGAATTAGTACCGCGTCTGAGCCACGTAGTGATACAATCTCTGTGAAAATTGTGTGTACATGGAAGCGTGACAGGTGTGTCACGCATGGTGGATAAACAGATCATACAGCTATTACCATTTACAGGTGATAACGAGTCATTACGAGTCACAGGTGGTAATGCTGTTCTTATCCCGAGAGTTGGATATTGTTGCTGAGAGATAACTTTTAATAGTTGGCGTAATGGTAAAGAAAATTCTATTTGACCAATATTGCCATATACATGGGCGTTAGTGATTCTGGTGACTAGTATCTCGTAATCGCCAGCCGGAATCATGTAACCCAAGCGGTCGTAGATAGGTATGATGACCTTAATCTTGAGTTTAACTCTTTCCATTTTCTCTATCGGTTTGCATGTTTAAACGGGAAAATTATAGAATAAAATGATATATTGGGGATCCAAAAAAACCAACTCTAAAAAGAACAGTGATGATGAAGAAGAAGCTGTCTTAGATGTCACTGTTACCGAAAATCATGTTTATTTCCACACTGATGTAAATGGTAAGTCTATTAAACAATTAATCACCGCCATACAACAATTAAACAAACCGGGTAAATTGTATAGAGAAATATGGGTGCACATTAATTGTTGGGGTGGAACAGTTTATGATGCATTGGCCGCAGTGGACGTAATGGTTGCTTCACCAACTCCGATTGTTACAATTATTGAAGGAATGGCCGCGAGTGCTGCTACTATGTTATCTATAGCAGGAGACAGGCGTTTGATTCGACCAAGTGGTGTAATGTTAATTCATCAGCTTCGCGGGGGAGATTACGGAAAGAAATGTGATGTGGAAGACGAGATGGAAAATCTAGAGAAACTCGAAGACCGTTTGGTAGATTATTATGTAGCTAATACTAAAATTCGCGAGTCGAAATTCAGAAAAATGATGGGGCGAGAATTGGAATATTCAGCAGAGACTTGTCTCAAATTGGGGTTAGTTGATGAAATTTATAAAGGCGAGGAAATACTCGGAAAACGAAAAAGAAAAAGATAAATTTTTCATTTTATTAATAAATGAAAACTCAAGAGATTTTAACAATTGTTGCACTTGCCGCTTTGGGCTTGTGTTTACTATGCGGTCTAGCTAAGATGGCCATGAAAAATCCTAAGAAACGCGGTGATTGTGATAAAGCATGCGGCGCATTATTTTTCGTAGCAGTAGCCTTAATGGCTGTCGGACAATTATTAGGCGAGGATCATGTATCCGGTTTCGAAATGGGGGTCAATAAACACAATGATAAATCATGTAAAAGTTTATATAACAAGTGTTATATGTCACCAAATAGTAGGGAAATGAAGCAAGTATGTAACGAACCACTGCCAATAAATTGTTTCGCTAACGAGATGGAGGGTGGTGATTGTACTGGTCAGAGTTATACATATAATGCTGCATTATCAGATGATGGCAGCGGTCCCTGTCGTGGTGGGTGCGTTCCATGTAAAAAGGAATGTACAGAGAGCCGAACGAACCTAACCTGTCGGAATTATTAATTAGGTTCCCCCTAAATTTTATGTTACAACTTTGATAATCGTAACCTGTCCATATAAACCCAGAATATTTCTTGGAGTTTATGATGTAAATATTTTCGCTTAGACTCGTTGGAAGTAGTGTCTCGGCATTGTTTGATGATCTCTAATCTTTCCAGAAGACTGGAATCTTTGAGGATTTCTAGATCCATTAAAAGTTGAGTGAATTTTAGATATTCCATTTAATGTAATGTTGTTGGACGGTTAAATAGTTATTTCGTAAAAACTAACTATTTATTTACAAATGTTCCCCCAGGACTTAGTGAAATTTTCATGCATACACATCTCCCTGATGATTCTAAGAGAATCTTTTGCCTCGGGTAATATAATTCTAATATCCTCTATAACCTCGTTCATATCTGTAACAAGCTCTCCGATTCTAGCAGCAGTAAATGCTGTATAACCGGTAACGATTAGTAATATTCCCAAACTAGTAATTGCAGCTCCGGACGCTACATAAAAGTATCTATAGTTGTTTTCTCGTGATCCTACAAGTGGTTCGTCCATTTATGGGTTTATTTGGATTGTTTAAGTTAATCTCTCACTGAGACGTTTTCCTCCTCGACCTCTTCCTCGTCGTCCTCTTCCTCGTCGTCCTCTTCCTCGTCGTCTAGCTCTTTCATAACCTCTATCTTAAGTGGGAGGGTTCTCTTGTCAAGGGAAAGGACGAAATCGATATCTTCTGGGAGCATCTTGACGCGATTGGCGTGCAAGGCAGCCAAATTACTCTGATGAATAATATCAAGGAGGTAAGATTCAAGATAGTACTGCATAATAGTAAATACCTGTTTAGAGATCTTCGCCTGGCATCCATTTTTCTCCAAAACTTCTCTGATCATTCTCTCGAAAGGAGATTTGGCCAATACTAGATGGTTGTATACACGTTGGAGCTTCCTGATGTCACGAAGAGCCACGGTGCCTGGTTTGAAGCGATGTTTCTTTGGTTCGCCGTTATCATTAGTACTTTTCTTCTTTCTGCGAGGTTTCTTTACTGTTAGCATGGGGTGAATGAAAGGAACAATACCACCACCAAGGAAATTAATCTTAGCATCCTTCATTACTTTATCGAGTTCGGAATTGCGAACAGCCAACTCCAAATCTCTGATAGTAACCCGTTTCTTTTTCTTGCTCTCCGTGTATGGTACCGCGTTACTAAATAGTTTCTTAGTAAAAACCTCAAGCACAACGCATAATGTAATAGGAGCTCCCCCCGTTACCATCAAACTGTTTGTACCAAACTCTCTGAGGAACTTTTCACTAATTGAAGGAGGCAATGTCAAACCGGCCTTGGCTTGGCGACTCTCGCCTTTTTTATCAGAATCAGATTTGCTAGTAAAATTGGTAACAGCATCCGTATTCGCCTTCATCACCTCAATAAACAATGGAGTGGAAAATCGCAATTCGGCGGCTGACAAGACATCAGACTCTGCTATAGTTCTCTTATTAGCTACTTGAGCTAGATTTTTAGCATCTGCTGATAGACTCTTGGCTATATAACAAAGACAACTGTTTAATTGTTGGCGTGCGTTGGTAGTCAAACCATTATTTGGATGATCCGTTCTTAGAAGGGTTGGGAGATAACTATCAAAGTATCTGAATTGTTTTTTCGTCTTGGACATTTTTTCTAAAACTTTAATGTTTTTAAATGAACAATTATCATGTTACGGTTTCTAAGTTATTTAAAAACAGATTTACATCGTAAAAACTATGAGTAGCATTACCCAACCGTCTTTATACCGAGTAGCTCGCCAGGCTGGAGTCAAAACAATGTCCAGTGATTGCACTGATGTTCTTCGCAAATTGCTTGAACGTCGGGCTGATGAAATTTGTAAATCCATTATTATTGTAAACAAACAGAGTGGTACCAAAACTATCATGCCAAATGACGTATATGCCGCGATGAATATCACGGGAATTAATCTTACTAAATCCGATGTGATGGGTGAGACCACTTGTTCCGCAACAGGTTGTTAAATTTTTTAATTTTTGTTAAATTAAAAATGTCATATCCAAGATTCAATAACATGTCTTATCCAAACGAAAATACATATCCCCAGACGCGCACTGGAATATATTTAGGTTATAATTATGTAATCCCGGTAGAAGTTAATACACCAATTCAATTAGGTAGAGAATATGGGTGCACGGGGCGGGCTCCTTCATTCTCCCAAGCCATGTTAGATGGTAAAATACAAATGAACCAACCAGGAATAATTTCAAAAACTGTAAGATAAAATTCTTTATATATTATAAATGAACGCAAAAAGTAAATTTACAATCCCGATCCTTCAGGGTACGCGCCCAGAAGTTGGATTATTTTCAGCAACCGTTGCAGCTCCATCGTTAAGGAATGCTTCAAATTTGGTATCAGGTGTTGCCGTATCTAATTACCCAATGGTAACCACCAGTGTGACAAGTAATAACGCATATCCTATTGCTAGAAATACTACTCTTAATAGTTCCCTGGATATCCAAGACATTCGATACCCCGGAACAAATTCATTACTAGCTTATCAAAACGCTCCGAATCAACTTGGATATTTGAATTCTAGTAAAAAAACTATCCAATTGGATAATACACTAAATGTGTCTGGTGCGAGAACCAGCGACATGATGGTTGAATATTTGAAAACCGGTAAATTAGAGGGCGATTTAAATGCCCAGACCTCTTTCACAACAACTGTTTTAGCTACTGGTACTAATTCTAATTCATTAACCAACACAAGTCTCATAGCATCCGAACTTTATGATTGTAGTCCAAATTTTGGAAAAGTATCCGGCCTGGCAGTTGAAGACGGGGGAGCTGGTTATCCCATTACAACAGGTGGTATTTATACTACCAGAGCGTATAATTATTCTGTTAGTGGTGATCCTCAAGTAGCACTTGTACAGGTTACATCCACGGCTGGTGCAATAAACTCACCGGTGACTGTTGTTACGGGGTTTGTTCCTCGAAATATAAACGAAAGATTGACTGTAGAAGATGGTCAGGTAGTTCCAGGTACCCTTGGAGGCAGTCTTGGTGTCACACTGTTATCACCGGGAAGTGGTTATAATATTGGAGATATTGCATTGAGTAAAAATATTATTGTAAATGCAAGTCCAGGACAAGGATTAGTACTGGGTATATCGGGTGTTGGTGCTGGTGGGATAATAACAGATCTTACATTGCAGGTGACTGTGGGTTTCACTGATATGGGGAGTGGTTATAGTGTAGGTGATATTATCGAACTAGAAGGTTTATTAGGTGGTAGTGGAGCTTTGATACAAATCACTGGCATCACCACAGCAACAACACTAGCCAGCTTAAGTATAGCTTCCTTGTATAATCCTGGTAGCGGAGCTCCATTAGGTCCTTATGATTCATACACAGTTCCCGATTTGCCAGTTACCAGCGAAAGTAATATTTGTAAATCTAAAGTACCTAAAGCTCGTATATATACAGCTGGAGGCGCAAAGGCCTATTACCCACAGATATCTTCTGGGTTGTATCCAACTAATTGGAATGCTGGTAACGGAGCAGCTCTGTGCGCTAATCCAGCTCTGTGTTTACCAGTTGGTATTAGTAGTCAAAATGGTCGGTCTATCGTTAATGGAGTGCCTGTATAATACACGTGTATTCTTATTTTCATTCAAAAATAAGAATTATTTACAAACCCATCTACCTTCACCTTTTGAAAGGTCCCCGGTTAATTGCATTTTGTTGGGCGCTGAACACATACTTAGATTTTCTATCGAAAAACTCGGTGTTACTGTTGCATCCATATTTTTCACAGTCTGACCAAACTTACCCCGTCCTAACCACGCATTTTGTTGACCACTACTATCATCAGATCCACCATGATTAGAATCCCCCGCCATGAGATCATAAAAAGCTTTGGGTTGATTTTTTAGTTTTCTGTGAGACGACCAAGATGTGCATGGGGGTGTTAAATACTCGTAAGCACCAGGCCCACCCGTACATGGGAACTGATTGCCGGCATCCCAGTAAACTTCGGGGACAGACGTATATGCAGGGTTAGTTGAGCCAGGGGTTCCAAGAGAAGTAGCGATAGTGAACTCAACCTTGGGTATAATCTGTTGCACAATTTTAACGTTATCATCAAGTATTCCACAGTGGCACCATTCCTGGTCTACCTGTAAGAAAGTCACTTGTTGAGCATTAGTAGCTTTGGCATTCAATAGTTTAATAAATGTCGCAATGTAAGGCCACGAACAAGAACCAGATTTGCAACCTGAACCTGGGCATGGATCAGGTGTCATAGGAGTAGCTGTTGTAAACGACTCACATATTGTACCACTGTCTTTAGGGAAACATCCACACTCATTCTGGTTCTTTTTCTGCCAAGTACACTCCCCGGATGCCGTATTATTACAATCCTTCTTGTTATCGTATGGACATGGATCTGTAAAACAATACGGCTTCCCCATAAAATCCCCACGCCACCATTGTTGCCAGCGTGCATCTTTCGATGAGGCATATACATTAAGACCTATTTCGATCCCTTTGGTTTTGGCGGGAGTTAATAGATTTGTCACTAACCAGTTCATCGCATTGGTAACTTGTGCTTTACCGTCATCCTTGGCCGGGAGTCCACCACCTGGATTTGCAATCATGTACGGTGCATAATTATCACTATCTGGTACAATGAATGGGAATGCTAGACGACTAATACCAGCTTTTTGGCAAAATTCTAGCACAGTTGTTATATAATCTTTAGCTACGTCCCCGTTAGTTTTCGCAGCACCGACAAGAGCATACCAAGTAAGAGTAATTTTGGGAATTGGTAACATTGCATAACCGTCTGAACCCGCCTTGGGTTTACCTTTACCTACGTATACACTGATACTTTTATCTTTACCCACTGGTTTAATGGATGGATTAAATAATTTATCACAGAAACCCATCATAGAAGTTTCACCGGTAGTAGGGCACGTAGCAGAGTGTTCTACGCATTGACCATAATCGCCTTGAGAAGGATCGTAGAAAGATCCATATGGACATAGTGCTGCACCCTTGTCCCCTTTTACACCCGTCAGATGTTTTCCGTCCCATAAACTACCCACAGATGTATAATAAGTTGAGAAGCCAGCTGTTTTGTCATTTTTTGACGGCGCAGATGCACTATCCCCCCAAGCTGACCACAAAGGACCCCCTTCTGTGTATTCCTCTTTTGGTTGACATGTTGGGGATATTGATTGACCCTTTTTCTTAAAACATTGTTTGCAAGTACCATTGTCTCCACAAGATGCTTTCCCTTTAGTCGGGTCTGTGTACGGACAAAGGCTCGATGGACATGTACCACCAGCACCCGGTGATACTAGACATTTTCCATTTGGGAGAGTTTTATGACAAGTTCCACCGTGTTTATTACAATAATCATCAGGGCATGTACAATCCGCATCAGTTTTACACGACTTCATGGATGACCCTCCCCCGGAATGTGGTGTATCGTAGTGACAATAACCATTATCTTTTCGACAATAACCCTTATGGGGGCAGTTTAGGTTTTTGTAGTGTGTTGCACAATCCTCATCAGTTGTACATGTGGGTGGTGTACCTAGTAGACATTGATCGACACATATGTTGTTTTTACATTCCCAGTTTAGACCCGGGGCCGCGTCAGTTCCCTTTGTAGCATCTCCCTTGCAAACTTTGTCAGATTTGCATGACATCGGTAAAAGATTTGCTGACCCTTTTTTTCCTTTCACGGGGTTGGTTATCGTAGCACCAACTTCCGTCATCCAAGACTCAGGAACGAACTGTGCTTCGTATATTATTACACTCGTTGCACCGGTCTTGTATCTAAAATAAGCCAACCATTGTTGCATTCCCGCCCAAGACCAATGAGAAAACCCATCAAATACACCACATATCTTTTGCGGAGCTGCTCCCCCGGCATCACTACCATAAAAATTGAGTGCTAAACAATCTGTAAGGTCATCTGGGGGTGTGGGTCCTGGTCCTGGTCCTGGTCCTGGTCCTGGTCCTGGTCCTGGTCCTGGTCCTGGTCCTGGTCCTGGTCCTGGTCCTGGTGGACTTGGCGTTGAATGCGGTGTTGAATGCGGTGTTGAATGCGGTGTTGAATGCGGTGTTGAATGCGGCGTTGAATGCGGCGTTGAATGCGGCGTTGAATGCGGCGTTGAATGCGGCGTTGAATGCGGTGTTGGATGTGGTGTTGGTCCCGGTGATGGTCCTGGACCAATTGAATATAAATCGTGAAAATCACATTCAGTTGTCTCCGTAGGAGTAATCTGATCATAATTCTGTGGAAAACTAAAACCAGAATTTTTATATGGGCTAATACTTAACTGAGCCATTCTAACTATCGCGGTCTTAAACATTGGAGTCCCACCACCAGTGGCGTTGTATCCCCACCAGGACATCCATGGTCCAACATTAAAACGTCCCGCGCGTGTAGGAACAAATCTCTGAGTACTATGTACTAAACCATACGAAAGCCCATCCGTAATATTCTTACCACTAGGTACTTTTGGTAGCGGATTTCCATTTGGATCTTTTGTGTTTCCATGTGGATCAAATGGATCGTCAAAATAAAATTTTACATAATTTTGCGTAGGCTTATCATTGTTAACAAACCAATCGATAGTATACCAATGGTAATCTTTTTTAGTACTCGATTCGGGTTCAGTCGATATAAAATCCACTTTCTTATTTTTCGCGGCTACCTGGGTGTAGTAAGCACCCGTGTCCTCATCGTAATTATCAATATCATTGACCCATGTATTACAGTTCATAGTATCCCATGTCATTTCGGTACCCCAATCAAATTGGGGTGAATTACAAGGTATTTCTATATCTATTTCATGATTAATTGTGGAATAGAGGTCTTTCTCGCTACCACTACATTTTGTAGTACATTTATCGTTGTTTGATGTTCCCCCATCACATACATTATAGCAAGGGAAACCAGTGGGTGCGCCTTTGGCGCCGGATAAGTCCCCGCGGGCTTGACTATTTAATGGGGTGTTAATACTCCCCTGTTTCCCGTAATATATTTCTTCGTAATGAAATGTCCATGCGGCGAATGTATAACCACGACCATTCATATTATATGATTTCCCGTTTTTATCTGTAATTGTCCGCGTATCTGATGTTTTAGGGACATAGCACAGTACATTGTATACTCCTCCTCCAAACTGGTCCCTAGTACACGCAACCCCACCCACTCTACGCTTTAATTGTATATCTTCTTTAACAACTGGACAATTAACATCGTGTGATTTTTTAGAAGTTAACCCGGGGACATTACCTGTATATAAATCACCATGCGTTTCCATCGCAACCACATTTTGGATTACGGGTTGTGTTGTTTTCTCGGGAATCGTAAAATTAACACTTTCTTTCTCCTGTGAGATAGTTACATTTCGACAATTTACACCGTGATTGTATCCGGCAGTGCCCCCATCACCCCACACTTTATGGAGTGCCTGTAACGGGAATGTTTTCCAATCCCCGTTGGTTTTGATCACGGAATCACCGGTGGAATTATTTGAATTACCCACGGTTAAAGGTCTCGGGCGCATTTTTTTTGAATTATTTGTTGGTTCCGTTCCTCCGCAGCCACCACTCTTAGTGTACCATCCTAAATTATTACCAGCGGAACATGTGGTTCCACTGGCAGTATCTGTCTGTCTTAACCGCGCCATTATATCATCGGTTGCTCCATACTTACCTGGTGGACCATTACCTTGATCCCCACCAATTACCCCCGTACACGGTCCTGTTTGTACACCCCCGTTTGTACAAACAGGAGGGGAGAGAGTGTAAGTAGGACTGTCTCTCACAACATATTTAGAATTAAGATTTCTAGTTGTTTTCATTTTATTAGTGGATTTACAAATTTATTTAATTATTCGAGAGTTCATTCAAAGTCTTAGAATTATACATCCAGAATTGAGGACCAGCTATGGTAGTCCATGCATACCCCATTTCATTGACAATAGTAAGTGCTGCCTTAGACAATGACATCTCTTCTCCTCTAAATTCAATCTTATTGCCCTCCAAGACTCGACATGTAATATTTGCGTCTTTTTTGAATGTCAGAATTGTATCTGGTGTAATGCCAAGAGATTCCAAATTACATCTTTTTTTGTTACGAGATGTAGGAGATGAACTACCGCTTTGCCCGGGCGCTACGACCCAATCTGGTAGCTTTCCCAAATTCGACAAGTGATATTTAGCCAATTGCACCGGAAAATTGCGAGTTCTGAATTGCATTCTATCAACAATCTCCATGAAGTCAGAACAATGAGCGTCACATGTAAACCCGTGATGTTTTCGAAGATAGGTCTCAAGCTGTTTATTTATCCTAGTATTGGCGCGATCAAATCCATATTGCGTCCAATTAGTTGACATGTTTTTGATAAAAGCCGAGTCACGTTCATCCGGGTGAATGATATCCCACGGGTCTGTAGTGCTAGTCGTATTATTGTCTGCAATTTTATTAGAGGTTTGTGCTACTGGTGGTGGGTTTCCAGGTGGTGGACTCTGCAACTGTACCGCCGGATTAAAAAACTTATCAAAAAAATCTCTATACTTATTCCATAAATCCCGACGCTTTTTACATTCGGTTTCAATAATTTCTATCATCTTATTCACATTTCCACAAAAAGTTTCAGAACCCTCTACTGGATTTCCAAATTGTGATTTAAATTCTTTCTTAATTACGTCCTCTGCGTGTTTGTAAGACGGAGTATGGTTGTCGATGTCAATCACACCGGGACAGTAACAAATAGATATGATTTTGCAGAACCGGTAATCTCGCGATTTGAGGCGTTCAGAGATGTTGCCAGTTCTTCCCATTTTGTAAATATTCGTATTCAAATGTGCTCGCTCTTGTAGTAGATAAATCCAACCGTTCATTTGTTATTTCATTTATTCGTAATATATTCATTTTAACAAATGCGTAAAGAATTAACAATTGCTATAATCTCGACCGTTGGATATGTATTAATGTATATCATATTTGCTGTGACATTTCTTCGGGGATACATTTTAAGTAACCCTTTCTGGTTTGCTGGGATAACAAACTGCATATTTGAAATGACGGAGCAAGATTTTTCCGGCGAAAAGAATTGCTTATGTCCGTCGAGTATAAATTTCAATAATTGTGTTAAAACTGGTAAAAAATACAAAAATACACCAAATGAATGTGCTCCGTGTGACGTTAAAATGCCTCCTGGAATCGTCGCAATTAATATTATATTACTAATCTTTTTAGTGATATTAATATTGTTGTGGATAAATGTATTTACCAGAACTGTTAAATTTTAACAAATAGTCTCTTTGGTATAACCTAAAGACCTAGTTCTCATAAATAAATGTCAGGAGAGAGCGAGTCTAGCGATTCAGACAGTTCTAAAATAATCACCTCTGACGAAGAGGGAGAATTTTTAGAAGAAATTACGACGACTGAAATAGAAATGAGAGGTGAAAATGTTCAACGACACACCTGTCGGATTTGTCTTGAAGATTATCCCTTTGATTTCGTCAGTCCTTGTAATTGTCGTGGGTCTTTACAATACGTACATAAAACTTGTTTAGATGAATGGAGACTTCGACATCATGCCGAGCATTCTAATAGAAACAGATGCCAACAATGTTTAGCACCGTTTAATTATGAAGTAGATGATAACATTGATAATTTTTCTGATTTTCTTTCAGACGATGTAGATGACGTAGCTGATTTCAAAGAAAATTATGAACTAGCGGCTTGGTTTTTGTTATTATCATGTAATGTCATCGTGTTAATAATTTTACTTACGTGGGCACATTCAGGTATTCATCAACGCAAATACAATCAGTTATTTTTTACTTCATTCATAGTGACGACCGGTAATGTTATCTTAATCCCTATTACTGCTAAAGTTTTGAGCTTATACCTGTTTCCATACATTCTATGGGCAATATTTCAGATGTCAATACTGTGTATGTTGGTCATTGATTTGGACTTACCAGTGTATATTTTACAGGGTACTACTTTTGGTATTAGTATGATATTTCTATCGTATCACAAAGATAAATTTTAATTTTATACATATTGTGTAAAATTAGGCTATGTATGCGGCTAAAGTTCGTTGAAACAGAGGTAAATCTGATATTTCCAATGGCTCAGAACCACTGGTAAACAAGAACACATTGTAGTTTCTGTATATTATATCAATGGTAAAATTCTTACCTTCACTTTTGTATTTACCCAAAAAATGTCGGTAATTTGCTCTATTCTTTCTGAGAAATTCTGGGCAACTACATTTTGCTATTAACCTATTTGGATCTTTTAATACCATATTAGGTGCTAGAAGACCATCTAATTGTAAATAAGAAAAGTTCAATTTATTGATGAATAACCTTTTAGAAGGTGCTATGAATTGACCCTGTTCTCGTTGAATTGTTTCTTCGTTCATTCTCGTTATAGTAGACGCAACTACACCATTTACTAAATCTGGATTAGCTAATGCCACGATCATAGGAGGAATCGTAGTTAAAGTAGACAGTTTTAGTCTTCTGTAACGTGTAGCTGTACACATGAAAGAAAAATCTATCAAATCATAATCAATATCATAACTTAAAATAAGTAAACTAGCGATTTTACCGTTCGATGTATCTTTAATTATGATGGTTCCAATTAACATTTTACGCGACGGATCTGGTTTATACCCAAAACAATCAGAAGTTCCTAGAACGGAATCCGGTGGAAGGTCTTTTAAAAATTTTAACCTGAATTTTTTGAATGATCGTCGTTTGTTTTTATTTACTTCTCTTACTGCTATGCGTAATATTTTTCTTAAGATATTTACTTTTTTCTTATTTTCAAGTTCTTTTTGACTCGATTCTTCACCAAAACCATCAAAAGTAGGTGGTGAAGTGAAAGTAGGTGGTGAAGTGAAAGTAGGTGGTGCTCCACCAAAAGTAGATGGTGAAGTGAAAGTAGGTGGTGCTCCACCAAAAGTAGATGGTGCTCCACCAAAAGTAGATGGTTCTCCCCCAAAAGTAGGAGTGAAAAACATTGGGGCGGCATAGCTACCACCGTTCATCGAGAATCTGTGTCGTTTACTGTACAACCAATCATACTTCTCTTTCTGCCATTTCTGGGTCTTCCCAATCCGGCCTTCGTGTGGATAGCATTTTTTTAATGGTAACTCTGGTGGTACCTCAGCGCCATATATCTTTTTCAAAAAAGATTTATAATTTTTCTGAACATACACGGGAAATCCTTGAAATTTTATTTCCTTTAGTGGAAATATATCACTATACTTGTAATTAAAAATATCGGGAGCTTGATATTCATGTTCGACAATTAACTTTTTCCCCTTTTTAGTAAACACAAAGATATCTAATTGTATACCGTTGTGAATACTATGATCCTTCTCGTCTACGTAAGCTAAGTTTAGATCTCTCAATTTAGCCCATATATCTGGATTTCGGGCCTCCTCGTAATAGGGATCTGTTTTTTCGTCTTGAAACCACATCCCGTTCGGGAGTTTAGTTTTATACATAACTTTTTGTAGTTTTTTGAAATCACGATTCGTCATGGATACATCGATATCCGCGTCGTGTGGAATCCAACCTTTATGTCTAACAGCTCCAATCAACGTCCCACCGTTCAACCAATACTTAATCCCATTCTCTCGACAAACCTTATCGAAGAATTTAAAGATTTTAGTGAGACGGCGCTGCCCCTTTTTTAGATTGGTTAATTCCACTTGTGTCATTTTGTATACTCGCGGTCTTTTTTTCCGAGATGACTTTTTTCTTTTCCTGGAAGACTTTTTAGTTGTTTTCTTAGAAGACTGTCTTTTCTTGACACACCCAGTTGGGCATCTTTTTCTAGAACTTTTCATTTATTATAATAAAATGAAAACAACTAGAAATCTTAATTCTAAATATGTTATGAGAGATGATAATTCATCGTCGGATTGTCTCTGTTATGACCTAGCACAAGGGAGTTCCAATGAAAGACAGTGCAACACTGATAGTGATTGTACAGGTCCAGACTACCGTGCCTGTATTAGCGCCAGTGGTGGTAAGTGTCCAGGAGGATCTGGACCACCACCGCAACCGAGCGGGAATCAGACTGCGATAGCGGTATGCAATGCTTACGCTAAATGTGCAACCCCCGGGGGTTGTCTTTGGTACAATGGAAACACACCAACAATCACAGCGCTGAACTATGGTCGTCTAATAAGTGCATCACAACCAAAAACGGAACAGGACAGCTGGAGATGCAAGTTTAGTGGCAAGGATGTTAACGGCAATCCTGGAGGCCGAGGCTGCAACCCCAATGAAGAAGGCGGAAAGATCTTTTATCCCGGCAGCTGCGCCGTTGAAATAAAACAAAAAGATTATAATCCTTATTTCACAGGTGGGAATTATGCTGCTTGTGGTATAGCTGTGGGCGATATGGCGGGTGCCGGCAACAGTTGGCCACAAGCGCCCAAGCAATGCATTGAGTATGGGATCTGCAAGTCCGGTAAGGTTTACCCATGTTATAATGCATTAGTAGCTAACGGGATCATAGCAAGTCCGGCGCCAATACCATCGCCACCATCGCCACCATCGGGGCCACGTCCGGGTCAGTTAGGAGGTAAATGTAAAAAGGGTAAAAAAAAATGCGATGGCAACTTGATATGTAAGCGTAAAAAATGCGAGTCACCAGCACCGGGACCAGCACCGGGACCAGCACCGGGACCAACGCCGCATTCAACGCCAGCGCCGGACAAGGGAAACTGTTATATATGCAGACCGGGCATCGACACGTTATGTGAAAAGATAGGGAACGTCGGGGATGGTTGCACCGGTAGTGATGGCACAAAATTTAAATCATGTAGCCAAAATAATAATAAGTGTTGGTCAGGCGGTGCTGGTGCTGGTGCGCAGTGTAAGAAATACTGTGAAGATCCAGATCCAGCACCAGGACCAGCACCAGGACCAGGACCAGCACCAGGACCAGCACCAGCACCCGGACCAGGACCAGCACCCGGACCCTCCGGTGAATTTGGAAGTAATTGTGCTAATGATAATGATTGTTTTTCAAGAAATTGTGTTAAATCTAAATGCGCTCGGAAAAAATCACATCACACAAAACCTAGCCACTCACCATCTCCAGGACTATCAACCGATTCTCAGGGATTGTCTACTCCCGCTGTAGTTGGAATCTCGGTCGGGGGTATAGTACTCGTATTAGGAATTGCAGTCGGGATAATTTATTTGGCTAAGAAAAAAAAGAAAGGTCGTAAGTAATAAATGTGGCGAGAACAAGGATACATGATTATTAGAAATTTCTTAAACGTAGCTCCGCAAATCCACGCGATGAGCAACATCTACCCACCGAGTAGACGAGATGAGAAAATACATGATTTTGGTAATGATGGAAAGACCACCTTTCCTTGTAATTACGAAGCATTTAATCATATCTCAGTGAATGAAAAGTTAATTGATGTAGCATCCAATTTGCTTCAAGGTCGTGTAAAATTACGTCAATCCGTCGCATGGGCTAAATATGGGGATAGAGGAGATAACGAAGATCAACGAATGCATATGGATTATGGAAACAATATGTGGGGTTATCCTCCCCCATGGCATAAGCCAAATGCAGTAGCTATGATCTTATATTATAGTGATACTACTAAGACAGGTGGTGGTACTTCTGTTGTACCCTATCGTCCTGATTTGTACAAAAATTCGCAAGCAATGATGCCTGGTCAAGGAAACATCCCATTCGCAAATAATCGGGAAGATGCTGAGGAATTAATGAGACTATACGATCCAGAAGGTTGGGAGTTAAGAAAGAAATGTTATGAAACCGAAGTTCGGCCATGGTTTAAGCCAGGAGATCTGTTAGTTTATCGCTTAGATCTTTGGCACAGAGGTACTCCTGTTAATAAAAACAAGATAAGATACGCGCATAACTTTCTGTGGGCATTAGAAGACGCGCCGATATCTAATTGGAATTCTTTCACGCAAAAACTGTATTATGGATGGTTAGAAAAATTCATCAGAGGATTGTCAGAAAAACAGTTATTTGTGTTGGGGATTAAAAAAAAAGACTTGGTGAGGTATAGGAGTAAACTATAACTAAACGTTATACTGAAAAGTCTAACGTTTCAAATAAACTATTCTTTATAATAAATGAAAACAAGTACTATTTTAACAATTGGTGGTTTATCCTTGATATTTATATCCGTTTTAACGTGGTTAAGTGCTCGTTACAATGTCTCTTTCGAAGATGCACCCAGGGGAACCCATAAAAAATTAGGACTCAAAGGGAGAAAAATGACTTTCACGGACTTCATTTTTTGTCCCATGCGGAAACCTTCTAATATGTTATTTTTTCTCGGGTTTGTCCTGATCTCTGTAAGTCAATTAATGCCTACAACTCCGACACCAACTCCGACACCAACTCCGACACCAACTCCGACACCAACTCCGACACCAACTCCGACACCAACTCCGACACCAACTCCGACACCAACTCCGACACCGCCGGAAAAGGTGAATAAAACGATAATAAATAATTTTGCGAAGATGTTACCCCCCACCGATTCATCTCAAGAAATGTGTAGCAACGTAACTAATTGTGCTAAATCCGACTTGTGTCAGTTCAATCCCACCAAGAAATCCCATCCAACTGTACAAAATTGGTGTAATGCTATGAATTTCTTCGCCGATTCACAAAGTGTAACCACACAAGGAGCGGTGCATGGTAGTGAGAATCCGGTATGGTATCAAGGAACTACTGGTCCTTGTAATTCTTTCGCGGGGGAATATAAGAAACCTATAATTAGTGTATACAATAATTTTCGAAAAGCAATTAATTCGGGAATGCCTATAGGTTATTCAACATGGGAAAATTCAATCGGGGACGTAGATAACACATCAAACAGCATTTGGTATACAACAGATAACCAAACACATGCTTGTCCCCCAGCCGATAAATTTAAATTGGCTGAAACAGGTTACTTGCCTTACAGAAGTGATAAACAATTAACACAATTATCAAAAATTGCAAATGACGTAAGGGGTTATGGTCCATGTCGTGTTGCAAATGATCGCCTGTAAAAAACTATCATAAACGTTATACTGAAAAGTCTAACGTTTCAAAAAAAAATACTATTCATATAATAAAAACATGAAAACAAGTACTATTTTAACAATTAGTGGTTTAGCTTTGATATTTACATCCGTTTTAACTTGGTTAAGTGCTCGTTACGATGTCTCTTTCGAAGAAGCACCCAGGGGAACCCATAAAAAATTAGGACCTAAAGGAAGAAAAATGACTTTCACTATCACTAACATGTTATTTTTCGTCGGCTTTGTATTAATTGGCGTTAGTCAATTACTTGGAGAAAATAAAGATGGTTATAAAAATATGCCACCAGTATCAGATTGTGGGGATATGAAACATGAATTCAAGAATGGTTATTCAACGGTCGCGGAGCCTATGACGTGTAACGACCTTCCCGACCCAGTGCATTGCAACCAGATCGATTCAAGTGCTAAGATAGTACATAAATGTGGTAGTCTTGTGGAGGCCGACGCCCAGCGGGACAGGTTCCACAAACATTGTTCAATGGATTCTCTGAAGGATGGGACATCTTTGTGGCAAAAACAAATATCTTGTGATAATGGGACAGACAATGTAGTATTCACTACAGCCAACTAAATTTTAAAGTTATAGCTTATTCTGGTAATTTCCCATCCACTTTTTGTAGCTTCCAGGAAGAGATAGATCGAGATTTCATATCAATCTGTGAAGCGAAAGGACGATTCTTAATCCACTCCACCGGAGTTATAATACTTTTACTCTTATTAAAACGAAATTCTATGATCTTCCATAGATTGGGATGGTTATTTTCGAGTAGGTCTTGATTACCATCGTCGAAGTGAAAAATTCTAACAATATTTCCGAGTTCTAGTGACATTTCTAATTTTATTACAATTCTTAACGTAATAAAATCATATTCAGTCTTTGAGCATCGCATATGCGACATAGGCGTAAAGTGCTATTTGTACACCAACCCAAACAATAGGCCCAACCGTTAACAAGGTGTTTACTTTACCAGGACTCGTTGGTATACTCTTACGTTTATAGACGTGAACTCTCATTAAATACAAGATTAAGGCTGCTAAAACTGTTGTGAATGTTCCTATGACCCAATTGATGAGACTATCTTTATCTTCGTTCATCATAGCCATGCTACCAAAGACTAGCAGACCAACACCAAGGAAAAATGTCAAATATTGTATCAAACTATCGGCAAATACTAAACAGGTAAAACTTGCCATTATTAATGCCGCAATTATTGGAAAGACTATATTCTTATTCACATTATCTTTCTGATGGTAAAACATGTAAAAAGGAATAAAAAACAGCGGCCATAACACAGCTGCTATCCATATTGACTCCCCCGTGTACTTATCAAAGAAATACGCTGTTATTTTCATTTATTATACATAAATAAATAGTTGACAAAATGGTAAACATGATGAATCAAAAAACATATCACTATAACGTTCCTAAGATATTGGTATACCTCGTTCATATTGTTGTAGGTATTTATCTTGCGTATTTGGGTTATACACTTACGCAGGGTAAAAAGATACCACACTACGCTAAGATAATTCTTATCACTCTCGGAGCCGTAGTAATCTTATATCAGAGTTGGTTATGGATCAAATTTCCGAAAGATAACTATGCTTATGACGTTCCAGGGTGGTTGCTTCACTTAACACACGTGTTAATCGGTATCTATCTAATCGTACTAGCTCTTCTTAAGAAACCCGGACCAATCTTAGGCGCCGTAACATTGATTTTAGGTGCTGTTCAATCATTCTATATGTTACACTTGTGGGTGCTTCATTAAATATTCCTGTAATTTATATCTAATTTTAGATATAAATTAGTTGTCTTCTATTTGTGGCGGTAATTCAGGTAACGCTTCATTACTACCAAACAATGGTTGAAATGCTTTCAAAGTCAAATCTATTGGACTACGTAGAACTGAGTAAGCTCCCTCAATAAAGTTTATATGTTGATCCATGCCCTCGCAAGAATGACTTATTGGTTGCAACAACCTAAGAATCATGTCTAGTTTTTGTTCAATTTTTATTTGCCTTTCCTCAATTTCCTTAAGACGGTTCTCCATATTTTTTATTATTAATAAGTAGCTTTTAAAATAAATGAAAGAGTTAAGTGCAAAAGATGTCACGGGTATTTCTTTTTGGATTATATCAATAGCTCTGATTGCTAGTACCGCATTTTTGTTGATCGAAAGAGGCAGTGTTAATCAAAAATGGCAGTTGCCAATGACTATATCAGCTTTAGTCACCGGTATTGCTAGTCTACATTATCTTTACATGAGAAGTGTGTGGGTTCAGAAAAAGAAAAGTCCTGTAGCTTATCGTTACATTGATTGGTTCTTGACAGTA
>Ga0315320_10000896_pt1 | contig 24394 bp, 26 predicted proteins | sample M140m21515metaG_FD_203458 | JGI IMG/M metagenome (GOLD analysis project Ga0315320, IMG submission 203458) | Ammonia-oxidizing marine archaeal communities from Monterey Bay, California, United States - M1 40m 21515 | ecosystem: Environmental > Aquatic > Marine > Coastal | place: USA: California... | reverse complement strand
GCTTATGTTCAAACATATTCAATGAGACCATTAGTTGATACTCGAATTATGAATTTTATTAATTTGCACAAAATACCGTCAGGAGAAATGGTTATTGTTGCAATTATGACTTATACAGGATATAATCAGGAAGATAGTATTATGTTTAATGAAGCTAGTGTAGATAGAGGTTTATTTTCAGCAACCGTGTATCATACAGAAAAAGATGAAGATAAGAAAATACACGGTGATGAAGAAATTAGATGTAAACCAGATAAAAATAGAACAAAAGGAATGAAGTTTGCAAATTATGAAAAACTGAATCCACGTGGCGTAATGGAGGAAAATTCATTAATTAACAATAAAGATATTATTATAGGTAAAGTAATTCCTATTAAAGCAGCGCGAAATGATCATACAAAAGTAATTAAATATCGTGATCAGAGTAGAATTTACAGAACAAAAGAAGATACTTATATTGATAAAAATTATGTGCATCGCAATGGTGATGGTTATACATTTGCTAAGATTAGAGTAAGAGCTTATCGTAAGCCACGAATTGGAGATAAATTTTCGTCGCGTCACGGACAGAAAGGAACTATTGGGAATATAGTGCCAGAAGCTGATATGCCATTTACAGCTGAAGGTCTCCGCCCAGATATTATTATAAATCCTCACGCTATCCCTTCACGGATGACAATCGGACAATTAAAAGAAACATTGTTGGGAAAAGTTTTATTGGAATTAGGTGGTTTTGGAGATGGAACAAGTTTTGGTGACTTTTCAGTAAAAGAAATTAGAAAAATTCTTTTAGATATGGGTAAAGAGATTGGAGGAGAAGAAATTTTATATAATGGTATGACTGGTGAACAAATAGAAACAAATGTATTTTTCGGACCAGCCTTTTATCAGAGACTTAAACATATGGTTGCGGATAAAATGCATAGTAGATCCATTGGGCCTATGGTTGTATTGACGCGTCAACCAGCTGAAGGCAGGGCTAGAGATGGTGGCTTAAGATTTGGTGAAATGGAACGTGATTGTATGATTTCACACGGAGCAAGTAGATTTACACAAGATAGAATATATTATGCATCTGACAGTTTCAAAGTTCCAATCTGTAAAAAATGTGGATTAATTTCCATATATAATGATGAAAAACATAAGCATTTGTGTCCTACTTGTGAAAATAGAACAGATTTCTCAATTGTAAATATACCTTATGCCTGTAAGCTTTTGACACAAGAATTAATTTCAATGAATATTGCACCTCGGTTTATTACAGAATAGAATCAAGATTGAATTAGAAAATTGATAATAAAAAAAAACTTTTTTATTATTAAAAACAACAGCAATAATTAATATATTATAGATGTCATCGGTTACTACATCAATTAAACAAAACACGTCAAAACAGGATTTTATCAAAAGTGGAAGTGCAATTGACGAAAATAATATTGAATATGATTATATAGTTTTGGCAGATGGACACGGTTCTAGGATTAATAAAGATATTGTAATAGATTTTATAAGAAACTATGATTGGGATACAAAATTAAAATACAAAAATTGGTATAAAACATTTACCATTGAATTTGAAGAAATAGTGCCAAAAAGTGGTGGCTCGGGTTCGACACTTAGTGTAGTGCGAATATATCAAGATATATTTGAATGTTGGTGGATAGGAGATTCATCGATTAGACTCTATGAAAATTCTGAAGAAATATGGAAAAGTTTGGATCACGATGCTTGCAATAGACAAGAACACGCAAAGTTAATTAAAAAAGGTTATAATCTTAAATCTGAGCATAAACCATATGTTTTAACACCAACCTCTATTACAATGGTGCCTAGTTACAGAATAATTATGACGCCGCAAGATAAAGTTGCTATGACCAGATGTTTAGGTCATAAAAATATGACAGGGAATGAGATAGAATTTGCAGTGATTCCCAGAAATACAGATTCTAGGTATAAATTAGTTGTTGGTAGTGACGGGCTTTGGGATTTAGTATGTAACACAGATACTTCTTTTCTAGCAAGCGAGGATACTGATGCGAAAATTCTTATGGAGTGGATATATTGTAGATGGTTACAAGAATGGATGTATGTGCATATTTCAGGCAATCAAAAAATAACTTTTCCAAACTGGAATCGTGATGATATTTGCATTGGAGTATTTACAAGTTAAAATCCATAAGTTTCTAAAAATTCTTGTTGTAAATTTTGAGGTATTTCATTAAAATCTATAATTTTTTTATTGAATGCAAATTGTTCTTGAGCATTTTCTTGTTCTAATTTATTTTTGAATAGTTCTGGATTTTCATAGTATTTTGAGGCTGTTTTAATTCCACATTTTTTGAATATTCCTTGAATACCATCACTTTTATCTCCTGTAACAATTTTACAAAATAAATCTTTTTTGGGGTTATTAAAACTATTTTTGCTATCAGTTAATTTTTTAAATTTAAGATTATATAATTGAATATTAGGACTAGACAGTTGCAAGTAATCCATATCACTTGTTATAATCCATATTTTGCTTGTTGGATTTATTTCTTGAATTTTTTTAGAGAGAATTGCTATGCAATCATCGGCTTCTAATTGCGGATGTTCAACAATACCACTTGTTCCTGCGTCATAATAAAGATGTTCATATGCAGATTGAAAATAATCACCAATCATAAATGTATCTTCATAAACTCTGTGTCCCTTGTATGTATTAAATAATTTCATTCTCCAAATATCTTTGCGTGGACAATCTTTTCCAACTATAAATGTTGGATTTTTAATAGCTAGTTGTTTGGCTATATTTTGAAATGCGGTGATAAATGTTTTATGAAATTTATTTCTAAAATCCGGGTGTCTATCTGCTGTTTTTGGGTCATCATCTTTATGACTTAATCTAAACCAGTTTAGTATTGCGTGATACCGGAAAAACACAAAGTAGCTTCCATCTATTAATATATAATTTGTCATTTCTATATTAATAAGCATTTATATTTAATTTCAATTTTATATAGTAACTAATTTATATCCAAACAACATTTTATACCTTTATGGTCTGTTTCAAAACTTTCACCAAAGGTTTCAGCACTGCAAATCTCAACATTTTCCCCTTTTACCCATATATAATCAATACAAGTTTCGGGTTTGTTTGATGGCCACGTTTTAATCTCTCTACCGAAAGTTTCTTTTATAGTACTTTTGAATCCTTTGGTAGTTAAATATTTATACACTTTGGATATAGGGGATGAATTAAAATCACCAGCAAAAATAAGGATATCGTGAGGAATTTTTTCAGTAAATGAAATAATTTTCTTGATTTCTTCAAAACCTTTTTTACAACTAGCTTCATTTAAATGGACATTACAGAACAATATCTCTCTATTATTATAATTGAATTTACTATATTGAAATAATCTTCCTACAAATTTTGATTTAACGGTTGTTTTTATTTTTTTATTTGTGATAGTAATCATTCCTAAAAATGCATATCCTAATATTAAAATTATAGGTAACAAAGTAAAGCATAAAAATCCCCACAAAACAGGATATTTAAAATAAATATCTTGAAATGACTTACCAAATTTGCAGAAAGTCCAACTAACTATATTGAAAAATTTGTCCATAATAAACTTTATTATTGAACTAATCTGTGTTTTTTTTCCTGGAAACCAAGATGATATTTTATCAAATGATACATTTATCTCGTCGGAAAAAGTATAATGGTGTGTGTAAGATACTAATGGTGATTTTAAACAATTAAATACAGTATCTATATTTTTAATTAAAGGTAGTGTAGCTTCTTGAAGAACAATAATATCATTATTAGGAATTTCTTTTTCTAAAACCTTATTAATTGAATTTATTCTATTATACCAATTATCATAAAAAAAATTCAAGTTCCAGGTAAGAATTTTTAATTTCATAGCTAAATTAGTTTAATAAAATATAAATAAAGATAGGGCGCAAAATATATATAAATGTCTAAATCGTGTAGATTTAAAAAGTCAACAGCAAAGATGAGGTGGAAATGGAAAAAGAAAAGAACAAGAAGATTGCAAAGGAAGCGTAGAAAAATGAGAGCTAGAGCAAAATAATTTAGAAAGAATTTGTTTGTAATGTGTATATGAATATTGTAGAAGGCGCCATAGATTATGTTCGAAATAAAGCTTTAGAAATAAAAAAGGATCCTACTTGGACAGATATTCCTTTTAAAAAAAAGAAAGATTTTATGACAAGAATGCAGGAAGCGGAAAAAGTTTTAGCAAAATATCCTGATAGAATTCCTATAATATGTGAACGAGCAAATACGGATGCTCCTAGACTAGATAGAAGTAAATATCTAGTTCCCACTGATATTAGTATGGGGGAATTTATGTATGTTATACGCAAACGTATGAAAATATTGCCAGAAATATCTATTTATTTATTTGTTGGTGGAGATAATTTAGCTCCTGTTTCACATACTATGGGTATGATATATGATAGATATAGAGATGAAGACAAATTTTTATATATCAGATATAGTGGTGAAGCAACATTTGGTTAAATTTTTTTATTGGTTCTATATATAATGCCAAATACAATAGCAGTAATTCAAGCATCTTACAGTAAAGTAGGTCCCACATCAGTGAGTGATAGCAGTGTTGCTATGAAAAAAAGAATTCAAAACCGGGTGCTTAAAGGTCCAGCCAATGCAAACCCAGTGCCTGGTTCAGGATATACTTTATCAAGCTCAACCAGTCTTTTCGGTTTAAAAAGTGCTTATCGTCAACCAAACAGGGGGGATGGTTCGCAAAATATTAAATTTTCAGGAATTTTTCCCCGCATGAGCTTTTAAATTTATCTTCTTTTATAATATAATGATGAACGAAAATTTGGAAATAATTCGAAATACGTATAAAACCGTAGGACCTACATCTGTTAGTGATAGTAGTTTAGCTCGCAGAAAAAAAATACAAGTCAGAGTTTCGCCAAGAATGGGAATTAATCTTCGTGCTATGTGGGGGTTAAAAAGTCATTTTAATTACGCCAACAGGGGTGATAGTTCTCAAGTAACTCGATTTTCAGGTATTTTCCCTCGTATGAGATATTAAATTTATTCTTCGTTTATAATATAATGATGAACAAATATTTAGTAGAATTTTTAGGAACTATGTTCTTTCTTTATGTGATTTTAGCAACAGGTAGTGCAATCCCTATTGGTCTTGCATTATCAGTAGCTATTATGGTTGGAGGCAAGATTTCTGGTGGAAACTTCAATCCAGCTGTATCAATTATGATGGTTGCTGCGGGTAAATTGCCAAAAAGTGATTTAGCTCCATATATTATTGCACAGGTTGCTGGAGGATTAGCTGCACTTGAGCTGTTTAAACGTGTGAAAGTCTAAATATTTTTATATAATAATCTAAATTTATTATATAATGCCGAGAAAAACCCGTAGAAGAAGCCGTAAGGCTGTTCCGTGGAAAGGATGGAGCAAACTTGCACCCAAAGGTAAACAACGCACTACAATGTATAGAAAATGTGGTAAAAAATGTTTTTTAGGAACAAAGACTCCAGGTGATAAACAACATCCTAATTTTCCAATCTGTGCAAAAGGAACCTGTAAAGTAAACAAAAAGGGATTATATGCTGCTTATATCCGCGCTAAAGAATGGGGAAATAAAAGAAGTTCATACAAAGGTAAAGCCCGCCCACGTATGCGGTCAACGTATTACCGCAAAATTGCGAAAAAGGCTAAGAAAATGTTGAAACGCAAAGGAATAAAAGTTGGAGGAAAAGCTACACGTCGCCGCCGCCGCTAAATTTATGAATTAAATTCTTAATATTTTATTAAATGTTAAGAATCATAATTACTTCACTTTTAATGGTAAATGCTATATTTTGGGGAATATATCCACCAGCAGATACTTCACCACATTCCAAAATCTCTCTATATTTTGGTTTAGGAACAATAAAAAATCATTGGATTCATCTTTTAATTGGAATGATTTTTTACATATCTGGAGTTATTATTGCACAACAACCATATATTCAACATTTATGGTGCTAATTTCTACTATGAAGGCGAAATAAAATATAAAGTAATAAACCACCAACACCTAATGTGTATACATTAGCTAAATTTTTATTTTTATTGGTAATTTTGGTATTACCAACGAAAGATTCTACGCAACCACTCCTGCTTTCATAACCGCCTCCTTGATTAGGTATGGGTAATTTGCCTCCAAAAGTGCAAGGGTCCATTTGTAATATATCACCATTGGCAATATATCTTGTTTTTCTTCCTGTTTTTTGATTATTAGAATTTATTTCTGACAAACTAACCGGAGTGCAGTTTGGATTATTTCCTTGCATAAATCCTGACATCATTGATAATGGATTCATTTCTGCCGCACTACCTATTGCTCCAGGAACTAAACCGCGAAACTCAGAAAAATTACTTCCCATAGCACTTGATAAAAATGGAATAGAACCATTGGGAACATTATCGATATAAATATATCTATCTTGATTTGAACCATCAGAAGCTTTGCATTCTCCTCCAGTTTTTAAGAAAAACTTATTCCCCAGAGGTCTATTTCCAGCTTTATTAGCTGCCCCAGTTCCTTCTACCATTAATTTTGTATAGTTAACTAAACCGCTAACGTTAGCTCCTAAAGTTTCCATATCTCCTTTTGAACTCATACCCAATTCTTGTGGAGTTTTAATAAATCTATAATATTTATAATCAGGACCTAATAATTCTTTTTCAAATTTAGAAAAATTCTTAGATATACTGTTGAAAAAATTACTCATTTATTATATAATAATACTATAAAAATGTCAGATAATGCCCATGAATGTAGAATATGTTTTGAACCAGAAAGGCCTGATGAACCATTTATCCAACCTTGTGCTTGTAAAGGCACCAGTAAATATATTCATGAGTCTTGCTTAAATACCTGGCGCAAAACAGCTGAAAATAGAGAAGCAAGAAAACGATGTATGGAATGTGGCGATAAATATATAATTGCAAAACTATATCCTTTAGAAAAGAATCCTTTTACTGATTCATTAATGTTAAATAAGTCACTATGCAAATCAGTAAGAAATAATCTTTTTATTGGATTATTTGGTTCTATTTTATTATGTTGGGTAGATAGTCCCACACAAGCTTCTTTAACTGTATTTAGTTTTGGAAATAATTGGTATAATTATACATTTGGTTCAGCTATAAAAAGTGGAAATGCTGCTATTACTATTCCATATTATCTTTCATTAGCATCATTTATTCAAAATGTATATATCTTTTTCTTTTTTTATTTTAAAATTTATACCAACATTAAAAGATACAGAGAGTTTTTAGACTATATAAAATATGAATTACTTTTTCTAAATCTAACAATAATAAATTTTCTTGTTATTTTTTGGGGGTGTCACGAAGTAGGAACTCATCCATTTGGTTTTTATATAGTGCTTGTTTTTATGATGACAGGTGCTGGTTTTAATTATGCCATACCTCCATCATTAACAGTAGTTGTGAATAGTAGTATAAAATATTTAAATGAAAAGAAAAATCCAGAAACAGTATTAAATGTTACACATAATCCATTAAATACTGTCATTGAAATGCTTCCTACTAATATGCTTTCTAATGATATGCTTTCTAATGATTTGCTCTTAGATCAACAATATGAAGAATTAGCTACAGAATCTGAAGAATCCGAAGAAGCTGGAGAATCCGAAGAAGCTGGAGAATTTAAGTCTGATATTGTTTAATTTTTAAAATTAGCAGCTTTATTTAATTCAGCTTCTTTTGCTGCTCCCTTTGCTTTTACTTTTTCAAGTGCAGCAGCTATTTTCTTTTTATGGTCTGTGATAGAATTTGTATTGTTTTGAATTTCTGGTTTTAAAAGAGTTATTTGTTGTTTTAAAATAGCAATTTGATTATTTTGTGATTTCGCTGCAGCAGCATTACTAGCACTTAGTGAATTTTCTCGAGGGGCACACTCCAACCCTTCTGTTATATTGAAACTTTTAATTATATTTTCAAAAAGTAATGCTAGTAACAGAAATATAAGTAAATATACAAAACCTTTCATTTATATATTATTAAGATAAGTTTATATTTAGCAAGCTTCAGGATATTGTCTACAAGCATCGGAATTATCTACATCTTTACCATCCATAACATCTTCTAGTTTTTGTGCATTTATAAAATTACTCTTAGCATATTTTTTATTTGTTTGTATATTTTTAGAAGTTTTATTCAATAGACCTTGTAAATCTCGCAAATTCTTCTTTACAGTAGCCATTAAGTCTTGATTTACTTTTGCATCAACTATATTACATTGTTGTTGTTTCTGAACCTTTGCATTTGTTTGACCCGCTGGGCAACTGTCTAAACCTTCTCTAAATCCTGTAAAATTATATAATATTAATGCAAATAATAATATAATAATTAAATAGCAAAAACTTTTCATTATATATAACGAGTTATATTTTTTCTCATAGTAATGTAAATGTCATTTATTATGAGAAACCGTCGTGTTAATGTATATAAAAATACTCGTTTAAATCAGGTAGTAACAGATTACAGGGCAGGAACACCACTTAAAAATGTGAACACTCAAGAAGCTTATAAGAACGGTGGTTCTAAGGTCGTTCCTGGAGGTCATCCATCAGGAGATGTAAAGGTTCCTCTAGCTGGAACACGTATTTCACGCGTGAGAGCAGCTCCTATTGGTGGCTATCGCAAAACATTAGCTACGGGTACTGGTGATGATGGAAACCCGATTTGTTGCGCAAAAAACAATAAGAATGGTTTTACACAAGAAATTTATAAAGATACGTGGACAGATTGTAGTGGTTGTTTGTCTGGTGATAAAGAAGGCATTGTTGCTAGACCAACACGCACTAAAAAACCACTTATTAGATCAGGAATGCAGTATAATGCTGCTGCTGCTCCAAATAATTTGCGAAATACTGATGAGACAAAGAAAAAATATGCTTTTAGTTACAGTCAATATCAGAAGAATCTTCGTTGTTTGTCTTACGAAAGAAGTCAGGAAAAATATAAAACACCTGAAATGGTAGGATATCCGGAAAAATACAGAAAAAGTGGTTGCAATAGCTGTTGTAATTGTTGTAGTAAAACATATAGATTCAAACCTGCGCCTAACTCGACGACCCAACCCCCTTACGATTTCACCACCGCGCCAGAGTGGACAGCAACAAGCGACACATCTACATGGCAATTTCTTTCGCAACAAACACCTTTTATTACTGTGATAAGGACAAGCGGTCCAGAACCCTGCGAACCTCTTACTAATGGGACTGTATTGACTTTTGAAGCAAAAACCAACCCGCCAGCCGATATAATAATTACAGTTGGGTCACTTCAACTTTTAACTGCATTGGAGAGTAAATGCAATACAACAAGAGGAGAAAACATAACGGTATACAAACCCAACAACAAAAAATTTCAAGTTCAAGGAGCTGTATCTTCTGGCAGTCGTTTAGAGAGATTGAAACTTGATACTATTCAAGGAAGTAGGATACAGAAAAGAATATCAACAGGAAATTGTAAACAAATAAACTGCAATTCTTCTCTTTCCTCTAAAAAATTTACTTTGGGTTATAGAAGTGCTGAACCCCGATTTGTTACGAATCCTAATGAAGGTGGTGATAAAACACGGGGATTTGTTCCTACAAGATGGCGCCAAGCTTATTTAGCCCACGGTAGATCTATTGGAAATATTTTCCAGAGAACTTCTTCTAATAATATGAGTGGTAAAGGTGCGGGTGCTTTACCATATAGCATTGGCAGTATTAAAGCAGGTGGTTGTTGTCATCCTCCAAATGTGCCAGCTGGACAAACTAATTAAGTTTTTAATATTACTTTTTAATCTAAAATAATATTAAGTAAAGCAATGTCTAAAAATCGTATAAATATATATGCACCGGCTGGTCTAAATAAAAAAATACTAAAAAAACAATACAAATTCGAACAACCTAGAAAAAATAATTGGGGAGATGGAGCTCAGTGTAGAACTTGTGTTAGACAAACATTTACCTTATCAGGTAGTTTTTTAAGAGCAGGAACTGTTTTATCGTGGGCTTTAACTCCAGGATTATCTGTGAGTCCAGGTTCTATTATTCAAGTAGGTGGTTATTCAGGAACTGTTATTAGTTTTACTCAAAATAGTCCATTAGAAACACTTGTATTTATAATTGATGATATTGAAAATGCTATTACGATAACAACCAGTGACATAATAACGTTACCAGATTTAATAGGAAATGTAAATGGAAATGCATTTACAACACCTGGTGGAGTAGGAATACCTAGATTTATTAATGGAAAACATTCAAAACAACAAACTATTGCACCAGTTTTTGGATGGAGAAAAACTATTGATTGTTGTGATTTTCTAAGACCAACAGAAGAAATATATAAAGATACGTGGTCACAATCAAAAATATGTAAAACAAACAATCAAGGTAATAGCGCTAGAACACAAAAACCAATTATAGAATCTGGAAGGCAGCGAATTAAATGGGTTACACCTTATACAAAAGTGGCTGCTGGATATCATCAATATAGACATAATGTAAGATGTAGCAGTTATGAAAGAAGTTTAGAAAAATTCGATGTTACTCCTGCTTTAACAGATGGTGCCTGGTCTTATTTAGACACAGCGGGTATAAAAATAAATAGACCTGTTTATCATAAAAGTGGATGTTATAGTTGCTGTAATTGTTGTGTAAGAACACAAGCAGTTATATTTTTAAATCAAGCTATAAATACCCCACCAACACAAAGTTTCTTATTAGGAATAGAAATTACACCTGGTGCAAGTGTCTTAACAACAGGTATGAATCAACAAAATCCACCGTTTGCGTGGACAATACAACCGGGAGTAGATATAGAAGTCACAGGCATTTGGTATACTCCTAGTTTTAATCCTTTTACTGGACAACAAATAGCATTTAGTGCTATAGTTTTTATACGAGATAGAGATGGTGATTGTCAAGGCGCTTCATCCGGCAATCCTTTCGTTTCTGCTTATATAAATAAAGATACTTTAGTATCTACTGCACAGGTAACTGATTTAGATTTTACTGAAGCTAAATGTCAAAATGTTACGAATTTAAAACAAACAATATACAAAAGAAGCAATAAGAAATTTGCGGCGAATGGTGCTGTATCTTCTGGTGGTCGTTTAGAGAGATTAAAACTTGACACTATTCAAGGAAGTAGGATACAAAAAAGAATATCAACAGGAAATTGTTCTCAAAACAGGTGTAATACAAACTCTAAACAATTTACACAAGGATATAGAAGTTCGAAACCACGATTTATAACAAATCCTGTTGAAGATGGTAATAAAACAGCGGGATTTCCTCCTACAAGATGGCGCAATCCATATATTGCAAGAGGCAGAGCGATAGGAAATGTAATACTACAAAAAGAGTGTAATAATTGTAAATAATATTTCTTTAATTAATATAAGATATGTCTTATTTTAATTTTAAATTATTTAATAGACCCGTTAAAAATGTTAATACAGATTTAGCGTTTAAAAAAGGAAATTGGGCTCCAGGCTATCCCGTTAAAGGTGGAAGAGCCCCTATTTTAGGTTATAGAAAGAATTTAGTTTCAAAGACAAAATGTTTCCTTCCCACCTATACCGATAAAAATTTTGATTTACCAGGTTATGTTTATGATACCACTTTTTTCGAATACTCCGATGTGTCAATAGATCTTCAGGAGCCAATATTCGTAACATCCGCCACATCGACGCTTAAAGCAGGTACTTCGGCAACGAGTTCTGCGTATGTTAGCTTTTATGATGGGACCACATGGTTGGCTCACATTCATAGTCACCCTGTCAATTTTGGAGAAGTTACAGAAACTCTAACTTTTACCAAGGCGGTAAAAATTACTAGAATTCGACTAAGTAGTTGGTGGAACAGTGCTTCCCTATCAAATTTAACATTCTCAGGTGGAATTATACAAGATAAATGTTGTTCTGCTTGTAGAGCAAATACCGTCATATACAAAGATAATTGGGCAAAATCGTGTGCTAGAAATGGAGAAGCTTGTTATAATCCTGTCATAAAACGAATACAAAATAATAATAGAAAACCAGCCAAACCATATAATTATAACACCAGAAATCTATTGCGTTCGCGCTTTTCAACATACGAGCAAAATGCTTATAATTTTGATTTAAGTGGTAATTTAACTGCGTGGGGTGGTGGCGCTGATCCTGCAAATAATTCTTATAAAATTCATGATTGTAGTTGTAACGCTCCATTCACTAGCAATAATCCGTGTATAGCTACATATAAGCCTTTGAATAGACAATTTGCGGTGAATACCGCAGTATCAGGTAGGTCGCGCATAGCGAGGTTAAAATATAATGCTAAAAAACGTGTCGCTGCTACGAAAACAATACCATTTGGTTTATTAGGATATCCCAAAAATAGTTGTGAATTTTGTAAGCGTGATTTTAAACCATCAAAAGGAAGAAAAGGTGGTGATAATAAAAGTCGCATTAATTCAAGATTGCCTTATGTATTTGGAAGTGCAACGCCGCAAATAATACTACCAGGATCGTTTATAGCCAATATGCCTGGTAATCGTGGACAATCTCCCGCTGTTGCTGGATATAATAATAAACTATATGTATTTGGGGGAAAATATTACGGGGGACCAACGCCACCTTACTCTACATATAATACATTTGTTGTATACGATACTGTAAATAATAGTTGGTCACAACCAACGCCCACAATGAGCGAACAGAGAGCATGGGTTTATGGAGCGATATGGCAAGATAAAGTATATATTTATTCTGGAACAGATGATCAAACGGCGGCATCACACCTATCCATGGAAATCTATGATATTACGAATAATAGTTTTTCATCCGTCGCAACACCTGATAAAAGAACGAATTATGCTGCGGGAGCAATTAATGGAAAAATATACATATGCGGTGGTTATAGTGTCAGTATACCTGGAGTAGCCAATACAATAATTTCTTATGATACTAGCAATGGGACTTTTGAGACAAATCTTAATTCTATGCCCACTTCACTCCAACAACACGCGGCAGCTGTTTATAATAATAAATTATATGTTATGGGGGGAAACGGTACTAACAATTCATTAATTGTATATGACCCGGCTCTTGATACCTGGACAACGAAAGCTAATATGCCTGCTGGTAGGTATTCTTTAAAGGCTGCAACATTAGGTTCTTATATTTATGCTGTGGGAGGAAGTGATGGCGGACTTACGAATACTGTCTTTAGATATGATCCGGCTCTTGATACCTGGTCAACTGTAACTCCTATGCTTACAGCACGCGCAAGTTTTGGATTAGGTGTAGCTAATAATGCAATGTTTGCTGTTGGAAATTATAACGGCACCCAGGATGATGGCGAAAGAATACTTTAATTATTTGTAATTTAACATAAAATTGAATTAAATTAAATAATTTAAAAATATGTAGAAACAATGTATTAATAGTAGTAATGGCACAACCACTTAAAACATTCTTAAACGAAAAACGCAAACTCGCTGAGTTATTCGCTACAGCTGAAAAATATGGTTTGAATATAGGAGACTGTGATAGTTATCCACACCACGTTTGTCAGGAAATGATTAATATTCTTCCTAGTAAACATTTTAGCAAACAAATAGAAATTGTTGAAACAACATTTGTTTATTCAGAAATTATTCGACATATGGAAGGCAACGGTCCTTTCATTCCTGTAGAAGCAGGACAATCTGAATGTAAAACGAAAAAAAATGGAACGTATATAGGATTTTTATGGATGTCATTATTTGACTGTTTGGATTATATGATTTCGATGAAAAAAATCATATTCCTAAGAATTGGCATTCACGATTATGGAGCAGACAAATTTAAAGATAAAAAATCAGAAATGATTGCACACGGAACAGTAGCTATACTTATCCCTAATGGCAACACTTACAAAATGTTTTATATCAACTCACACGGACAGGATATGGTAACAACAAATTTCTATGATTTTCCACTTACTCGAACGCGTGACAGGCATATTACACTTAACGAATCAGTAGATACACATATAATGAAATTTCTTGTTGAGAAATATAATGAGAGACTTGTCTATCGTATTGAATTCAATGGTGATAAACAGGACACCTATTTGGGGGCAAACTTACAATCAGGCGATGGGCACGGTTTATGTTATTTATTTCCGTATATTATTTGGTATTACTTTTGCAAAAACTATAATAAAACAAGAGAGATAAATGAAGTTACTATTCCTAGCGTAAGAAAAATGTTACTATCGGGAAATATAAATCGCTTTATTCATTCCTGTTTTACAGATTTTGATGATAAATTTGCTGATAAATTTGTAGAAAATATAAGAGAATTTAGATCAAAACAAAAGTGTATTGACACTTTAGAAAATATAATAATTAAAGGAGATACACGTTTTATTAAAAAAGTAGGAAATGCAACAATAGGTTATTTAACTCAAGCGTATTTTACTAAAAAAATAAAAAACATTTAGTTATAATGGAAAATATAAAAACAATGATTTCGCCAATCAGAAGCATATGGGACCGCGACGACCAGTGGTTACCGCCTGGAAATTATTTTTTTACAGTAAAAAAATTAAAAAGTAAATATGTATTAGGAACGGTTACACATAAAGAAGGATTTAGAAGTGATTTTGAATTTAAAATTAATGAATTTATACAAATGATGGCGTCAAGTCAAGCAAGTTTAGCTAGAAAGGCTAATTTTATACACGATGATATGCCAAAGTATCCTTCACCCCCTTCTTCACCTAGACAACATAGACCTAATAATTTTGTGGAAAAAGAATACGAGGAACAAACTTGTGCAATTTGTTTTGAAATAGTAAAAAAAGAATCTGATATAAATTATTGTTTGAAAGCATTAAGTTGCAAACATCAGTTTCATAGAAGATGTATTATTCCGTGGATAAGAACAAATGATACGTGTCCTGTATGTAGAAAAAAAAAGAGAACAGGTAGAACTAATGTAAATAATGAAGAAGAAGAAGAATTATTTCCTAGAGAGCAAACGTTACCAGAGAGATTGGGATTTGGTAGCTCCAGTTTTTATACAAGAAATGAACTAATCGATATAATAAGAGGCAGGCGTAGTGGTAGAACTGTGCGTAGCAATTATGTCATACATAGCGAAAGTCAACAATAAATTTATATATATATATATATATATAATGTCTAATATTAAAAATGCAAGTATAATAGTTGTAACTGGAAGGAATTATGACCGCGTTTTGATGGTTCGAGGAGCCCCCAGAACCCGAGATCAAGGAAAATGGATGTTTCCGGGAGGTAAAATAGATAGAGGAGAGGAACCGTGGGAGGCTGCCAAAAGAGAATTTGAGGAAGAAACAGGGTTTGAATTACCACGGTTAAATGGAGACAATGCTACTGGAAAATTATATGAATTTATAAGAACTCATAGAAACAAAAACAAAACACAGACAAAAATATTTTTAGGATTTGCGAGTCATTCGGACAGAAACGATTTACACAATGAATATAACCAACGTAAAGTAAAGAATAATGAAACAGATGAAGCATATTCAATATGCTTTAGTTCGTTAGCGAAAAATACATTTCACCATTGGCGAAGTTCAAAGCATCGCGGACAGCAAACTCTTAGAGATGCCGAGAAAAATAGTTTGATAGAGATGTATAACTCCAATACCCCGATCGGCAACATACTTAAAGATATTACAAAAAGAGCAGATAATGGTGGTTGTGGTAGTGGAGCACAAAAACAAGCAGTTCGACTAAATGGTGGTAAAGCAAAACAACCAGCAGGAAAATGTTTTGGTGGAAGAAGAAAGAAAACTAGACGAAGAAAAACAAAACGTAGAAAGACCAAACGTAGAAAAACAAAACGTAGAAAAAATAAAAAAAGAAAGAAAACTCGCAGAAGAAAACATAGATAATAAATTAAAATAAATGTATAAAACTATAATATAATTTTATACATATGGGAAAACACAAGAAAAATAAACCAAAAAAGGAAAAACGAGAAATAGTTTACAGGACAAAAGAAGAACGTCAGAAGGAAATTAGAGAGATTTTGAAACAATTATCAAAATTTGAATTAACACCACGGTATGAACCTGTAAAAGAACTTTATAAGCAATTTAAACAGTATATAGATACAGGAGATAGAATAGAAATAAATATTCCATTTCCAATGATAAATAGACGTATAAAAGGTTTATTAGCTGCTAGTGTTAATGAAGATGTATGGATAAAATTGCAAAATGAGAAATTTTAATATTTAAATTAATTTATCTGCGCTTAGTGCGTCGTTTTTTACGTTTTCTTTTTCTTCTAGTTTTTCTACGTTTACCACCTTTTCCACTATTTTTCTTTAGATTTTTCCGACTTTTTCTACGTCTACCACCGACTTTTACTTCTTTAGCTTTGTAACTGGTGCCGTTCGGTCTATATTCAACAGTTTCAATATTTTTTCGATTCTTTGCGGTGGCAGCGACATGCTTCATATGGTTAGTGCTCCACTTGTGCTGCTCCAACCAATTGTTACGGTTTTGGAGATGCTGAAACGTCTTTGCAGTTTTCCTCCGCGTCCACGGCATCCTTCTTTTTCTCTTTTTCTTCACCTTAAATCCACTGACTGCCTTTTCTGCTTTGGTACCAATCGCTTTTATTTTATCACGAACAGCGACTAGGTTTGCACGTTTTTCTCTGTTTTCAATACGTTTTCGTTCCTGCTTCTCGCGCTCTTTTTTTCGTATTGACGCCGCCACCGGACAACTTTCCGTGCAGTATCCTGTACGCAACTCCCACTCCCCCCCTGTATCTCTCCATGTGATAGGGATGGTTCGACCATCGACCCCATCTCTCGAGGGTTGTGGCTTCCTCACCGGACAATCTTCTGTGCAGTGTCCTGAACGCAAGGTCCACGGCTTCCACGTATCTCTCCACGTGATAGGATTTTCTTTTGTTTCATCGTTCATTTTTGATTGTATTCTTTGATTGGGTGGCCGTTCTTCCTTTTCACTGTTGGCGTTGGTTGAGACGTGGGTTGAGACTGGTGCCGCGGCACGAAAGCGTCTGAGCACTTCGGCAACATCTTTGCGGCGAGGCACTCCCTCGGCAACAAGCTGCTTCCACTGCTTCAAGAAGGCAGTTTGTTGCCGAGGGGATGCTGCGGGTTGGGGGTTGGATTCTACTTTTTGACTCTTTTGACTCATTATATAAACTATATATAATATTATAAAGATCTCTAAAATAACATCTTAATTAGTTGTTCTATTCAAGAAAATATTTACCTTTGGCATATCATTATTATATGGTATATTGTGTTCCACACACCATTTGATACATTTTTGCACATTTGTTTGCTTTAGTTTATTAACTTTATCGATTTTTCGTTCTTTATTCTCAATTAGTTTTATAGTTTTAAAAATAGTTGTAATTTGTTGTTGCGTTAACACTGAATTAATATCTGTTATTTTATTTTTAAATAAAAGTTGCCACGGTGTTTTTAAAAATGATGAAATAAAACATTCATTGGGGTCGATATTTTCCAGAATTTTTATAATCTGAATTAATTTTTGTGAAATATGGTCCACATTATCATATCTGAAATTTTTACATACTAAATATTTTTCTGAATTTGCCATCCTGCTCGATTTTGGTTTATTGATTTCTACGCGCTCATACATACAAGACAAAATATATATCATATCAATAGAAGCCTTAGTAAATGTGTCAAAAAACTTTATAATAAAAACTCCGCCTTTTTTCTGTAAATGTAGAGCATATACTATTTGAGTAAATATTAATCTAATTGCCATTACCTCTTGCTTATTATAATCTATTGAAAAATCAAATCCGCCATCGGCAGTTATTATTTCCATACTATTTTTATATTTTCTTATGCACGATTTCAAATTTTCACTATTATATAAATTTCCAGTTCCATCTTCACCAGTTTCTATAAATACATTGGAATGTGATTGTAAAAATTGGTCTGATTTTTTCCATCCTGGTATATTTTTATTTTTATTTTTATCATCAATTAATGTCATTCCGTAATAACGGTCGTGCGAATTATTTCGCATATATAATAAAGCTTCAATAAATCCACCAGGTCCTTCGGCTAGATGAAAAGATTCCAATGGTTGTCTTTTCAAACCTTTAATGAGATTTGATGAATAAAAAATTTCAATTAGTTTATAAAATGCTCTTGATAAAGGCTTAATCTTACTTATAGAATGTTTGGTTCCAGGAACATTACTACCGACAAATTCATAGTCGTTTGTATATTTTTTTGTATTGTCCCATTCAGATTGATATGTATCTATATTTTTTTTACTTTTATTTAAATAAAAATTTATGGTAGGATTTATGTTTTGCGACGGTTCTTCTGAAAATTTCAGATAGATTTCTTTTGCACTTATATTATAATTTAATTTAGGTAATGACCTTAGCATAGCTTAACTGATATAAAATTGTAGATAGTTTTATATCATTTATCATATAAATAGTTAAATTACTGTTTGACAATCTTAACTCTTTTTTTACGCTTCTTCGTCTTGCGTTTTGATTGTGTTTGTTCAACCGGTGTTTCTATAACAGTTTCTGCAATAACAGTTTCCTCTTCTTTAATACTGTTGTTAATTTCTACACCTATATTGGTTTTATATACTGCTTCGGCATCAACATCTCTTACTTTCTTGAAAACGAAATAATTATTAAGGAAAGATACACGTTTTTCTCTTTCAGTCATATTTACTGCATCTCCTACATTACCTTCTCTGAGTCGTCTTTCTTTAATTTCTGTTTTCATTTGTATAAAGAGCTCTTCAAAACTTCCAATAGCATTAGGTAATTTCATTTCTTTTGCTTCTTCTCGACTGATAGGGATTAAACCATAATTTTCCATAACTCTGATAAAGTAGTCAAAGTTTACCAAATACTCCGAGAAAATTTTATTAATGGATTCTTGATATACGTCAATTTGGTAACCCAAACAGCTAGGATTATTTTCGAATGTATCTCTGTCATATTGTTTTGTTACTTCCCACATTTTCTGCTTTCCATCCATAATAACAATTTTTTCTCCCATTTTCTTATTTTCTAATGCTCGAAACACTTTCAATCCATCATAACAAGTTCCAATAAAATGACCATTTACTTTACAACATTCTGAAATATTTCTAACAAAATTCTGTAATGTCAGGTGATCTTCGAAAAAGTAATGCATTGCAAATTGGACTGATACTAAATCAAAACCTGTTTCACCTTTTCCAAATTGATTATATACTCCTCTTCCCAAAACTTCTTCATCGTGTGTTCCATAACCAAATATTGCTTGTGTAATCTGCTTAGATTTTTCGGTTAGAGAAGCTTCACCACTTCTTATATTTCTACTACTATTTCCTATAGTAAATAATGCTTTTGGAACACTTCTAAATTTCTTGCGCATGTTTAGATATCGTGCACAAGCACCATCTTTTCTGTTTTCAATATTATCTGGAGAAATATCAATACCAAATACAAAACTTTGTTTTGATGAAATCCATTTTGGCAAATCACCTGCTTTACCAACAGCAAAGTCAATAATAGTCCCACCCCTTATAGATGCACCATTAATAAGCTTTTTTTTAACATATAAGTTGTGAAAGTTTCTCAATGATTGTGTAATAGTTGTATCACGTGAATTATAATAGACATCTTCATCAACAATTTCACTAGGAATATCATTTCCTGTAGACAACATTTCAACGGTAATAGGATTATGAATAGATCTCCATACACTCTGAGCTACGTGAAATGCATTGCCATAATTTGGTAATCCTTTTTTGTAATCCGCAGTTTTATCATATCTTACTCGAATAGGAATCCATTGCCAATGTTTAGGTTTGCTAGCATCATACTTAAATTCAACAATAGTTTCATCATCAAAACTTTCAAGATTATTTTCGGTGGTCATATATTTTCCTTCAAATTCAACTTCTAATTTAATGTTACATTTCCACGCCTCAAAATTTGGCGTTGGGTCTGTAGGTTGAAATTTAACAGGTTTATATGTTCGGGAGTCGTCTCTGTCTCCATAACTAGGAAGTTTATCTTCAATAATTTCCTGACAAGGATTGATGTATCCGTGATTTCTTTCACTATAACCACACCTTAATTCTAATGTTTTGTATTGAGTTATTTGTCTATTCTCTGATAAATCACTACCGTTTTCAAAAATATTTCCTATAAAATCTTGTCCATTTGTTGCTTTTTTTGTTGTAACTAGAAAATCAATAGTATTGAATTCAGGTGGTTTCCATTTCAAAACCCATTTCCAGGTTTTTTTAACAGGAGATAACCATTCACCTAGTATATCAGAACCAACACTTTTGTCAATAGGGGTAAATATCAACCCATCTGTTTCATATTCAAACATAGTTCCATCAGCTATACCATCTAATATAAATTTGCATTGTGTGAATATACTCCCCGTTTCATTTGTATAAAATGTTTTAGCTTTAGCTTTGAATGAAGGTTTTGAAGTCGTTATACCTTGTATTTCGCAACTTTTTAAAAGTTTTCGTAATGTATTGTATCTAAATTTATTTTTATCCATATCGGCATTATCATATGATAAATTTGCTATTTTTAACAAAGGATATCCTCGATAATCTTCCCCATTTATAAAATATAAATCAAAGGCTAAATAAGTATCTATAAACATTCCATTTTTATTGTGCAATACGTGTTCTCCATCTAATATGGAATCATAATATTCTTCATTTGTAATTTTTGCTCCTGTGAATTGAATATTCATATTTATATCAATTAGCCACATCAAACCTTTGCTTCCAATATACAATAATTTTCTTATACCATCAGCTTTCTCAGTTACAGTGTATGGTTTATTAATATTTGGAAACATTGCATCTTGATTTATAGGAGAAATATTTGTCATTTCAAGAGAGATTGATGAAGGTCCAATAAAATCTCTTGTCTTAATTCTCCTATCTATAGGTGATTTACTTTTGTTAATTAATTTCATATATTCACCTAAAACAGCCTTATTCTTAGTATATGCTGTTGGAAAGTTAGTTTGTTGCAAACCTGATAAAATCATTTTGAATCCTTCGCGCATTTTTAGAAAGGTATAATCAGCACCAGATTCTACTACTGATGATAATAATTCCATTTCTATTTCATAACTGGGAGGATTATTAAATATGTTTGCTTTTTGAACAGTATATTCAGGTATCATTCTATTACGATTCATACTGGAAGATTTAATAATACTGCAATCTATTTTAAACGGATAATTTGGATTTGTAAATGTAAATCTTTTGATATGTCGAAAAACTTTTTTACTATTTTTCCAGTTTCTTACTAGACTCTTAACAATATCATATTTGGGTAAGAGTTTTTTTTCTGTCTTATAATTTACACGAAACTCAAAATCTCTATAATCAATGGGAAAATACTTTTGTTTATCAGCTCCTTGTTTTGTAGTTTTTTGCACAAAATTAACTGAAGAAGATTCTTCTAAATTTATATTATTTGTATTACAATATTTTTGTATGGCATTAATTCCGTTAATTTCAGTTCGTATATTCCCAATAGTTGTTTTTCCTGTTTGCAAACTAACAATTTGAGATTGAATATTCATATGATAGTCAGCGTATCCTGTTGAAGTCCATCCTAGAGATTTTAGCCTTTCTATTACCAGATCAAATTTAATTTTAGTAATAGGATTCCAACTATTTGTTCCAAAACGAACTTCTAGTTCGTCAAAATTTACTCTATTTCCGGACATACCTCGACTGTCTCTAACATATTGGTCTACATAATCTTTTAATTTATCATTATTGGTATGTTCTTTTTTGGGCATAATATATAAATATATCAGATATTTTTATATTATTATCAATTTTATATTTCATTTAAAATACTATGATACATTACTTTTTTTGTCTTTTTTTTACCATTACTATTGTGAGTAGGTAAATTTAATATCTTGCATATTGTTTGTAATTCTTTTAGCTTGTAAACGGTCAACGCTTTTAATGGTTTCTTCAAATTATAAATTCGCCATAAATTCATACATTTCATTAAATATTCATTACTATTGTCTCCTATATATATTTTTGCTTCACCATCATCATCTTTAATAATTAAAGTTTTACTAGGGTTTTTACTTTCATATTTGTAGTAAAATTTATTTTTAATATAAACAAAATTAAAATTATGTATTGCGCATAAAACAATAATTGCATCAACAGATATAGAAGAATCGGTTACCAATTCTTCTTCTAATTTATTTTTTTTGATTTTTAGTTCTTTTAAGATCTGTTTATACTTTCTAATAGTTTCAACTATTTTAATCTTTTCCAATGATTCTCTTTGCCAATTATGATTTTGAGTAAGTTCATAATCAGCAATACCGTAATAAAAAATCATCCAACACCAAAATAATTTATCATTATATTTGGGTATAATAAAATCAGATTGAATAGCTTTTTTAGGTATGATTTTTTCGGATTTTGTAGACTTTTTTTTATTATCTAGATTTTCATTAATAGGTTTTATAATAAGTTTTTCTATATTTTCTCTAGTAAACATAAAATTCGATATATCATTTGTCTGATATATAGGATTTTTAGATTTATGATAAGTTTTTGGCATGGTATTATATTACATTCCTTTCTCTTTATTATTGTTAAAAAAATCATTAGCATAAGTTTTTTTAATATTTTCATCTGTGTCAAGTTGTTGTTGTTGTATGGCGATATATTTTAGATATTGTAGTATTTCTTTTATTGTTTCTTTATTTAAATCTTTCATATTCAAAAAAATACCATTTCTATTCTCCGTAAAATCTATATTATTTTTTTGAATGATTTTCACTATATGCAAATGTTGATGTTTTTCTAGATTTTCAATATTATCGCGTAAAGCAGTTAAATCTTCCATTTTATTAGATTTAATTATTAGTTTTATTACCTTTTCTAATTAAAATAGTTTTTGGAACTTTATCTCGTTTTTTCTTAGGATTCATTATTTCTCCAATACAAGAAATATATGTATCATTAAGTTCAAAACGTATACCAATAATTCTTACAGTAATAAGGTCATCTTCTTTTACTTGTGAGAAGAATTTATTTTTATATTGATGGTCTCTTGCCACAAATACAACAATTGGTGAGGGGTCGTCATTATGCTCTGCTCTAATACCAGCCTTTGTAATATTTTTTGCAGAACATTTGATTCGTTGTCCTTCAACTGGTCTACAAATTAAACATTCCAATGATACTTCAAACTGAACAAATTTATCTCGAACGACACCCGAAGAGTAAGTCAAAATACGAATTGATTCTGGTTTAATGTAACCTTCTTTCATACATTTTCCTTCCATTTTTTCTCTTAGTATTTGTTCAATATTTTCTCTTATGTTACTACCTAATACATTAAATGGTAACCAAACAGTTCGAACTATAATATTATGTGAATAAATACCTGTTGATCGCGGTTTTTTTACTGCTTTAGTGGCCATGTTATATAATAAATATATTTTATCTTTATTATATATTTCAATTTTTAATTTGACAATTTTTCAAGATTGTTAATAGAGTCATAAACTGTTGAAAAAAACCATAATTTATTTTCGTGATTTGTTGTATTATAATATCTAAAAATTAGCTCTAATTCAATACATAACTGCAAAGTATTTAATTTAACATCGGCTATTTTAGATTTTTTTAATAATTTGCCTTTATTATCTAGAGTTCTTTCTGCCTTTTGTATGATATCTTTGTCACCATAAATTTCATTAATTTTTCTTGTTTTATCATTATCAATTATATATTTATATTTGCCACCTTTTTTTGGTAAAATATTGTTAATTTGTTGTATTAATTCTATTTTCTGAACACCTCTATAACATACTCTTCCTCCTAAAATACGACCTTTATTACTTTTTTTTAGTGTTTTTGTTTTATACACAATCGATTTGTCTGTACTTTTTTTACTTGTAGAAAAAACAGTCATAAATCCAAAAAGTGTATTAATTTTAACTGAATCTAATATTTTATTTGTTTGTCTATTTTTTATATCAAATTTTTCATAAGCAATTGGTAGTAATAATAATAAATCTTTTTGAGTTGCTTTCTTCCAATTATTTTTTTTTTTAATTATAATTGTCCATAAAAATCCTGTGTTGCTTTTATAGTTTGCTAAAATAATACCTTCTGTTGTGCCACTTTTTATTTTATAGGTATCAAAATATTGGATAATTTCTTGTGAAATAGGGTCAATTTCTTCCAGATTATAAATATGATTGCATAAAGTAAT
>Ga0315320_10000893_pt1 | contig 24516 bp, 25 predicted proteins | sample M140m21515metaG_FD_203458 | JGI IMG/M metagenome (GOLD analysis project Ga0315320, IMG submission 203458) | Ammonia-oxidizing marine archaeal communities from Monterey Bay, California, United States - M1 40m 21515 | ecosystem: Environmental > Aquatic > Marine > Coastal | place: USA: California... | reverse complement strand
CACCACCTGACATATTTTCAAATGATGCACTTTTTAACATTCCAGCTTTTGTTAAAGCCTCTCCAGTACCTCTAGCAGTTCCATCCCAACCACCACCAGCACCACCACCAATTACAAAGTGCAATTTATCAATTGCTACTGAGCTTGTAGTTGTTGCTGAGAATAATAGGATTGCTGAAAATAATACTGAAACTATTCTTTTTAAGTTTTTCATTATTTTTCCCTCTATTAGTTTTTTTTGCCACTTAATTGATATTTAAAAGAAATGTCTAATAATAATTTCACTATTGTTCTATCTATTAGAACATGTTATTCTAATCAATAGAATTACAATGAAATCTGAAAAAAATGTTATTGGAGTTGATGCGGTAAACAAAGCTTTAGAAATTTTAAACTGTTTTACTGAAAAAAATGAGTCTCTTTCCATTACTAAAATTGCAAACATAACCGGAGATCATAAAAGTAGAATTTCAAGAATATCAAAGTCGCTTGAAAATTTTGGATATATTAGAAAAATAAGGAATGGAGAATTTAAAATCGGCCACTCTATTTCAAGATTATATGAAATTTATGATACTAGTTTTAATTTCAAAAATTCAATTAAGTCAGAGTTAGATTTTATTTCAGGCAAAACAAATGAGACAGCCAGTTTTTTTGTAAAACAGAAAGAATCACGTGTATGCATTCAAACTAGTGAGCCAAATAAAATGATTAAACATTCAATTCAAATTGGAACTAAAAAACCTCTGAATAAAGGTTCAAGTGGACATATCTTGTCTACCTATCATGATTTATTAATAGAAAATAAAGAAAAAATTTTAAAGCAAGGATATTCTATGTCGTTTGGCGAAAGAGATAGAGAAATAGCATCTATATCAGTTCCAATATTTAGAACAAAGAAACAATTTTTAGGAGCTTTAACAGTAACTGGGCATATCTCTAACTTTAATAAAAAAAACTGTTTAAATTTTTTAAATATTTTGAGATCTTCGAAAATTAAGATTGAAAAAAAACTAGATAAAATCCAATAATGTTAAAACAAATCAACCAAATTTTTACAATAAAATTTATTTCTGTTTTAATCATTTCTTTTCCTAGTGCAATTATTGCTGATTATTTAAATATTCCTCTAGCTTGGTTTTTAGGCCCAATGATTGTCACATCAATTGCTGCATTATCAGGTTTAAAAATCATCATTCCTAAAATTGTATTAAGCTTTATTTTGATAATCTTAGGTTTGCATATTGGAAATTACATAGATCAAAATTTATTTAATCAAATAAGTAATTGGATTTGGACTTCGTCAATTATGCTAATCTATATAATAATTTGTATTTTAATTGTTGCTAAATACTTACAAAAATTTGCAGGTTATGGTGAAAAAGCTTCGATATTTTCAGCAGCACCTGGTGCATTAGGTCCTTTAATGATTTTAGCTGAAAATGAAAAAACAGATTTATCTCAAGTTGCAACTTCTCATCTAATAAGATTAATCATTATAATAACTGTAATACCATTTATTATAGTAAATAATACTGGTAACGATGTTTTGTTAAATGATGACTTCAATTATTTGGGTCAAAATCACTTAAATTTAATTTTACTCATTTTTACATCGCTATTTTTTATTTTTGTTTTTGATAAAATTAGAGTTCCAGCAGCTTTGCTCTCTGGTACATTATTTGCTAGTGGTTTGTTACAAATTACAGATGTAGCATCATATAAATTACCAGATGAAACTGTAAATTTTTGTCTACTAATTCTTGGCTCTTCTGTTGGATGTAGATTTTCTGAAAAAACTATTAAAGAGATAGCTAACAATTCACTTCATAGTATTGTTGCAACATCTATATTGGTAGTATTAGGTTTATTCGCAGCTTATGTTGCAACTTTTTTTGTTGATACAAATATTTTAACCTTAATATTATCTTTTAGTCCTGGTGGAATTTATGAGGTAGCGGTGATAGCAATTGCTTTTGATTTAGATCCAGATTTTGTAGCCTTTCATCATATAATAAGACTACTTTTTATACTTTTCACTGTTCCTATATTTTTAAAAATATTAGAAAAAATTAAGAAATAATCTCAGATAATTTTTCAAAAACTTTTTCGGGTGATAACTTCGATAACTCTGGAGCTTGTATTGCTTTAAAATTTTCTCTTTCAATACTTACTTTAAAAGGTGTTGTATGAGATCCAAACAATGCAATTCCTTTTGACCCTAAATGAGCTGTCATGTGCGCGGGACCTGTATCATTCGCAACAACAAATGAACTGTCTTTAATCAATGCTGCTAATTGAGAAATATCTAAAGCTTCACCGTTATCTAAAACACAAAGTGCATTAATGTTTATTGCATCTTTAATTTCACCTGGTCCTGGCGCAATAACTACTTTAAATTTGTTTTCTAATCTTTCATTAATCATAGAAATTAAATCATTATAATAAGGCCATTTCTTAGAAGTTAAATGAGGAGAGCAAAAAGGAAAAAGGACAATATATCTTTCCAGTTGATGAAGGTTTCTTATTTGGGATATATCAGAAGGACTCCAAGAAAAATCAGGGTTTAATGTGTGATGTGTTGTAATTCCTGAACTTTTTAACTGATAGTCAAATCTGGAAAGTACCGAGTTTTTATCAAAATCTTCTTTTTTAGTTCCTTCAGGTAATGTCGTTTCAGTGGATGACCATGTATCTTTTGTAGCTTTAGGAAATAATATTCTTTTATAAAAAGCTGTTCTACTTGAGTTTTGTAGATCATAAACTTTGGTGAATTTGTATTTCTTAATATTTCTCATCAATGAATAGAGGTAAATAAGATTATATCTTGGTAATCTCTTATCCAAAATAACATTAGAAATATGTGGATTTTTTTTAAATAGATCAAAATATGGTTTAGTTGTTAATAAATGAACTTCGTCATCTTTGTGATTTTCAGAAATATCTTGAATTGCCCCACACGCTTGGGCTATATCACCTAAAGAACCATGTTTGATGATTAAAATATTAGACATATTTATAACAACTTAACATAGTATATTTTTTAATGAATAAAATTCTAGTCGAAGTATCAGTTGGTGAATTATTAGACAAAATTTCTATTCTAGAAATTAAACAAGAAAATATCAAAGATTCAGAAAAACTGAAATTTATTAATGAAGAACACTCTATCCTTAAAGATCAATTAAATAACAATGTTGAATCTGATCAAAAGTTAAATGAGCTCTTTGAGTCTTTAAAACAAATTAATGCAAAATTATGGATAATTGAAGATGATAAAAGACAATGTGAAAAAGAAAAAGATTTTACAGAGACTTTTATTAAACTTTCAAGGGATGTTCATTTCTTAAATGACGATAGGGCTAAAATTAAATTAGAAATTAATATTCATACAGGTTCGAAAATTAAGGAAATTAAAGAATATACTAGTTACTAAAAATTTTAGGAAACCAATCTTCTCTCATTGAATCTCCAGTATTTAAATTAATTCCATCAAATGGTGGTGAAGTAGGCCCTCCTCTGTCAATGTATTTGACATCATCTCCTATAAATCTCATTGAAAATGCTCTTCGAGATTTTGAAGTATTATTTCCAGTGGAACCATGTACAATTTTAAAATTAAACAGTACCGCATCCCCTAAATTAAGCTCTGGAACTAAAATATTTTCTTCAAATTCTTCTAATGATGGTAAATCCATAAACGAACTATCGTCTTCGTACCAAGATTGATTATTGGACCATTTTGTAGGTCTAATTAATTTTTGCCATTTATGAGATCCTAAAATTAATTTTAAATTATTGTTATTATCGATTTTATCTAATGGTATCCAAAAACTTCCAGTGTGATTGCCATCAACACAGTAATAAGGCATGTCTTGATGCCAAGGTGTTTCTTTAGAGGTTCCTGGTTCCTTTATAAATATATGTTCATGAAAAATTTGAGATGATTTAGAATTAGTTGCTTCAGCAACAATTTGGGCTCCAGGTGAATTAAAAATACAATCTTTAAACTCTTCTATTCTTTCCCAATTACAATAATCTTCAAAAAATCTACCATTGTTATCATCTACATTTTCTCGTCCGTGTTTACTGGGGTTATCTAAAACCCTTTGGAAACCTTTTCTTAATGGCTCTATCCAATCTTTAAAGATATCTTTAACAATTATCACTCCATTAGTCTGATAATCTTTAATTTGTTTCTCTGATAAGGACATTTTTATTGTTGAAAACTATATTTTCTCTCTAGGTATTTAATGACATTATGAATAATAAAAGTCATGAATAAATAAATTCCACCTGCAACAATAAATACTTCTATTGGCTTAAAGGTTGTTGAAATAATATATTTAGCAACTCCAGTTAAATCCATTAGAGTTACTGTGCTTGCTAATGAAGTTCCTTTCATCATTAATATTATTTCATTTCCATATGCAGGCAGTGATTGTCTAATTGCTATTGGAATTTGAATTTTATAAAAGATTATTTTGTTTGATATTCCTAAGCTTTTACCCGCTTCTATAATACCTGGTTTTATTGTTTGAAATGCTGATCTTAATATCTCTGATGTATAAGCACCTGTATTTAAAGTGAAAGCTATAATTGCACACCAATAAGGTTCTTTTAAAATAATCCACAAAAATGTTGATCTTAAATATTCAATTTGTCCTAAACCAAAGTAAATGATGAAAATTTGAACCAATAAAGGTGTTCCTCTAAATACATAAGAGTATCCATAAGCAAATTTATTAATAAATATATTTTTGTTTAATCTTAAAATTGCAAATAATAATCCAATAAATAAACCAAAGAACAAAGAGACAGATAAAAGTTTTAAAGTAATAATAGTTGCACCTAATAATTTAGGGAAACTAGTAAACATTAAATCAAAATCCATTAATACCCCCTACTATATCTAGCTTCTAATCTATTGATTAACTTCATACTTAAATAAGTTAATAATAAATATAAAACAGCAGCAAATGAGTAAAAGAATAATGGATCTCTAGTAGAGCCTGCTGCAATATAAGATTGTCTCATAATTTCAACCAACCCTGTAACTGAAATAAGAGATGTATCTTTTAAAGTAATTTGCCAAACATTGCTAAGATTTGGAATGGCAAGTCTTAACATTTGGGGCAAAATTATTTTATAAAACTGTGCAAATTTACCTACACCCAAAACTTTAGCTGCCTCAAACTGACCTTTATCAATTGATTGAATTGCTCCACGAAATACTTCAGTTGAATAAGCTCCTGAAATTATTCCAATTGCCATGGAGCCAGTTATAAAAGCATTAATCTCTATATATTCAAAATATCCAAAGATAGATGCCACATACATGATTGCACCACTTCCACCAAAAAAGAAAAGGTAGATTACTAAAAGTTCAGGAACACCACGAATAACGGTTGTATAAAAATTTCCAATTAGATTTAAAGATTTATATTTTGATAATTTAAGTGGAGTAAAGATTAAGGCGAAGACAAAACCTATCAACATTGCTGTAACTGAGACAGCAATAGTCATTAGGGTTGCGTAAAATAACTCATCCCCCCAACCTGTTTTACCGAATGCGAGAAGTTCCATATAGACTGGCGACTATATATTATAGTCGCCACATCTGAAATTAATTACATAGAAGCGTCGAAACCAAAGTGCTTAATAGCAAGTCTGCTAATAATTCCTTGTTTTCTAGCTTTATTAATTGCTCTGTTGAAGTCTTTTAGAAGTTTAGCGTCTCTTTTACCGATCGCATCATCTCCACCCTGTCTAATACCAACACCAACACCATTACCAAATGCACCACCTGAAAAAGTTGGTCCAACTAATGTAACTGGCTTACCTGATTTGTCAGCATAGTCTGTAAATGCAACTGCCGCAGCTAAGGCAACATCACATCTTCCAGATGTAAGATCTAAGTTTACTTCGTCTTGAGTTTTATAAGTTCTAACATTTACACTTCCAACATCACCAGACTCTAAAAAGTTTTGGTGAATTGTTCCGGTTTGAGTACAAACTGTTTTTCCAGCAAGTGCACCTGTTAAAGTTTTAAGAGCTTTTTTAACGTCCGATCCACCTAAAGTTAAATTAATACCTTCAGGAGTATCCATTCCCTCTAAACTTGAACCCTTCATTACTGCAAGTGAAGCTACTTCATCAGCATAACCTTGTGAAAAAGTAATTGTTTTTTGTCTTTCAGCCGTAATAGACATTCCGGCCATGATCGCATCAAACTTTCTCATTAACAAAGCTGGAATCATTCCATCCCAATCTTGTTCAACGATAGTACATTCATGTTTCATGATTGCACAAAGTTCTTGGGCTAACTCAACCTCAAAACCAATAAGATTGCCTGAAGCATCTTTAGAGTTCCATGGAGGATAAGCACCTTCAGTTCCAATTTTTATTTTGTCAGCGTAAACATTTCCGATGACTAATAAAGAAGCAAGAACTGTTAAAATAGTTTTCTTAAATATATTCATTATTTTCTCCTTTAAATTGGTGTAATTATTTCACAAATTTAATAATTAAAAAAGAAAAATTAATGATTTATTGATGATGAAAAATTCCAAGAACAATCAAAACTAGGGATATAAACTCTTGATAATTTAGTGTTTCCAAAGTGGTGATTAAATACATTAAGCCAACTATCAACTTGTTTAGGTTTTTTATCTTGGCTTCCAACCTGAGCAGTGATTACCCCCTTAGGTTTTAAAATTCTAATCATTGCATCCATATTTTTTGCAGCAAGGTCTATACAAAATTGATCATCATTAAGATCTACAAAAATATGGTCATATGTATCATCATCTACTGATTTGATACTCTCAAATGCATCACCCCAAACACATTTTACAGAATTTTTTTCAGTAGCTTTTTTACCTATATCACCAAGATGTTTATTACAAACATCAACTACTTCTGGATCTAACTCAAACCAATCTACAAAATTAAAATCTTTAGAGATACATTCTCTTGCAACACCGCCATCTCCACCACCAATAATTGCAGCTCTTTCATTTTTGTTATTTAAATTTAACCCAGCACCAACAAATGTAGAGCTATATAAATGTTCATCAGTTGCAGCTACTTGTATTTCTCCATCAATAAATAATGATTTACCAAACTGTTCTAATTCTAAAATCTCAATATGTTGCCCGACTTTAGATTTAAAATCTTCAAGAACATCATTTACTACATATGATTTTTGTAATCCTGGTGAACTATAAATATCGTGATAAAGTGATTTAGTATCTCTATTAAATTCTTTTTTAACAATTCTTTTGTAAGCAAATTCTTTTTTTATTATATCAATAGCAATTGATGGGCTAATTTTTCCACAAGTAAAAAAATCAAAACTAATTATTCCTTTTTCCGGAAAAGTATGAAAGCTTATATGACTTTCAGCCAGTAAAGCTAAAATTGTAAAACCTTGTGGTTCAAACTTATATCTTGAAATATTTAAAATTGTAACGTTTGCAGCTTTTGCGATATCTTTAATTACTTTTTCATAAACAGAAGGATCGTATTCTTTGTTAGTGCCGATAATATCTAAGGTAATGTGTTCACCAACTTTAGTCATAATAAATAGTATATGTTTTTAAAAAAAGTCTTGATATAGAAATTAATACTATTTTCAATCAAATAAATATAATCGTATGACTAGAAATCTTTAAACTTAAATTGAAATAATTTTGCACCTTTTTTACAATTATCTGTCCAATCTGATGAAGCATTACTATCAGCATTATCAGAAATATATTTAAAACATCTAAATTTAATACCTTCTAACTTACAAACTTTTGCTAAGGCATAAGCCTCCATATCAACTAGATCTACCGCCATTTCAATTTGCTTATTTACAAAACTATCTCCACTACCACATGAATATCCTTTATCGGAATTCATTATTTCATTGATATCATCAAAAGGTGTTTCACCTAATTTTAGATCTAACAAGCTTCTAACATCCATATCTCTTTGATAAAATTTTGTACACTCAACAATACCTGTCAATCCTTTTTTAATAGCACCTGCGGTACCATAATTAATTACTTCTACAGGTTTATATTTATGAATTAATTTAGTTAAATAATAAGTGGCATTAATCTTACCAACACCAATATGATAAAAATAATCTAAACCAACAGTTTCTTCTTTCAAAGCTGCAACAAATAATTTATTCATAAAAAAAATGGATTTAAAAAAATATATTAGATCAATACCAGATTATCCAAAAAAAGGAATTCTTTTTCGAGATATCACAACTTTAATTAAAGATAAAAATGCTTTTGCTGAAACTATTAATCAAGTAGCTGAAAGGTCAAAAAAATATAATTTTACAAAAATTGCAGCAATAGAGTCTCGTGGTTTTGTATTTGCTTCTGCAGTTTCTTATATTTTAAAAAAACCATTTATAATGCTTAGAAAAAAAAACAAATTACCAGCAGATGTTCATTCAATTGATTTTGAACTTGAGTATGGAACGGCTACAATTGAAGTTCATAAAGACTCTTTAGATGAGAATGATACCGTTTTAATTATAGATGACTTAATAGCAACTGGTGGAACTGCTGAAGCTGCCGCTAAACTTGTTGAAATGTCAAATAGTAAAGTTGCAGCATTTGTATTTGTAATTAACTTATTTGATTTAGGTGGATCTGATAATTTACTAAAAAAAAATTACAAAGTAGAAAATCTGATAGATTTTCCAGGTCACTAATTATCTAATTTTGCTCTAAAAAAAGATTTTTTACCAATCATAGAATTAATTAAACCAGACAATCTCATCTGATAAATTTTTCTTTTATAACTATCAAAAATAATTGAGTAGAAAAAAAATTTAACAATAGCAGATATTAGATTTTTTAAAATTTTTGTTATAGCATTTAAATAACCATAGTGTTTATTGTTATAGTAAAATTTTGACCACATCCAATGCCAGTTTCTTGCAAGTTCTATCTCTTTTTTAAATTTTGGATCAACTGCTTGACCACCTAAATGATAAATCTTTGATTTTGGAACAACAAATATATTTTCATTGATTGATTGAAGCCTTTTACAAAAATCATCATTCTCAAGATATAAAAAAAAGTTTTCATCAAAAAAATTAAAATTAAAAAGCTGTTTTAATTTTTTTAAATTTAAAAGCATCGAGTACCCATCAACACTTTTTACTTTAAATGGTTTAATTGGATGAAATTTTTGATCTTTTGTGTAATCAAGTTTATAATTAGGATATTCTACCTCATCTAAAGTTGGAGCAATAATACCAAAAGAGTCTATTATTTTTGAAGCATTAATAATTTGATTAATTGCATTTTTTTCTAAAATTACATCCGGATTAAGAACTAAAGCAAAATCTTTATTTGTGCTTCTAATTCCAATATTGTTACCAGCACCCATTCCAACATTTTTTGTTGAAAGAATGCATCTTACATTTTCATATTTCTCTTCAATATATTTTTTAAATTCTGCATTATTTGAGTTATCTACAATAATTATTTCAATTTCTTTATCAATAGAGTTGATACAACGATGTATAATATGATCGCTTTTATAACTAACAATTATTACTGACAGATTTTGTCTGCTTATTGACATGATGTATATTCGACTATACTAACACTTTTTTGTAATGTAAAAATCAAATAATGAAAAAAATCATAGTTACGGGAGGATTGGGCTTTATAGGTAGTAATCTTATAGATCTTTTATTAAAAAAAAAATTTTTTGTTATAAATATAGATAAGGCAACCTACTCATCAAACCAATATAACGTTAAAGAATTTAATAGCTCTAAAAAATATAAATTTATTAAACTTGATATAAAAAATAAAAAACTAAAAAACATCCTATTCAAATTTAAACCTCAAGGTATATTTAATCTAGCAGCAGAAACTCATGTCGACAGGTCAATTGATAATCCTGATAGCTTTATTCAAAGTAATATTGTTGGGGTATATAACCTTTTAGAAAGTTTTAAAAGTTTTTCAAAAAAACATAAATCAAAATTAATTCACATCTCTACTGATGAAGTATATGGTGATATTTTAACAGGTAGGTCGCACGAAAAATATCCTTACGAACCCAGTTCACCTTACGCTGCAAGTAAAGCTGCTTCAGATCATTTGGTAAGTTCTTATGTAAGAACCTATAAGTTGCCAGCAATAGTTACAAACTGTTCAAATAATTATGGTCCAAAACAACATCCAGAAAAATTAATTCCAAAAATGATTTACAATATTTTAAATAATAAACCTTTACCTATATATGGCAAAGGAACAAATTCTAGAGAATGGATTTATGTAAAAGATCATTGCGAAGCTTTAATTAAAGTTTTTTTAAAAGGTAAAATTGGAGATTTTTATAATATTGGATCTAATAAAAATATGAATAATTTACAAGTTATCAAAGAACTATTAAAGAGTTCAAAAAAAATAATTAATTTAGGAAATAAAGTCAAAATAAATTTTGTAAAAGATCGTCCAGGGCACGATATTAGATATGCTTTAAATAGTAATAAAATAAAAAAAAAGCTTGGCTGGCAACCTAAAACAAATTTTTCTGAGGGAATAAAATTGACACTTGATTGGTATTTTAAAAATAAGTCGTATTATAAATCACTTTCAAAAAAAGATATTTTAAATAGATTGGGAAAAATATGATAAAAAAAGGAATTATACTAGCTGGTGGTAAAGGGACTAGAATGAGCCCTTTAACTAAGGCAGTAAATAAACAATTACTACCTATATATGATAAGCCTTTAATTTTTTACCCCTTATCAATATTGATGTTGGCAAAAATCAAAGATATTTTAATTATTGTAAATAAAGGTCAACTAGAGCAATACAAAAAAATTTTACCAGATGGAAAAAACTTAGGAATTAAAATTAGTTACGCTGAACAAGACAAGCCAAGGGGTCTTCCTGATGCTTTTGTTTTAGGAGAAAAATTTATTGGTAAAGAAAATGTTGCTATGATTTTGGGAGATAATTTCTTTTATGGACAAAATTTATCAAAATTACTGATGTCAAGTACAAAACTAAATAAAGGTGCAAAAGTAATATTGCATAAAGTGTTAAAACCTGAATTGTTTGGGATAGCTAAAATTAATAAATCTAATAAAATTTTAAAGATTAAAGAAAAACCAAAAAAGTTTTTTTCTAACCTTGCAATAACAGGACTTTATTTTTTTGATAATAATGTTGTTAAATATGCAAAAAAATTAAAACCATCAAAAAGAGGAGAGGTTGAAATTGTAGATTTATTAAAATTATATAAATCAAAAAATCAATTATCAGCGGATTTGATTGGTAGAGGTGGAGCTTGGCTTGATACTGGATCAATGGATGATTTTTATAAAACATCAACATTTGTATCAGCTATTGAAAATCGACAAGGACTAAAAATAGCATGTCTTGAAGAAATAGCTTTTAACAGCAAATGGATTCAAAAAAAACATTTAAAAAAATCAATAAAATTTTATGGAAATTGTGATTATTCTAAATATCTAGCTAAACTTTTGTAAATGAAATTAAAAAAATCTAAGGTATTGTCAATTTTTAAAATCATAAATTTTTATAAAAAACAAAAATTTTTTAAAAGTAATAAAAAATTAAACATCAAAGAAATTAATATCTAAAATGCAAAATTTAAGAATGTTTTGTATTTGTATACACAATCAATTATTAGATAAGGTAAAATCATTAAATTATATTCCAGTTGGACTGGGAGATGATCAATTTGATGAGGGATGGATTAGAGATAATATTGGAGATAATATTTCAAAAAAAAATAAATTTTATGGTGAGTATACTTTCCATTATTGGTTTTGGAAAAATCAATTAAAAAAAATTACAGATGATAATTGGATTGGTTTTTGTGCCTACAGACGATTTTGGTTAAATAACGACAAGAATAATAATCAAAATGTAAAATTTAAGGAAAAGGTATTAAATGAAATTCCAAAAATATGGAACAATTATGAAGTAATATTGGGTAACAAAATCTATGTTGATAATGTTAAATGGATAAAAATTTTAAAGTATGGAAAAACATCTCTTATTAGGAACCCTAAAGCTATATTTAAAAAAAATCGTAATATTAAATTTCATTTTGACATGTTTCATGGCAATGGTATTATTAATAAAGCCATAGATGTTCTCAATATTGATGATAAAAAAGATTTTAAAGATTTTGTAAAATCTAATAAATCTTATAATCAAGGAAATATGTTTATTTGTAAATCAAAAAAAATAATGACAAAATATTATGAAACAGTTTTTGAATGGTTAAGTGAATGTGAAAAAGTCTTTGGATTTGATTTAGATGGATATGGAAAAATAAGAATTTATGGATTTTTAGCTGAGAGATTTCTTCCATATTGGTTTAATAAATATTCTCACTGTCTTGAATGGCCAATTTCTTTTAATGATTTAAGAAAGGAAAATTTAAATTGAAAAAATATATAAATTTTTTAGATTTAGGTCTTCAACCTTTAGCAAATAACTATTTGTATAAAAAAGATCTTAAAAAAAAAGAAAAAAAATATAGGTTAAAAGTTGGAATAAACTTAAAAACTAAACTTGTATCTATTAACAAACCAATATCGAGTAAAATTATGTTTAACAATAAATATCCATATAGATCCTCGATGTCAAAAACTATGATAAAATCATTTGTAGATTTATCTAAGTTAATTAATAAAAAATTTAATCCAGATAAAATTCTTGAAATAGGTAGTAACGATGGAAGTTTTATTAAAAACTTTTCAAAAAATAAAGTAATTGGGATTGAGCCTTGTTCAAATGTTGAAAAAATTACAAAAAAAAAGGGGTTTAACACTTATGCAAATTATTGGGATAAAAAAACTGCGAAAAAAATATTAAAACAAAATGGTAATGTTGATTTAATATATTCAGCCAATACAATAAGTCATATTCAGAACTTAGATGAAGTATTCGAGTCCATAAACATTGTTTTAAATGATAATGGAATACTTATTATTGAAGATCCTTCTTTACTAGAGTGTTTAAAAAAAAATACATATGATCAGTTCTATAATGAACACATATATGTTTTTTCATTAATTGGAATTGAGAATATTTTAAAAAAACACAACCTAGAAATTTTTCATGTTCAAAATTTGTCAATTCATGGTGGATCCAATAGATACTTTATAAAGAAAATTCATAATAAACGAAAAATTCAAACAACTGTTAAAATTTGTAGAAATAAGGAAATTAAATATGGTTTAAAAAAATTTTCTACTTATAAACAATTTGCTAAAAGAGTCATATTCTCAAAGAAAACTTTGAAAAATTTATTTGAAAAAATAAATTCTATTAATAAAAAAATAATTGGGTATGGTGTGACTGCAAAATCGACAACAATATTAAACTATTGTAAAATAAATAAAAATTTAATTGAATATTTTATAGATACAACAAAAGATAAACAAAATAAGTATACACCAGGTACTAAAATTCCAATTTATAAATATCCAGGTTTTATTGAGGAAAATATTGAATATGTTTTTTTAGGAGCATGGAATTTTAAAGAGGAAATTTTTAAAAAAGAAAAGAAATTTATAAAACGAGGTGGTAAATTTATTATTCATACACCTACACCAAAAATTATATAAAAAAAATAACTGCAGATAGATTTAATTGATTTATAAAATTTTTTTAAAATATTAATGATTAAATTTATTTTTTAATATCATTTAAATAATTCTTAATTAAATAATTTTCATAAATTCTATATAAATAACTTCTTTTAGAAATTTTTTTTTGAATTAAATCTAAAATATAATTTGTTTTTTGAGGTTTCGTATTAACAAAACCTTTACTGAAACGAAAATCATCAAAAAAAAATCTTAATTTTTTATTATTTTCAAGGTTTTTTGATTTACTCAATTTTTTTTTAGCAATATTAATCACTGTAATTGAGTCAAAATACTCTACAGAATTAACAATTTTAGATAAATAATTTAATTTTTTTTTTATCATTGGATTTCTTCTATGAAGAGTTTCAACAATTGAGGAAGTAAAATTTATAAATGAAAATTTAGATGGATTTTTAAAACCTTTATTTTTCATAAAACTTGTATGGGTATCCTCTACCACTATCATTCCATCATGATTAATATAATTAATAGACTCCATTAATGTAGTAATTTGTTGAAGGTTTGTATGACCACCATCGTCAATTAAAATGTCAATTTTTCCAATTTTTTTATAAAAGCTTTTCCAAAAATTAGGTGTGGATTGATCACCAATAAATATTTTAAAACCATTTTTTTCAAGCTTTTTTGCTTCAGGATTCAGCTCTACGCCAATAATTTTTGCTTTTTTTCCAAAATAGTTTCTCCACATAAATAATGATCCGCCATTACCAACACCTACCTCCACTAATGTGATTTTTTTGTTTTTAAATCTCTTAAATAAATTTTCATAAATTTCGAAATAATTACTCCATTTAATAGAATATTTAGGAGAGGATTTAAAAGATTTTTTCAAAATATTCATTAATTTATTCATTAAACTGTAAAAGAAAACAAGATAGATACTTTGACGTATCGCTTATTGTTCCATCGTTCTAACCAACTATAATAAAACATAAGCATTCAATATTAATAATATATAATTTATTATAATTAATTCAAATTGAAAGAATTAATTTTACTTATAATGTATAATCTTATAACTAATTAAAATTCAAACAAATTTTTATTATCAATAATGATGAAAGTAATTAAAACGAAAATAAAAGATCTGCTAATTATTAAAAAAAAAATCTTTAAAGATAAAAGAGGCTCTCTAAGAGAAATATATAAAGAAAATGTACTTTCGAAAAAATTTGTTTTTGCAATTATATCTAAATCAAAGAAAAATGTTTTAAGGGGTTTGCATATGCAAACAACTAAAATGCAAGGTAAATATGTTTCAGTTTTAAAAGGTAAAGTATTGGACGTAGCTGTTGATATGAGAAAAAATTCAAAAACTTTTGGAAAACATTATAAAATTATTTTAAGTGAAAAAAATGCAACTTCTATTTATATACCTCCAGGATTTTTTCATGGTTTTTTAGCATTAGAAAAAGAAAATTTAGTACTTTATAGCTGTACTAATTATAGAAATAAAAATAGTGAAACAACACTTAAATGGAATGACGAGGATCTTAATATAAAATGGCCAATTAAAAACCCTATTCTTTCAAAAAAAGATAAGAATGGTATATCATTTAAAAATTATAAACTCTAAAGTGAAAAGTTTAGAAATATTTTGATTTTATAGATTAAAAAAACACATAAAATAATTAAATTTTAGAATATAAATAAGTTAACTTGATAAAAAAAAAAATTATAATAACTGGTGGTGATGGACGATTTGCAACCGTATTAAAAAAGTCGAATATTGGTCATAAATTTTTGTTTCCTACCAAAAAACAATTAAATATTCTTGATATTTCTTCGATAAAAAAAAACCTTAAAAAATACAAACCTAAATATCTTATTCATAATGCAGCTTTATCAAGACCAATGAATGTGCATGAAAATAATATTTCAAAAAGTATTGATATTAATATAATTGGAACTTCTAATATAGTTAAGGTTTGCAGTGAATTTAATATTAAATTAATTTATTTTTCAACAGGTTATGTCTATGAGGGCAAAAAAGGCAACTATAAGGAAGAGGATCCTATTAAACCTTTTAATAATTATGCATGGTCTAAAATGGGGGGTGAATGTGCAGTTCAAATGTACAAAAATTCACTTGTTTTAAGAATTACAATGTGTGAAAAACCATTTACTCATGAACAAGCATTTTATGATGTAAGTACAAATTTTATGTTTCATGAAGAAGTGGTACAAATAATACCTAAAATTTTAAACGTAAAAGGCATTTTAAATCTAGGTGGGCCAACGCAATCAGTATATGATTTTGCAAAAAAATATAATAAAAAAATAAAAAAAATTTCTGCTAAAAATAAATTTCCAGCTAAACCATCAATGAATATTTCAAAGTTAAAGAAAATACTTTGCTAACAAATTAAATTTAAGCTTAATTTTTGGTAGCGGGAAGTGGGATCGAACCACTGACCTCAGGCTTATGAGTCCTGCGCTCTAACCAACTGAGCTACCCCGCCAAGTAATTAACGATGATTTATAATAGATTTTATTTTTAGTGCAATAAGGTTTTTAGATCTAATTAAAAAATTTTAAAATCTTATTTGATAAAAGAATTAATGACTCCTTTTCTAAATTTTTAGAATAACTATCAGAAAGTAATAATCGATTTTTTTTAGTATTTGTAACCCAGCTAGTTTTGTAAGATTTAATGTTGTTTATAATCTTTTTGGCAAAATCTTCTATTTCACCATTCTCCACTTTAGTAAAAATAGGTTTTTTCCAATATTCTAATCCTCCACCACCTACATAACCTATAACTTTATTTCCAGAAAGAGCAGCCTCTATAGGAGGGATACCCAAACCTTCAAAATTAGAAAAAGATAAAAAAATTTTTGAAATTGAAAGAGATTCTATTAATTGTTTTTCAGTAACGTCAACTAAGGGTAAAATTTTCCAATTTTTTGGTAGCAAATTCTTTAAATAAAAAAGTAATAAATTTGAGTGCGCAGGTAGTTTTCTAGGCATATAAGTTATTATGTTAGATTTTTTTTTAATCTTAAATTTGTTACCATCTACTGACAAGTTTACTTTGAAAATTTTATTTCTGAGATTTGGAAACATTGTTTTTAAATAACTGACACTATATTTTGATGTTGTTACAATCAATCTAGCATCTTCATAAGATTTTTTTAATTTTAAAAAATTATTTGTAGAGTTCATGTGATAAAATCCTTGAACAAAAATAGCATAATTAATTTTGTTTTCTTTAAATTTAAGATCATCTGCGAAATGTGCCCAGATCTCTGGGATAATAATAAAATCTTTTTTTTGATCAAAATTAAGATTATGACTATTGATAATTTTACCTTCATACCAATCTTTTTTTGGTTTGAATTTTTTACTTATCTTCATTTTTTTTGCATCCCAACCAGAATAACTTTTCTGAAAAAAATTTATTTTTTTTGCTAATGATAATTCAAGTTTGTATGAAAAATTTTTTTTTAAATGAACTATTTGAGAATTGATACGCTTATCTATTTGATTTAAAACTGAAGAATGATTGTAAATTATTTTTGCACCACCTGAAGCTCCTTTCATTTCAGGCAACAAATAAATGATATTTAATTTTTTCATAAATTTTCATGTATTTTGATAAATTATTTTAACTAATCACTAAATACTAAGAGACCAATAACAGATACAGCGACAATTAGAGAAATTGAAAAAATTATTTTTTTTTTTGTATCAATTTTTTTTTGTTGTCTAACTCTATTTAACAGTATGTTGATATTTGTTGTATTGGTAGTTTTACTTATAAAATTAGAACTTTTATTATGTTTATGATTGATGTTATTAAATTGTTTAATTTTCATTATTTTATTTAATCAGTTATTTAAAAAAAAAACAAATTAATATTGTTTAAATTTTTTTAAAATTACTCTGTTTTAATGGGTTCATTAGTATTTCTACTTCATATTTTTTTTTTTCAATTTCAATAAATAAGCTTAGTTCGTTCAATTTAGTATTGGATAAATTTGAATTTATATAACCAAATGATAAGTTTTTGCTATAATTGAATGAATAATTGCCTGATGTAGTTTTTCCAATAATTTTATTATTTAAATAAATTGGCTCTTCATGAAGTAATAATGGATTTCCTGGCTTACCATTTTTTAATGAAAGCATAACAAATCTTTTATCCAATTTTTGATCTTTTATTTTAAGTAGTTTTTCTTTTCCAATAAAATTAAAAGGCTTTTTTAAGCTTATTGCAAAATTCAATCCTGCTTGGTATTGATTTTCTTCTGAAGATATATCGTGTCCCCAATGTAAAAATCCTGCTTCCATTCTCATTATATCCATTGTATGGGCACCACAATGCGATAAATTATAATCTTTTCCTGTATTTAAAATAAGGTTGTATAGATCTTTTCCAAAATGGTTATCAATATATAATTCATAACCAAGTTCCCCTACGAAGGATAATCTTTGAGCCCAAACATTTAAAGTTTCTAATTTTATATATTTACTAGTTCCAAATTTAAATTTTTCATTTGATAAATCTTCTTTTGTAATTTTTGATAATAAATCTCTACTTTTAGGACCAAAAAGTCCTAAACAAATTAAATCATTTGTGACATCTTTAAATTTAACATCTTTTGACAAATTTTTAAGTATATGCGCTTTATCATGTGTTCTTACATCTGCAGAACTTATTATTCTAAAGTGATTTTTATCAACACAAACAACTGTTAAATCAGTTTCTATACCAGCTCCTTCATTAAGCATCTGAGTATAGGTACATTTTCCAATTTCATCTTTTATGTTGGCAGTACATAATCTTTGTAACTCTTCAAAAGCTTTTTCACCTTTGATTTCATATTTTGAAAAAGGTGAAAGTTCAAATAATCCAACATTTTTAACTGTGTTTCTACATTCCTGTTCAACAAATGGATACCAATTTTGAAAATTAAAACTATATTTATAATTTGGTTTCTTTTCACCAAAAGCATACCACATTGGTCTTTCATATTCACCTGATTGACCAAAACAAGCTCCAGCTTTTTTTAATTCTTCATGGTATGGTAATAATCTCTGATTCCTTGAAGTTTCATGTTGTTTGTATGGCCAGTGCATATCATAAAGATTGCCTAATGTCTCTGTTACTCTATTCATTATAAATTTTTTATTTGAATGAAATTTTTGGAATCTTTTTATATCTAATGAATATAAATCTTCGTTCATGTAACCATTGATCATCCACTCAGCTGTTACTCTTCCTGCGCCTCCTGAACTTGCAATTCCTATACTATTAAACCCACAACAAGTGAATAAATTGTTTACCTCTGAAGTTTCTCCTAATAAATATTGTGTGTCTGGTGTAAAAGACTCTGGTCCTGAAAAAAATTTTCTTATTCCTGTAGTTTCTAGTAAAGGAAATCTTTTAAACGACTTTTCTAAATAGGGCTCAAAATGATCAAGGTCATCAGGAAATTCCCCAAAAGAAAAATCATCAGGAACAATTCCGGAATCTTTAAATGCATTTTTTGCGTCTGGCTCAAAAATACCAACTAACATTTTTCCTGCATCCTCTTTTAAATAAAGGCAATCGTTATAATCTCTTAAAACAGGAAGATTTTTTGGAAGGTCTCTAATAGGTTCAGTTATTATGTAAAAATGTTCATTTGGGTATAAAGGAACACTGACTCCAATATTTTCACCAATTTGTCTAGACCACATTCCTGTCGCAAGCACAACATATTCACAATCAATTTTACCTACCTCAGTTTCAACTCCAGTTATTTTGCCACCTTTTATCAATATTTTTATAACTGGTGTTTTTTCAAATATTTTAGCACCTTCCATTTTTGCAGCTTTTGCCAAAACATTTGTTACACCAACTGGATCTGCCTGACCATCTTCAGGCATATAAACACCACCTAAAATATCTTGATTATTAATAACAGGATACAAATCTTTAATTTTTTGCTTATCTAAAACTTCAACATTAACATCAAAGAGTTGTGCAGAGGTAGCTTGTCTTAATAATTCTTGAAGTCTTTCTTTTGAACTTGCAATAGTAATTGCACCATTTTGCTTTAAACCTGTTGATAGTCCAGTTTTCTTCTCAAGTTCTTTATAAAGATTTAAAGAGTATTTTCTAAGTTTTGTAATAGTAGCAGTTGCACCAAGTTGTCCAACTAACCCTGCTGCATGCCAAGTAGTGCCTGATGTCAATTGATCTCTTTCTAGCAAAACAGTGTCTTTCCAACCAAATTTTGCTAAATGATAAGCAACTGAGCATCCTGCGACCCCTCCTCCAATTACAACTACTTTTGAATTTAGAGGTAATTTTCTCATTATTTTAAATATAGTAACAGTAAATTAAAATGAAAAATATATAAATTAGTATTAAATTTACATAAATAATAAAAATGTTTAAAAGTTATTTATGAGAATTTTAATTACTGGATCATCTGGCTTTATTGGTTTCCACTTAGCAAAATTATTATTAGAAAATAAACACGAGGTTCATGGATATGACTCAATGAATAATTACTATGACATAAAACTTAAAAAAGCTCGATTAAATATCCTTAAAAAATATGATAACTTTATTTTTACTAAAGGTAAGCTTGAAAATGAAAAAGACTTAAAGAGAACTTTCAAAAAATTTAAACCAAAAATTGTTATTCACTTAGCGGCTCAAGCAGGAGTAAGATATAGTGTAGAAAAACCACGGGTATATTTAAACTCTAATATAATTGGTACTTTTAACATTATTGAAACTTCACATATGTTTAATGTGAAACATTTAATAATGGCATCTAGCTCATCAGTATATGGTGCAAATAAAAAAGTTCCATTTAAAGAAACTGATAAAACAGAAACTCAATTAAGTATTTATGCAGCAACAAAAAAAGCTAATGAAAATATGGCTCATGCTTACTCAAATATGTGGAAAATACCAATTACAATGTTAAGATTTTTTACAGTTTATGGTCCATGGGGACGCCCAGACATGGCTCTTTTTAAATTTACTAAAGGAATTTTAAACAATAAAAAAATTGATATTTATAATAACGGAATAATGTACAGAGATTTTACTTACATTGATGATATTGTTAAAGGTATTCAATTGCTACTAAATAAAATACCAAATAATAAAAAAATAAGTAAATATAAAGAAGATAGCATCTCAACAGTTGCTCCATTTAGAGTTTTGAATATCGGTAATACTAAAAAAATTTTTTTATTAGATTTTATAAAACATATTGAAAAAGAACTAGGTAAAAAGTCAATTAGAAACTATATGCCAATACAAAAAGGTGATGTAAAACAAACCCTATCAAATACAGATCTTTTAAAGAAAATTACAGGCTATAATCCTAAAACTAATTATAAGCTGGGAATAAAAAAATTTTTGAATTGGTATAAAGATTATTATAAATAAATCTAATTTTTTTAACCTAAAATTTTATTTTTTAAATTTGTAGCATGCTTGAAAGAAGTAAAATTTTTAAGTCTTTTTTTTAGGGTAATTTTTTTTGATATTTTATTTTCTATTGAGTCTTTTAGAAAAAAACTTATTGTTTTTATCAAACTATTTTTTGAATTTGACTCAAATAAGTACCCTCCATCATCTCCAATAATTTCAGAAGGTCCATTAGGACAATTGCTGGATATTACTTGACAGTTATTATATCCGGCTTCAATTAATACAAATCCAGGATCTTCCCATAAAGAAGGTAAAACTAAAGCTTGAGCCTTTTTCATATAAAAATGAACATTTTCTGTATGATCGATCATAAAAATTCTATCAGATATATTCAATTTTTCTGATGTTTCTAAAATTTTTTTTTTATCTTCACCTTTTCCAATAATTAAAAAAAATAATTCTTGATCTAATTTTAAAATTTCAGGAATACAATTTAAATAAAAAGGATAATTTTTTTGTTTTGTAAATCTTCCTATTGATAAAAAAAATTTTTTGTTATTAACTATGTCCAAAATTTTATCATCAAATTTAGGATTATTTTTTCTTGATATATTTATGTCATTAATATTAATTACAGGATCATTTAAAACAATTAATTTTTCTTTTAAAAACTCATACTTTAAAAGGTCCTTACATGTATCATTTGTTGGGCATGTAATTTTATAAATATTTTTAGAGGCTATACGCCAAAGTATTTTTCTAAAAAAGTTCAGCTTTGGTAGACCAGATATACGTAAAATTAATTTTGTTTCGTATTTATACAAACAAAATAAAATAAGTGGCAATGATGTAATTAAATGAATTATTAAAAAATCTGGTTTTTTTTTTAAAAGAAGTTTATTTAATGAAAAAAAAGATTTAAAGAAGATGTATAAGTAAGATAATCTACTCATTACAAATCCATTTTTATTAAATAATTTAAAAATTGAGTTTTTATTTAGATAAATTAATTCAATTTTTTTTTCTCTTAATAAATTCTCATAATCAGACCATTCATGTACAGCATCAATAATATTTGTTTTATACATATTTTTATCTGAATATTTATTTAATGCATGTGCAGAGTTTATGACAGCTTTTATCGTAGCAACATTAGATAAAAATGGAGACCAATAAAAAATATTTTTCATTTAAAATTGAAATTTATTTAATTTCGTTAAAAATATTAATATATGCTTTTAATATTCTTTTTTCATCAAATCTAAAAATTTTTTTTTTAGCTAAAATCATTTTTTTTATAAAAATTTTTTTATTTTTGATAAAAAGTTCAATTTTACTTGATAATTCAATATAATTTTGTTTGTTAAAAATAAAACCGCCTTTTCCATTTAATAATATTTCATTTGGACCTGAATTGCAGTTAGACGATATAACAGGAAGATTCAAAGCTGTAGCTTCGATTATTGAATTAGGGCATCCCTCATATAATGAGGGCATAATATATAAATCAGAAATTAGAAAATATGGATAAGGATTATCTTTATGTAAAATTAAAAAAACTTTACTTTTTAAATTATGTGTTTCAATATATTTTCTAATTTTATTTAACTCAGATCCATAACCAATTAAAATTAATTCTATATTATGATACTTTTCATTAATAACTTTGAAAGCTTTTAAAAGTGTAATTAAATCTTTTCTTTTTGTAAATCTTGATACTGATAATAATCTTATTTTAGATTTTTCATATAAAACATCTTTTGGCTTATAATCTCTTGACATTTGAATAAGTTGCTTAAAATTTGTTGGGCTGTATATCGTGTGTACTTTTTTGTTTACAAATTTTGAAAGATCTTTGGAAAGATCTTTAGAATTTCCTATTATCTTATATGAATATTTATACGTTAACTTCATTAAAATCTTAATTACTATCTTTTTTAAAAAATCCTTAATTGTTTCATAATAGTAAAGTTCATCTAAATGATTTCTCTCTAATAGTATCGATTTATAATTTTTAAAATTCTTTAATAAGAAATAAACTAAAACATTTGAGTAATTTTGATTTGAAATAAAAATTTTTTTTTTGAAATTTTTTTTTTCAAAAGTTGATAATATTTTTTTTATTTCAAATAAACTAAATAAAGTTCTTTGGCTTTTAAGTTTTATAGTTTTAATGTTTGTATTTAATTTTAATTTACTATTTTTTTTTAAATATACATAAACTATCTCGAATTTCTTATAATCAATTTTATTTAATAATTGAGCAATTTTATTAGTTGCCCCTCCCTTATTAGAATATGGATGAAGACAAATAATTAAATTTTTACTTGGCATATTAACATAAATATTAAACCTTAATTTTAAATATTAAATCTATCTTTAATATTATAAAATAAAACTGCTAATCTAAAATACAATATTCTTAATTTTGGAAAAATAAATTTTTTAGGTAAACCTTTGTATATTTTTGAAATATTTAAATCTTTACTATTGGATGAAAATACTAATTTCGATAACTGTTTTCCAGTCCATGGAGCAGTACTAACACCAACACCATGATATCCAAATCCATAGTATATTTCTTCGTCTTCAATTTTTCCAATTGAGGGGGTTAGTTTTTGAGACATGGCAATTAATCCTCGCCAATTATAATCTATAGAAACATTTGACCAATTAGGAAAAATAGTTTTTAAAAATTTTTCCATTATAATTGACCTATCTAAATTTGATTGATCACTTCCAATAAAATCACCTCGAGTACCAAATAAAATACGATTGTTTTTTAACTTTCGATAATAATATAAGAGATTTTTTGTATTTGCTATTGGTGAAAATGTTTTAAAATTATGTAAATCAATTTCACTTTTTGTTAATTCTCTAGTTACAATAATATTTGATATTACTGGCAAAATTCTGGAATTCATTTGAGGGACTAAACCTTCTTGATAAAATCCGTTGGTAGCAACTACAACCTTTTTTGTATTAACTGATCCTTCTTTAGTTCTTAAAATGTAAGATCTATTAATTTTATCAATTTTAACTACTAAACTATGCTCAAATATCTTTAATTTTTTTGATAATGCATACCTAGCTATACCATTAATAAATTTTAAAGGATTAATTGCAAAACCAGGTTTATATGAGAGGGCTCCAAATTGCTCATTTCCTTCATGACCAATTCTGTTGAACTCTTCTTTAGAATAAATTGTAGCATCTATACCAAACTCACTTTTATAAACTTCTGCTTGTTCCTTAATTTGTTTAAATTTATTTGGATGATGAGCGACAATAAAATTAGAGTCTCCGGTTACTTCACAGTCAATGTTATAATTTGATATTATATCTTTTGTATAATTTGATCCTTCTACTGAATTTCTAAAGAATTTTTTAGTTTCTTCTTTCCCATAAATTTTTTGTAAATTTTTAAAAGATGTTTTTATTG
>Ga0315320_10000891_pt1 | contig 24599 bp, 17 predicted proteins | sample M140m21515metaG_FD_203458 | JGI IMG/M metagenome (GOLD analysis project Ga0315320, IMG submission 203458) | Ammonia-oxidizing marine archaeal communities from Monterey Bay, California, United States - M1 40m 21515 | ecosystem: Environmental > Aquatic > Marine > Coastal | place: USA: California... | reverse complement strand
CACCGCCGCCGCCGCCGGAAGAATAGCTATCGGAAGAATCTCCTCGACTTCCAAGAAAGCGGATTGTATCCGCAACAATCTCGGTGTTGTAGCGATCCCGTCCGTCTCGATCTTGCCACTTACGGGTCTGGATTCGGCCTTCGATAAACAGCTGCTTGCCCTTGCGACAATACTTGCCGACATTCTCGGCCTGACGACCAAAAACAACGACAGTGTGCCACTCTGTGTGGTCCGTCCAGTTGCCTTCCCGATCCTTTCTGCGATCAGATGTGGCAATGCGAAGGGTGGCCACCGGCGTACCGCTCCCTGTGGAGCGAATCTCCGGGTCCTGACCCAAGTTTCCGACAAGAATGGCTTTGTTGACTGTCATCTGAATACTCCCGTTTCCCGACTGCTCTTGTAGCCCGGTAGCTTCCGTATGGCGACGAGTAGATCGGACAGAAACTGTCCATTGCAGAGCCGCACACACAAACTTCCATCAAAACTAGGCCGATCGACCCGGCCGGGGCTGGTTAGGCTGCGGCCATGAGTGGACGGATCTATTTTGGCGATGCACGCGACCCCGCTTCCCATGGGAAGGCGCCGGTCCACCTTGTGATCACCTCTCCACCGTACTGGTCAATCAAAGACTACGGTACCCGCGAACAAATCGGGATCGGGAGTGACTTTGATACCTATGTGAGTGATCTCGCGGATGTATGGACGCAATGCTGGGAGCGCCTGCTTCCCGGGTGCCGCATGTGCATCAATATTGGGGACCAATTTCTCCGGGCCAAAGATCATGGACGGTACCGAGTCTTGCCAATCCGAACCCACATCATCGAACAAATGACCACATTGGGTGCCGACTACATGGGCGCCATCATCTGGCGAAAAATGACCAACAGCCAAACCTCTGGTGGTGGCACACTGATGGGCTCGTATCCCCACCCTCGAAACGGTATTCTCAAGCTCGACTACGAGTTTATTCTCGTGTTCAAGAAGCCCGGTAAAGCACCGCGACCCACAGCGGAGCAAAAAGCATCGAGCGCGATGTCCATCAAGGAGTGGAGCCGCAACTTCACCGCTCACTGGGACTTTCCAGGCGAGAGACAGAAGGGACACCACGCCATGTTTCCGATGGAGTTGCCGCGACGATTGATCCGAATGTTCAGCTTTCCAGATGAAGTCGTTCTCGACCCTTTTGCCGGTTCGGGCACCACCATTTCCGCAGCATTGGAGCTCGGTAGAGTCGGTGAAGGCATCGAGCTCAATCGCAATTTTGAAACGGTCATTCGTCGTCGATTGGGAGATGCGGTCGACCGGGTAAAAATGAGTGGAGAAGGCGGCACCATCGCCACCCAAGAACACTCATCGAGTCAATATGGCTCGGCCACAACACTGGATGATGTGGGAAGAGAACGATGGAGTGGAACCGGAAAAGTCGAAGCCATCGAGGGGCCCACCACCATTCGAGTGGCCGGTCGTTCATGGCAGCTCGAGGGACTCCAACCGGGAGGCGCCGAATGTACCGATGCACTCACGAAGCTGGTTGGAAAGAAAAAAGTGGTGGTGGAGCCCACAACAGGCTCCCATGCCTACGTTCGACTCATGAATCGAACCATGGTGAACTCCAAGCTCATACGAATGGGAGTGGCAGACCCCGACCCCACGCGGATCCACAGAAATCGGGCCCGGTTTCTTCGATACGCAAAAGAGCGAGAGGACGATGGGGCAAGCCAATAGGCGAAATAATCGCAGAACTTGGCCGCCCGACCGAGCATCGAGATGTGCTGATCGGACTCCGAGAAGGTAGACGGCGCAGGTGAACTTGAATCCCACCATCGAAGAAACCGTACAACAACTCCGATCGGGCGGTGTGGTGGCCATTCCCACAGAGACGGTCTACGGGCTTGGGGGCGACGCCCTCAACCCCCTGGCCATTCGTCGGATCTATGCCACAAAAGGACGTCCAGCCGGCCATCCTGTAATCGTTCACCTCTCCGCCCAATCCAAGTGGGAAGAATGGGGCGTGTTCAATGAGGCCGCTCACACACTCGCCCGGGCCTTCTGGCCAGGCCCCCTGACCTTAATCCTCCCCCGTCAGGCAAACGTTCCCAATGAAGTCACCGGCGGAAGAGACACTGTCGGCCTGCGGGTACCGAATCATCCGGTCGCACAGGCTGTCCTCGCTGCCTTTGGCTCTGGATTGGCCGCTCCATCGGCCAATCGTTTTGGACACATCAGTCCCACCACCGCCGATCATGTACGTTCGGAGTTTGGAGATTCTGTACCGGTTCTCGATGGCGGCCCGTCCAACATCGGAATTGAGAGCACCATTGTCGACCTCAGCCAAGCCCAACCCGCCATGCTTCGACCCGGCGGCATTGATCGAGCGGCCATAGAAGCCCTTGTGGGACCACTCGGTCACTCGAATACACCCGCACCTGGAATGCTCAAGAGCCACTATGCACCCATGACCAGCCTGCTGTTGAGCGACCAACCACAGCGGGACCGAATGCGGCTGGAAGCGGAAGGCAGAACCGTTGCAGTACTCTCCGCCATGCCGATCGAGTCCTATGCTCAAAATTTGTATGCCGAGCTGCGTCGACTCGACCAACTGGGCGTGGATATTTTAATCGCCGAGACAGCGCCCGCTACCGGGCTGGGGCTCGCCATCAATGACCGATTGACCCGTGCAGCCTCCATGTTTTCCATAGACTGATCGACAGTTTTACCGTTGGGCTAAAAACAGTTGTACAACCACCATTTAATTGTAGACCTGTAGGGGGTTCTCCCCGGGTTCATCCACAAGGAGGACCCCAAAGCCATAGGTTATCAATAGGCCAATTATTCTTCGCGTCGGCGAAGCATAAGGAACAAGACAAGGCTGCCCATCAAGCCGGCAATGCCCCCCGCTTCCATGGGTTCGTCGCTGGCATCGGGACTATCCGAGTCTCCACCGCACCCACAGCCTTTGCTCGAGTCGCCTGCGAACTCTCGAACCGCGTTGGTCTCACCCGGGGTGGGGGGCATGTTGGTCGTGAAATCCGCAGCATTGTCATCGGTATCCACCCCATCAGGGCTTCGACCCACAGACATGTTGGATTCTGGCATCGCCGCCATGCTCGACAAGCCCTGATCGTCATCCAACTCGAGGTCTTCGATGGGATCAGCCGGATCTCCGTATAGGACGGTGTCCTGTACGTTTCGGGCACAATCCTCTAAGCGAACACCATCGGGTGCAGTACCGTCATTGCCCAGTGAGAACTTCTCTTCCTCATCGGTATAGAAGTCCGCTCCATCCACTTCGGGGCCAGCCAGAACGACAAATCCGCCCGCCTCAATGGTGGCTCCCGCAGGGAACCGGTATCCAGGATCACTTGGCCACGACGACGTCCCCGTTGCGATGGCCCAGCCTTCAATAGAGATTTCATCGGCAGAGTTGTTGTACAGCTCAATGAATTCAAACCCGGTATCCGTGCCTTCAGGATCGGGCATAAACTCGTTGATCTTGACTTCGAGCTCCCCTGGAATGCAGTCCGTAGCGACAACCGAATCATTCGATACGCCAGGTGTCGGACCATCGGTCACCCAAAAGTCAGAGCCACTCTGCTCGGTGTCCACACCATCCGTCATCCGAGCAGCAGACTTTTCTTTGCCTGGTGCTTCCGCAAATGATGCGGCGAGTTCACCATCATCATCCAACCACCCATCGTCATTGTTGGGCCCATACACAACCGTATCTTGCACTTCATCCGTACAGTCCACCAAGCGTACCGCATCAGAATTGGCGTTCGCGTTGCCCATATCAAAGCTGGCTGTGGCATCTGTATCGGGGACCAAGGACCCCCCAACCAGCATGAATGCACCCGGCTCGATGATCGCACCCGATCCAAACACCTTGGAGCCGGTATACGCTCCGCTCTTGCCCCACTGGATCTGCCAACCTGCGACGGAGACCTCGGTGTCACTGTCGTTAAACAGCTCCACCCACTCCAATTCGGAGTCGCTGACATCCTCCCCGGACAGTGAAGAGTCGGGATCGACCAAGAATTCATTGATCTTGATGCTTCGCTCTCCCTCTACGCAGACAACCGGCTCTGTCTCCGGGTTGCTCGCACCCGGAGTCGCCTCTTCTGCAACAATCCAATCGCTCGCACAAGCATTGGTGTCATACCCGTCTGAAATCCGGGCCAAGACCAGATCTGTACCGGGCTTGGGCGCCAACGATGTCGCGCTTGAACCGGAATCGTCGACCCATCCGTCATCATTGGGGCTTCCGTACACCAGTGTGTCTGCCGCCAAATCCGAACAGTCGACCAATTGTATGATGTCGGAATTCGATGTGGCATTGCCGAGATTCAACTCTGCAATGACATCCACACCGGCCACTTCTGTCTCACCGACCAACATATGGTCACCCGGTGCCATCGTGTGCTCGGCGCCAAACTCAATGAACAGACTCAGGCTGCTTGTTCCACCCTTCAAGCTCCAGCCGTCCAGGTTCACAGTCTCTGAGCCCGCGTTGTACAGCTCCACCCACTCATGACCCTCATCACCACCCTCGGCGCCGGGGTCCACCAGTACTTCGTTCAGCTTGATGTCTGTCGCGCCTGGACAATCGGACACGGGTGGGGGATCGTCTACAGATACGTTTGCGGTACCGGGAGAAGGAGCGCTAGACTCCACAAAATCTTCGGCCGAAGCATCCGTGTCATGGCCATCCGAAATTCGAGACAAAGATACATCCGTACCCGGCTTGGGCGCCAACGAAGTAGCGATCATTCCAGAGTCGTCGACCCACTCATCGGTGTTTGGACTTCCATACACCAGCGTATCTGCCGCCACCCCTGCACAGTCCTGCAACTGAATAATGTCTGAATTAGAGCCCGCCTGGCCTAAATCCAGATCCGCTATCACATCCACATCGGACACTTCGGTCTCACCCACCAACAGGTATGAGCCCGGCGATATCGTATGTCCAGATTCAAACTCTATGAAGAGGCTTAGGCTGCTCGTCCCACCTCTCAGGCTCCAACCTGCCAGGTTTATGGTGTCCGTTCCGGCGTTGTACAGTTCCACCCATTCGTGGCCATCATCCCCACCCTCAGCACCCGGGTCCACAAGCACTTCATTCAGCTTGATGTCGGCAGCCCCCGGACAATCCGAGACGACCGGATCGGTCTCATCATCGACCCCTACGTTGGGTTCACCCGGAGTGGGCTCATCAAAGACCACAAAGTCCAAGCCTGCATCATCGGAATCAGCACCATCGGTTTCGCGTGCGATCGACTCTCCGGAAGAGGGGACGGGGGCGGTCGATGTTGCGACAACCCCGGAATCATCGATCCACTCATCTGTATTCGGGGTTCCGTAAATCAAGGTATCCATCGGCGCACCCGCACAATCCACCAAGCGAATGATGTCGGCACTCGATCCCGCGTTGCCCAGGTTCAGCTCCGCAACGACATCCGCACCGCCAACATCCGCGTCTCCAACCAACAAGTATCCACCCGCGTCGATCAATACACCGGCATCAAAAGCCACAAAATCTGAGAGGCTACTCAAGCCGCCTTGGAGGCGCCAACCCTGAAGGGAAACCGCGGCATCACTCGCATTGTATAGCTCCACCCATTCGTGGCCGGCGTCACCACCCGCCGTGTCCGGATCAACGAGCGCCTCATTGATTTTAATGGCATCCGAGGCCACACATATGTCCTCAAGCATACCGGAATCGTCCAGGTCTCCGGAGTCGCTGAGTCCACCAGAATCGCCAAACCCACCCGAGTCGCTAAAGCCACCCGAGTCGCTAAAGCCACCGGTATCTTCGATCATTCCGGAATCCACCAACATGCCCGTATCGGGGTCACTCGGGTCACTCGGGTCACTCGGCCCATTCGATGCACCCGGTGTGGCCAACTCAAGCACCATAAAGTCTGCGCCCGCAGCATCGGTATCCACACCGTCTACAGCCCGGCCCAGCGTTTCTGCGGATCCGGGCACAGGGGCCAACGAAGTCGCGATTACATCCGAGTCATCCACCCACTCATCCGAGTTGGGGGTTCCGTACACCACGGTATCGGCCACAGCCGACAAACAGTCCACCCCCGAGGCCATCAGCTGAACGATGTCGGCACTCGCGCCTGCATTGCCAAGATTGAGGTCGGCCATCACATCGGCTTCCGGGACTTCGGTTTCGCCCACCACCATGTAGGCACCCGGCGCCAAGACATGCGTTGAATCGAAGGTCACAAAGAGGCCCATAGAACTGGTGCCACCCTGCAAAGACCACCCATCCAAGGCGATCGACTCGGAGCCAGCATTGTACAGTTCGACCCACTCGTGGCCCGCATCGGATGATGCCGGGTTGACCAACAGCTCATTAATCTTGATGGAATCCGCTCCCGGACAGACATTGCTGACACCCGGCGTAGGCGTATCCAACGCGACAAAATCCGTAGCCGAATCATTTGAATCCACCCCGTCTGCCATGCGAGCAATCGACGCCCCGACTGCAGACCGCGGAGCCAAAGATGTGGCCACCGTTCCCAAATCATCCAGCCACAGGTCATCGTTGGGTGTCCCGTAGATCACCGTATCGGTGATGGTGCTTCCGTCGTCGATCAAGCGGACACAATCAGAACTGGTCTCTGCGTTGCCAAAATCAAATTCCGCCAGCAAGGACGCTTCGGGAACAGAACTGCCACCCACAACCACATACGCGCCGGGCTCCAATGAGTACGGTCCCAAGGTATGGGTCCCTGAAAAGGAGTCTTCTCCCCACTCGATGAGCCAGCCATCCAGATCCACAGCGGTCTCGCCGTGGTTGTACAGCTCCACCCACTCCTGGCCCGCTTCGACGCCCTCGGCATCTACGAACAACTCATTGATCACGACATCTGCAGCGTGAAGTACACCAATACAGGACAGCAAAAATAGCATTGAGTCCCTCCCAAGACGGATGCAGCATACCCGAAACAACCAATCGGATCAGCAGCCTTGATCAAGCCGAGTAAAACCGAGGTACCCGAAACCGCGCGAACCGGAAAGGATGACGACCCCCATTCGTTGGTATACAGCAAGGTCATGTCAGAAGTGACATCCACCATTTCTGCGGCCAATCCACGAAAGATTCATATCCGACGTGCAGCGGTGAGATGTTTGTCTGGACCTGAGGCTGGAGAGTCCTGGCTCATGGAGCGAGATGTGATCCACATCGGCTCTGCCAAAACCGCCGACATTGTCCTGACCGATCCAACGGTGAGCCGACATCATGCTGAAATTCGAAGAGGACAAGACGGTGTCATCCTGCGGGATCTGGGTTCGACCAACGGGGTTTTTGTCGGACACGTTCGCGCAAAAGAGGTCTATCTCGGACCCGACACCCATTTTCGAGTGGGCAGGACCGAGTTGGTCTTCACACCGGCAGATGAGATCATTGATGTGGCGCCATCGAGTGCAGACCACTTTGAAAACCTGATCGGAAGCTCGGTGGCCATGCGGGAAGTCTTCGGAATTCTTGAACGGGTGGCACCCACCGACCTAACCGTCATGATCACAGGAGAAACCGGCACAGGAAAAGAGCTCGCAAGCCGTGCGGTGCATCAAGTCTCTAAACGCGCCCAAGGACCATTTGTGGTGTTTGATTGTGGGGCGGCCCCCGACAACCTCATTGAATCCGAACTCTTTGGACATCAGCGGGGTGCGTTTACGGGGGCTGTTGATGCCCGGCCTGGGGTGTTCGAAATGTCCCATGGCGGCACCATTTTCCTCGATGAAATCGGCGAACTGCCCCTCGATTTACAACCCAAGCTCTTGCGTGTACTCGAACAAAGAGAAGTTCGCCGAGTGGGCGCCACCAAAACCAAAACGGTGGATGTACGGGTCGTTGCCGCGACCAATCGCAACCTCCGAGAAGAAGTCGATGCAGGGCGATTTCGGGAGGACCTGTACTATCGACTGGCCGTCGTTGAAATGGTCATGCCGCCACTCCGGGACAGAATGGAAGATCTCGATGTACTCGCGCACCATCTGCTTAAACGATCAAGCCACAACACCCGCGTACAAGAAATTGCGACCGATGTTCTACAAATCTTTCGCTCGTACCATTGGCCGGGCAATGTTCGTGAGTTGAACAATGTGATCGAGCGCGCATTGCCGTTCTCAGATGGAACCATCATTACCATTGATGCGCTTCCGGAAGCACTCAAGGGGACGGAACCGCTCCCTCAACAAAAGACAGAGGCCGATCCCCAGAACAGTAGCCCTGCATCCAAACCGGCTTCATCGCTTCCATTTAAGGACGCAAAAGACCAACTCGTTGAAGCCTTTGAACGACAGTATTTGGTCGATCTACTGGAGCGACATGATGGCAATGTTTCCCGGGCAGCGCGGGTGGCAGATATGGACAGAAAGACCATCACTCGCCTGATGAAAAAACACGGGATTACGCGCTCGTCCTAGGTCGGGTTAGACACGCCCGCACCGGAGAGGCTCATGTCAAACCAAGCCACCATCGCCACCATCGCTCAATTTGTCGACCAAGAGATCACGCTCAATGGTTGGCTGTACAATACCCGCTCAAGTGGAAAGATCGCTTTTCCGCAGCTGCGTGATGGTACAGGCATCATTCAATGCGTCGCTAAAAAAGCCGTTCTCGGTGAAGAAGCATTCGCCGAACTGCGAAGCCTCGGCCAAGAAAGCTCCCTCAGCATTACTGGAACCATCCATGCCGATGAACGGGCACAAAGTGGCTTCGAGATGCAGGTGACCGGGCTGACGGTTCACCAAAATGTCAGCGGGTACCCCATCACCCCCAAAGAGCATGGTCCTGCGTTCCTGCACGATCACCGTCACTTGTGGATGCGATCGAAGAGGCAGCACGCCATTTTGAAGATCCGCCACCTCTGTGTGCGGGCCATCCGAAACTATTTTGACGAGCGTGACTTCTTGCTGATGGACTCACCCATCTTCACGCCGAACCCATGCGAAGGAACCTCGACCCTGTTCGATACAGAATACTTCGGCCAACCCGCCTACCTGAGCCAATCGGGTCAGTTGTACCAAGAGGCGGGCGCCATGGCTTTTGGTAAGACCTACACATTTGGCCCCACATTTCGCGCTGAAAAGTCTTCAACCCGTAGGCATCTGACCGAGTTTTGGATGGTCGAACCAGAAATCGCCTATGCCGAACTCGATGACATCATGGACTTGGCCGAAGACTTCATGGTTGAGGTCGTGAAATACGTTCTCGACAACGGTGGTCGGGCGCATCTTGAAGTGCTCGAAAGAGACATCGGTGTCCTGGAGAATGTCCAAAAACCATTCCCACGCATGAGCTATGACGATGCCTGTGCCCAGCTTCAAACACTGGGTGAACCTGTGGACCCAGACGATGACTTTGGCTCACCCCATGAGACCCGACTCACCAAAGAGTACGATCGGCCGATCATGGTTCACCGCTATCCCACTGCGGTAAAAGCCTTTTATATGAAGGAAGATCCCGCAAATCCGGCACGCGTGTTGGGCATGGATATGCTGGCGCCCGAAGGCTACGGCGAAATCATTGGTTCGGGTCAACGGGAAGACTCTGAAGAAGTCTTGTTGCGCAAGATTGCCGAGCATGGGCTCAACCAAGACCACTTCGAGTGGTATCTGGATCTTCGCCGATATGGCTCTGTGCCCCACGGCGGATTTGGCCTTGGCCTGGAGCGACTGGTCTGCTGGGTGTGCGGAATACGCCACATTCGCGAAACGGTACCCTTCCCCAGAATGATGGACCGGCTCACCCCGTGAAGAAATTCCGCTCCACCGAGATCGCAGCACGGGTGGGCGGAGAACATGTGGGCGAAGAAACGATCTGTACCGGTGTCGCCTCTCTTGATGAGGCTTCATCGAATGATCTCGCCTTTTCGGAAGGACCCCTCCCCGCAGATTGCCGCGCCGGTGTGGTGTTGGTTCAGGCTGCACAAGAGAACCGTTGCTGCATCGTGGTCGACGATCCAAAGCTCGCTTTTATCCGTGTACTTGAAGAGTTGTTCCACGTGGAACAACTCAAAAAAAATCATCCTCTATCCCACATCGACCCCAGCGCTGATGTCCATCCTGAAGCCTCGATACACCCCGGTGTGGTCGTCATGGAGAACTGTCGGATTGGGGCAAACTCAGTCCTCTTTCCCAATGTCGTTCTCTACCCAGGAACCATCGTTGGCGAGCGGGTGCGCATCCATGCTGGGGCTGTGCTGGGAGCGGACGGATTTGGGTATCACCCCACCCCCGATGGCCTGGTAAAGGTGCCACATGTCGGATGTGTGGTCATCGACAATGACGTCGAGATTGGGGCCAACAGCACCATTGATCGGGCCTTTATCGGAGAAACCCGAATCGGGGCCGGAACCAAGATCGACAACCTGGTTCACATTGGTCACAACGGAAACATTGGTAAGCGCGTCATCATCGCCGCCCAAACGGGCCTCAGCGGATCGGTCTCTGTGGGCTCCAACACCCTCATCGGCGGCCAAGTGGGAATTGTCGAACACACCGTCATCGGTTCAAACGCCAAAATCGGGGCCCAGTCCGGTGTGACCCGAGATGTACATACCGGCGATGCCGTTCTTGGAACCCCCGCAGAACCCGCCATGAAGATGAAGCGAATCTACGCCTCCCTCCGAACTCTCCCTGAAGATCGTGGAGAATAGAACGGATCCCCCTCCTCAACACCTGTTTTCGCGCCCTTCAGGGAACAGGCGGAGATCACCGACCTCAGCCCCGGCGTGCCCGTAAATCTTGGTGCGCTTGATCAATGAGGTCATGCATCGAGTTCGTGGGGCGAGGAACGATGGTCGAAACTCCTGCTGTGACCCGCAGTCTCCCATCGGTGCCCGACGAACGATCCTGCTCGGCCGCATTGTCCCATTCCGTCACCATACGACCGGCAAAATCACGGGATTCATGATGACCTATCGAAGGCATTAAAACCGCAAACTCGTTGCCGCTAAAGCGAACCAAAAAATTGCCTGTGTGACTGACCAAGCGTCCAAACCGTTTGGACATCTCTTTCAAACAGCGATCCCCACACAGGTATCCATGGGCTTTGTTGTAGGCCTTGAATGACACCAGGTTGATCATAATCAACGACAATTCTCCGTGACCGCGCTCTGTACGACCCCACTCTTCTTCCAAGCGCCGCAAAAGAACCCTGCGGGTTGGCAAGCCGGTCAACGCATCCGTGGGCGCATACCGTTTGTCGCTGGCAAAATCGTACCGGTCCCTCAACACACGTTCAAGGCGAACGCGCGCAACACGGGACTCCCCTTCCACCGGTAAGTATTCAACGGCCCCCGCAGACAGCGCCTCTATTTCTTCTTCTGGCGTCGGGGTCGAGGTGGCCAGTACCCACGGAATCGCCCGTGAGCGGGCCAGTCTGCCCAGGTCTGCCAACTCGGGGGCCGATATATGCCCCCCCTCGACAATCAAGAGTTCAGGAACGGCCTTCTCCCCGATCACTTCCGATGCTCGACGGGCTGTGGGTGCCTGAATCACCTCACATCGATCTCGAACACCCTCCAAGAGCGACCACACGTGGCTCAGCCAGCCGCACAACAAAATGGTGGGCCGCTGCTGATAAAAGCAGACGGTACTGTCCACAACCCGCGAACGCTCTCCCAATAAAAATGCCGCCAACGTGCGCTCATCCGCCAGACCGATCAGTACCCTGTCTGTAGGAATATGGGTCAGAACGGGAATGCTGTGGTCATAGGGTCCCTTGTCCCACAGTTTTTGCCAGGCCAAAAACTCTTCGGGGGCGTCCTTACACATCTCGAGCAACTCTACCGGCAGATCGTTTAGCAACAGCAAGTCTTCGAGGACCGCCCGATCGCCGATGTTCCAGCCATCAAGCCACAGCGCCCGATACACCGCACGACGAAAGGTGTTCGCCGAGTCAGGAAACAGACGAGCGACCACCACCACCAACCATGTTGCAATGGTGGAGTTGCAGCGATCGGGTGGAAGATTCAGGTCAACATCGGGTGCACGGTGGTGCACCTCAAACACTTCCGTGGTGAGCAATTCTTCTTGCTTCAAGTCGAAAGAGCCCTCCAGTAGATGGGCATCATGCTCCACCATGCACCACTCGATCTGATCACCGAGCCCCCACCGGGTCACCCGCTCAAACATCGCATAGCAATACGGACAGTTGAGATCGATAAAGGCACGATAGCCCTCTATCTTCATATTTCTCAACACCTCAAACGTGGTGTCGAGCGGAACCGTCTCTTCGTATTCTGCCGACAGATGATCGTGTATGGATACATTCTCCGGAATCGTCTCCATCACACCGGTGGGCATCTCCATCAACGAAACATTCTTCGAAAATTCGTCGGCATCCAATCTCTCGTGTGAGCCAACAACCCTTCCATCCAACATGGCCTCCGCCTCGAGAAGGGCGGACAACATCTCCCGGGCGTTGGCATATCGGTCGCCGGCGCTCTTCTGCATCGAACGGTTCACAATCTCCTCTACCAGTGGGGATACAACAGCCCTTGGATTGACCTCTCTCATCGAAGGAATGGGGTCGGTAATATGCTTGAGCACCACCTCCATGACTTCGGATCCAGAAAACGGAACCCGCCCGGTCAGGAGCTGAAAAAGAATCACACCGATCGAATAGAGGTCACTTCGACCGTCGACCTTGGTCGCACGAATCTGCTCTGGAGACATGTACTGGGGTGAACCCATGGTGGTCTGAATCTGGGTGATCTGCATGTCCACCGACATCTGCTTCACCACCCCAAAATCCAATATTTTGACGAAGTCGCCCCCCAAACCGTCGGGACAGACAAATAGGTTCGAGGGTTTCAAATCCCGATGAACAAGGTCCGCCTCATGGGCCTCTACCAAAGCCGCACAAGCCTGGCGCACAATGCGCACTGCTCGCTGCGGGGGAAGTGCTCCTTCTTCAATGATCACATCTTTTAAGGACCGCCCCAGCAGATGCTCCATCACAATGTAAAAGGTGTCCTCCTCGTGACAGCCGTAGTCGAAAATGCGGATTGTGCCCGGATGCGTCAACCGTGCACACAAGGACGCCTCGAGAAAAAAGCGGCGCTGGAATTCTTCGACTCCATCGGAGAAATCCTTGAGAAGCTTGACCGCTACTTCTCGGTTTAGGGTGAGTTGAACGCCCTTATAGACGCGACCCATCCCGCCAGCAGCGATAAATTCGGTCAACTCATAGCGGCCATCAAGCACCACGCCGAGCAGGGGATCAACCTCGGTTTCCATTGGTCAATACTACCGCGGACAGGAGACGTACACGATTTGTGATGTTGAAACTCTCACTCTTCGGTACCCTTCAATGGCAGCAGCGTCTAAACAGAGGCCCCCGATGCCTCGATCTCAAGGAGTAGCCATGTTTATGCTTTTCACTTTCTTGGTGGGGCTTTCCGGTCCTGCGATGGCGGACGGGGCGTGTTGTACCGCGACCTCTGCCGCTCCAACGTGTTCGGTTGTTAGCGCCGAGGAATGTACCCGTGCTGACGGCTTTTATTTCGAAGAAGACGTCTCCTGCGACGATGTGGGGCCGGACTGCGATGGTTCCCCGGCCGGTGGTGATCCCGATCCCGACCCCGACGGAACCAGCGATCCACTCTCCGGCGCATGCTGTGTCGATGACACCTGCTATGAACTGAGCCGCGAAGAGTGTGCGGACGTTGATGGGTACTACTACGGAGACGGTACCGACTGCTACGCGGAATTCGTTGAATGCGAGCCCCCAGCGGAAACCGGCGCGTGCTGTGTCGACGATGCCTGCGTTGAAATCACAGGCATTGAGTGCGAAGAAATGATTGGCGTCTGGTACGGCGTGGGTGTGGATTGTTCCGACCCCGATGTGGAGTGTGACACTGGACATACCGATGCGGATGGTCATGCCGATGCGGACGGTCATGCCGATGCGGACGGCCATGCCGATGCGGACGGCCATGCCGATGTAGACGGTGGCGAACCCGATGTAGACGGTGGCGAACCCGACCTGGGCGCCTGTTGTATTGACGGCACCTGCACTGAATTGGCCTACGACCCCTGCAAAGCCATGCTGGGTACATGGTGGCCCGGCTCAGCCTGTGGAGACCCGTGGGTCGAGTGTGAAGGCGATGATACCGATGCCGATGCCGATGGCGCAGATGTCGATGGTGGAGACGCCGAAGGGGCCTGCTGCATCGACGATACCTGCTATGTCATCAGCGCCGACGAATGCGAAACAGACGGTGGCTACTACTACGGCGATGGTTCCGACTGTTCCGATCCATTCGTAGAATGTGAGCCCCCACCGGAAACCGGCGCATGCTGTGTCGATGGGGCCTGCTATGACCTCACCATTGAAGAGTGTGAGGACCGTGCTGGATACTGGTACGGCATTGGCACCGACTGTACAGATACATTCGTCGAGTGTGAGCCACCCCCTCCACCCACCGGAGCATGCTGTATCGACGATGCCTGCTTTGACATGAGCCTCATGGATTGTCATGCGTCGGCTGGCATCTGGTACGGCATCGGAATCGGCTGTTCCGACCCCCTTGTGGAGTGTGCTGACGATGGTGACGAAGACGCAGACGTCGATGGCGACGAAGACGCAGACGTCGATGCTGATGGGGGCGATCCGGACCTTGGTGCCTGCTGCGTCGATGGTGCTTGCTACGAAATGAACGCAGAGAAGTGTTGGGACCAAGAGGGCGCCTTCTATGGTCCAGGTACGGACTGCGACGACATCTTCGTAGAGTGCTGCGATGAGGGCAGTGGAGACGATGGCAGCGGAGACGATGGTAGCGCCGATGCGGACAGTGATGACGACACTGGAGATGATGCGGACATGGGATCATCCGATGCCGATGGTGGAACCGGTACAACCGATCCCGTCAAACCCGGGTGTTCAACTACACCACAGCCCATCCGAAACGTCCTGCCCGTTTTATCCCTGTTCTTCCTGGCTCTGGTGAGCACGCGACAACGAGAAATCTGACCCACCGACTGCCGCGCTCAGGGACACCAACTTGGGCGCGGCAGCAGGGTGACGCGCTCTCTAAGTTTCGCGGGGAGCTTGGCATCAATGGCCGCCAGCGCCTCTTCTTGCCGGTACCGGGCAGAAAGATGGGTAAACAGGATGGCCTTGTTCTCAAACAGATCGGCCCGTTCAACGACTTCATCGAGATGAATGTGCCCGTTGTCGCGCGCGCCCTGAACCGACACACGGTCATCGACAAAGGTGACCTCCATAATGAGAAGGTCCGCACGACGAGCCAACTCGTTGTGTTCAATAAACTCGATTTTGGTGTCGCCCGAAAAGGCCACCAACGGATGTTCGACTGAAAACGTAATCTCCTCACCCCGCGCACGCGCCGCTTGAATGGCCTCCGCTCCTGCATCCTGAAGATCGGGACGAAGGCGATTTCTCACTTCAAGCAAGGCATAGCCTTGGCAGGGAACCGGATGAAAGCTTTGAAGAGGGCGAACCACACGCCGTTTTCCAATCTTGACGACATCACCGGGATCGGAACCCACAAGTGTGGCTGGCATGTCCGAACCATCCAGCTGACGAAAGGCATCAAGCAGGTTTTCCACCCCCCCCACAACGCGGCTGGGCATCACATAGGTCGGAGGCTCCATGCTGAGCATCGAACGGGTCGCCACATGGTGTGCGATGCCCCCCATGTGATCAATGTGAGCGTGGGTAAACAGCACCGTATGATTGCGAACAGCACTGCGGGGTCCTCGTCCAATATCAAAACAAACCTTGAAGGCGGGCAATTCGATACAGGTCTCTAAACCCGCAACTGAAACAGCCCGGATATCGATGTCTGCGAGGGTAAGTTCTGCGCTCATGAGTTCGTGCTCTCGTCCTAACACCGTGTGGCTATCGCGATGCATCTCCCAAAATCGCCAGGGAGGCAACAATGTGGTCTCGCTCTCCACCAGCCTGAAGAAGGGCTGTGTCATCCAAACCAATCCGACGACTGTATGCAGCCGCCAAACCGTAGCCGCCAACCGGCAATCTCTGTCCGGCCAATTGGGCCAACGGGCGCGTGAGTTTTCCGGCATCCAGAGAACGCAGGACGGGCCAGAACCACATCCCGCCACACTTGCAGTCCAGAGAGAGTGCGGGTGCCAACCACACGGTGAGCTTGCGAATCCAGTCCACATGGAGCGCCGGCAAAATGCGCTCTCCGGCGGACAATAAATGCACCATCAGTGGATCGATCTCGCCCGGGAATACGTACGGAAGCGCTTGATCAGACAGCGCCATTCTCGCCTCAGCTTCCCGGGCCACACTTTCTAAGCTGTGCAAACGGGCGGCGGTCATCCACAGGTGAGCGTCTCCCGATTCGAGGGCCTCCGCCTCCATGTCCGCCAAGATCATCGGATCATTCTGCATCCCCGCATCGGACCGGGACACCATGATTCGAAGGCGCCGATTCAGATCGCCTTCCAGCGGAGGGGGATCTTCCAAGCCAGTGAGCGCACGCTCCACAGGATCTGTCACATCACCATCAAGGCGGGACAATAGGTCTGGAAGCCGACGGATCAGTCGACGCTCAACATCACTCTCCGGGCGTCCCCCTTGGGCCAACCAATCATTCAATACAGCCTCTGCATTCATCATGCGACCACTCTCCATGGTGCTCGACTCGAAGGCTCCACCGCCTCAAAAGCGCGACGATAATGGGCAAACTTTCCACCATTCTGTACCGCCTGGTACACCGCATCCCCAGCACTCCATCCACCTTGCGCCAACTCCGCCTCAACCCACGCCCACCGGGCCGAGGTCGGGCGCACATCAGCAATGCCTTTTAGCCCGCGATTGAGTCGCTTTAACCGCTGCTCTACCGTACGAATTCCTGCGAACTCAATGGCATCCAGAGGGGTATTTCGCTTGGGTACAAAAGGAGCCACGCCGAGAGATACAGGAACAATGGAACCAATCTCTTTGGAGAAGCGTATCAACTCATCGATGTCCTCATCGGTCTCTCCTGGCACACCAACCATCATGTACACCTTCATCACTTTGTAGCGATATTCCGCCGCCAATTGAGCACAGGTGAGAAGGTGGTTTTCTTTGGTTCCCTTCGATATTTCTTTTCGCAAACGTTCGCTGGCTGCATCGGAGGCCACCGTGAGCGTCTTGTAGCCGCCCGCGCGCAGCAATCGTGCAATGTCCGGCTTGCGGGCCACCCGATCGGCGCGAAGCGAACTGATGCCCACCCCACGACCACTCTCCACAATCTGCGCCAGTAAGCCCACCAACTGTGGATGATCGGAAATGGCGGCCCCCACGAGTCCAACACGCGGAGCCTCTTCGGGCACAAATGACATGATCCGCTCCGGCGTCACCAAGCGCATGCCCCCATTGGTGCTTCGTCGCATCACACAAAACGAGCATGCACGGTGACAGCCTCGCTCTCCCTCAATGAGAAACATGTCCGACAGCTCAGCGTCGGGTGCCAATATCGGGGCGAATGCGGGCAAACGCTCATCGGAAGCCTTGGCCACAGCCGGCAAACACTCCCCATGAAGCTGGGGGACATACCCACCAGGAAGAGCCGCCACGACATCGAGCCACCCATCGCCATCGATATGCACCGCAGCTTCAAAAGCTTGCAACACCACATCTTCAGCCTCTCCGAGCAACATCGCATCTACGAAAGGGGATGCGGGCAGTGGATTAGAAAACGTCAGCGGACCGCCCATGATGATGCGCGGATCAGAGGGCCGTCGATCGGCCCGAAGCGGAGGAATTCCTGCCAGTTCCAGCGCCTCGATCAATCCTTGGAGTTCGAGTTCATAGGCCAAACTCACACCAATGACCGGAAAATGCGCCACGGGACGACTGGTTTCATAGGTGTGCAAAGGCACCCTGCTCTTGCGCCAGTCTGGGACATCGTCGGGTAGAAATGCACGCTCAGCCTGGTATCCAGCGTCTCGCAGCATCTTGAGGATCCACTGAAAGCCAACCGAACTCATTCCCGCGCGGTAGGGGCTGGGGTACAGCAAAGCAACCGGCGCACCACCTTGGGAAAAGTGATTGCCCCGCTCTGATGCCAGCCGATCTCGAATCTGCTGCTGCTGTTTGTGTCCATTTGCCACGTTCCGAGACTACCGCTTTGGGGCCACAAGATCGAGGGCCAATGCAACAGAGTGAACCGATTTGCGTAGACTCAATGAAGATGAACTCACGTCAAACATTGTTGTACCCCTTCTGGGGACTCGCCCTCCTGTTTACTTTCGGCGCTACAGCGACGGCCGAGCCTGGGTCTGATTCTCCTGAAAAGGCGATGGAGCAAGCGATAGAGCACGCTCCGCGCAACACTCCCACTCCTGCCGACCCACTCGAGCGGCGTGTGGCCGAGATTGGTGAGCGAACGTCCAATATTCATGCCGGTGAGGCCATTCGGGCCAAGGAGTCCATCGCTCGGCAGACCCAGCGTAAATCTGAACTTACTGCCCTTCGAGAGCAACTCAATGTCGCGCTATCGTTGCCGCCCTCGTCCGAAGAGCGAATCAATCAAATCAATCAAACGTGGACGAGCCTTCGAAATCTTGTTCGCCGTCTACAGGATGACCGCGTTCAGGCGATCGATGCACTAATGCTGGCCAAAGATGATCGGGCAAAAACCAATCACGATGCCATTGCACCCCATAAAAGTAGTCAAAAAATCGAAGAGGCCATGCGGGGCTTTTTGGGCGCACTCGATGACCGTGTCTTGGCGGTAGAAGCTGAAATTGATGGCACGAGCAACCTATTGTCCAATGCCCGGGTACTCCGCCGGCGCGCCCGAAGCCATGCGAGTGAATCGGCAATACTATCGAGTAAAGATGACCAACTGACCGATATTCAAGCAGAACTTTCTGCGATTCCAATCGATATACGGTCAACGGTTCGGCAAAACCTCAACGCATGGTGGAAAAGTCCTGCGGAATTGAGCCATGTGCAGGCATTGGGAGTCTTGTTTTTGGGGCTCATGGAGTTGGCATTTTTACTGGTGATTGGCATGTGGATACACAGCCAAACCCCACGGTGGACCCGACGAATAATTGCACATCTGGAACCCGAAAAGGATGGGGAATCGTGGGAACAGGTGCAGCGGTTTCCGTCATGGATCGTGCCGGGAGATATCCGGAGCCTCACGCCATTGCTCGCCACGCTCCTCCAAGATGTGGTGGTCCTGAGCATTTCGCTATCGGTGTACACCTGGCTGCATCAAGTCGCCCCACTCGCCGCATGGGTGGCGATTGTCTTTGCAGCGGGAGCCTGCGTTCGGGGGGCTCAAGGGCTTGTTGAACTCGCGCTTGTGACGCCCTCAGACAATCGACCCGGGCTCCGGGTCACCGATCCTGAGGTTCGTAATGGTGCCCTGTGGGGGGTGCAGTATTTTGGCATGCTCCTGGCCATCAAAGTGGTACTCGTTGAGCTGCTGATCCACACCCTGGGCGCAGATCGAATCGCCGACTTGCTCGGACAGTCCATTGGTATCGTTACCTGGATCCTGTTGGGCGTTGCATTCATACGGTGGGGTGAACTGCTTCGTAATCGAATTCATGCAGGCGGAATAGAGTCACCGCTGGCCGGGTGGATTGTCGGCAACCATTCCTCCCGCGTCACGCAGTTTCTGGGAAGTATTGCGGCGGCACTTTTACTGGGATTCCGGCTCGGATATTCAATCCTTCACAGCGTGATCAACGGTCGCGGTGGATTGGCCTGGTTGGGCTCTTTTCTCGCGCGACGACAACTCCGAGACGACAGTGATCAAGACCACACACCCCTACCCGCTTCCGCGCGGCGATCAATTGCCACAGGATCATTACGGGGGCTCTCTCTCGAACAAGAAGTGGAGCAAATTCAACACAGATATGCCCAATGGAAACAAGATCCCCGGCGGGGCCTGGTTGCGATTACAGGCGATCGGGGTGTCGGTAAAGGTGTGCTTATGGGCCTGTTGGCGGGTGGACTGGAAGGGCAAACCATCCAAGCCACCGCCCCCATTGGCCACACTCAATCCGAGCAGGCGCTTCGGTGGCTATCAAGGGTCGCCGGTCTCGAAGAAGTCACCACAGGTGAAGAGCTGGTGCTTGCGCTCAAAAAACAGCCTCCGACCATTTTTCTACTCTCCAATATTCACCGCCTATTTTTGAGGGCAGTGGGCCACTACGACGGTCTCGACGCGGTTCTCGAAGTCATGCAGGCCACAGGGCGACATCATTTTTGGGTGGCCAGCCTACATGGGCCAGCATGGACATTTCTTCATGGAATGAGTCATGTAGGACACCTCACAGTATTCCCATCGCAAACCCATCTGGGACACCTCTCGCCCGCGGATCTCTCCCAGTGGCTCCTGTCACAAACACGCCGTGGCGGAGTGGAGCCTCAGTTCGACACGCTGCTCCAACGATCGGTTCGTGGACCCGACCGTGCCCGCATGTTGGAGCGCGCTGAGCGGGCATATTGGAGACTGTTGACCGACGCTTCTCAAGGAAATCCATCGGTGGCGATTCGACTATGGATGGATGGACTGCGACCCATATCGGATTCCGGGCAGGCCAATGTGGGTCTCTTCAAAGCACACGGGAGTGAAGCGCTTGAGGAACTCGGCGACAATGAACTGTTCGCCCTGACAGCGTTGATCCTCCATGAAGACCTGACAGTCCATGAACTCCACACCGTCTTGAATCAACCTGAAGCCAGTGTGCGTGCCCTGTGTCGAGATTTAGAGCAACGCACACTCATCACCGAAACCGAGGCCGGACGATACAAAGTCCGCCTCAATTGGCTTCCAGCGGTGGAGCGTCATCTCCGCCGCCGAAGCTTTATGCACAAGAGTTGAGTCATGGATTCGCCCACCAATCTTCTTGAATTTGTTGTATGGGACAGGCTTCCCTTCGCAGTCTCTGTCATTGTGGTGGCATTTATTGGCGGCCGTCTTGCGGCCCGTTCACTCGACTCTCTGGGTGAACAGATCAGCCAGCGGCGGTTGTTTTTTAAGCAAGTGAGTGCGGTGACGCGCTTTGTCGTATTGATTGTGGCCACCTTTCTTGTGGCCAGTTCGCTGTTTTCCTTCTCGAGTGAAGCCTTGCTCGCTGTCGGTGGTTCGGCCGCAGTTGCGATTGGCTTTGCCTTCAAGGACTTAATTGCCAGTTTGATGGCGGGATTGATTCTTCTCTTCGACCGACCCTTCCAAGTGGGAGACCGCATTCACTTTGAAGATACCTATGGTGAGGTTGTCGAAATTGGGCTGCGAACCGTGCGGGTCGCTACACTGGACGACAACCTTGTCAGCATTCCGAACCATCGCTTCCTCAATGATGTAGTGGCTTCGGCCAACGCAGGCTCACTGCATCAAATGTGTGTGTTTCCGTTTTGGATTGGCTGCAATGAGGACATCGAGTCCGCCAAACGAATCGTGTACGAAGCCACCGCCTCCAGCCGCTATGTCTTCGTCAACAAGCCCATCACCGTCTCCGTCCGCGAGGGACCCGTGCCCGACGGAGCGGAACGATTCGCTGTTGCCCTGACTGTGAAGGCATATGTATTTGATGGACGGTATGAAACCGCATTTGGAACCGATGTGACCGAACGGGTCAAACGGGCCTTCCGCGAACAAAACATCCAGACCGCGGGTGAAATCGAATGGCGCTCTGCGCAGGGTTAGCGGCCCAGCAAACGCCGCCATCCACGCACCTGTGCTGTTCCCATGACCACACAACCGTCCGACTCCAGTGCCACGACGAATTCTTTGAGTTCTCCACCGCCCGGAGGGCCTCGGAAAATTCCATCCGCCAACGCATCGCGGCCTATGGAGGCTGGGTCCGCAATACGGCCATCCCAGTCCATCAACCCCACACGAGGGGGGGCTACACCGTCGGTTTTGATCTGATGAACCGCACGCGTGCTCTGTTGAAGCCGACGTCCCACACCAACCAAAACAATGGCGGGCCGAATCGATCGGATGGTGCGCAATACGCCATCCAACATTTCTACAGATTCCACTTGAAAGTCCGCCCGCAGTGCATCCACCATCTTGAGTCGACGATGTGCAGCCCGCTCCACCACCACAAGCTTCGGCTTCACGAAGCCCCCTCAAGAACAGAGCGGATTTCGGAACCTGTCACCGGGTAGCCAGTAAACAATTCGAATGCGAGTGCACCCTGATGGGCCAGCATTCCAAGGCCATCATGGAAGCGGAGACCAGCAGCCAAACAAGCCTCTTTCGCCGGTGGTTCTTCCATCCAATAATTGATGTCTACCCACGACGAGTCCACAGAAAGCAGTGCTGGGTCCAGTCCTGCTACGGCGTCTGCTGCCGGGCCACTGGTACAATTGACCACCAGGCGGGCGTCTCTGGTCACGGCGGAAAATCCATCTGACGTAAGGGGTCGCACATCGAAGGTTGCGGACGGAAAGCTGGACTCAAGGGCCGCGGCTGCCTTTTCTGCACGCGGAATGGTTCGGTTCAAAAAAGTGATGGCCGCAGCTCCCCGATCGAGAAGCCCTGAGGCCACAGCCCGCGCCGCGCCGCCCGCACCCAAGATCACCGCGTGTAGTCCACCCGGGTCGGGTCCACCCTCTTCAGCCAAGCTCCGGACAAAGCCCTCTCCATCCGTGTTGTAGCCCATCAACGCACCATCAAGCTGGGTCACAACATTGACGGCTCCTGCTTCTCGGGCAGCGGCAGTTAGGCCGTCCAATTCATCTAAAATACGCTCTTTGAATGGAACCGTGAGGTTCACACCCACAAGCCCCATGACCCGAATCATTTCCGAAACTCGGTCCGCTTGATCGGGATGCACATCAAACGCCAAGTAGACCGCATCAATCTCAAACCGTGCAAAGAGGGTGTTGTAGATGGCCGGTGAAAACGAATGGCGAACAGGATGCCCCACCAAGCCAAATACTTGGGTATGACCCGTAATGGGAGTCCCCCTCACGGGCGCCCCTCCAGGGTCGCGCGGGCCGCCAAAACATCGTGCTGAATCTGTGTACGAAGGGCGTCGATCCCATCAAACGTCTCTTCACCACGAAGTCGGTCAACGAAAGCGACCTCCATCTCGGCACCATACAGATCACCCGAAAAATCAAGAAGATGGACCTCGACCAGAAAACCCCGACCATCAAATGTCGGGCGGGTACCGAGGTTGGCCACAGCCGAGAGCCAAGCACCGCCATGTACTCGGGCACGACATGCATACACACCTCGGTCCGGTAAAAGCTCTGCATCGGTCTCGAGATTGGCCGTTGGGAAGCCCATCGTTCGACCCCGAGCATCCCCCGCCACTACCGTGCCACGAATCACGTGGGCACACCCCAGCAACTGAGCAGCAACATTTACTTTTCCTTCCGTAACCAGGGCACGGATTCGACTCGAACTGACCACGCCGCCGTCTATTTCTAATGGTTCAACCTGTTCTATATCCATCCCAGGCAGCGCCTCTCGCAATGTGCCGACATCCCCCGAGCGGGCACGGCCAAAGTGAAAATCATAGCCCACAACAATGGCGGCCGGCTCAATCCGACGCCCCAACACCTCCGAGACAAACCACTCTGGCGGATGGCGGGCGAAGGAGCGCGTGAACCGCTCGACGACCACCTGATCGACACCCAACTCACCCATGATCCGCACCTTATCTGTCCACGACTGGATGCGCGGTTGGTGACGCGTGGGTGCGAGAACCACCCGAGGGGGAGGATCGAACGTGTAGACACATGCGGGAACGTCACGCTCACGTGCACGCAAAACCAGCCGTGAGATCAGATGTCGATGGCCGTGATGCAGCCCATCAAAATTACCCATGGTGAGCACCGGGCGTGAACCCTCACACACATAGGCAGCAGAACCGGCGAATACCTCAGGCACGGATGGCAATTATCCCATCATTGGCGGTGGCGTAGACTCAAACACTCAAGTTCAGTTGCGGCTCACCAAAGAGATACCCCTGTACCAGGTCCACTCCTGCGCGTGCGAGCGCTTCCGCTTCTTCTTCGGTCTCCACTCCTTCCGCAACCACTTCTGAGCCGGTTGCTTCCGCAAAACTGCACAACAGGTTGACTAGGCGCAACTTGTGATCGTCTTTGTCCACATTGCGGACAATACTCATGTCGACTTTCATGAAGTGTGGCTGCAATTCAGCCAACATAGACAATGCGGCGTAGCCCGAACCCAAGTCGTCAATCGCAATCTGAAAGCCCATCTCCTTGACTCGATCGAGCGCACCGCTCCAAGAAAAATCATGTCCGACGTTCGAGCGTTCTGTGATCTCCAACACCACGCGATCGCCCCACAGTTGCAACACTTCCATCCGGGTGCACAAGGCCCCTGCGTCCATCAACTCTTGTGGGTGGAGGTTCATGAACAATCGGGTGTCCTGAGGAAGGCGCATCAACCATTCTGCGGCACGCGCGACCACAACAGAGCCCAACTCTCGCAACATTCCATGGCGTTCCGCCGCCTCCAGAACCGGCGCTGGACCATCGAGCACGGGATGAGACGAACGAAGCAGCAGCTCATAGCCAAACACCCGGTCTGTGGAAGTCCGGATGATGGGTTGAACCGCCAAGCGCAGCGCGCTTCCAC
>Ga0315320_10000883_pt1 | contig 24666 bp, 40 predicted proteins | sample M140m21515metaG_FD_203458 | JGI IMG/M metagenome (GOLD analysis project Ga0315320, IMG submission 203458) | Ammonia-oxidizing marine archaeal communities from Monterey Bay, California, United States - M1 40m 21515 | ecosystem: Environmental > Aquatic > Marine > Coastal | place: USA: California... | reverse complement strand
TTTGGAGAGCCGTTTGGAGAGCCGTTTGGAGAGTCGTTTGGAGAGTCGTATGGAGAGTCGTAAATATTGTTAATATAATTATTGACAATAGGTAGTGTGTTGCCATGGTGTTCTAAGAAATCTGTAATAATTCCTATAGTGACAGGATTATTATCATTTATTTCTTGGATAAGAAGGTGAGTAATCCAAGAAGATAGGTTAATATTTTGGTTGTTAACAGTGAGAGGCATGTTAATTTTCTTGATAATGTATGTGTGTATAAAAATATACTTTGACTAAAAAACTTTTTCAATTTTTAGTCAAACAATTATTCAACAACAGGTTTACTTTGAAATATGTTAGACAATCCCAATAAATGAAGTTGATCTCTATAGAGAATTTCTTCTTCCAAACAATTAATGCGAGTATTTAAACTTTTAATAAGTATATAATTATGTTTTATATCTCTTTGTAAATCAGAGATTAAAAAATACAAATCATTTATATGATCAATATTTTTTTCCATTATATTAATTTAAAATACTTTTTTAAATTAGTTATTACCCAATCTCCAACCTCTACCGGAAAAGGGAATAAATCCATTAGACCATTGTCTATATTTTTTCAAAAGTTCTTCCCTGGAATTAATAACAGGACCATTAAAAGGTTCTGAGACAACAGGAGTTTCTGTATTTTCAGGTCTAATAACAACATTTTCAACACTAGGACAATGAGGAGCTTCTTTAAAATCACATGGTTCGGCAAAATCAACATTTAAATTTGTATTAATAATTTGAATAACTTCTGTAGGTTTTGTTTCAACAATATCAACATAATATTTTTTGTCCAGATCGGCATAATTTAAAACTATAGTTTGTCCAGATGTCAAAACCGGATAATCTTTGCTCATAATTTTTTCCAATACTTCCTTAGGATTTGTTAACTTAGCAAACTCGCTTTTATGAAACCGCAACTTTACAAAATCACCTTTTGGAGGGACAACCATTTCCAATTCAACATTTCCACCTTGTTCAACACATATATCATTCATTATTTGCCAAGGTAAATGACAAACACCTGGTGGAGCAGTAAACTCTTCAACCCCACAAACAGATCCATATTGCGTAAAAGGATTTTTAACTTTAAAAAACAATGGAAATGTAACATTTTTCATTTCCTTTATTTCAAACAAAACACTTTCGGGTAAACAAATTTTATTACTATATTTCAACCTATTACTAACTTCACTCTTAGAACTACATGCATAACTAAAACACATTAAAGTTTTAATATAGTTTTCAACACCACCACCTTCACCACCTTCACCACCTTCACCACCTTCACCACCTTCACCACCTTCACCAATATCTTCATCTTCAACAACTATAATATCATTATCACTATGTGTGCTCATAATTAAACAGTATACATATTATATATAAAAATAAATTATTTTCAATTTTAACAACCGACAACTATTTCTTATTGATCAGAATCAGGTAATTGATACCAATCATATCGTGAAGAATAATTATTCGAAACGATGGGTCTGGTATTAACTTTAATTGGACGACGAGACGGATTATCATTGTGAACAACAACATTCATTTTTTTACATAGTAAAGACCAAACACTTTGATCATTGCGAGTTTCAATAATACCACTATCATAAGATGATCTACAAATACAATCATCAAATAAGTATGAATTATTTTTGGCTATATCCCACCATTGTTTATATAAATCAAAAGAAAAAGCACACTTCTTTATAAAATGTAGATTAGAGACACGACTTTGTGTTAAATATGTATCTTCTATATCATAATCTTTAAAATAATCAAAAACTTCCATTTTTGTTGTTTTATGTTCAGCAAAGCCACTTTCAAAACTCATACAACCATTATTTTGATCTAAAAAAATAAAATATTCATTGAGTTTATTTTTTGCCCAAGATTTTAAAATAGGATTTACAGGAAAATTACCACCAGGATCAGAATAAATTAAAATATCATTCTCATTTAAATTAGTCAAATGTTTAAAAATAATGTATGGTTTCCATAACCAAAAACCGTAGCCTTTTTCAATACTGTAAATAGATGTAAATTTTGGATTTTTTAATGCGTTTTTAAATTCAATATCTTTATTAAAATCATTCTCAATAATAATTTCATCAAAAAACTTCAAACTTTTTGCTTGTAAAATTAAATTATTAGCATATTTCTCACAATGTTTATTTGAAAATGTTAAAAATACAATTTTTTTATCACTATTATGAAGAAATCTTTTTCCTTTACTCAATGGATCCAATAAATTACCAATTTCAGCCATATATATATATTTATAATTAATATTTAATATTTAGTTGATAGTTAAAATTAATGTTATACAATCAAACAAAAATAAATACAAAAAAAAATGCAACAAAAATAAATACAAAAAAAAATGCATCATTGATAAAATTAAAAAAAAAGGTATTATTTAATAAAGATTTATTGAATTATATATTATCATATTCTGGAGCTTCCTATACAGAAATTTGTCAAATATGCAATAAACCATTGTGTTATAGCGTATTTATAATGGATTACGATGATGAAATTATATTTTACTATAATTTAGAACAATGTAGAACAAAAAAATTTTGTAGTGAAAAATGCTTAGAAGAGTATAACGAAACATATAGTAATGAAAAGTGTATATCAATAATATTAATAACAACATTAAGTTTTGTAATAACATTTTTTATCATATTATTTATTGGAAATTTATGAATTAGCACCAAATATTTTTACTCAATTGACATGTATTAGAAAAATTATTGTGAAAAGCCCATAATAAATAGAATAATTTACATACAGAAACAATAAGTATAAGAAGATTTAAATTATAAGATAAGAAAAAGTTTTTTTGTTTTTTACAAACATAAATAATTAGTCCAATAAGTAAAATAAACATCAATTCAATAAAAATTAAAACGGATAAATGCATATATATATATTATAAACAAAATAATCATTAATAAATCATTAATAAATGATTAAAAAAATGTTTATATAATGTATAATGCTCAAGAAAGTCCAAAAGCAAGCTATGACAATAGTAAAAACTAAGATGTTCTATTATTTAATGATCGCTGTTTCAGCACTTCAAATTTATCAAATATCTTTAGACAGATCAACATACTGCGGAGCAATGTTTGTATTAACAGCAGCAATTGCATGTCAGTTTACAAAAAATAAAGCACTTTGTCTTGTTGCAGGTTTAATAATAACAAACTTTGTTATTGGATGTAGTAAAATAATGTAAATAATAAAAAAGAATTAACATATTATTAAATTGAATTATTATATTTTCGTAAAACTTATGAAATATAATAATGGGATCAGATTCAAATAGAAATAATATTATTTTAAATGAAGTTTTAAATAATATTATAAATGAAATAGTCAATATTAATGAAACAGAAAAATTAATATCTTTAGTGCAATGTTGTAGAACTAATATATTTGCGTATGAAAGAAAAATAAAATTGGAAAGTAAAAAGATTAAAAAAATGGAAAAAGAAATATATAAAACTTGCAATCATAATTGGGAAAAAGATTGGGATGATCCATATAGTAGATACAAAATATGTAGTAAGTGTAAATTGGTAAATATACCTTATGTATACAATTAATCAAATATATTTAAAAATTAAGAAATACTAAATACATATATGGAAAAAAGAATAGGTGATTTAGTAGAAATAAACACATTTGACGATGGAAAACAAGAAATGAAAAATGAAGAAAACACATGGATTATAATTGAATTTAAGTTTAATAAAGGAAAAAGCATAATAAAACATAAAACAAATAAAAATATAAAACCTTTTTCTATTTCTTCTTGGAAATTAAATAAACTAATATATCAAAAAGTATGGACCAATCAACCATCATAATAGGAAAGGTAATAAGAAAAGACAGTTTAATAAATTTACAAATAGAAAAAAGTGAGTTAGAACGCATATGGAAAGAAGTAAAAGAGAGGGAGCGTATAATATTAAAAGAAAGAGGATTACAAGGTTGGTTAGATTGGATATTGGAGAAAATGGGATATTAGAAGCAACTAGTATTTTAATATTTTCTTATGTTTTTACATATGAAAATAGCAAACCAAATATTTTTTATATTAACATTGATGCAAGTATTATATTATATAAAAAACAAAAATTTAGGATGTTTAGTTGTATATGGAATAACATATTTAGTAGCATCAAAATATTCAAAAAAAATATTACATATATTATTAATTTCGAGTTTAATGAGTTTAGTAGTATTTGATTGTAGTTATACATTAGAAGAGGGTCTAGTAACGTCATTATGTCCAAATAATTTATTACCTGGAAATTTAAAAAATAAAACATTAAGTTCACTAAAAAAACATAAATCTCAATGCACAAATCAAAAAAAAGCTTTAGAAAATGATATAGCAATTACTGCTATGGATCCGAAAAAGAAAAAAGAAAAGGAAATGGAAGTAAAAAATCTTGAAAAAAAAATAAGATTTATAGAGGAAGCAATATATGAAAAAAAAGGCACCAAAGAAAAAGGCAGCAATAAATAAATATACAATAATTTATATTGAAAAAAGATTCTCAGTATAAATTATAAATGAAGACAAAATCTCTTAACACACTTCTTAAGCACAAGTTTTTTCTTTACGGAATGATCGCATTATCAGTTTTACAACTTGTTAATTTTTACCGCACCCGTTCACTTTCTTGCCTGGGAACATTTGGAGTAGCATACTATTTAGGATGTATGATGACAAAAAATAAGGCATTATGTCTTTTATTCGCTATTTTGGTTTCTACATTTATAATGGGATGCGAAGGAAGATTTGTAACAGTATTTGAAGGTATGAACGAACAAGATTGTGCATCTCATACAGATGAAGCAACTTGCTCGGCTGACGAAAATTGCACATACCAACCAGAAGATCCAAATGCAGAACCTCCTACAAGTTCCGCTTGTGTTAATTCTATGGAAGAAACAGAACAAGGACCATCAGAATGTAGTTCTTACACCACAGCAGAAGATTGCGTCTCTCCATGCAACTGGGAAAATGATCAATGTTTAGACCAATAATTATTTCTTTTGCCAACAATAAATATACTCCATACCACGTCTACCGACAACACCCATAGTGGATCCTTGACGTTTAACAATTTTATATAATTCTTTTTTATCACATTTTTTCCATCTAGATTTAATTTTTTCATACATTAAATCTGGTATGTTTAAACACATCCATTTACCTCTGGGTAAATATTTGTATGCATTTTTCATAGTAGGAACAATAAATTCATCATAAAACTTTGAAGAATCTTCTTTTTTTATTTTGGTAGAACTACTAGGTTGTTTTATTTTACCAGTTCCTTCATAGTTTTCCATAGATTCATAGACTTCCAAATATTCATAAGGTGGTGATGTGAAAACTAAATCATAATAACCTAATTTTGAAAAGTCAACTTTTTCGGCCTTTTTGAAAAATAACTTAATTTTACTCTTATTAAATGGTTTCAAAGCATCTAATATTCTTTGATATCCTGGTTTTAAAGAAACATTACTATCAATACCAATATAATCAATATCATCTGCAATTGCACCAATCATACGCGCACCCCAACCAGCGGTAAAATCTAAAACACGCGTGGCTTTATATTTACGATAAATATCTAAAGCAGCAGCAGGTCTCATAGTATTAATAGTTCCCCATTGTAAAGACATAGCATCACGTTGAGCACGAAGAGGTGTTAATTTCTTAATTTTGACAAGTCTACGAGCAAATTCATTTAATTTTTTCCTACGGACAGGATTTTTCCATTGTTCATACCATGACTTTCCTCTGTATTTTGTTTTAACTCTCATACGATAAGTTCCATAATCAACCATTTTATTACCAATTAAAGATTTGGGATTCAAAGATTGACAATTCTTTAATCTTAAAAATTCATCAACAGCTTCACTCTTAGTAATAGGTAAATACGGAAAACTTGTATCAGTAATTTTACGAGTATAATAAATACTACTTTGACGAGGTTTTTTCTTGGAGGAAATTCCCCTATACCCCCTTTTCTTTCTTTTCTTTTTTGTCCTCTTTTTTGTCCTCTTTTTTGTCCTCTTTTTTGTCCTCTTTTTCTTAAAAAGAGGATTTCTTTTCTTTTTTGTAAATAAACCAAAGACCATTTGTTATTACATATATGTTAGATTTATTTCAAAACATGTGCAAGATCAAGTAAAACATTCCTATTGTTACCACATATTCTAAACTTAATAATATGGTGTCTGTGGTGATCATGCTTATAGTATTTACTAATTGAACAAATATTACCATTATTAAATTTAATAAACCAAACAAGTTCTTTTAAATAATAACCATTAACATTATTATGAATACGTGGTTCACCAAATAAACGAACAAGTTTATTATAATAATAATCAAGAGGTCCTAAATATAATAATTTATATAAATCATAATCATTGAAGTCTTTGGTAGATACATATTTTAAATTCCTCACATAAGAAAAAGGTTTTTTCTTAACAATTTCATCACTAAAGTCAACTTCATCACTATAATCATCTTTCTTAACTTTAACACTAGAACATAATCTAAACATTTTTAATAAATTTATCAAAAACTTATTAAATCATTTTTTTATATTTTTTTTATCTAACGACGTCGACGTTTTGAAGACTTTTTCTTTCTACGAGTTTTACGTTTTTTCTTACCACGACTTTTCTTACGGCGACGGAGAGTTTTCTTACGACGTCTTTTACGTCTACCACCACCACTAGTGGAAGGTCTAGCTGCTAAAGAAGCATCCATCAATCCATCTGACATTTTTTTTTTCCCTTCATCCGCTAACTTCACTACAGTTTCTTTTCCTTTGTTCAATGTTCCAATAACAGTTTTTTGTGCATCACTTAAAAGACCTGCAGCAGCACTATCAACCCCTAATGTGCATTCACCTTTTTTACACGCATCACAGGTTGGGCAAGGAGTTTCAGAAGGACTTTCAGAAGGAGTTTCAGTGGCAGCTTCACTTGGAGATTGTGAAGGAGAGGTGAGATCGATCACAGAATCGGGAGAATCGGGAGAATCGGGAGAAGCGGGACTACCGGCAACATTCGTTTTATCTAAGTTTTGAGTATTTTTACCAAAAAATCTTGTATATGGATTTAATTCACCGAAAATTGGGACTACAAATCCACCTTTTTGACGTTTACGCCTTAAACTACGCATACGACTTTTTTTCATATTGCATTTACATACTTTACAACCACAAAAATTACAATTACAACTTTTTGTTCTTTTTCTTCTTCTACGAGTTCTTTTAGACATTATATATATATATATTATGATGATAAAAAATAACTAAAGTGCTAAACTTTACCAAAATCTTCGTAGTGTATTTGTAAAGTATAAGTGACTATTATTTGTAATGGGATTTGTATGTCCAGCGGGAGGTAAGGTAATAATTGTATTATCTTCATTTCTAGGAAAAATCGTTAAATCTTCACTTAAGACAAGTATATCTTTAGATATATCTTTTAAAACATTGGAAATTTGAATATTTTTTTTCTTGATTTCATCTATTTGTATTCGTTCCATATATATTCAATAAATTGAATAATTTTATATATATTTAATTAAAAAGACTTAAGAATAATTAATAGAAAGATATATAATATGGCTAATTCACAATTTCAAGAAAACCAATCAATCCTAGGCACATTATTTTACGAATCTCATAGATCAGTAGTTCAACGTGTTTGTATGGCTCTAGGCCAAGTAGAGAAGACACAAGAAATGTTGGATCTTTTGTTAGGAGATAAGGTGAAGATGAAGTTTAAGAAGGATCCTAACAAGCCAAAGAAACCCAAGTCAGGATTTTTGTTCTTTTGTGATAAACATAGACCAAAGATGATCGAAACACAAAAGAAAAAGAATAAAAAGATAGTAATTGGTGATATTGCAAAAGAACTAGGAAAGAAATGGAAAAAGTTAAATGACGCTCAGCGTGGGGAGTATAATGCAATGAATGAAAAGGACAAGGAACGTTATAGTAAGGAACTAGAAACATATAATACAAAGATTTATCAACTAGTGGAGCAGTCTGAATAATTGTAGTAAATAATTGTAGTAAATAATTGTAGTAAATAATTGTAGTAAATAATTGTAGTAAATAATTGTAGTAATTATAAATTAAATAATTATAAATTTAGTAAATACTTAATTTATAATGGATAAAACGTGTAATGTGTGTTACATAGAATTAAATTTAGAAAATAGTGTAAAAACAATATGTAATCATTTTTTTTGTTCAAAATGTTTTTTTCGTTGGTTAATAACAAATAATACATGTCCAATGTGTAGATTAGATTTTTGCAATAGAATAATTTCAAGAACAGAAATAGATAATTATTCAAGTGAAATATTAGAATTAATTATTAAAAGTGAAGAAATAACGCAACAAAATATGGGTATAATAAATGAAAATAAAGAATTAAAAGAAGAACAAAATGAATTAAAAAAAACAATAAATAAATATAAAGAATTAGAAAAAAGAGAGTTAGAATTATTAGGAAAGATGAATACTGAATTAGGAAAATCGCAGATAAGTTTACGAGAACAAAGAAGACAATTAAGGATATTAAAAATAAAAAAAATAAATATGAAGAAAAAAAAACTACGTATGTCCGGATATATCAATATATAAATTAGAATTACATATCTAATACTTCTTGCTGTTTAATAAGTTTTTGTTTAATTTCTTTAAGTCTTTCCAAAGGAAGTGCTTTTTTAGAATTTAAAGAATTCAAAAAATTGGAAATATCAGTAGTTTGTTTTTGAACTTCTGCAATACTATTAATAAATTCTTGAACCTCATCAGAAACATTTTTGACATTCTTTACATATCTAAACCATCTTTGAATCTTAATACTAGAAACAGACTTACGAATCATATAGTTTCTCCATGTAGATTGTATTTTTCGAATTTTATTGTTATGTAATTTAATTGTATTAAGATCGTTATATTTTGAATTAAATTGTATATTAACATAATTTTCAGTTAAAAGTCTATAGTCTTGAGTAAGTTTATTAATGAAGTCCTGTTGTTTATTAATAACATCAACATAATCATTTAATCTTTGTTCATGCCATTTTAAAACTCTTAAAGCATCTGGAGCAGAAATAACCGTTGTATTATTCAATTTTTCAATTTCAGTTTTATCTGTTTTTTTTAAAATATTAAAATTATCAACATTATTAAGTAAAGAGGGATTGAGTTTTTGTTGTCTATCAAATAAAATATTTCTATCAAATTTAATTTTTCCAATTCTTTCAATATCATCAATATTATTATCTTTTTTCTTAATAGTAGAATAACCTTTAATAACAGAATACTTAGTAACTTTTTTCATTGATTCTTTTAATTTTTTATTACTTTCCTTAATTTCAAGTTGGATTTTCGCATTTTTGTTTATATCATCTTCCTCATCTTCTACATAACTCAATATATCCTTATTTTCTGTGTTTCTTTTCGTAGAACCTCTAATTGTTTGACCATCTTCTTGAAATTTAAGTTTGGGCTTTGGTGGTTCTGGTTTTTTCTTTTCAGCACCACTGTAATATTTAACCTTTTTACCATTTAATTTTTTATTATCATCACTTGATAAAGATTTTTTCATTTTATCTTTCTTTTCCAAAACAGCCTGTTTTTCTTTTTTATCATTTTTATCATTTTTATCATTATCTAAATTCCACTGATTATTCCTTTTATTTCTATGTGTTGTTTTTGGATCTTGTGTTTCAGGTTTCAATCCACCAGACATTCTATCTTTATGCCTTTTAATTTTCAATTGCACACGTTCTTTAATCTGTTCTTTATTAAGAGAATCCATTTTTTTTTTAAAATATGATTTTTGTTCTTCTTTTGTCATATCTAAATATTCTGCAGTTTCATCAAAAAGTAATATAGAATCTGGAGTTCCAGTTGTCATATATAATTTTAATTAAAATAATAATATACAAAATATACCGCAAATTATTATTTATTGTGACTTATTTTATTGTCATGTATATATATTTATTTTTCGCCTGATTATAAAAAAACACATTTTTACTTAACCTTCTGTTTACATCATTATGTAATTCAATTGTCCACATTTGTAAGTCGTAATTTGTTTTTAATTTTCTTAAAGGATTTTCCCTAATATACTTATTATAATGTTCTTTACATAAATTACATGGTAATAATTTAAATCTATTATAAAAAAAATCAATATTTCTTCGTAAAGTAATATTTTTATTTATTTCAGTCTTTAATTTGAAAGGTAAACAATGTATTAAATCCCATAAGTCATTATATACAGGATGAAATTCCTTTTCGGTTTTACTGTAACAAGTATCACAATTTTTTTTGAATCTTCTAAAGTGATAGTTAACTAATTTTGTATAATTATCAATCATTAACAAATCATTATCTAAATCAATTTTTTCTTGACGACTCATTTATATGAAAAAACATATTTTTAATAAAAAATTGAAACATATTTTTACAATATTAATATATCTTATTATAAAGACTAAAGAACCTATTCAAGTATTAATACTAACAATGACTTATGAAAGACAATTTACCCGTGAACAACGTATTGAAAGAGAAGGTAACATTCCTGGAAGTATTGGATGGGTTCTCAAGAAAAACAACGGTGTGTTTCCAAATAAGTCTATTACAAGAAACACACACAAGTTTACAACAAGAACTAAGAAAATAAAACATGCACCGGATTACTATGAACAAGCACTCAAGAATGGATGGACATATAACGAAGAAACTCAAACATGGAAACATCCATCATACATGCATTCGTTTCCATCTATTTTCCAAACACTATACAATAAAAATTTTGATACATTCTCCCCTTTGCCATATCATAATAATGAAGACGAGTTGGGTCTTGCATACAATTGCACAACTAGTTGTTCAGGACAACGTATGAATATCTTCCCAAATAAGTGGCAAAGTGAGGAGTTTGATACTCGTCGTGGACGCCGGAGAGAGTTATGGAGACATAAAATAGAAATGAGGAAGAAATATTCTCTACAGTTTAAGGCATACAAAGAAAATAATAAAGATAATATTACATTTCAGGATCATCAGCGCGATATTTTTGAAGATAGAAATGATGATTATAACAGAGAATTTAAAATTAATCAATAAATAATTTTATAAATTAATTATTTAAATATAATAAAACCTTTTTTTTACACTTTATTAATGAACAATAAATATTATGATAAATTTTGTGAAATATTATCTCAAGAACAAAAAAATGTGGCAAAAATATTGCTTGAAAAGATACAACATAACCAAATAAATACACTTATTTACATTTGGGAAAAAAGTTCGTCCTTGTTAAGATGGAATAACATAAAAAAAGAACTTGACTATATTTGTATTACCAACCCTGAAAGTTTAAATATTTTATTACTTGGATTAGGATACTATGTTGATCAAAAAACTCATAAATCAACAAAGTTATCCCATGTTTTGTAAGATAATATGATTATTTTTTAAATAAATTTCACTCAAAATAACAGTCGCCATTATATATATTTAACATTTTATCATAATGAAACTTTACATTTTTCTCATTCATGTTATGACTACCACCAAGTTCATCAACATACACCCGTAACAATGTTTCTTTACATTCACTAGGAATCATAAAACTAAAACTGGTTGGATTTGTATCAACAACAACATCATCTTTATAATATTTAATATGATTCAACGGATTGTCTTTACCACCAAAACCGAGTATAAGTTTTTGATATTTAATATTATTATCCTCCATATACTGAATATACGGTTTGCATTTGTCACAGTCATTACAATTTGTAAATGTTAATTCGCCTACAAATTTACTATGATTTCTAGTAAACAATTTCATCCTCTCATCATCCACATATTTACAATATATAATAGAGTCACCTTGCAATGTCAAATTTACCTTACTAGCAACCTTTTTTAACATATCAATAATAACAAACTCACATGCTTTCACATTAGGATGATTATATACTTGCTTATGTAGTCTATAGCGCGTAGCGAACAACTGAAATATTTCATATTGCAATTTTACAGGCCAACAAATCTGTGTTCCCCTTTCAACATCAAATACCCTAGCATCTTTAATAATTCTACTATACTCACCACCACATTTCATACCCAAATAATGACAATCTCTTTGAATATAATCCAACTTATCCACATCTAACTGATTCACTTTATTTGCAACAATCTGATATTTCCAATCATTGTTTTTATCATCTGGTGGATGAATCATGTGTAAAACAATTTCTAAGTCTTCGACACTAATGTCAATATTATAACGATTTACCATCTGTTTAATTATACTACATCCTCGTTCCTCATGATCACAAACACTAGGACTTTTAACGTAGTCATCATACAAATGACTATAAGGTCCATGACCAATATCATGTAAAAGACCCGCTAGTCGAACCAACTCAATATATTTTTTTTCAACAACCGCACCGTTAGCAATCAAACTTTGCATCATCATTCCCGCATAATAAGACACACCCAAACTATGTTCAAATCTAGTATGATTTGCACTTGGAAATACAAATACAGTAGCACCCAATTGCTTTAAATCTCGCAATCTTTGAAACTCCTCTGTATCAATAAACCTTTTCATCAAAGGTGTAATCTCAATAAAACCATGTAATGGGTCATATATACGAGTCATAGTGTGTGTTTCTTTATAATATTAAAAAACAAAGAAGTATAAATTTCAATTTAATACAAAAATTGAAATGTAAAAATATAAAATATTACAAACAAAAACCTAATTATATTGTATAATGAGCAATAAAAAAATAAATGCAAAATTAAATGCAACAGAAAAACCTAAAGAGGATGCATATGTAGAATCACTTAGTGAAAAAGAAAAAGTAGCATATGATATCGCGGTTGACTTTTTGAAAACATCATTTGACTTAGAAAGAAGTTTAGGTTATGTTGATTATGTTAAAACGCATTATTTACGCGAAGATAGTTGAATCATCTCTTAATACTTGTATAAGATTTCAATCTCCACTGAAAATGAATAATCAGCACCTTTTAAGTCCAATGCATTACCATATTTATCCAACAATTCAAATGTAACTCTATTAAGAGTAACAGGACCAAAATAGCTTTTTTTCACAAAATAATCCGTATTGTTTTCCTCACTTTCGTGATCCTTCAACTTAGCAAATATATTTTTAGTGACAAAATTCTTATTCATGACAGCAAAATGGTTATGATTCACAGACTGTTGATAGTCATTAAATGAGAAATAATAATATTCATTATCTAATTCAAGTTTTGGTAGAGATTCGGCGGTATGATTAGCCGCTGCAGCATATGTTTTCTTAGTAAATCCTAATAAATAACCTAAGTTAACACGATCTCTTACAGCAGGAAATTTTAATTGTAAATTAGTGCCAGCAATATTTATTTTTCCAGTATCAGCATCTCTAGTAACAGTAAGTCCCGTAATAGCATTCAAATTGACTACAAGTGTTGCAGCTGTATATCGACCCTCTGGAACCTCATAAGCAACTTCCGTAGCAGTATTGATTTTATAAGTAAATGTATTATTACCCAAAGCCTCACTAATATTGTAAATATGCTTGGGAAGTTCAAATGATGAAAGTTTCACAGAAATCACGTTTTTAAATCCAGTGGGCATATTAAATGAAAACTTACTGTTTTCAATAACATAATTTTGCTTAAATCGCGTGTCAAAATGAATGACGTTTTTCAAAATGTTTCTTTCAATAGGATTCATAATTCCGGCACTAATTTCTTTACTAGTTCCAGAAGGATACAAAACAGCGCTATTGATTACAGTATCCACATGGTCATCAATTTTATCTCCAACAACCGCTCGTTGAGGACCCTTATTAAAATCATTATTAGGCACATTGGATCGGGCCAAATGAAGAACAAGCTTATTTTTTATTTGTTCATAAAAAGAACATAATTCATCTTTTTTAGGACGAGATAAGTTATTTGATAGTGTTGCTTCAACATGTTTTCTCCTAAAAGCATCATTGATTTCAGTAAATGTATGATTAGGTTTCAAATTAAAAAACTGTGAAATTTCATTCAAATTGTAGTTATCAGGATTCAAGTCCATTTATATATAATGCATATGAAAAATTTATCTTTTTATCTAATTTTACTTAAGTTGTTTATAAGGATTCCACACTTTATATTTAAATATCAAACATGAAGCTCTTGAATTACCGAAATTTTGTATAATAGTCGGACTATTAATTAAATACGAGTTGTTATTTTGTAAACATTTAAATACTTGATCACCAACAGAACTTTTTTGTATATTTCCTCCGTCTAAATGTTTAATAATGGTATTGTTATAGTAATGAAAGGTTCTATGAGGATCAAATAATTGCATATACAATATCCATTCTTCATCATCAAATAATTTTACATTTTTTTCTTTATTTAAAGAAGCAGTCACCTCCAAATTCATATAGTCTTTTCCTTTATAATTGTTTAACAAAGTTTGATATAAGGGATTCATGCTTTTTTTAGTGTATGAATTAAAAATAGCATTTAAATTTGTTTTTAAATAAGGTAATGTTGATATCATATTAAATATAAGTATTAAAAATGATATAATTGTAATTCAATTTATTTCGAAGTATTTTGAAGTATATTTAATAAATTGTAAATATAGTTATTTTTTTTAAAAATTTTCATAGAAATGAGCAAAAACACACCAGCAGAGAAGCCAAAATAACGATCATGTTTTTTTATTTGGTAATTACTCCTAAATGGCCAAAATAAATATAAACAAAAAATACATACCATTAACTTAATAATATCTTCAATAATATATTCTATTTCAGGTTCCGTATAAAAAATATGAAATTTAGTTAATATAAACAAAATAATAAATATTATTTTTAAGAATAAGAAAACTTTATGATACCACTCCATATAAATTATATAATCAAAAAATTATATTTTAGATTTGTAATAATAACAACATCTTTTTTTTATTTTATATAAAGTATTTGTATTTTGACAATGTAAACATATATCATAATTTTTTTTTTTTTTAATACATATTTGTTTCCAATTTAAAAAACAATGCGTGTGAAATTTGTAATTACATTTTTTACAATAAACGTATAAATCATCATTACATTCTTCAAAACATATAATACATTCATCTTCATTATTTCCATTATCTCCTTTATCATCTTTATCATCTTTATCTCCTTTATCTCCTTTATCATCATCGGTAATATTCATATATGTATAATTAGACATAAAGTAATTATAATTAGTCATAAAGTTAATATATTTATATAAAAAATTATTTAAAAATAAATTCATTAATAATTATAACTAATATATGCCGCTATAGCTCAGTGGTAGAGCATCGCACTTGTAATGCGGAGGTCTTGGGTTCAATCCCCAATGGCGGCTTTTTATATTTCTCATTATTGGTTTCTCAATAATTTAATATCATTTTTCATACCATAATATAATCCAAATAAACCAGATGCAACAACAACAACATTGGAAATTTGCTCAACCAAAACAGGAGTTATTTGTCTAGAAATAGTCATAACTTCCCCTTCATCATTATGCTTATCTTTACTAAATTTTTTAACAATTGACAAAATTGCAGAACAACCTAACCCAGAAACACTTAATCCAATAGCTGATCCAATAAGAGCATTTTTTATTGACATTATATATATTTGTCATCGTTTATTTTTTAATACTTTTAAAAAATAAATAAATAAGTAATATATATATATGACCCGTAAAATGAAAAAAACGACAAGAAAAAAAATGAAATTGAAGAGAAGAAATAAAACCTTAAAATATAAGGGAGAAAGTTACCCATATAAAAATATAACAAAGACAGAAGCAGTTGCCGATTTTTTAAATTTGAAGAAGCAGACTTCTTTGAATCCTCGTTCTGTAATAGGAAATAATGCAGTAAATTATGGCACCGAAAAAATTAGAGTTCATACAAAATACAGAGGGAAATCTTTAATGCAAAGATGGAAAGATCCAGTAGCAAGAAAAAAACTAAAAAAGTTTGCAATGAATTTATATAAGGGAAGTTATGCAACAGGAAATTTATTTCATGCATTCCAAAGTGCAATTGCTTTACAATGGGCTACTTTAAGTAGTATGAGACCCGCTGCAGCTTTACATTTTTATCGTAAATATAATGCGACACGTGTTTTAGACTTTACTGCAGGTTGGGGATCTCGTATGGTTGCAGCAATGGCTGGAGATATAGATTATATTGGTATAGATAGTAACAAGTCATTAATACCAGGATATAATAAAATAAGAGAAGCATTAAAATCGGAATCAAGTAGTAAAATAAAATTATTTTTTAAACCAGCCGAAGAAGTAGACTTTTCAAAATTACCTCGTTATGATATGGTTTTTACATCACCACCTTACGAATATTTAGAATTATATGAGCATATGAAAAACTATGAATCAACAGATAAAATAAGACAACCCTCAAGTGCAAATACATTAACAGATAAAAAAAATAAAAGCGATGGATTTTACGATGACTTTTTAATACCCACAATAATAGATGCATACAATTATTTACCACGTAATAAATGGTTATGTTTAAATATACCAGATCTTATGTATGATAAAATTAAAGATAAATGGAAAAAATGCACAAAAAAAGATGATTATATGATTATTAAAAGAGCAGGAAGTAATTGGGATATTAAAAAGCGTAGAGGCCAGGAATATGTTTATTGTTGGCAAAAGAAATAAAAATATTACTTAGAAAGAAAATAATAATTTAAATTAAGAATTTATGTATTTGGTTACAGAGAAAAAATTGTTACAAAAAAATTACAGAGGATATCATAATGATCCTAATACCGTTTACATATCAAATATATTACAAACAAATCAAATAAGTCTGGAAAAGATAATGTTAGATGATTATTCTATAGGTTGGAAAGTATCATTTCCATTAAAGTCTAGTGTAATGAATTATACAACACTTTTTAAAAGGGAAAGTGCCGCAAAAGACTATTTGGAAAATTTGGTAATCAATTATATTTAATATAAACTTATACAAACATTTGGCCGCTTGGTCTAGTGGTATGATTCTCGCTTTGGGTGCGAGAGGTCGGGCCCAGCGGCCCACATTTTTTACTTTTATTTTGATGTAAACATTACTATATGATTTATACAATCTACTGGTAACTTTTTTATTTGTGAAAGAGAATTAAAATACTTTGATTTGATAATATTCCAAAAATTTTTTGGATTGTCAATAGTATTTCCTTCATCCTCTTCGTTAATTTCATTAAACTTATGCAGCCTGTCTAATAGTCGTTGTCTCTTGTGTGAAAATATTGGTCTATAAATTTTGGGATTTTTTCGTAATTCATACCCAAGACATAGTTTATTGTGTGTAATCCAGTAAGCTTCCCCAGATAAAACCTTTGGATGTGATATTTGAAAATTTATAGAATATGGACAAGGAAAACATCGAGGGACAACAACTTTTTCTTCAATCATTATAAATTCATTATTTTTCCAATTTTCCTCCAAATACCATTTTCTATATTTAGTTATATTCATTATTTAATAATAAAAAATTTATTTATATATTTTATTATTTCAATTTAACACAGTATGCCATAGAAGAGAATCGAACTCAACTTTCACCCTCACAATTAGGATTACTCACAACCGGTTATGGCGTCATATAAAGAAAAAATGGGACTCTTTTTTTATTTGTTTTTTGTGTTTTTTAAATTTTTAGGGAAATATGTTTTATGTGCAATGTTTTATGTGCAATTAGCAGCTTTGAAGAAACAGTCCTTCATCGTCGTCATCATCGTCGCTTTCATCATCACACATATCTGCCCATCTGCGGCGCACCGGTTTTTCAATATGATGTTTGATAACTTCGTCGTCACTTTGGACCGGCTTTTCGCGGATGGTAAGTTTGATAGCGGGAGAGCTCGGGAGTGCCGGAAACTCTTCTTTTGGAGCAGTGATGATTTGCTCATCCCCTGCGGCAGACTCATCGGAATCGGAATCGAAATCGAGACCATTGAAATGGTTTGCGGATGCAAATTTGACCTTCTTCGGTTCAGATTTCACTACAGTCTCTTCAGTCTTATTCGCTTCAACCTTCGACCATCCACTGGAAGTGTCGGTCCTAATACGAATCCTCTTCTGAACCTTTTTCGGACGGACAGTAGAGGTAAGACCGATAACCCCGCGACTGTAGTTGTTCTTCAACTCGGTGAGAAGACCCTTAGCAGTTGCTACTTGCTTCTGGCCGCCACGGACCTGAACTTCGTTGTCCCGTATACGGATCTGAGCACCGGAAATTTGTTGCATCGCTTTAATAGTGCATCCTTGCCTACCGATGACAACCCCGGGGGGGACAAACTGATCTCCAGTTGAGATCTTGTAGTAGCTGCTGCTGGATCCGCGACGGTAAGACATGATTGTTGTTGTTTTTTTTTTCGATTTGGTCGATGTAGTATGTTTTATATGTTTGTATGCCTTCCCTCTAGATCCCAAATTTCCTTTCAATTTTCCAAGCAAAAAAAATCAATAGTATATAAATATGAAAAGCTGAAAGAAAAAAGTCCTTTTTGTTTTTGTATTTTTCTACTTTTTATTTGTTTTTGTATTTTTTTACTTTTTATTTGTTTTTATATTTTTTATTTGGATCGTGGACTTAGAAACAGTCCTTTGCGACTTTGAGAATCTGGCAATAGTTGGCCTTTTTCAGACCATGCTTCTCCATAAACTTGGCTTCCCACGCAGCCTGTCTTTTGAGCTCATTCACCATCTGATCCAACTGCATCTCGCCTTTAGTGCGGCGACGAGACCGAGTGCTCTTGGTAGAAGCAACTGCCTTTTTGACAGCCTTTTTGGAAACCCTGATACGGCGGCGAGCCTCCTTTGCAGCCTTATCAGCAATAATGCTTCCGCGGCGGCGGCGAGGCTTGTAGACCTTTTTATCAGCTTGCTTGGCAGATTTTTCCTCTGCTGCAATGATGCGTTCCTGTCTGCGGAGATCCTTCTGGAGTTCCTTCTCATTCTTAGCTGCCTGACGTTGTGCCTTTGCCTCAGCGACCTGCTTCTTCTTCTCGAGCTTGGCAAACTTATTGGCAAGAACCTGTTGCTTCTTAGCGAACCGAGCGGCGGCAGCGGCTTTCTTCTTCGCTTCACGTTCAACCTTCTTCTCTTCAGCAAGAGCTCTCTTCGCCTCCTTCAACGCAACCTTTTCAGCCTTCTTGTTAGCAATGATCTTCTTTCTCATATCGCGAGCACCAGCCTTAATAGCTTTTTGGATTTTACGGTTCATGACAAATGTTGACATATTGAGTTTTTAGTTTCGATGTGTGATTGTTATGGGTGTTTGTATACCTTCCCTCTAGACCCCAAATTTCCTTTCAATTTTCCAAGCATAAGCCATTTTTTGCTTTACATAAAAAAATTGAAAGGAAATTCAATCATTTTTGTAATTGCATACTACCCACACAAATACATAACACAAGCATCTAAAGAAGCAAACACTATATCCACATGATGATCACAATAATGAGAACTCTCAATAAAGCTCATTTCAAGAGCAACACACTACCCTCCCTAGTCCCATGTCACGCTGATTGGTTACCCGAAGAGACCTCACATCTGGCCCGCCGAAAGCTCGGTGAAAAGCCCAGACGGGTCTGGTTCCCAGAGGATTCCAACGGAGAGCCGCACGATTCTAACCCCGATGACGGGTGCGGAGGGGCAAAATTCAAGCTCACTACCATTCGTGAATTCCCAAAATTCGTCCCAAATGAAGACGAGAAAAAAGCAAAAAACTTGTCGGGCAATGCCTACAGATGGCTAGCCCAACAAATTCGAATTGCCAATTTGACCGGATTCAACCAAAAAATGCGAGTTTGGGTAGAGTTTGAAAAAAAAATGAAAAAAATCCCATCCCCAGAGTATGACTACATTGGACTAGGGTGGCGCAGTCTATTCGGGAAAGGTAGGCGCATAGAAGAATAAATATAAAAATCAAAAAATTCAAAAACAAATAAAAAGTAGAAAAATTCAAAAACAATAAAAAGTAGAAAATCAAAAAAACCTAAAAAAAGAGGGGAAACCCCAATTTTTTTTGTTAATTTAAAAAAAATTCTAAAAATTGAAAGGCAAAGTATTTTTTTTTGTATGGGAAAATCACAGACCAGACACTAGTAAAAACGTATAACTACAACCATACATTAAACCATACAATGGAATCCAAAGTATTTACACATTGGTGTAATACAGTAGGTTTAGATGTGAAACCTCATCAAATTTCTGGATATGAATGGTGTATTCAACAGGAGAACGACTCTCGTAACCGCGGTGGGATCATATGTGATGAAATGGGTCTAGGGAAGACCATACTAATGCTGGCATGTATCGTAACAAATCCTCAAAAAAACACACTGATTATAGTGCCTCCGGCATTGTTGTTGCAGTGGAAAGAATGTATTCAAAAATTCCTTAAACATGAGGTCTATGTGTTTCATGGACTAAGAGCAAAAAAAGCCACAGTGGAGGAGTTGAAAAAACAGCCAATTGTGTTGACCACCTATGGTATGATGAGTATGCGCAAAAATCCAGTAAATTATAAGTCCCTTTTGTGGGGACCCCATATGAAATGGGATCGTCTAATTTGTGATGAGGCGCATCACATGAGAAACATCAAAACTGGAATGTGTAAAGGTGCTTTTCGCATATTGGCCGATATCAGATGGATGGTAACTGGGACACCGATTCAGAACAAAAAAGCAGATCTGAGAGTATTATTTGCACACACTGGTCTTATGGTAAATGGAGAAAAGCAATTCCATAGTGCAATTAATAGGAAAATTCTGCGTCGCACAAAAGTAAGTGTTGGTATTAAAATGCCGATACTTACTAGCAAAACAATAACAGTTGAGTGGGAGTCAAAACAAGAAAAGAATTTAGCAGCTTCCATCCATAACACACTTCCTGTATTTGGAGTGCATGTAACCAGAGAAAACGTGCACGAGTTGATGGAGTTTATGGAGTATGAATCACCACTTCCATTGTTTGTTCGCGCCAGACAAGTGTGTATATATCCACCCACTCTGCAAAAGGTATTAAGAAAAATGAAACAAGACAACATTGTTCCAAATAGTTTCACGATGAAAAAGATCCCTACTGCGAGTAAAATCAACGCTGTAATAAAAAAGGTAATTAGTGAACCAAAACAATCTCGCAAAATCATCTTCTGTCATTATAGAGGTGAGATTGATGCACTTGCAGAAAGACTGAGAGATCAAAATTACACAGTGGGTATCTACGATGGTAGGACATCGAAATCTCAAAGAAATTTATTGTGTCAAAATAACGAAAATGCTCCAGATGTATTATTAGCACAAATCAAATCTGCATCAGAAGGATTAAATTTGCAACATTTTACACAAGTATATTTCACCAGCCCACACTGGAATCCATCTGTAGAGGATCAGGCGGTAGCGCGTGCACATAGAATAGGACAGGAAAATACGGTAAAAGTTTTCCGTTTTGTAATGGCGCCATTTAAACAGGGGCAGCTAACTCTCGATAACTTTTGCATAGACATCCAAAATACAAAAAGAGAACTTATGCAGTTAATCGAACCAGAAAACTAAAAAAAAAGGAAAAAAAGAAAAAAACAAAAAAACAAAAAAACAAAAAAAACAAAAAAAAAACCTTTTCTCTTTCTTTTTACAGTTTCTTTTTTACAGTTTCTTTATTACAATTAATAAAATAATTTAAAAAAATCCAAATATATTATTATATCATAATGTCATCAAGAAGAATTAGTGTAGAATTAGCAGAATTAATAAAAGACCCACCCACAAGCTGTAGTGCAGGACCAGTAGATGAAGAAGATATATATCATTGGGAAGCAACACTTATTGGTCCAGAAGGAACGCCATATACTGGTGGAATATTTAAATTAACTATAGATTTTCCAACAAACTATCCATTTAAACCACCAAAGGTAAGATTTATAACAAAAATTTATCATCCAAATATTAATTCAGGTGGAGGAATTTGTTTAGATATATTGAAAGATAACTGGAGTCCGGCACTAACAGTATCAAAAGTATTATTATCTATATGTTCTTTACTAGATGAACCAAATCCAGATGATCCTTTAGTAATGGATATTGCAGAAAAATATATTAATAACAGAGCATTATATGATTGTATTGCTAGAGATTGGACGCAAGAATATGCAATGAATTAAATAGACACACTTTTATAAAATCTTTTTTGTTTATATGTATTTTTAATATTAATACTAATATCTACAAGATTATTATTTCTCATACATTTAAGTAGGAGTGTATCTGAATTTTCATATTTATAATAACAATTATTAATTTGATGATTATTCAAAAAGTTAATAACATAACTATCTACAAAATACTCAGGAATACGAAACCAAATTAAATTTTCTTGACTATATACAGTATAAACCATACATAGTAAATAATAAATAAATGTAATACACATAATTGATTTCATAGTTAACATAAATTTTTCACTTATATGTTACTTAATAAGTGAAAACAAATCAATTTATTTACAAAACGCAGCACAACATCCAGCAGCAACTTTAACAACTTGATTAACTTTGAGATTACCTTTACTAGCATCAACAACCAAGTCAACAGTATTTCCTAAAACACCTTGATCAATAATATCTAATAACAATTTTTCTTTATCATCACTAATTGGAGCTTCAACAACCAATGTGCGAACTAAACGAATAGCCATATCTTTTTGTTCATCTCCTTTAAGTTCTGTAACTTCAACAACTTCCATGGCAAATTTAACCACAGTCATAATATTTTCAAGAGTAATTTCAGTATCTTGAAGTTTGTATTTTAAAATTTGCATACAATGATCGAAATCAGACATTATATAAAAAAAAAATATAAAAATTTATTTAAAATTAAACGAACATAAATAATTACTTAAAGATAAATATCTACTTCTTTATGGAACCGAACAGCAACAAATTTTTTTTCTAACCCCAAAAATGTGAGTGTAATGAATTTTTTATGGTTCTAGTATTAATAAATAGAGATTAACTGATTATTTAGGTTGAGTCAAGATTTCTTTTAATAAAAGAAGCTCTCTCTAATAGGTTCTTATAAGAAAGATGTTCAGTTTTCTGTAAAAGAAAAACTAGATTGCCTTTGTAAGTTTTAAAATTAAGTTACCCGGAGATAGCTCAGTTGGTAGAGCGGTTGACTGTAGATCAATTGGTCGGGTGTTCGACTCACCCTCGCCGGATTTAAAATAAGAATGCAAGTTCTTAAAAGCACCTTTGGTGTAGTGGTAACATATTTCCCTTCCAAGGAAGTGCCCCGGTTTCGATTACCGGAAGGTGCATGATTAAGTTATAAAAATGAAAATTAAATATTATTAAATACTATGATTGACAAATTACCAGAAGAATTGCAAAATATTATTTTAGATTATGCAATTCCATGTAAAAAACCACAAAATTTTTATATAAATAAAGAAATAACAAATTATGTTTGTAAAAAAAAGAAAAACTGTAAGTGTATTCATTACTTAAATATAGATATTTGCTTTGGATGCAATAAAAAAGTTTTACAACAATTACATAATATGATGTATACGATTCTATAGATAACACTAATAGATTATCCCTGAAATTCAACAAAAGCTGTGGTGTCCGAGTGGTTAAGGAGAACGACTTGAAATCGTTTGGGCTCTGCCCGCGTAGGTTCAAATCCTGCCCACAGCGTTTTTATTAAGTCAATTTGGATTTTACATTTTGGATATTTTCATAATAATATTGTAACACATTTGACTTTCCTTCATACTCCCGACATAAACTTAATCTTTTTGGCATAAATTCATTTAATAAGACATACTCAATTATCGAATTATATAATGGCCTATTTCTAGATAATCTCATTTGAACATTATGATATAAAAATTTAGCTACTCGTATAGATTTTGTTGCTGAATTATATACAACATATGGTCCAAATAGGGGATTTATAATAGTTGGCACGCTTTTCACAACTTCATTATATTTTTTCACATAAATATTATTTGTTTTAAAATGTTTCCCATGTTTTTTTATATCGTGAAACATAAAAGATTTGATTTCATACCATAATTCATTAATAATATACATTTTATATTATTAATACTTGTTTCTTTTAATTGAATTTTATAATTAAAATCAATATTTACCTATTTCTCCTTCTTTTTGTTCTACGTTTTCCTGTGTTTCTCCTTTTTTTTGTTTTACGTCCTCCACCTTTTGCTGCCATTTCTTGAAACAAAAATACCGATGGAACTAGAAACTTGCCTTCATAACTATTCCATTTATGTATTTCACTAGTAATACTATCACTACATAAATATAATTTACCATCTCTTAAAACTTCAGCTACATAATGACCAGCACGTCCACCATCACCGCTATGATATGAAATACCTATTAACTT
>Ga0315320_10000881_pt1 | contig 24717 bp, 27 predicted proteins | sample M140m21515metaG_FD_203458 | JGI IMG/M metagenome (GOLD analysis project Ga0315320, IMG submission 203458) | Ammonia-oxidizing marine archaeal communities from Monterey Bay, California, United States - M1 40m 21515 | ecosystem: Environmental > Aquatic > Marine > Coastal | place: USA: California... | reverse complement strand
TAGGACTCGTCCATGCATAGAATTTCAAATGAAAAGATGCTCAGCTCCATGTGTAAAAAAAATATCAAAAACAGATTACTTCGAGGATATTGCTAGTGCAAAATCTTACCTTTCCTCTTCTGACAATCAAACTATCAATAAACTAACATCTGCTATTGAAAAAGCATCAGAAAAGCTTCAATTCGAAAAAGCAGCAGAGATCCGAGATAGGCTCAAAAGACTTCAACTGTTAAGAGAGGAGCAGTCTGTTGTAACTTTGGCTAGGGATGTTGATATCTTTTCTGTCCATACAGAAAACAACTATCTAGGCATATGCATTATTGTTGTAAGAAGAGGAAAGATAAGAGGGACAAAAACTCATCTTGTAAAACAGGCTCACTATGTTTCATTAGAGGAAGTATACCAAAGTGCAGTATTGAACTTTTATGATAATCAGCCAGATATCCCAAAAAAAATTATGTCTACAGATGCACTAAAATCAAAAGACCTTTTATCCAAAGTAATTCAAAAAAAATATAACGTTAAAGTAAATCTAACTCATACCCCTGATAAATCTATAAGACCTATTTTTAATCTTTGCAAGATAAATGCTAAACAAGTTATACAAAATCATATAAGCAAAGAGGATAAATACACCTTTGCATTTAATGAGCTTAAAAATGCTATGAGTTTAAAGGATAGTATTAAAAAAATTGAGGCATACGATATTAGTCATATCTCTGGAGATCATGCTGTCTCATCATGCGTGGTATTTTCCAACCAAGGCCCTCAAAAAAAGGAATATAGAACTTTTAATATTCCGAAAGAGTTGTCTGGTAATGATGTGGGCTCCCTGGAACACGTACTTGAAAGAAGAATAAAGTATTATGATGATCCTAATATTAAGCCAGATATCATTTTAATAGATGGCGGCAAAACTCAGTTGAAATATAGCAAATCAGTAATTGATAAATCGATTCATAACGATATTGAGGTTATTTCAATTGTTAAAGGATCTAATAGGGTAAGAGCAACAGAGACCATATTAGCTGATAACGGGATTGTAGAATTAGATAAATATTCAAAAGCATATCTTGTTCTTCAGGAAATGAGAGACGAGTCACATAGATTTGCAATAACTGCTCAAAGAAAGAAGAAAAGGGGCTCTATAAAAAAATCACAACTAGACTTAATTCCAGGTATTGGCCCAGCACTAAAAAATAAGATCTTGTTAAAATTTAAAAGTTTAAAAAATATAAAATCTGCAAATATAGAAGATTTAATGACTATAAGGGGCATTAATGACAAAATAGCTAATCTAATAAAACAAAATATTAAATAATGGTTACTTTCATAAATCTTTTAACATTTTCAAGAATTGTATTGGCAGTAATTATTTTTCTTTTATTGATGTCATCAGATGGTTACTTACTAGCACTTATATTGTTTTATATCGCTGGCTTAACTGATTGGTTGGATGGTTACTTGGCAAGAAAATATAATGCAGTATCTCAGCTTGGTGAAATACTCGATCCAATAGCAGATAAAATTCTTATAGTATTTGTTTTCTTTGGTTTAGCAGTAAATCTTTCAAGTTATTTGATTGGATTTTTTGCATCATTAATAATTACTAGAGAAATATGGGTTGGTGCATTAAGGGATCTCAACGCTAGAAATAATAAAAGCAATGCAACTAAAGTTACATTTCTAGCAAAGGTAAAAACCACAATTCAGCTTTTTACTATTAGCATTTATCTCATTGCTTTGACTTTAAATTACATGCTTCTTATTCAAATTGCGAATATTCTTTTATTCGCTTCTCTTTTAATTACTATATATACAGGTTTTTTATATACAGTCAGCTCGTTTAAAAGACATGATACTAGTAAGTGATATTTGTCCTGGTTTGGCTATATATTTAAGTCATAAGAATATAAAATGTATAAATATAATTTATAAATAAATATGAAAATAATAATAGTAAGTGGGGGCTTCGACCCTGTACACTCCGGTCATATAGCTTATTTTAAAGATGCAAAAGCATTGGGTGATAAGCTAGTAGTTGCTTTAAATAGTGACGACTGGCTAATAAATAAAAAAGGTAAGTTTTTTATGCCTTTTGAAGAAAGAAAAGCGATCATAGAAAATTTGTCCCCAGTAGATTCTGTAATTGATTTCGATGATGATGATATTGGAAGTGCTACCAATGCTTTAATTAAAGCTCAAGAAATGTATCCAAATGATAATATTGCCTTTGCAAATGGTGGTGATAGAAATCAAGGAAATATTCCTGAAATGTCCGTAGAGGGAATTGAATTTCTCTTCAGTGTAGGCGGGGATGACAAAAAAAATTCATCTTCATGGATACTAAAAAATTGGCAGTATTATCATGAGAAAAGATTATGGGGATCTTTTTATAATTTATTTGAAGAAGATCAAGTCAAAGTCAAAGAGCTTGTTGTTAATCCAGGTGAGGGCATGAGTTTTCAAAAACATTTTAAAAGAAATGAAATATGGTTGGTAAGCCATGGCTCATGTGTTGTTAACTATAGTAAAGATTCACCTAATAATAAGAAAAGTATTCAACTCAATAAATTTGATCATTATTTAGTTCCAGTTGAAGAGTGGCATCAGATAACAAACCCTTTTGATGAAACATGTCACTTAATTGAGATTCAGTATGGTGAGGAATGTTGTGAAGAAGATATTGAAAGAACTGAATACTACAAACCTCAAAAATAATTAAAACAAATCTTTTAGAAATTGTTATACAATGCACGAATTGTTTATTGGCTGGATGGCAGAGTGGTTATGCAGCGGCCTGCAAAGCCGTTTACTCCGGTTCGATTCCGGATTCAGCCTCCAAAAGTAAAAGGTAATTTATGAAAGTTGGTATCGTTGGTCTTGGTTTTGTTGGGACAGCATTATCAAGTGTTTTAAAAAAAAGCGTTGATATTATTAAAATTGACCCCCGTTTTGAAACAGATATATCTGATCTTGCGAGATTTGAACCTGATATTGTATTTATTTGCGTTCCAACTCCAATGGATGAAAAAGGTAATCAAGACATTAGTATTGTTGAAGAAGTAATTGATGAAGTAAATAAGAATAAAATTAATGCACTGTTAGTTATTAAAAGTACAATATTACCAAATCATATTTTAAATATTGAAAGCAAATATAAGGACTTTATATACAATCCAGAATTTTTAAGAGAGAAGTATGCTACGGAGGATTTTATAAACTCTACATTAATTATTTTTGGAGGTAATGATAATTGCGCACAAAAGCTAGGTAAATTTTATGATCAACATACTAAATGTGTAACTAAAGAATATGTTATTGTAAGTGCGATTTCTGCATCTTATATCAAATATGGTATTAATTCATTTCTTGCAACCAAAGTAATATTCTTTAATCAAATGTATGAAATGTTTATTAAATCTAGTTCAAAAGATAGTTGGCAAAAAATTATAGAAACTTTAACCAAAGATCCAAGAATAGGTGAAACGCATATGGATGTTCCAGGTCATGATGGTAGGAAAGGCTTTGGTGGAGCATGTTTTCCTAAAGATACAAATGCTTTTTATAAGTATTCTGAAGAGATAGATCAGAACTTTACATTGCTTAAGGAAGCAATTAAAGTAAACAACTCAATTCGATCTAAATATTCATCAGAAACAAAAAGAGAGCTTGAACAAAATATAAGCTTCAATTTTGACGATTAAATGCCCGGGTGGTGGAATTGGTAGACACAAGGGACTTAAAATCCCTCGCTAGCAATAGCGTGCCGGTTCAAGTCCGGCTCCGGGTACCAGCCTATGCAAAATTTTCTTAAATACTTTTTACATCCTTCAAAAGAATTAAAAAGATATTTTGCTAATACCTCATGGATATTATTTGAAAAATTAATTCGGACATTTGCCTACTTTATAATAGGAATATGGATTGTTAGATATCTAGGACCTACCGAATATGGTTTGCTAGCATATGCACAAAGTATTATTTATTTTTTTATTGGGATTGCTTCTCTTGGACTTGATGAAATTGTTGTAAGAGAATTAGTAGCCTATAAAGATAAATCAAAAAAATTACTTGGCACTGCTTTAATCTTAAAACTATCAGTTTCAGTTTTGATACTTTCATGTATTTTAATTTTAATTTATTTTTTTGGAAATAGTGGAAAAGCTAGTTACATGATAATAATTTTAGGCTTTTCCATAGTATTTTTATCTACAACGGTCGCAAACTTTTATTTTCAATATGCTGTAATGCTAAAGTATACATCCATAGCTAATATAATAGCTGTTGCATCAACAAGCTTAATTAAAATATTTTTAATTCTTTTTGAGTATGATGTAATATATTTCGCAATAGTCTTATCTCTAGAGGCCCTTCTGTTATCTATTTTATTAGCATACTTTTTGCTAACTAAAGCAAAGATTTCATTATTTTCTCTCTCATTTGATAAAAAAATGGCAATCAATCTATTGAGAGATTCCTGGCCACTGATATTTATCGGAATATTCATCAACATCTATTTAAAAGTTGATCAGATTATGATCACTCAGTTAATTGGTGCAGCAGAAAATGGTAAATATTCTGCTGCACTTTTGTTAAGTGAAGGTTTTTATTTTATACCCATGGTCATATGTGCCTCAGTATTTCCTAAAATTTTACAAGCAAAAAATAATTACGAATTGTATGATTTGAGGTTGAGAAGGCTTTATTTTTTAATGTTTTGGATGGCAGTTATAATTGCAGTCTCAATCACACTATTAAGTCGTTTTTTAATATTAAGTTTTTTTGGGACTGAATTTGAAGATTCTATATCTGTTCTAGTAATTCATATTTGGACATGTATTTTTATATTTCTTGGTGTTGCAAATTCTAAGTATCTTATTAGTGAAAACCTTCAATCATATTATTTCATTTGTACTTTTATTGGAGCTATTACAAATATAATTTTAAATTTTTATTTTATAAAAAACTTTGGAATTATTGGTGCTGCATGGTCATCATTGATTTCATATGCTCTGGCATCATATTTATGCCTAGTATTATTTTCAAAAACTAGAAATAGTTTTTTTAGAATTAACAAAAGCATACTCTATTTTAAATAATTTTTAGTAAGTGCAGTTTCTTTATTTTATTGCTAAAATGGGTTCTTTTAAATCATATCAAAATTCTTAATGCAAAAAATTTTAGTTACTGGCGGAGCTGGCTTTGTTGGCAGTCATTTGTGTGAAAGGCTTGCACAAGATAAAAAAAACAAAGTATATTCACTAGACAATTATTTTACAGGCTGTAAAAAAAATCACGTACCAAAAGTGACGTATATCAAAGGCAATACGTCTAAAATCTCAAACTTAATAGACTTTAAGCCTGATATATTATTTCATCTAGGGGAATACTCTAGGGTAGAGCAAAGCTTTGAAGATATTGACAGGGTTTGGGAATACAACATAAACGGTATGTATGAGGTTTTGAAATTTGTTAGAAAACATAATTGTAAAATTGTATATGCTGGCAGCTCAACAAAATTTGGAGATGGTGGAGCTGGAAGATCGTCTTCTCCCTATGCTTGGACGAAGTCATCAAATACTGATCTTCTTATAAGTTATAGCAATTGGTTTAATTTAAAATATGCTATTACATATTTTTATAATGTATATGGGCCTAGAGAAATCAGTAGCGGAAAATATGCAACTTTAATAGCTTTATTCAAGCAAAAGCAGAAGAATAATGATGCTCTTACTGTCGTTTCTCCAGGTACTCAAAAAAGAAATTTTACACATATTGATGATATTGTTGAGGGACTTATTCTTGTTGGAGAAAAAGGCATAGGAGATAATTATGGTATTGGTAGTAAAGAGGCGTATTCGGTTCTTGAAATAGCAAAAATGTTTGGGGGTGATGTCACAATGCTCCCAGAAAGAAAAGGCAATAGAATGGATGCAGACCTTATTACAACAAAAACACTAGAATTGGGATGGTCGCAAAAGAAATCAATTGAAGAATATATCTCAAATATTGTTAAATAATAAATGAGCAAATTATCGTCACCAGTTCTTTTTTTAGTTTTTAATAGACTAGAAACAACAAAAAAAGTATTCAGCTCAATAAAAAAAATGAGGCCTGCAAAATTATATATTTCTTGTGATGGACCAAGAAACTATATTGAGGGGGAAAGCACAAAAGTAAATATTGTTAGAGAGTTTATTCTCAATAACATTGACTGGGATTGTGAAGTAATTACCCTCTTTAGAGACTCAAATCTTGGTTGTAAAAAAGCAATAAGTACTGGTATAGATTGGTTTTTTGACAACGAAGAAATGGGAATAATACTTGAGGATGACTGCATGCCTAACGAAGATTTTTATCATTATTGTGAATATGCTCTTTTAAAATATAAAGATTGTAATGATATCTTCGCTGTTACAGGAAATAATTTTCAAGATGGTAATACAAGAGGAAATGCATCATATTATTTTTCTAAGCATATGCATGTATGGGGTTGGGCATCTTGGCGCAGGGCTTGGAAAGCCTATGATGTCAACATACCCTTTTGGAAGAACTTCAAAAAAACTCAACAATGGAGAGATAATAATAAAACATTTTATGAAAAGAAATACTGGGAATTAATTATTGATAAAGTATCTTTGAATAAAATTGATACATGGGACTATCAATGGAATCTTGTTATATGGAAAAATAATGGAATGGTAGTTACTCCAAATAAAAACTTAGTTACTAATATTGGTTTTGGGTGTGATGCCACCCATACAACCTCAAAAGAAAATAAAGCATCAATGATGAAAACTGGCGAGTTAAAAAGTATAACCGATCCATCTCAAATTACGATTAACACAGATGCTGATGATTATGTATTTAATAATTACTTAGGCGGTAGTGATCCTTTATTCCTCAAAACTTTAATATTAATTATTAGGATTGTCCTTATTAAACTAAAATAAATGTAATATAATTAGACATATGGAGCCAATAAAAAAGCAAACAGATGATGATATCTTATTAAATATATTTAATAACCTTTGGGCTAACAAATTTAGTATTTCACTTTTTACCATTTTTTCAGCATTTCTTGCCTTTTCTTTAACCTACCTGTCTCCCATTCAATATCAATCATATTCTTTGCTGAAATTAAATAAAGATGATACCAATTCTCTTTCATCATCATTGGGAGGCCTTTCGATGTTGGGTATCTCTTCTGGATCTAATTCTAGCCTATCTGAGGTTGTAGCTAGATTAAAATCTAAAGAGTTTCTATCAGATTTGGTTAATGATAACCAAATGCAAATAGAACTTCATGCAGCTAAAGAATGGAACAAAGACTCACGTATGTTAGTCATAAATAAAGAAATTTATAATGAAAATACCAAGACATGGTCAAAAGAATATTTTCCAGGGGGCTCACCAACTGATCTTGAGTCTTATAAACAGCTTCTAAATAATCATTTATTTGTTACTGCTGATACTAAAAATCAATTTATTACGATTGGCATAACACATAAATCACCAGACATTGCTTATAAATGGGTTACATGGATTGTAGATGAAATAAATAAAGATTTTAAAGATGAGTCTATTTCTGAGTTAATTAGATTATTAGAGTTACTTGAGATTGAGTATCAAAATGCAAAAATAAGCGAACTCAAAAAAACCATTATTAATATTATTAATAATAATATGAATAAATTATCGATACATAGGGCAAGAGAATATTTTAAGTTAAAACCAATTGATCCAGCCTTCATCCCAGAGCATAAAATATTGCCAAATAGGAAATCAGCGTTTGTGGCTTCGGCAATAATAGCCTTAATTATTTCATCATTATTTTATCTAGTAATAGGTTCCTATAATATGAGATTAGTTTTTACCAGAAAATTTCCATTTATCTCAATCACCAATAGCAAGTAATTTGATATGAGTGGCAATAAAAAAATATTTATAGCGGGTCATAATGGCATGGTTGGCTCATCTATATTAAGAAATCTTGATAAAAACAATATTATAATAACTAAATCTAGGGACGAATTAGATTTATCAAGCCAGCAACAAGTTAGAGATTTTTTAAAGGAAACGCTACCTGATCAGATATATATTGCAGCTGCAAAAGTTGGTGGAATATATGCTAATGATAAATATCCTGCCCAATTTATATACAGCAATCTAATGATTGCATGTAATATTATTCACGAAGCATATAATGCTGGAGTGAAAAATATACTTAATATTGGATCAAGTTGCATATACCCAAAAGAATCAAAACAACCAATCAAAGAAAACTATCTCTTAACAGGTGAATTAGAGCCAACAAATGAGCCATATGCTATTGCTAAGATTGCAGCAATAAAAATGTGTGAAAGCTACAATAGGCAATATGGTGATCAGGGGTTTGATTTTAGGAGTTTAATGCCTACTAATTTATATGGTTATGGTGATAATTATCACGAAAAAAATAGTCATGTTATTCCAGGATTAATAAGAAGGTTTGATACGGCAAAAAAATTAGACCAAAAAAGTATTAATGTTTGGGGAACAGGAAAGCCTAAAAGAGAGTTTTTATTTGTTGATGATCTTGCAAAAGCCGCTATATTAATTATGAACCTTAAGAAAAGCACATACCAATCAATTACTTCTGCGAGATGTTCACATATTAACGCTGGTTGTGGTGAGGATATATCCATAGAGCTTTTGGCTAATATGATTGCTAAAGTTACTGGCTATGAGGGTAAGATTATTTTTGACTCATCAAAACCTGATGGAACTCCATTAAAACTGATGAGCAGTGATAAATTAAATAGCATTGGATGGAGGCCTGAGGTTAATCTTTACGAAGGCCTAAAAATTACTTATGACGATTACTTAAAATCTATGGAAACTAATAATGACTAAAAAAATAGCACTTATAACTGGAGTTACGGGGCAAGATGGATCGTATTTATCTGAATTTCTTTTAGATAAGGGATATGAAGTTCACGGTATTAAAAGAAGGTCTAGTCAGTTTAATACAAACAGAATAGATCATATATTCAATCATGAAAACTTTCACCTTCATAATGCTGACCTTTCTGATGGCCTAAGCATGATTAATGTTATTAAAAAATCAAACCCATCAGAAATATATAATCTTGCAGCTCAAAGCCATGTTGCTGTAAGTTTTGATAATCCTGAATACACCGCGGATATAGATGCATTAGGTACTTTAAGGCTTCTTGAGGCTATAAGAATACTTGGATTAGAAGCGAAGGTTAAATTTTATCAAGCATCCTCAAGCGAACTTTATGGCCTGGTCCAAGAGATACCTCAGACTGAAAAAACCCCATTTTATCCACGAAGTCCTTACGCAGTTGCTAAATTATTTTCATATTGGATATGTGTCAATTATAGAGAGTCTTACAATATTTTTGCATGTAATGGGATTCTCTTTAATCATGAAAGCCCGAGAAGAGGAGAAACATTTGTTACCAGAAAAATTACTAGAGGACTTGCAGGTATATTTCTTGGTGTAGATTCCTGTCTATACTTAGGCAACCTTGATGCTAAAAGAGATTGGGGACATGCTAGAGATTATGTTGAAATGCAGTGGTTAATGTTGCAGCAGGATAAGCCTGAGGATTTTGTTATATCGTCTGGAGAGCAGCATTCAGTTAGAGACTTTATTTTCTTGTCTGCAAAATGTCTAGGCATATCACTTGCATTTCATGGAAGTGGCAAAGAAGAATATGCTGAAGTAGAAAACATTGATGCTGATGTAGCATCTAAAACTTCATTAAAAAAAGGTGACATTATTGTAAGAGTAGATGAAAAGTATTTTAGACCAGCTGAAGTTGAAACTCTTTTAGGAGATTCTTCAAATGCTGAAATTAAGCTTGGTTGGAAACCAAAGACCACCTTTGAACAAATGTGTAAAGAGATGATTGAGGGTGACTTGGAAGATCTAAAAAGACTTAAAAAAAACTAAAAAGAATTAATTAATTATAAAAATAAAATTTAGTGAAAATATTTCAGTCAACATTATTTTACTTACCCATAACCGGAGGTCAGGAAGTATATGTTTCAAAACTGTCATCTGTTGCATCTTTTGTTGGAGATAGCAATGTGGTTCAACCAAGATATGGGATAGGTAAAAAAAATGAATTAAAAGATGGAATTAATATATCTTACATCAATCTTCCTAGAGGATTGGCAAGATTAAATGAATTATTACCTTATCTTTTCTTTAAGTTCCTATTTAAGTTTTTCTATAAAAAGAATATTTCTAAAGGATCAAAACTAATATATCACTACTCAAGTTTATATATAAGTGGGCTTCATCCGATTAAAAATACTATAGTAATTTCTCATGGTAGAGATTGGAACAGTAAAACCTGGTCAGGAAGATATAAGATTAAGTCCCTGATGAATGCTTTTAATGATGGAGTTACACTTGTATGTAATGACTTGGATGTACCTAACTTCATAATCAACAAGCTTGGCATTAGTGTCAAGCTAACAAATGATGACAATGTCTATAAGAATTTAATCTATCTTCCTAATTGCTATGAAGCATCATTATTTAAACCAAATTCCGATAAGAAAAGAGAATACATTCTTATGGTTAGAAATATTAGAAAATCTAGAGGGCTCAATTTAGCCATAAAAGGTTATAGCAATTATGTTAAATCAGGAGGCCTTCTAGATTTCAAGATTGTTGGAGGTCCTTTGACTGGAAAATACTATACTGAACTTCAAAATTTAATAAAAGATCAAGGTCTTTCCAAAAGAGTTTACTTCGAAGGTGTTGTTAGTAGAGATAAAATGCCATCCTTATATGAAAATGCCGCTTTATCGATAGTGCCATCTTTAGCATATGAGGGAACCTCAATATCTGCTCTAGAATCGATGGCATCAGGCTGCCCCTGCCTCTCTACTAGAGTTGGAGGACTTAATGATTTACCAACTATTAAATTTGATGATGAGGCGGATCTTGGCCTAAAAATCAAAAAACATCTAAATGATGATCCTTTAAAAGTTGCTGAAACTGTTAAAAAATTTTCATCTGAAGTATGGTGTAAGAAGTGGGAAGAAATATTAAAACTAACGGAGTAAATTATGCGTTTTCTTAGAAAAAGTGACTATAGTCTTTTGGATGATACTTTTAAAAAAGCATCTGAATTCCAACAAGAGTTTTTAAAAGATAATAAATTATCTGACTATAGCTGGTCTTCAAATCCCTTACATCAATGGTCAAGGTATTTTGAATATCCATTTGTAATTAATGCTATTGACTCAATAAATAAGAATAATTTAAGAATTTTAGATTACGGGGCTGGTAAAACCTTCCTACCATTTTTTCTTTTACAAAAGAAACATGATGTTATTTGTTATGATGTTGTTGATTACTCAGATTATTATGAAAAGACACCTATAGGTTTCACAAAATCTCTTAAAACAATAGATAAAAAAATTGATGTTGCCTATTCGGTAAGTGTTCTAGAACATACACAAGATCCAGTTAAAGAGATATCTAATATTTATAATCTACTTGCAGATGACGGTATTTTTATTATGACATTTGATGTTGATTGCAGAGGAGATTTATCAATCTCTCTGGATAATTTACAAAAAGTTACTATCTTTTTAAATGATCATTTTGATGAAATATCATATTTTAAAGATCACTCATCACCATTATTGACATTTGAGAATTCAAAGTATGGATTGTATGGCTCTGGAGTAAAATTTATAGCTAAAAGATTGTTGATAGCTTGCAAGGGATTTTTCACTGCATCAAAGAGTAAAATTTCACCTTACGATATAAGGGTTGGAACTTTTATCGGAAAAAAGAAATCCTTATAAGGATCTATTACTATGAATTTAATGTTTGTTTTTGGAACTAGGCCTGAGGCAATTAAACTAGCTCCTTTAATAATTGAATCGAAAAAGAGTAAAAAAATTAAATCCCTAGTTTGTCTTTCTGGTCAGCACAAGGAAATGCTGCAACAAGCTATGGCTATATTTAAAATCAAGGAAGATAAGAATTTGAATGTGATGAAAAATAATCAAAGTCTTTCTGATTTAACATCTAAGCTTATTTATGAACTCTCAAAAGAAATGTTAATTTTTAAGCCTGACTATGTTATTGTTCAAGGTGATACAACATCAGGATTTTGTGCAGCTCTCGCCGCCTTTTATAACAAAATACCTGTTGCACATGTCGAGGCAGGGTTAAGGACATGGGATTTAAATTCACCTTGGCCAGAAGAATTTAATAGACAGGTCGTATCTAAGATATCTGCTATTCATTATCCACCAACAAAAATTTCTAAATCCAATTTATTGCAAGAAGGATTTAAGAATAAAGATATACTTGTTACCGGGAATACAGTTATAGACTCTATAAAATGGGTTAAAGATAATTATGATCTTGATAATACCTTCAACACCTTTGCAATTAAAAATAAAATAGATGTTAAGAAAAAATCTATTCTAGTTACAACACACAGGAGAGAAAACTTTGACGGAACTATAGAAAATATTTTTAAAGTCTTAAAAGAGCTATCCTATAGAGATGATATAAATATAATATTTCCAGTTCACTTAAACCCTAATGTATCTTCTCTGGCATCTAAAATGCTTGAAGGCGTTAACAATGTCTTTCTTCTTAAGCCACTTGATTATATTTTATTTATAGCCATTCTGAAAAACAGTTATTTTGTTATTACTGACAGCGGGGGAATACAAGAAGAGGCGCCAGGGCTGTCAAAGCCAGTATTGGTTGTAAGAGACACTACAGAAAGACCTGAGGCAATAAATTCTGGAACCGCTCTTTTGGTAGGTAAAACATATAATAAGCTATTAAAAAATTCTTCTAAGCTCCTCGATGATAAGCTCTTTTACAGAAAGATGGCAAGGGCAAAAAATCCCTTTGGTGATGGGAAAGCTTCCCAAAAAATTATTAATCATCTTCTTAAAAGATATGAAAAATAAAGTTTTAATATTTGGTATAAGCGGACAAGATGGAAGTCTTTTAGCAAACTTACTTCTAAGTAAAGATTATGAGGTTTTTGGAGTATCAAGAGGAATTACTGGAAATTTCACTAATTTAGATACACTTGGTATTAAAGAAAAAGTGTTCATTCATGCTAATAATTATAAAGATTCTATTCTTCTTAAAAAATTGCTAGATACTGTTTCTCCTGATGAAATATACTATTTATCTGGCCAGTCATCTGTAGGCACATCATTTATTGATCCATATGAAACTTTTATAAGTCACAATATTGTTTTATTAAATATTCTTGAATATATGAGACTAAATAATTCAAATATAAAACTTTTTAATGCATCCTCAAGTGAAATGTTTGGGGATTTGGATAAATCAGCAAATGAGGAAACTCCTTTTTCCCCAAAGTCACCATATGCAGTTGCAAAAACATCAGCTCACAATTTAATAAAAACTTATAGAGATTCTTTTAACTTGTTTGCTTGCAATGGAATAGTATTTAATCATGAGTCGCGTTTCAGACCTGATAATTTTGTTACTAAAAAAATTATACTTTCTGCAAAAAAAATTAAAGAAGGATCATTGAATGAGTTATTTCTTGGTGATATAGATATTATTAGAGATTGGGGATGGGCAGCTGAGTATGTGGAGGCAATGCATATGATGCTTCAGGTAAAAAATCCAGAAGATTACATTATAGGAACAGGTGAATCAAATTCTTTACGAGATTTTCTAAAAATATCCTTTGAGATATATGGTCTAGACTATAGGAACTATGTAAAATATAAACCGCAATTCACCAGATCATCTGACTTGAAGGCAAGTTATGCAGATCCACGTAAGGCAAAAAATAATTTAGGATGGGAAGCAAAGTACAAAATGAGAGACGTAATTAAAAGGATGGCTATGAATGAATAAAAATTATTTAAAACTTGATATATTAAGAAAGTTTTATAAAGTGTTTTACTTTAAGAATATAAAAACTTTTCCTAAAAGAGTTCTTCAACTTTTATCATTTATCATGTCTAATCGCTCGTTTTTTTTGCAAGGAAAAATGGATATACATACGAACTCACTATGGCACAATAAAGATTTTGTAGAATATAGTGGCGGTTTCTATATAAATAACGATCCAATTAATAGAGTTATTTATGATCTTGAGCCTTGGGATATCGTCAGAAGAGATATGATAGTTCTTTTACTTCGAGAAATTGTTATAAAAAAAATCCAAGGTGATTTTGCTGAAGTTGGAGTATATAAGGGCTATACATCAAGATTAATTCATAATTATGCCCCAGAAAGAGCCTTGCACCTTTTTGATACCTTTGAGGGCTTTACTGAGCAAAGCTCTAGTAATGAAATGCATAATACAAATGAAGATATTGATCCTGGCCAATTCAAGGATACATCTGTTAATAAGGTCTTAGAGTTTATAGGCTCAAAAAATGAAAATATTACTGTTAATGTAGGTTTTTTTCCAGAAACTGTAACCAAATTGCATGAAGATAGGACTTTTTCTTTTGTTAGTCTCGATGCTGATTTATATCAACCAACTTATGATGGATTAAATTTTTTCTTTCCAAGATTATCAGATGGAGCAATTATTTTAGTTCATGATTTTAATGCCTGGAAAGGGGCAAGGAAAGCTGTGGACAGGTTTTGTGAAGAAAATAAATTATTTCCCATACCAATGCCTGATAAAAGTGGGTCAGTAATTATAAGGAAAATTTAAAATGGGCAATCTACTTTCAGCCATTGTTCCAGTTCTAAATGGGGAGGAGTATTTAAAAGACTTTAATACTTCATTTCTCACAAATTTTAAGTCTGTCAATTTTATATTTGTATGCTCTAAATCTTCAGACAATACTGAGAGGATTTTATCTAAGTTAAATTCTGAATTTGCTAATGTAAACGTGATTTACAATGATGTAAATGTTTATGAGGCCATGAACATAGGTATTGAATATTCTGCTTCAAAATATTTAATTTTTTTAGGTGCTGATGACAGTCTTATTGAAGATAATATGAATGAATTATTATGTACACTAGAGACCTCAAGTAGATCTATTATTCTTGGTAAAGTGAAAATAGAAAACAACCATAGCAAAAGAGAGATCAATCCAGTAGTAAAAAAAGTTCCAGCTGTATATCACCATCAATCTATTCTTTTTAAAAGAGATTTATTAATTGATAACAATCTTAGGTATGATTTAAATTACAAAATTCATTCAGACTTCGATTTTATACAAAGAAGTATTTTAGCCATGTCAGATGAGACTGTTTTTATTTCTGATTTTAAATTTGTTCTTGTCAGAGCTGGTGGGATGAGCTCTTCTGGAAAAAACTTTAGAAGATCTGTTATTGAAATATACAAAACTTTAAAAAAATATAATGGCCTATTCAGAGTAGAAACATTATTAATTTTCTTAAGATTACTATTCTATTTTATAAGAAGATATAAATGAGATTCCTTCACCCTGTATTTTATTTTTACTTTATGAGGTTTTTTCTTCCTTCAATATACTTAATTTTTTTTTGCTATCCACCAGCGGAATATCACAGCATTTATATTCAAATAACAATAGTTCATATCTTAATATCTATTTTTTTTATACCATCTGTCCTTCAAGCTTTCTTTTATACTCCCGACGGTAGTAATGCACTTAAAATTGAAGACAATTATATTGATAAAATATTTTTACCTTTATGTGTTGTTTATTCTATCCTTGTTATTGCTTATTTTGGAAATCAACTTCCAATTTTTTCTGGCTCTGGATCAAATGCAATTGTTGAGTTTGATGATAATTCTAAAGTAGGTAATCTGTTTTTAAGCTCATTATTAATATCGCAAATAGCCTGCGTATGCCTTTTCTTAAAAGTAAAAGCTTCGTATCTAAAAATACTTTTTTTTATGATTGGATTTTTTATTGCAATTAGTGCCGGCAAGAAAGCGGGTTTACTAGAGTATGGCAGCATCATTATTTTTGCTTTATATTATTTTAATATTAAGTTACCCAACTTTATTTTATACGGGGCTCCGTTTGCACTAGTTATTTTAGGTTTTTTTATTTTACAGCTTCTTAGAACAAATGTTGGCTTACAACTTGATGATATTTCCCTAGATACAATTCCTTTACTTTTAGAAGGACTGAATATTCACGGGCTAAATGTAATTTTTTTCTCAGCTAATGTCTATCTTATTCAGTTATTTGAATGGGGTGCGATGGATTATCTTCTAGAATATAGTACATATGAAAATGCTTCAGACTATTTTTTTAATCCTATATATAAAGTTTTGGGCATAGGAGGGGTTGATAGGTCTATAGGAGTTTTTTTAAATTATAATATTTTTGACTCTACTTTTTCTAATGGTGCAAACATGACAATCCCACTAGAGCTGTTCACTTTTTTTGGCACTGCTGGCTTATTTTTATCCTTATTCCCAATGCTAATAATTGCAGTAATTTTATGGAAAAATACAAAGTCTGGCAGCAACAGCGCGATATTTTTTATAGCTAATATTCTATGTTTTAAGTTCATAACATATATGTATGGCGATCTTTTAAATGGGTATAAAACATTTGTATTTATATTAGTCATTTCTTTATGTTTTCTATTTTTTTCTAGGGTTGTCTGGGCATATAGATCTAGATAATAATTTATGATTAATAGTAAAAAGACAATTCTTCTTCTTTACGGCGGCATAGGAGATACGATAATGGCCTATGAGCAATTTAAAAATTTAGATATTAAGCTAATATTGGCCACTAATTCTGCTAAAGAAGTTTTGCTAGCATTGGATTGTAATAAGCCTATAAATAATATTGTTCTTTCAATCGGAGCCTCAGGTTTATATAAATATAGGAATGTATATGAAATGATCAAGATTTATTTCTATTTATTAGTGAGACATAGAGGTGATAAAATAGTTGCCTTGTCCTTTATGAAATTATGGTCAGCCCTGCCATTTCTAAATATAAATCATTTTCCAAACAGTTATAAAGATTTACCTAGATCAGAAGCAATTAGGAGGGTTTTACAATGATCTCAATTTGCCCTGCAGTATTTTCCAAAGGATCTACAAAAGATTTAGCTAGAAGGGATTGGCATATAGATAATTGGCTTGAGTTATCTAATATATTAAATAAAAATAATTATTTACATAATTTTATCTTACCCAAAGACCAGGATGATTTATTTATTTCAGCCAAGGCAAGTAAAATTTTCCCAAGAGACATTAAAAACCTTTTTGAAGAAATAAAAAAATCTTCATTAGTCGTCACTCAAGATTCTGGGTATATGCACATAGCTAGATATTATGATGTTAAGGTTATTGCTTTATTTGGTCCAACAAAACCTTTAAATTTTGCTCTTGGTAAAGAAATTATAATAAAGGGACAGGACTGTAGCTCTATACCATGTCATGATGGAATAGCCTTCACTAAGAAATCTAAGAAATGCTTATGCATGGAAAATATCAGCGTCGATGATGTTTATTTAAATATTTTAAATAATATAGGCCAAACAAATGTGTAAGAATTTTATTTGCTCGATAGACCGAATGCCTGCTGAGGGCGATAAAGGCTATTCTTCAATTGCATTTCATAGAATTAAATTTTTGGTTGAGAGTGGTTACAGTGTTACCGTAATCTCATTTTTTAATAAAAATAACCCATTAGATTTAAAAGCAAAACTGAAGCTTGAATCCCTTGGGGTTTCTTTAGAGCTAATAAGAGTAAATCGAATTGAAAAAATCCTTAATGTATTAAAATTTCCATTTTTTTCTATAGACCCAATTCAGTGTCTATTAGTTAAATCTAAAGATTTTAAACTTAGAGCAGAGTTGGTATTAAAAAAATATCCTGATAGTTTTTTTTATTTTGTTCTTTCAAGAACAAGTATAAATGTGGACTTAAGCCCAAATGTTAAATATATAGTAGATTTTGTTGATTCAATGGCATTAAATTTTGATAGAAGAGCTAAAAAGGCAAACCTTTTTATGAAAGCCATATATAAAATTGAATCATATAGAATAAATTTTTTTGAACAGAATCTAGCAAATAAATCATTTTGTTCTTTTGTTGTTTCAGGCATTGATAAAGTTTTTTTTAATTCAAATAAAGTCCATGTAAATAAACTTGGTACAGATTTATCATCTTTTTATCCCGAGAATTTAGATAAAACAAATGATTTAATATTTACAGGTAATATGAACTATAAGCCAAATTCAGAAGCAGTCATTTGGTTTATTGAAAATTGTTTTGAAGAAATTCTTCGTAATAATAAGAAAATTTCTTTAGTGATTGCTGGCAGGAACCCTTCATCAAAGCTATTGGCTTACAATAGAATTTATAATAAAAATATAAAAGTTTTAGGCTTTGTTGAATCAATGAGGGATGTTATTAATCGATCTAGGCTAGCATTAGCTCCAATGCAGTCAGGATCAGGGATGCAAAATAAAATTTTAGAGGCTTTTGCATGCGGAATACCAGTTGTTACTACCTCCATTGGGTTGGGAGATATTAGCGCCAAAAATCAACAAGATATCTTAGTTGCAGATGATCCTGTTGCATTTACTAGTAATATATTGGAAATATTGAATAATCCTAACAAAGCTTTAAAATATGGTGATAATGGCTTGAAATATGTTAATAAAAATCATAATTTCATATCCATTAATGAAGATTTCTTAACTAAAATTAAATCAACAGAGACTTAATGAAATGAATGTAATGATTATTGGAGGAGCCGGATTTATTGGATCCAGACTTTTCGAAGACCTTAAAAATAAAGGCATTCATAACCCTTTTATTTTTGATAAATTAGATAATAAACTTAAGAGCATAAATTATTTTCAAGGTAATATTTTAAATAAAGAAAATTTAAGAAACTCCTTAAAGGGCATGGATGTAATCATTAACCTTGCCGCAGAGCATAAAGATAATGTTTCTCCCTTGCAGCTTTACACTGATGTTAATGTTACAGGGTCCTTGAATATTTGTGATATTGCTTCTGAGATGAATATAAATCATATAATTTTTACAAGCACTGTTGCGGTATACGGACTGGATGGATCTGGTTTTACTGAAGAATCAATTCCAAGGCCATTCAATGAATATGGAAAAACAAAACTTCAAGCAGAGGATTTATATAGAAGTTGGTTTGATAAAGATTCAATTAACAGAAAACTCACAATTATCAGGCCTACAGCCATATTTGGCGAAGGTAATAGGGGTAATATATATAATTTTTTTAATCAGATATCATCAAAAGCTTTTGTAATGATTGGTAACGGAGAAAATAAAAAATCTATTTCTTATGTTGGCAATATTTCAGAATTTTTATGTAAATTAATTGATAGTACAAGCGCATATAATCTTATTAATTATGTAGATAAACCTGACCTTTCTATGAATGAATTAGCAGATATTACAAGAGATACGCTAGGTAAGAAGCGCTTATCAAAATTTAAAATACCAAAATTTATTGGAATAGCTGCTGGATATATATTTGATCTCTTAGCGGTGGTAATACAAAAAGATTTAGTATTAAGTTCGATTAGAATTAAAAAATTTATTTCAAATTCTATTGTAGACTCTATTTATAATGATAATTTTGCTAAACCCTTTACAATGAAAGATTCTATAAAAAGAACTTTGACTTTTGAATTCAAGGAAGACTAACCATGATGCACAACGACATACTCAAACAAAACATAAATGAGCATATTGAGGTTTTTAAATCTATATCTGATTTAGATAAAGACATTGATTTAGCTGTAAACATAATGCTCAAGACTTTAAATAAAGGTGGAAAATTAATATTTTGTGGAAATGGAGGCTCTGCCTCTGATAGTCAGCATATCTCAGCCGAGTTTGTTGGCAGGTTTATAGAAGATAGAGTTGCTTTAGCTTCTATTTCATTAACAGCTGATACATCAGCACTTACATGTATTGGTAATGATTATGGTTTTGAAAATGTTTTCTCTAGACAAATCGAAGCCTTGGCTAAGCCAGAAGATTGCCTAATAGGTATATCGACCTCAGGAAATTCTAGCAACGTAATCAATGCAATGAATACAGCAAAAAAAATAGGACTCAGTTCAGTCACACTGCTTGGAAAGGATGGTGGAGATATGGCCACAATCGGAGATGTAAACATCATAGTGAGGTCACATACGACTGCAAGAATTCAGGAATCACATATATTTATAGGCCATACTTTATGCCAGGCTATAGAAAAAAAATTAATGCTGACTTAAGCATATGAACTTAAATTTTAATAATTCAAGGTTATTAGTAATTGGTGACTTAATTCTTGATACTTATCTTTATGGAAGTGTTTCAAGAATTTCACCAGAAGCCCCAGTTTCAATTTTCAATGAAATCAATGAGGAGGCACGGCTTGGGGGAGCTTGTAACGTTGCCTTAAATTTATGTAAGTTGGGTGCAACAGTCGATATTATTGGCTTGACAGGCAATGACACTAATGCTCTCTTGTTAAAAAAAATGCTTAAAGCTCATAATATAAATGAATATCTAATTGCTGATGATGATTACGTAACAATTGAAAAAAAAAGGCTTGTTTCTAATAATCATCAACTATTGAGGTGCGATAAAGAGAGCATTCCAACCAGCAGTTACAATACTCAAATATTAAAAAAACTTGAAGATAATATTTTCAATTATGATGCTGTAATTCTGTCAGATTACATGAAGGGTACGTTATTAAAACCACAACCACTAATCAATTTTTTTAGAAAAAAGTTAGTACCAGTAATTATAGACCCAAAGGGGCAGTCATTTACTAAGTACAAGAATTCTAGTGTCCTGACACCTAACTTCAAGGAATTTGAAATGGCAGTAGGCAAGTGTAAAAATGAAGAAGATATTGCAAAGAAGGCAAAAAAACTAATAAAAAATATTAACTTAGATGCTGTTTTAATAACTAGAAGTGAAAAGGGCTTGTCATTAGTGACTAAGAGTAAAGTTTTTAATATACCAACTTTTGCCAAAGAGGTGTTTGATGTAACTGGAGCTGGAGATACAATTGTTTCAGTCTTGGCTGCCTCTATGTCTATTGGAAACTCTTTAGTTGATTCATCTATTCTTGCTAATACAGCAGCTGGAATTGTTGTTGGTAAGTTTGGTACAGCCTATGCTTCAAATAATGAGATTCTTTCAAAATTATATAATGATGATAAGCAGACTAAAAAAATAAATAAAAAAGACTTACTAAATAAATTGGCCATATTAAGGCAAACCAATAAAAAAATAGTATTCACCAACGGTTGCTTTGATATTATCCATGCTGGCCACATTGATTACCTTCAAAAAGCTAAAAAATTAGGTGATATTTTAATAGTTGGTCTAAACTCAGATGCCTCAGTATCTAGATTGAAGGGAAAAGATAGGCCAATAAATAATAATAATAATAGAAAAAAAGTTCTTGAGGCACTTGAGTGTATTGATCATGTAATTATTTTCAACGAAGACACTCCAATTAAACTAATTAAATCAATCATGCCAGATGTATTAGTGAAGGGAGGAGATTATTCTTTGAAACAAATTGTTGGGGCGAGCAATGTAATAGAAAATGGAGGCATAGTAAAGACCATTAAATTTTACCAAGACTTATCATCCTCTAAAATCTTAAATAACCAGAGACAGAAAAAATGAAAGTAGTTACAGGTGGCGCAGGATTCATTGGCAGTAATCTAGTTAAAAAATTAAATGATAATAATTGCAAAGACATATTAATTGTTGATGATTTAACTGATGGAAAAAAAATAAAAAATCTTGCTGGCCTTGATTTTGTAGATTTTATTAACGTTGAAGATTTTTTGATCGAAATATCTTCTAGCAAATCTTTGAAAGATAATATTGAAGTGATCTTTCACCAAGGTGCATGTTCATCCACTACTGAATGGAATGGTAAATACTTAATGTCGAATAATTATGAGTATTCAAAGAAATTACTTCACTTTTCTAGTGAGCATAATATACAGTTTATTTATGCATCTTCTGCATCTGTTTATGGTGATGGTATTAATGGTTTCCTAGAGAATAGATCAAATGAAAATCCTATTAATATGTATGCTTTCTCAAAATTTCAATTTGATCAGTATGTTCGAGATAAATTCTTAACTTTAAAAAATCAAATAATTGGCTTGAGATATTTTAACGTATATGGCCCAGGCGAGAGTCTAAAAGGTGGGCAAGCGAGTGCAATTTATCATTTTATTAGCCAAGCTATTAGTAGAAATGAAATAAGTCTTTTTGGTGAAAGTGATGGATATAAACCTGGAGAGCAGATGAGAGACTTCATCCATGTTGATGATTGTGTTGATGTTAATTTATGGTTTTTTAAAAATCCGAATGTATCAGGTATATTCAATGTGGGAACGGGTCAAGCCTCTTCATTTAATAAAATAGCAAACTGTATATTGGATATCCACGGAAGTGGTAGCATCAAATATATTAATTTCCCTGATGGACTAAAGGATTTTTATCAGAGCTTTACAGAGGCAGATAATAGAAGTTTGCTAAGCAATTATAAAAAAGAATTCATTTCAATAGAAGATGGTGTAAGAAATTATTATAATTATATGAATAGTAAATGATTTAGATGAAGGTCCTATTTTTAGATAGAGATGGCGTTATAAATTATGATCATGGCTATGTTTATTTGTGGGAGGATTTTAAGTTAATTGAAGGTACTTTAGAAGCTCTACAAAATGCTGCTAAAAAAAATTATAAAATTATCATAATTACAAATCAATCAGGTATTGCAAGAGGTTTTTACAGTGAAGATCAGTTTAAGAATCTAATGATCAATTTATGTAAATACCTTCAAAAGTATTCAATTGAGATTTTAGACTATTTTTATTGCCCCCATCATCCTGATGCTTCATTAATTAAATATAAAATGAAATGTAACTGCAGAAAACCTGAGCCAGGAATGTTTCTTCAAGCAATAGAAAAATATAATATTTGTTTGAAGGAGTCAGTTATGGTTGGAGACAAAATAACTGATTTAGAAGCTGCTCGTAACGCAGGTATAAAGAATCTATTCCTAGTTGGGGCAGATATAAAAGATAATAAAATCGATAGCTTTAATCAAAATAAGAATCTTAAAGCCTGCATAGATGATATTTCATGATTTCAATTGAACAAAGTCAAAGCAATAAACCCTATGAGATCTTTTATAAATTATATCATGAAGCTCTTTCCAATAATCAAAATTCAATTGAAGCTTGCTGTATTAGCTCTTTTAGCAAAACCAAGAATAAGGTTTCTTCAAGATTTGTTAATCTAAAATATATTCATTCAGATGAATGGATATTTTTTTCTAACTACAACTCACCGAAGGCAGAAGATTTTTATGAACATGATCAAATTGCTGTAGTTTTTTTCTGGAATAAAATTAATTTTCAAATAAGAATAAACGCTAGCATTAAAAAAACTTCACGCCAATTCAATAAAAACTATTTCATAAATAGGTCTGAGCATAAAAATGCATTAGCTATTTCATCAAATCAATCAAGTTTTATAGATTCCTATGATAGCGTAAGAAAAAATTATTATAAATCATTCGCATCTGATAATTTAAAACAATGTCCTGATTTTTGGGGCGGTTACTCTTTTACTCCATATTATTTTGAGTTTTGGGAAGGAAACGACTCAAGATTAAACAAAAGAGATTTATATGAAAAAAATGGCGATAATTGGCATCACTCCATTCTTCAGCCCTAAGCAAAATTTTATTGCGTAATATGTCAATTAGTATAAAATCACCAAGAAATAATGATTTACATTCAACAAACATATATAAACACTATATTTAAAACTTCATGTTTATGATTTTTTTTGGTTCTTTTTAAGTAGGTATTCTCATAGCTTCTCAGAAAAAAAATATCACGCCTATTAACGAAAAAATTCGAGCCAGCGAAGTTATGCTTATTGGGTCAAATGGTGAAAAACAAGGATTAGTGGCTTTATCTGTTGCCTTAGAATCAGCAAGAGTAGCGTCCCTTGATTTAGTTCAAGTATCTCCATCTGATGCAAGTCCAGTAGTTTGCAAGTTATTAGATTATGGTAAACACGTCTTTGATAAGAAGAAAAGTCTTTCTTCCTCTAAGATAAAAGTTAAAAGAAATACCACAAAAGAAATAAAATTTAGACCCTCAACAGATATCGGTGACTATAATATTAAATTAAAAAAGGTTAAAAGCTTTATTCTTGACGGAGATAAGACTAAAATAAGCGTCCGCTTTAGAGGTAGGGAGATATTAAACAGTGACATGGGTCTTAATCTACTTAATAGATTGAGAGATGAGCTAGAAGATATAGCTCAAGTAGACCAAGAGCCTTCATTGGAAGGCAGGCAGTTGCTAATGATACTTACCCCTTTAAAAAAGAAGTAAATATACATTTAAAAGAAGAGTAATATGGGATACAAATTAAAAACACATTCTGGAGCTGCTAAGCGTTTTAAAAGAACAGGGTCATCTGTTAAGAGCAAAAGCGCAAACAGAAATCATATCCTCACTAAACAATCTACAAAAAGAAAAAGACATAACAGAGGCTTAAACAAACTATCAGGCATAGTTTTAAAAATGGCTTCAAAATTAATAAGAAGATAAATCATGCCAAGAACTACCAAATCAGTAACAGCAAAAGCAAAACATAAGAAAGTACTTAGTGCTACTAAAGGCCATTATGGGG